>Ga0209236_1002407_pt1 | contig 11461 bp, 10 predicted proteins | sample GraSoi013_1_40cm_FD_185819 | JGI IMG/M metagenome (GOLD analysis project Ga0209236, IMG submission 185819) | Grasslands soil microbial communities from the Angelo Coastal Reserve, California, USA - Sample 09_27_2013_1_40cm (SPAdes) (version 2) | ecosystem: Environmental > Terrestrial > Soil >... | reverse complement strand
ACGCGACCGCCCACCCCGCCGACGCGAGGCCCACGCGCGTTCGAAGGGATAATCTCCCCATTCCCCGGCCCACGGCGCGCGATGTGAGTACGCAGGCAAAATGGTTTCCAGTGCGACGTTTCTCCGAGGAAATCGGTATCAGGATTGATACCTCGGTGACGTCCTGGTGTCGCGCGATGCGATTTGGTGACGCCGCGATGCTCAGCGACGAAGTCGGATCGTGCGAAATGGATGCGTCGCTTCGGTGGGCGACGAATCGGCAACGGGCCGCTCTCTTTCCCTGTCGAGAAGACTTAATAGAGCGAGGAAGTTCGCTGCGACGTGGCCCTCGAATCCGCGCGGAAATTCGCGCTGCAGAACGCCGTCCTTCACGAAGGAAAGGCGGACGCGAAAGCGGTCCTCGGCCGAATGCTCGCCGAAGACGCCGCCCTCCGGCGGCGCGCGAAGGAGGCGAGCGCGTACGTCGAACGCGTCGTCGCGGACGTGAACGATCTCGGCCTAGAGACGCAACGGGCGGAGCTCGCGGCGATTGCACCGGAACTCCTCGAGAAGATCCGACATGATGTCGGACCGAAGGAGCTCCCGCCGCTCCCGGACGCCGTCGACGGAGCGGTGGTCCTGCGCCTCGCGCCCTATCCGAGCGGCCCGCTCCACATCGGCAACGCGCGGGCGTTCGTCCTGAACGACGCGTACACGAAGCGCTACCATGGGAAGCTGCTCCTCGTCTTCGACGACACGATCGGGTCGGAGGACAAGCCGCTCCTCCCGGAGGCGTTCGACCAGGTGAAGGAGGGCCTCGACTGGGCCGGCGTCGAGTACGACGAGGTCCTGTACAAGAGCGACCGGATCCCGTTGCATTACGAGTGGGCCGAGAAGCTCCTCGCGACCGGCGAGGCCTATGTGTGTGAGTGCGACGCGGAGACCCTGCGGAAGAACCGCGAGGCGATGCGCGCGTGCGTGCACCGCATCCAGGACGTCGACGAGACGATCGCGATGTGGAAGGCGATGCTCGCCGGCGAGTACGGTGAGGGCGAGGCGGTCGTGCGCCTCAAGACGGACATGGCCCATCCGAATCCCGCGTTCCGTGACCGCGTCCTGTTCCGCGTCGCGGTGCGGGAGCATCCGCGGGTCGGCACGCGGTACCGCGTCTGGCCGATGCTCGAGTTCTCGTGGGCCGTCGACGACGCGTTGCTCGGGATCACGCACGTCCTCCGCGGCAAGGACCTCGTGATGGAGGACCTCATGGAGACCCGAATCTGGGACATCCTCCAAGTCGAACGTCGTCCGCGGTTCGTCCACTTCGGGATCTTGCGGTTCAAGGATCTCGAACTATCAAAGTCGCGATATCGGAAGGAGATCGCGGAGGGCCGTCTCACCGGGATCGACGACCCTCGGACGTGGACGTTGCAATCGTTGCGCCGCCGGGGGATCCGTCCCACGGCCCTCCGGGAGTTCGTGCTCTCCTTCGGCCTGAGCCTGAACGACATCGAGGTGCCCGCCGAGACGTTGTATGCGGAGAACCGCAAGATGATCGACAAAGACGCGAACCGCTACTTCTTCGTCCCCGATCCTGTCGTCGTCGAGATCGCGGGGCTGCCGCCGATCGAACGCGTGAAGGCGCCGCTCCACCCGGACTTTCCCGGTCGAGGCGTGCGGGAGATCCCTGTGGGTCCGAAGGCCCAGGTGGCCCGCGAGGACTTCGAGAAGTTCCGCGGCCAGGAAGTTCGGCTCAAGGACTTCTGCAACGTCGTCTTGGACCACCGCGCGCGATTCGTCTCGATGGAGAACAAGGAGATCCCCAAGATCCAGTGGGTCACGCACGGGGTGCAGACCCATCTCGTGATGCCCGATGGGTCGGAATCTCGCGGTCTCTCTGAGCCGCTCGTGGGCACGCTGAAAGTCGACGACGTGGTGCAGTTCGAACGAGTGGGCTTCGCGCGGATCGACCATGTGAGCAAGGCCGAGGTGCGGGCGTACTTCGCGCACCGTTGATTCGTCCATGCCGAGACGGATTTTCACTTTCACTGACCTGTCCGGTCTCGACCTTCTTCTACTGGGCCGGGTATGAGTAATTGGTCATACTATGCCGATCCGGTCCGCGTCCATTCGAAGAGCTCGCAAGCAGCGGCCGACGCACCTTTCAGGGTTCATCGTGACCTGGGATGTAGACAGTCGCGACAAGTCACTCTGCGGTCGTTTGCATCGTTTCATTTTTGGCTACGTCCTCAACAAGAACGAGAGAGAGTATCGATACCCCGGCTTCGTCGAGCGACCGGGAGTGCGATATCTCGGACAATCCGTCGTGTTCGTTGTCCCCGGCGTTCTCTCGGATTTGCGTCAGTTCCTAGACGCGAATCGGATCGATCACGTGACCATGACCGCATCCCTCGGCGCGACGATCTTTGCCTCCAGTTCCTCCCGATGAACATCTTGACCGTCTGAGTAATTACTCATAATTGAGGCGGAGAGGCGAACGACCTAGCGTGGCGGTGAACCCTTTTCTATCCTTCCGTCTTCCCGGCCTCCATGGCCCACTTCGCGAAGCGCGTCCGTTCGATCGAGCCCTCGCCCACGGTCCGGATCAGCGACCTCATCGCGGAATCGCAGGGCCAGGGGAAGAAGATCCTCTCGTTGGCCATCGGCGAGCCGGACTTCCCGACGCCCGCGCACATCGTCGACGCGGCCAAGAAGGCGCTGGACGACGGCTACACGAAATACACCGCCGCTCCCGGAATCCGCGAGCTGCGCGAGGCGATCGCGGAGAAGTCGCAGGCGGAGAACGGGATTCCCGCGAAGCCCGAGAACGTGATCGTCGCCCCGACCAAACACACGCTCTTCATGACGTTTATGGCCCTCCTCGAATCCGGGGACGAAGCGGTGATCCCCGATCCCGGCTGGGTCTCCTACGCGCCGATGGTGACCCTCGCGGGTGCGAAGCCCGTGCCCGTCCGCGCCGCGGACGAAGACGGATTCGTGCCTTCGGCGGAGACGGTCGCGGACGCGATCACCCCGCGGACCCGGCTCCTCGTGCTGAACTCCCCCTCGAATCCCGCCGGCTCGGTGTACACGAGGGCGCAAATGCGAGGCCTCGCGGACCTCGCGGCGGACCACGACCTCACGGTCGTGAGCGACGAGATCTACGAGAAGATCCTGTACGAGGGGGAGCACGTCTCGCCCGCGTCTCTGGAGGGCATGTTCGATCGGACCGTCACGGTGAACGGCTTCTCGAAGACGTACTCGATGACGGGCTGGCGGCTCGGCTGGCTCGTTGCACCGACGCCGATGTACCAGCAGATCGTGAAGGTCCAGGAGCACACGATCACCTGCGCGACCGCGTTCGCTCAGAAGGCAGGGGTCGCGGCCCTCCGGGGCCCGACCGGTCCACTGAAGGCCATGGTCGACGAATTCCGGGCGCGGCGAGACCTCGTGCTCCGAGAGCTCAAGAAGATCGACCGACTCTCGACGGATCGTCCGACTGGCGCGTTCTATGTGTTCCCGCGCGTCGACATCGGATTGGAGAGCGCGTCGCTCGCCGAACGGATCCTCAAGGAGGCGAACGTCGCCGTGACGCCGGGGAGCGCATTCGGCGACGCCGGGGAGGGCCACCTCCGTCTGTCGTACGCGGCCTCCCGCGAGACGATCGGCGAATGCATCCGCCGGATTGCGGACGTTCTCAAGGGAACCTGACAAACCCGTTCGGGATGATCGAACGGCCGTTCGGAGGTCTCGAGACAGAAGTTAAGTATTCACGTCCACCTCTCGCGAGGGCGAGGAAACGAAATGGCCCAAGATGAGGGGGAGGACATGCCGACGATCGTGCCGATGATCGCGTACGAGGACGCCGCGAAGGCCATCGATTGGTTGGGTCGTGCCTTCGGTTTCCGCGAACGCAAAGGCGAGCGGGTGAAGGACCGCGACGGGCGGATCACGCACGCGGAGTTACGACTCGGGAAAGGCCGGGTCTTCCTTGCAACTCCGACGCCGGACTACCAGAGCCCGAAGCATCACCGGGAGACGTGCGCGGCCGCCCGCAAGTGGTCCGCGGTCCCGTGGGTGATCGACGGGCTGCTCGTCCACGTGGACGACATCGATCAGCACTTCGCTCGCGCCAAGAGCGCGGGTGCGACCCTCCTTTCGGATCTCGAGGACCAGCCGTACGGGCGGCTGTACCGGGCCGAAGACGTCGAAGGCCATCGGTGGATGTTTCTCCAACCGCATGCGTGATCCATCGGCGTAGCGGGTGGGAACTAGCCTTTCGCCGCGCGCGCTCGAAGCAGATCCGCGATCGCGGTATGCCCTTTCTCGACTGCGTCATCCAGGGGCGTGTGGCCGCCGTCTCGGATGGCGTGGACGTCCGCCCCATGGTCCAGGAGCATCCGGACGACCTCGAGATTCCCGTGCACCGCCGCCTTATGGAGGGTGGTGTAGTTAGCCTCGCTCCGCACGTTCGGGTTCGCCCTCGCCGCGAGCAGGATGCGCACGACGTCGGCGTGGTCTCCGGAGACGGCCGCATCCACGGCCGTGTTCGCGAACCGACTCGGCGGTTTCTGGTTCACATCGGCCCCGTGGTCCAGGAGGACTTTGACGGCGTCGGCATGGCCGAAGAACGCCGCGAGGCCGAGCGGGTCGAAGCCCTCCTCCTTGGTGGCCTCGTTGACCCGGACGCGCGATTGGCCGAGGATCGTCTTGAGCCGCCGCGCATTCCCGACCGTCGCGGCCTCGTACAGGTTCAGCGCGTCCTCCGGCGTCCGCGCGAGGAGCAGCTTGACGATGTCTCCCGCTCCGTAGAACGTGGCCGTCAGAATGAGCGTCCCGTTCGGAGTGTGCATCCGGAGGAGGGACGGATTCCGATCCAGGATGGCTTCGGCCTTGGCGATGTCGTTCTTCTGAGCCGCCTTGAGCAACTCGTCCTCGTCCCCCATTCCGATGCCTCCTAGCGAGCGTGCCGGAAATTCGGTGGAGCGCCTATGAACGTTGCGCCGCTCACGTGACGACTTGGGTCTCGCCGCACGAGGGGCACATGACCTCGATCGGACGACGGCTCGTCGACAGGTCGATCGGCTTACCGCACCGGCGACAGGTGATCGACATGGGCGACGTCGGCGGGGTTTGGACCGGCCCTTCCGGTGGCGGGGGCGGGACCCCTTTCGCGCCCATCGGCGCGACGCCGCCTCCCACCCGCCTCCACAGCCCGATCACCGCGATCAGGAGCAGGAGGAACAAGACGCCGAGGACGATGCCGAAGATCGGGACGCCGCCGACGTCGGTGGACCAGAACCCGTTCCCCGACCCGCCGACCTGGACCGTCTGGAATGCGCTCGCTCCGGTGTTGAATTCGTTCGCGAAGACGAGGAGGCCTCCGCCCCCGGTCCCTCGCGGGATCCGGAGGGAGAGGTCGGCCACCGGCCCGGTCGTGATCGCCGAGACAGACGTCGATGCGATCGACAGGGACCAGCGGAACTGGCTGGGGAGCGATGCCGGGCCTCGCGCGGCCAAGGTGAGCCGCGCGTGAATCGTCTCGCCGGCGGCATACGACGACCGGTCGAAACTCAACCCGAGGACGAAGCCGGTCGCCTGGATGATCGTCGCCTGCGCCTGTGTCGTGTTGCCGCGGTCGGAGGCCGTCACGTGGAACGTGTAGCTGCGGCTCGCGGGGTTCGACGTGCGGAACGCGAAGAACGTGAGGTTCGTCGTCCCGGACAAGACAACGACCGCATTCTCGTCGTCGACCTCGTAGGCGTACGACGGGTTCGTGATGACGTGCGAGGTGATGCCATAGAGGGCGTTGATCGTGTCGCCCGGATTGTAGTCGCCGCGGTCGAGGCCCAGGGCCATGTACGCGAGGGCGACCGTCGCACTCTGCTGGCCCGCGCTGACCGTCCCCTGACCGTCGTCCACGGTCGCCTCGAATCGAAGGGTGCCTGTGTAGTCGAGGGCGATCGGATAGGTGAACGTGGCGCTCGCGGTCGTCGTCGTGTTCAGGAGCTGGAAGAAGAAGTTCCGGACGCGCCAGATGTACGTGTAATTCCCGGGCGCCGGGGTCCGATAGACGGTCGCCTGGGCGGTCGCGGTGTCGCCGCTCAGGTACGACGATTTATCGAGGACGACCGTCACCGTCATCGCCGCCGGGTCGACCCCGGTTGACGCAGCCTTCGCGGTCGGCATGAAGGCGGCGAGTGCCAGAAACGCAATGGCGAGTGCGAGCCCGATAGCAGTGGCCCTCAATCGTAGGGCGGATGACATGCGGCGTCCCATCCCAAGTGCCCGCCGGGAGAAACCCCCGCGGACGGGGCGTCATCATGTCTGACCTACTTAATGATTTGGTCCGATGATTGTCCGACGCACTTCCGCGGCGTATCACGACCGATTTCGCTCGGCGCGATTCGCGTCGGTTCGAGTCTGGATTCACGCTCCGACCGTCCGCTGATCTCCGCCGGCTTGGAGGCGGGCGAACAGGTCGTCGGCGCGGGCGCGCCACGGCGCCGCGTCGCTGCCGCGGCCTTGGGCCTCGTAGAGCCGCGCGATTTCCTCATACCGGGTCGCGAGCGAGTACGGGTTCTCGAGTCGGGCAATCATCTCGACGGACTCAAGGAGGTGGGCCTCCGCCTTCGGCCAATCCCCGCGCTTCGCGAAGACGAGGCCGAGGTTCGCCTTCGCCGTCGACAGGGCGACGGGATCGCCGATCGTCTCCGCGAGCTGGACCGCGCGCTCCGCGCTCGCGGCCGCGGCCTCGACCGCTTCCAGTCGAAGGTAGTTGTCGACCGCGTTCGCCAGGGCGTACGAGGCGAAGCGCACGTCCCCCGCGCCGAGGGCAATCTCCGCGGACCGCGCGAACGTCTCCGCCGCCGTCCGTGCGTCCCCTTGGCGGCTCGAGACAATCCCGAGGTTGATCTGAATCGCGGCGTCGTCCCGCGTCCCGCTCCGCACCGACGCAGCGGCTTCCAAGAGCCGCGTCTTCGCGTTGGCGTGGTCCCCGCGTGCGATCAGGACGGCGCCGAGATCGGTCAGCGTGCGGACCCGCTCGCGCGAGCCGTGCGGCAAGAGGTCCGCCGCCTGTTCGAGGTGCCCCATGGCCGCCGGGAGGTCTCCGAGCTTCCGCTCCACGCCGCCGAGGGCCCGCAGCGCCTCCCCCTCGACCTCCGGGACCGCCAGGGCCGCGGCCTCGCGAACCGCTTCCGCCAGGATCGTCCGCGCGTCCTGGTAGGATGCGAGTCGATTTGCGATTCGTCCGAGTTGGATGTGCGCCCGGAGCCGTTCCGAGGGCGTACCGGAGCTCGCGATGCGCTCGAGGACCGCCCGGGCATCCGCGAACTTCCCGAGGAACATCTGCGTCTCTGCGAGGAGGGCGTCGAGCCGCGAATCCTGCGGGACGCGGAGCAACGCGGCCTCCAGATCTCCCGCGCGAGCGCTCTCCGCGAACGCCGGTCCGACGTCGATGAGCCGGGCCACCGCGGCCTCGAGGTCCCCGGACTCGATCCGGTGGTACGCCTCTTCGAGATGGTCTTGTCGGCCCGCCCAGTATGAGGCCGCGCGGACGTGCGCCTCCCGCCGCCGGAGGTCCCCCATCCGTCGGAGGAAGAATTCCTTCACGAGGTCGTGCAGTAGATAGCCCTCGTCTCGGTGATGGAGGAGCGCGCGGCGTACGAGTCGGCGGAGCTCGGAGAGCGTGGCGCCGAACGCCTCCGGAGAACGCGCCGGACGGCGCAGCACCGCGAACGTGCGGAGGAGATTCTCCGATGCGTCGTCGAGGTCCTCGAGGACCGTATCGAGCACATAGCGCTCCGTCTCGACCGCTCCGGCGTCGAGGCCGCTCGCCGCGAAGAGCTCGAGGGCGAGCGGGTGTCCCCCGGTCGCCGCGACGACCCGCGGCACGTCGGCCGGTTTGAGAGAGGCCCCCCGGGACGCGAGCAGCTCGGCCGCGGAATCATCGTCGAGGCCTTCGAGGCGGAGTTCGAGGACGCGTCCCCGCGCGACGTCGGGTGGCTCGAAGAACGTCGGCTGCGTGCGGCTCGCAACGAGGATTTTCGCATCCGGAGGATGTTCGAAGACCGCTCGGAGGAGGGCGTCGGCGGCGGGGCACGCATGGAGATCATCGATCGCGAGGACACAGCCGGACAGGTCTTCCCGGAGGACGGCGACGACCTCGATCGGGTCGTAGGCGGGACGCGTGATGGCCGCCTTCAGCCGCCGTCGATTCTGATGCGCGAGGAAGTCCGCGAACGAACTCAACAGGCCGTGCGCGTCGTCGTGGGCGTACACGCGGCGAAGGAGTTTCGGCCGGCGTTCCTCGGCGAGGGCCCGGGCGAGGAGCGCGGACTTGCCGATTCCCGCGACGCCGATCACGACGGCGACGGCCCGCGACCCGGAGGCAAGCCACTCCTCCAGGAAGCGCCGTTCGTCCGCTCGGCCGAAGAACGCGCGGCTCGGGACCGCGGCCGGCTTCGCCGGTTCCGCTCGGGGCATCTCGACGACCTCGGAGGCGAGGACCCGCTGCACAGCCTCGGCTTCCCTCAGGCCTGCGTGGCGCAACGCATCGATCGCTTCCGCCCCGAGGACCGTGCGCCGGCCTTCCGGCGCCGACAGCTCGATCGTCCGTGCCCGCGCGTGCTCCCGCATCCGCCGCGAGATCTCTTGGCCCGCCGGCGTGAGCTCGTAGACCTTGCGGCGCGAGCGGGCGTTGGCGACGTGGGCCATCCGCTCCTGCACCTTGCCGGTCGACTTGAGCCGCTTCAGCTCGAGCGCGACGTGCGCGCGGCTCAGGAGGAGCGCCGCCGCGATGCCGTCCTGGGTCATCTCGACCGGGCATTCGTACGAGTCCGCGTGACGCAGAAATCCGGAGAGGTGGACGAGAATCCTCTCTCCCACGGTGACATTGGGCACTCCCTCCGCCCCCTCCATGGCCGATATCGAAGAATCGTTACTTAACCGTGTGGGCCGCGCGTCACGTTTCGGGATTTCCTCCATGCTACCGCGCGAACCGCGGTCCGCTCAACGGCCGTGGGAGAGCCGCTCGACGATCGCCGGCAGCTCGCGAAGGTCGTGCGCCTCGGCGTCCGGCTCGGGATCGGCGGGCCCGCGATGAAGGCCTCCGCGGTTCACCCACACGGTCCGGATCCCGAGTCGCGAGGCCCCCTGGACATCGGCGACGAGCGAGTCCCCGACGTGGATCACGTCCTCCGGCCGGACGCGGAGCGACTCAAGGGCCGCCTCGAAGATCCGGGGACGCGGCTTGTACGTCTGAGCGGATTCCGACGTGACGACGGCGTCGAAGCGCAGGCCATTTCGTTGGAGGATGTCTAGGAGGAACTCGTGGTCCGCGTTGGAGACGACCGCGCGCGGCACGCCATCGAGGGTGTCGAGGACCTGCGGGACTTCGGCGTACGCTTTCGCCTCTCGCCACAGCGCCACGAGGTTCTCGACGTACGGAGTCGGCGTCGCATCGATCCCGTACTCACGAAAGGTCTTGCCCAAGCTGTCTTCCGTGATCTCCGCCAGCGTGAGGAACGGCGCTGTTTCCGCGGCGAAGAAATGGCGGTCCCAGGTTGCGAGAAGGGCCTCCGCATCGAGGCTCGGTCGCTGGTCGTCGCACACGGAGCGGGCGATGCGAATCAGCACGTCCCGTCCGGTGTCGATGAGGGTCCCGAACGCGTCGAAAGTGATCGCGCGCACCATCGCACGTCCCGAGGACGCGGTCGTCCTTATCGCTTTCGTCGACGGCCGAAGTCGCAGAGGGATTGGATCGGACATTCCGCACACGCGGGATTCGTCCGACGGCAGAGCGTCTTCGCGTGCCGAACGAGGAGCGCGTGGTACTCCTGATAGGTCGCGAGGTCTCGCGGAACATGCTGCTCGAAGAATCGTTGGATCGCCTGGTATTCGCCGGTCCGAAAGAGGCCGATCCGACGGCCGATGCGTTCCGTGTAAGCGTCGACGACGAAGACCGGATGACCGCCGGCGTAGAGGAGGATCGAGTCCGCGGTCTCCGGCCCGACCCCATCCTGGGCTAGGAGATCCGCGCGCACCACGTCCGTAGGACGGCCGAAGTAGAGCGCCAGGTCGCCATCGGATCGGTCGAGGAGATGGCGGCAGAACGCCCGGACCCGCGCCGGTTTCGTGCGGTAGAGGCCCGCGATCCGCACATGTCTCCGGATGACGGGCACGGGCGCATCGGCCAGCGCCCGGACATCGAGGAGTCCCGCCCTCCTCAGGTTCCGGATCGCGACCTCGACGGTCCGCCACGAGGTCTGCTGCATGAGCAGCGCGCCGACGATCGCTTCGAAGGCGGTCTCGGCGGGCCACCAGTGCTGGGGCCCGTAGTACTGGAGGAGCCTCTGGTAGACTCGGCTGGCGCGATTCATCTCGCGGCGGCCATCACGATGGAAGGTTTGAGGGTTGTCTGTGGTGCTACGGAATTTAAGGGACCTCTGGCTATCCTGGCGCGTGCAGCCGGTCCAGATGTTCGCCTCAATCGGGGGCGTCGACGAGCTCCTCTTCCGGGCGCTCAACCTCGCCGGCACCAACGCGACCTTGGACCTCGTCATGGTCCTCATCACGGCGCTCGGCGGCACGTACATCCTCGCCCTCTTCGCGATCCCGCTTTGGTTGCGCGGGCAGCGGGAGGCGACGTTCGATTTCGTCCTCATCCTCGTCCTCACGGTCGTCGTCACGACGGCAATCAAGTACCTCGTGGACCGCTCGCGGCCCTGCGTCGATCCGACGTTCGGGGCCCGGACCCTCCCCGGATATGGCTGCGCCACGGAGCCCGATCCGTCGCTCCCGAGCGGTCATGCATCCCGCGCGTTCGCCCTGGCGGGCCTCGTGGCCTTGCGATATCGGTCGCGGGCCGGCAGTGCCGCGATCGCGTTTGCGACCCTCGTCGGCGTAAGCCGCGTCTATCTCGGTCTGCACTGGCCCTCGGACATCCTCGCGGGAGCGCTCGTCGGGATCGGGATCGCGGTCCTCGTCGAGCTCGCAAGCCGACGCGTCGTCCTCTACCAACGGATCCGCAAGTGGATCGTCGAACTCATCCCGCACTGGCCTCGGCGGAAGCCCGCCTAGGTCTCGCCGAGGAGGCCTTTCGCCTTCCCGAGCGCTTCCTCGATCGCCTTGCCGAACGCGGCGGTCTGCTTCTCCGCCATCGCGACGAAGAACATCTTCCCCGAGACGCCGTGGACGCTCAGGATGCCGCTGTCCGACGCGACCGAGATCCGATTCGGGGCGTCCATCTTCATTGTGCCGTACATGACCTCGAGGGCGCCGAGCAGGGTCGCTGCCATCGTCGCGAAGTTGTCGACCTGAGTGTCGTCCGGGAGGACCCAGGCCACCGGAACCCCGGAGCGGGAGACGATCGCGGACATCTTGGCGCCCGTCCGGGAGTTGAAATCGGTGAGCAATTTCCGGAGCGCCTCGACGGCCACGGGCACGCGACTCCCTCCGAATCGCCTCGCGATGCAGCCCTCGT
>Ga0209236_1002402_pt1 | contig 11469 bp, 10 predicted proteins | sample GraSoi013_1_40cm_FD_185819 | JGI IMG/M metagenome (GOLD analysis project Ga0209236, IMG submission 185819) | Grasslands soil microbial communities from the Angelo Coastal Reserve, California, USA - Sample 09_27_2013_1_40cm (SPAdes) (version 2) | ecosystem: Environmental > Terrestrial > Soil >... | reverse complement strand
ATGCACCGTCCGGGTCATCCCGACCAACGAAGATCTGATGCTCGCGCGGCACACGTGGGCCACGCTCCGCTCCTTCCGAGAGGGGTCACCATCGCCATGACAACGTTGCGGGCAGTCTTGAAAGCTGGCGTCGGGCGTCGTGGGAACGCCGGCGGATGTCTCGGTGCCGGTGACGTTTTCTCCGGGAACCTACACACTCGAGGTCGATGCCCAGACGAGGGGCCTGTGCGACGGCTCGGAGCACGGACTCATCGAGCAGCCGACGCTGAACCAGCGACCTTTGGGCTTATTTCGGTCGGTTTAACTTCATGGTCGTTTCTTAGGCCTCGGCCGCCGTCGGACCAGCTGATTATTAATCCTTGATCGTCAACACGACGTTCGAGGGCACCGCGGCGAGGGGGGCTGCTCGTGCTCTCAGGAGGATTTTGATCTCCTCCAGCTCGCGACGGAGGGCACCCAAGCCCTTGCGTAACGCCTCGACCTCGTTCTGGAGCGCCTTCTTGCTCATGACTACTTTTCACGGTCGGAGCGCTCACGCTGTTCGGCTTCGGTCTTCCCTCCACACACGGATTGTGCGGCCGCCCTGACAAGGGCATCTTTCTGACGTTCGGCGATCAGCCCGCCCTGCACAAATTCCTTGGCCACATGCGTCACACATGACACATAAGCGCCGTGGTTCTTCCAGGTTCCGCCTGCGGCGGGGCCGGCACATGGACAGAGCTGAGCGATGGTGGGGTGGATGTCTTTGGACAGCGTCTCTCCCGTGGAGGTGGTAAAGCGAACACGCCACGTCACTACGTCGCACGGATCGCGACGATTGTCCCGACGACCGTCTCGATGGTCCCCATCCAGGTTTCCGGCGTCATCACCGTCGCGCTCGTCCTCGTTGTCCCTGCGAACCGCAAGAATAGTGACGGCATCCACGCTCGTCGACGTGGAAAGCGGCATGACGGTCGCCAGCGGAGTGGGGTCCGTGTCGGTGGGGTGAACAAAGTGGACGAGGGGATTGCTGATCCGCAGCGACGCCGGAGCGCTCACGACTTCAGCGGTCACGTTGTAGGCGAACCCGAAGCCCTTGTTGACAAGCCTCGCTCTCCACTGGTGTGAACCGGGGCTGGTCTCCATACATCCGGGGACGGTCAAGTCGGCGACGACCGGGAATCGCGGATCGACGATGGTATGTTCGACGAAGTTCGTGTCGGTGCGGGGAGACTCGATCGCATCGGGAAAGACGACCGTCCCTCGATTACGCACCCGCGTTCCCGGCTGCGCGTCAGATTTGACGTTCACGGTAAAGCTCACGCTGCGCGGCACTTGGGCAGGCAGCGCCAGGGGGTCATGCCAAACGATCACGCGGGTGGCTGGGTCGTAGACCCCCTCATTGTTAATAACCAGCGTCGTGTCATCGAGGTTCGGATGGAGCGGATCGAGGATGCTGACATCATGAGCGTCGGAGGTGCCGATGTTCTCGTAGTGAATCGTGTACGTGATTGTCTGCCCCGCCTGCGCATAGCCATAGCCGAAGGCATTGGCAGGCGGGTCCGATTCCTTGTGGTTCGGATCGATAGGACAGCCGCTGCGGAGAAAATCGAAAGGGTCACAACAATGAGCGGCAATTGATACTCCATGGAGCTCGCAGCTCCCAGGATCAGAAGTGGCGGCACCGCCGCCGCCACCACCACCACCGCCGGGAGGCGGCGGTGCCGGCGCGGTGGCGACCAAAGCGAAAGAGGCACTTCCAGCGCACGCAGGATCATTGATATCGACGAGGCCGTTGCAGTTATCGTCGAGGCCGTTCCCGCAGATCTCCGGCTCCGCCGCCCGCGAGGCCTGGTTGAAGCGCGTGGACCTGAAGGCCAGGTTGTTGCGTAGATTCGTATCTCCGGTGCTCGTCGTAACCTGGGCTATGTTGAGCAGTGTGTCTTCGCAGCTGAATGCCCCGAACGGTGGCGTTGTCACGAGCACGCCAACCGATTTACGTTCTCCAGGAGCCAGATCTCCCAACGACCACGTGATCATAGTCGGCCTGCCCGGTGGTTCAAGTGTGGCGCCGGCGCTGGTGCTGTTGAGCGTGACGCCAGGAGGTGGAAAGTCGACAACAGTCACGCTCCGGGCCGTATCGCGCCCGAGATTCGCCACGTCGATGCTATAGCTCAACTGTTCCCGAGCGCCGATCACGACGCCGTCGAGAGCATCAGACGTCTTGTTCGCCGCCACGTCGGCCTGACCGGCACCCCCTGGAACAAACCGAATCTCGCTCCACGATGCGAAGGTGCTGCACGTATCGTCCAAGGTGACCGTCGAAATCCCCCCAATATCTGCCGCACCAAGGAACAGCGGCATCGGAGTGGTGCGGCGGAGCGACCCACTTTCCGTGCCCAGACTGCCGACGAACGTGACTTGGGGGCCACATTCCGTCCCGACATTGACGATGCCGAATGCGGGAACGGGAGGGCTCATGGTGACGAAGATCGGGGCAAACGGGGAACCGAAGCCATTATCGCTGGTCTGAAACCGACAGATGGGAGTGCCTCCTGGTCCGCTGAAGCAGAAAAATAGACCCGAGGGCGCCGTCGTTTGGAAACGAAACTGCACCCCACCCACGGTGATGCTGAAGCTTTGATCGCCCGTTCTCAGGGGTAGTCTGTCGAGCGGAATTATGAGACTCCCGGCAGCGAAGGCAGGGTCACTCGGGAACCCGGGACTGGTCGCGTCTTCGATAATCACCCGGGCTTCGGCGGACATGGGAAGAAGAAGACAAATGCTGAACGTCAGGAAGAGGCGAGCGGACGCAGCCAGCAGGATCGTAGAATTCGTGGCGAGAAGACGGCGACCGACTCTGAACATCCGGATGGTGGCTAGCCCGTCGCAACTCATGTTTGACCTCCCTGACCTGGATGCTCGATCCTCGCGCTATCGCGACATCACCGTCCAGGCGAAGACGACGGCTCGCGCGTTGCGTCCTTCGGGCGTGCCGATCATCGCTTTTCCTCCTCAGGCGGTTGACTGCCTCCCTCCCCCGTTTGGGGGCAGGATTATCGCCTAGCCGGGCACTGAAAGGAAGGAGTCGATTCGACAAAGACCGGAAACGAGATAGGCGCTGCGTCCTTCCCGCCATGGCGGCACGAAGGGCGTCCGCTAAGCCTCGTCGTTCATGGTTGCGGGGGCTGGATATGCTGAATGCTGCACGGCGCCGGAAACTCACTGGATCGATCTAAAACAGCTTCCGAAACCTCAAATGACGTTCTCGGGTGTTTGAGTCGCGACCACGTTTTGATCGGCGCGACTAAAACACGCAGTCCTTCGGGATCGCGCAGGTACCGGTGTTGCGATGAGCGGCGGGAACGCCATGAGGCCCTGCGCGAACCGTCTACAAGCGCGCGCCCGGCGCGCGCATCCTAGCTGGTCGTGATGGCAGTGACGTCCTCCGCGCGTACGGTGGCCTCGTCGCGTCTGGCACGTTCGAACCGCGCGACCACGACGGTGATGTTGTCGGATCCCCCACGTTCGTTCGCGAGGGCAACCAGCTGCTCGCAGGCGGCGGCGAGTTTCGTCTGAGTCGTGACGATGTCCACGAGCTCGCCTTCCGCCACGCAAGACCACAGCCCGTCAGAGCACAGCACTAAGACGTCCCCGCTGCGCATGCAATGCTGTGAGACGTCGGCGATGATCTCGGGTTGAGGGCCGAGGGCCCGAAGCAGAACGTTCCGGTGCGGGCTGCTGGCGGCTGCCTCGGGGGTCAGCTCACCTGTGTCCAGCAGGTGTTGAACCAGAGAATGGTCCTGGGTGATTCGTTGGGCGCAGCCCTCACGAACGACATAGGCTCGGCTGTCACCGACGTGGCCCACGTAGAGGTGATCACCGAGCAGCGCAGCCGCGGTGGCCGTCGTCCCCATGCCCTTCAGCCCAGCGCGGGCGTTGGCATAGGCGTGGATCTCGCGGTTCGCGCTCTCCATCGCCCCGAGCAGACACTCTCGCAGGTGCGCGGAGGTTCGCCGCTCTTGATCCCGCCACCACTCGAATAGACACGCGACGATCGTATTCGCGGCCATGGCGCTGGCCACTTCACCCGCCTCGGCACCACCCATCCCGTCCGCGACGACGAGCAGCGCGCCCATCGTTGGGATTCGATGCTCGACGCCGGCGGGTCGAGTCCAGGTTGAACCCGTCAAGTCCACGATCAAGAAGTAATCCTCGTTCTGCTGGCGGATCTTGCCGACATGGCTCATCGCGACAGCGTTGACGCTCAATGGCGCCGTCGCGTGACCGTGGCGCATGACACGGCGCCAGATGTCGACGATCTGTCCCAGACCTCGCTCGATCACGAATTTGCTCACGGGCGTTTGCGTTGCACGTCGGCGATCAGCGAGCGAACGCCGGGCGGCGCCTGTTGTGTGCAGGAGGCCAGCGCGCCGTCCAGGGTGGCGAGCCGCTTCAGCTCATCCCGGACGCGTTCCCGCTCCTGGTTGGCGAAATACGTGAACGCGAGGTAGCACCTCGTCTCCGCCAGCTGCTTCACGCGCATCTCGCCGTCGCTCAGATCCTCGAGATCGATGAGGGCCGCGCGCAGTAGCCTGAGAGCGTCACGAAACCGCGCTGCCGCGTAGGCGTCCTTCGCTCGTGCGAGAACGTGCGAGGGTTCGGCCGCCTGATCACGCGCACGCGCCTCGGTCAACGCGATCGCCATTCGCTGGTGCTCCTCGGCCACCTTGGGCATTCCGAGGCCGGTATACGCGCGCCGGAGGGCCTCGTACACGTCGCCGAGTTCGGTGAGGCGGAGCGGTCGGCGCTGTATTCCTTCGACGTCCCACACGGCCCGATTCAGAGCCGCCAGCGCCCCCGGATAGTTCTTCGCCTGGAGCTCTCGCTGGCCGCGACTGAGGTTCGCGCGCGCGTCGGGATCGGCGCCCGCCAATCGGTATCGTACCGGACGGACGATGTGGGTCTGCAATATCGTCGTCGCATCCGTCGAGACCTTCGCCATGGATGCGCAGGCCGAAAGCGACAGGCATCCCGCGACGAGCGCCAGGGTCGTCCAGCGACGACGGTTATCGCGCGAGGAACCGATGTGTCCGGAAGTCATAACTCATCCGCAGTGGGTTGTCGCGCGTGTGCTCCTCGAGGACGACGATCAGGCGTTCCGGACTCCGGTCGTTCATGGATTCGAAATAGAGCCGGTGTCGGCCGGTGCCGATGCGGAGACACGCGCGCGGCGTGTCTCCGACGTGCCGGCCATCGACATGGACCGTCGCGAAAGGCACGGCATTGACACTCACGCAGCCGAACTTGTCGACGCCCTGGGCCGGCGATGACGCGGCCACGCGATTGACGGCGACCTCGCCGGGCCGATAATTCGTGGCGGCGATCGAGCCCGTGCTCGTTGCTGTGCCCGGTTCGTCGCCCGCGACCCCGACCACCACGGGAGCGGCGCCGCTGCCCGCTGGTGCGGCGGACGGCGCCACTGGTCTGACGGCATCCACCGTCTGGCGGTGAGGTTGGCGCTCGCGCGGTGCCGCTTGCCATACGGGCGCGACGATGAATGGCAGGATCGCCAGGGCCGTCGCGCCGAGAACCGTCATTCCGAGGGCGGTGCCGTGTCGGCGCGCCGCCTGGATTCCCTGCTGCAGAACCGCGGCCGGCCCGCGCCGATCGCGTACGGCCAGCGCCCGTGTGAGCGCGTCGGCGAAGGCCCCGGCATCGGGGTAGCGGTCATCGGGGTCCTTGCTCATCGCGCGCTTCACCACCGCGTCGAGCGCCGGCGACACGGCCACATTGCGCTCACGGGCGGGCAGCGGCTCGAGATGGAGCACGTCGTCGAGGACCTGGGCGAGGTCCTCACCGGGGAACGGCCGCTCTCCGACCAGTGCTTCGTACAAGACGACCCCGAGTGAGAATAAATCGCTCCGCGCGTCCGCCTCGACGCCGCGGACCTGCTCGGGCGACATGTATGCCGGCGTGCCAACCATGACGCCCGGCTGGGCCGACTGCGTGCCCACAACGCGGGCGACGCCGAAGTCGGTGAGCTTCACATGCCAGGCATCATCCACCATGATGTTGCTGCTCTTGACGTCGCGATGGACGACCCCCTCGCCGTGCGCATACTGAAGGGCGCGACACGCCTGCACGACGATGTGGACGACTTTGTCGGGCGGTGGCGGGCCGGCGGCGATCAGGTCGGCCAGCGTCCGGCCCTTGACGTACTCCATCACGACATACGGCACGCCGGCGCACACGTCGACGTCGTAGATCGTGACGATTCCTGGATGCGTCAGGCGCGCGGCCGCAGTCGCCTCCTGATACAACCGTTGCGTTACGGCGCTGACATCGAACCCCTGGGTCGCGTCGTCACGCGCAATTGTCTTCACGGCCACGGTACGGTGCAGCTCGAGATCGCGGGCGCGATAGACGATCCCCATGGCGCCCTCGCCGAGGACCTCCAGAAATTCGTAACGCCCGCTGGGCGGCCGAACGGGTTGCGCAGCGACGGCGTCCGCTGCGTGACCGCTGATCATCGTCCGGGCTGTGTCCACGTGGTGCCGTCCCTCGGTCGGCGCGCTAACCCACGTCGGCAAAGAAGGTCAGGCGTAGACCGCCGACGTCGATCACGTCGCCGCCTTTCAGGATCGCCTGGGTGACGGTGGCTCGATTCACCCGCATCCGGTACCAGCTCGACAGATTTCGCACCTCGACACCGTGGCGGGTCCGGATCACCAGGAGATGATGCTTCGGGCCCACAGGCACACGCAGGTCGCACAACGCGGAGCGACCGATCAAGACGGCACTGCGTTCCGCACGTTCGAGGTAGAACGTATCCCCTGTGCTCGCCGCTTCCCACTTCAGATGGGCGCGCCGCTTGAGCGCCGAAGACTTCTGCAGACGCTCCAGCTCGTGGAGATCCATCTGGAACGTCTCGGTCGGCCGCGGCAGGTCAGGCTTCGCAGCATCCTTGTCACGCACCGGCTCCTTCAATGCTCGATCGAAGAAGATCGAGAATTTCCCGAATGAGATCTCATCCCCGCGTGTGAGCGGCGCGGGCCCGGTCAGCCGGTGCCCATTCAGGGACGTGCCGTTTGCGGACTTGAGATCCTCTACAATCCAGCGGCCGTCCGAGTCGAGCCGGACCTGTGCTTGCCGCCGCGACACCGAAGGGTTGTCGATGACGACGTCCATGTCGTCACCCCGTCCGATGTTGATGACGACGCCGTTCAGGTCGTACGCCCGAAGCGGCGTCCGCTCTGCTACGAGAGTCAATGTTGGCATGGGTGGGCTCCCGATTGTCGTATCGCGCTGTTGACCGCAGTGTTCACGTGCCATCGGAGTGACACGCCCACTGCGCCGCCGCTTGTGGTGAGCACGTCTATCTGTGCTACGCAAGGACCACACCAGAGACGCGACGGCGGCATATGTCACGGAAGTGTTTGGCTTTTTCTCGGTGCCGCGCAGGCGGTGGAAGAGCAGCGGCTAGCATGTTCCCGGACAGAGCAGGGCCATCTGGCTAGAATCTGATCAGTGTGCAGTAATGCACCGCCTCAGCTGCAGGGAGAGGAGAAGTTTGGAGCGCCCCGGCAACGCCGAGGCGCTCCGCGACACCGCTAAGAGCCCGACGCCTTGAGAGCGGCCAGCACCTCCGACGGCTCGAGCAGCATCGTCGGATTCTCGAGAATCTTGACGAACTTCACGACGCCGTTCTTGTCGATGATGAAATACGCGCGCTTGGGGTAGCGGTAGATCGGGCTCTTCTCGTCCGTCACCAACGCGCCGTACGCGGGCAGCATCTGGCGGCGGAAGTCCGAGAGCTGCAGGTGCTTGATGCCGTTTTCCTTCTTCCACGCCGCGAGGGCCTGCCACGCATCACCGCTCACGCCCACGACCTGGGCGCCGGCGGCTTCGAACTGCGGCAGCGCCGCGTCGAAGCCCGCCACTTCCTTCGTTCAGGTGCTGGTGAACGCGGCGACGAACGTGTAGAGGACGACGGGCCCCTTCGCCGTCAGGTCGGTCAGCTTCACCGTCTTGCCGTCGGGACCGTTGAGCGCGAAGTCAGGCGCCTTGTCCCCGACCTGGAGCGCGTGCGCTGCCCCGGCCAGCGTCAGACCGAGTACGACGGTCACGACCAACGCGATCACGGTTCGCATGGTGCCTCCTTTGGCAGCAGAGTCTCTGGCATCGGTCAGCGTGCCGGGCGGACACCCGCCGCGGCGAGCCTCGGGAATACAACGTCCCTGAACGCGGCAAGTTCCGGCTCCGGCAGCCCGAACGTGAGCAGCGGCATCAGGTAGAGGTTACGCACACCGAGCTTCGTCATCTCGACGATGCGCGCGGCGCAGTCGACCGGCGTGCCCACGAGCCCGAGCGCGTCGCAGAGCTGCGCGACCACGTCGTCGGGCACGAACGACGTCGCGGCGATGGCCGCCTCCCAGTCGTGCGCGTGCGAGAGATCCGGATAAATCTTCCACACCGCCTCCGGGATCTCGAGCTTCGGCAGCCGCAGCCCGGCCGGCTCGACCCAGTGCCCGCCCCAGCGCAGCACTCCCCAGTGCACCGCGGTCGGTCGCGCCAGACGCCGCGCCTCGGCCGCCGTGGCCGCCACGCCGACGCGGACCGCCCAGACGATCTCGAGGTCGTCGAGCCGCCGGCCGGAGCGCCTGGCGCCGCGCTCGAGATGCTCGAGGGCTTTCTCGACGATGCCGCGGTTGAAGCCGACCAGCAGCAACGCGCCGTCGGCGATCTCGCCGGCCAGCTCGATCGCTTTCGGACCCGACGCCGCCATCACGATCGGGATGCGCCGCTTCGCGGCGTAGCCGAGGCGGCCGGGCGTGCCGTCGAAATCCACCGACTCGCCGGCGAGCAGACCGCGCACGGTGGCGATGCACGCGCGCATCTCGGCCAGCGTCGCCGGCTTGCGGCCGATCGTGCTCGCGGACGTGTAGCCGGTGCCGATGACGAACTTGACGCGCCCCGGAGCCAGCTCCTCGACGGTCTGGATCGCGCCGGCCAGCACCGAGGGGTGGCGCGTGAACGGGTTGGTCACGGCCGGAAACAGCGTCAGCCGCGAGGTGGCGGCCGCCGCCTGGCCGAGCACGACGAACGTGTCGCGCGACAGCATCTGGCTGTCGAGGATCCCGGCGCCGTCGAAGCCCGCCGCCTCGATGGACCGGAGCAGACGCATGAGGTCGGGCATCGGCGCCGTGCCGGGGACGCGCAGGTGGACACGGACAGGCTCGCTCACCGCGCGTCATGGTATACCCATAACGCCATGAGCGAGCGGCTCGGGCAGTTCCTCGTCGATCTTCCCAACCCGGAGCCAATGCGATGACGACACGCTACGTGCTCGCGGCAGGCGCCTGGATGGTGCTCACGCTCCTTCAGCCAGGGTCGAGCGCTGGCCCGGCCCAGGCGCAGCCGGCACCGGCGCTGACCGGACAGGTCACGTCGGCCGAGGAAGGGCTGATGGAGGGCGTCCTCGTCAGCGTGAAGAAGGTCGGGTCGACCATCACGACGACGGTCGTCACCGATGCGCAGGGTCGCTATCGATTCCCGGGGCCGCGCCTGACGCCCGGGCCGTACGCCTTCTCGATCCGCGCGGTGGGCTACGAGCTGGAAGGCCGGCGCATCGCGGACGTCGGCGCCAACGGGCCGGTCACGGCGGATCTCAGGCTCCGGAAGACCCAGGATCTGGCGGCGCAGCTCACGAACGCCGAGTGGCTCGCGAGCATGCCCGGCACGGAGGACCAGAAGAAGGTGCTGCTCGGCTGCGTGCAGTGCCACACGCTCGAGCGCACGGTGCGCAGCACGCACGACGCCGCCGGATTCCTGAAAGTGCAGCAGCGCATGGGGACCTACGTGAACCAGAGCACGCCGCTGCACATCCAGGTCCGCCGTGCCGAGCGGCTGCTCGAGATGCGGGGCGAGGAACGCCAGCGCGCGCGGCAGGCCCTGGCGGAGTTCCTGAGCACCGTCAATCTCAAGGGCGGTTCCACGTGGCCGTACGAGCTGAAGACGCTGCCGCGCCCGACCGGCCGGGGCACGCGCGTCGTCATCACGGAGTACGACCTGCCGCGGGCGACGATCCAGCCGCACGACGTCATCGTCGATCCCGACGGCATCGCCTGGTACTGCAACTTCGGCGAGCAAACGCTGGGCAAGCTGGATCCCAGGACCGGCCGGGTGACGGAGTACCGCGTGCCCGAGCTGAAGCCCGGCTTTCCGACGGGTGCCTTGTCCGTGCGCTTCGATCGCGACAGCAACCTCTGGCTCGGCATGATGTTCCAGGGAGGCATCGCGAAGTTCGATCGCAAGAAGGAGACGTTCTCGACCTGGAGCCTGCCGCCCGAGGTCAACCGCGACATGACCCAGGTCAACATGACGAGCCCGTCCTCGTCCCACGTGGACGGCAAGGTGTGGACCAACAACAACGGCTTCGCCGCCGTTCACCGGCTCGATCTCGCCTCCGGCAAGTTCGAGACGTGGGAGCCGTTCCGCGAGGGCGTCGCCAAAGGCCGGAACCACAACATCTACGACGTCATCGCCGACTCGAAGAACAACGTGTACTTCACCGACTTCTCCAATGAGCACATCGGGCGCATCGACGGCAAGACCGGCGTCCTCACGCTCTTCACGATCCCGACGCCGCGCTCGGCGCCGCGTCGCGCGCAGATGGACGCCAGCGACCGCCTCTGGTTCGCCGAGTATCGCGGCAACAAGATCGGGATGTTCGACACGCGCACCGAGGCCTTCACCGAGTGGACGGCGCCGCGCCCGTGGTCGCAGCCCTACGACGTCCAGCTCGACAAGCATGGCGAGGCCTGGACCGGCTCGATGCTCAACGATCGGGTGCTGAGGCTCGACACGAAGACCGGCGCCTTCACGGAGTACCTGCTGCCGCGCTCGACGAACATCCGGCGCGTGTTCGTGGACAGCTCCACCACGCCGGTCGCGTTCTGGGTGGGCAGCAACCACGGCGCGTCCATCGTCAAGCTGGAGCCGCTGGACTAGGAGACGCGCTCACCGATGCGCTTCGGGACCTTCTACTTCTTCCAGGCCGTGCCGTGGCTCAGCCACGACGAGGTCGTGCACCGCGAGCTCGAGCAGATGGAGTGGACGGAGGAGCTCGGCTTCGACCAGATCTGGCTGACCGAGCACCACTTCATCGACTACGGCCTCGCGGTGGACCCCGGCACGCTCGCCGCCGTCGCCGCCTCCCGGACGCGGCGGGTACGCATCGGGCTGGCGGCGGCGATCCTGCCCTTCCATCATCCGCTGCGCCTGGCCGAGCAGACGGCGCTCGTGGACATCGTCTCGCGCGGCCGGCTGGAGGTCGGGTTCGGCCGCGGCAATCGCCCGGCGGAGTTCCGCGGCTACAACGTGCCACAGCAGGAGAACCGCGACCGCTTCGAGGAGGCGGTGGAGATCATCATCCAGGCGTGGACGCAGACGGAGCCGTTCTCGTACGAGGGGCGCTTCTTCACGATC
>Ga0209236_1002399_pt1 | contig 11472 bp, 17 predicted proteins | sample GraSoi013_1_40cm_FD_185819 | JGI IMG/M metagenome (GOLD analysis project Ga0209236, IMG submission 185819) | Grasslands soil microbial communities from the Angelo Coastal Reserve, California, USA - Sample 09_27_2013_1_40cm (SPAdes) (version 2) | ecosystem: Environmental > Terrestrial > Soil >... | reverse complement strand
TAGGCCTGAAAGCGTGATTTCGGTTTGTTCATTGACTACAGCAGTGTTTGATTGACTAGTAGTTGCTGCATACGCATAAAATGATGACACACCAATTGATAATACGCTAATTGCAAGGATAGCAAAAACTATTCTGTAATTCAACTTGTGAATGTGTAAATTCTAGATGATTAAAAACCTTTCTCTCATAAGATCTGCATCTAGGATCAAAAAAATTGTAATACAATGAAGATATGATCAGAAAAACTGGTTTTGTAGACTTTAGCTAAAATTGATTCTGACGCGTTTTATTCTCTTTTCTAAAGTCTCTAGCTCCAATCAAGATTCCAACAATAAAGGTAATTATTCCAACTATAACAAGACCTATTGCGGCCTGGACAGTATAGCATTCTATTCCAGAATTGCAATTTCCACTGAGATATGGGTCTTCCCCTATGATAACACCTGCTTGTACAGGTTCACTGCCCGAGTTTGAAATTTGAATTGAGTAGATTCCTTCTGACTTGCTCTTTTGTATGATATGATATAGAAATCCATTCTTACTTTCTTTTTCAAATGTCATTCCGCTTGGCTCTATTCCAAAAAGCTTGACTGAACCAGATAAAGGAATCAAATGCATGAGAAGTACATTGTGCTCCCTGAGGTAACCAGTAGGAATTGTTGAATTTATGAATTGGTTTAGTGGAATAGTTTTGCTATCTATTATAGTCTGTTTATTTTTTAGTACAGATTCAACTGATTCGTAGGCGCTGTCAAAGAGATTGGCACCTATTACAACAACTACTAGCGCAATACCTGCGATTATAGGGCCGCGTGCTAAAGACCATTTGGCCAAGTTATCTGAGCTTGAAAATAAGCCCTAATAAGAAACTTCATGACTTTTACGAATCAATTTACAAGAGTTTGAGACCTAGGATTTTTGCTTTTTAATACACGTGTACAGATGAGAAAGCGTCTCAGAGGTTGGGTGTAGCTTCTCAAGTGTCTCACGTTTTACACCAAAGCCTTCTAATGCCTTGTACATCTCCTCAACCGAGATATTTCCACTGGTCTTTGACATACGGAAGATCCTTCGTTATTTTGTAATATTACTGGGTGTGAGACTTTTCATAGTATGCGCTCAAGATCCATTGCGTAGTCAAATTTGTTTTGTAGTTTAAAGCTACAGTAAATATTCAATACATACCACAGCTTTAAAGACAAGCTAGTTTCTCAAAAATGCATGCTCAAACTAAAATGCAAAGATGTTGGTTTCAAGTGCGGATTTGTGGCAAAGGGCAAGACAGAAGATGAAATAATGCAAAAGGCTGCAGAACACGCGATGAAAGATCATGGCATGAAACCAGAAGACATTACACCCGAGATGAAAGAGAAGATACGATCTCTGATTCACAAGTCTTGGTTTTAGACTTTCTGCGATTTTTTTAATTCCTGGTAGATAGGAGAACCCATAAACAATTACAATCCATGTGACTTGAGAGCATAATTCCCTTACTTAATTGTTGATTTATTGCAAAATTATCAAATGGATCTGAAGATGCTAGTTTTGTTTTTTGTTTACAGTTAAATCAAATTCTTTTTTGAGCATTAGTTTTTTGGCATTATTTGTATATACTTCAACTGTTATCTTAAAAGACATTTTATGAACCGGAATATTATACGGATTTAACATGATTTCATGATCTCCTGTATTACTATTAGGAAAAACCAAGGAGGGAAGTCTGAGCGAAGTGTTGCTGATATGTAGATATTGGTTACTTGCATCATCAGTCTTTGTTATGACTGCAATATCGTCAAATTTTTCCTTAAAGTTTTTAACATTAACAGTAATTGTAGTGGTTTCATCCGAATTTATTTTTGATTTAGATAATTCTATTTTTTCAAATGCTAGACCTCTTTTACCAAATATCCCCAAACTTGTAGCCTCGATTCTTCATCTATCTTCCGTTAAATAAAGTAACAGGAGAATCTAAATAAAACTAGAACAATATGAGAATTAAAGTACCGGCGTTTTAAAGAGAGAATGTTTAAAATGTTGTTTCCCAAAATATCAGATCTTCCGCCTGTTACAACTAGTTTGATAATTATAAACGGACTTGTCTTTGTGTACGGTATCATAACAGGTACACAAGACAGAATAATTGCAAATTATGGGTTTATTCCAAACTATCTTTTTTATGGTAACCATCCTTTTTCAGACAACATAACCAGGCTCTTTTCATCGATGTTTCTTCATGCTGGAATTGCTCACATAGCATTCAATCTTTTTGCTTTGGCATACCTTGGAGGCTTTGCCGAAAAATCAGTTGGCAAAACAAGATATCTTGGAATATACATTGCAGCTGGAATTGCAGGTGCATTACTTCATGGAACAGTCTATACTTTGGCCATAGGAAATGGCTCTGGTGTACTAATAGGCGCATCGGGGGCCATATCAGGCGTTATGGGAATTACTGCTGCACTTGGCAACATACGTGGATACTATTGGCTTGCAATACAAATATTGTATGCCTTTATCGGTTCGGTTGTTTCTATTCCGATTGCATTTACTGCCCATGTTGGCGGATTTCTGACGGGACTATTATTGACAAAATTGCTAATTGCAATAGAACGGAAAAGAAGGGGTCAATATCTGTATTGATGACATATATCAAAAAGTTAGTTCTTCATATAATTTATTTTATATTTCCTAAAATTTTTGTAAAGTATACACATTTGGTTTCATGAGAGCAAAACAATCTGTGATTTTAGAATAATTTTTGAAATTTATTAGAATAGAAAATAATTCTAACAGGACTGGTAAGGTTTCATGTAATTTTTGGAGTCGCTATTTAGAAAAAATACACCTGCTTAAATATACAGTTGGTAGATTCAACATGAAACAAGATGGTGAGTCAATAGGTGCAAATTCCTTTGAAGTTTGTAAACAGTCTTGATGCCAACAGACAATTCTACTTTTCTACAGTGATCCAGAATATGCAAAGAAAATAGAATTTCAGTTTATAGAAAATGGTTTGGCAAGAGAAGAGCATTGCATCTATGCCACAGAGGAAGACCCTACATTCATTAAAAAGAAAATGGAAGAATTCGGAAGAGTCAGTGATTTTATCAAGAGAAATCTTTTGCACATTTACCAAACCGAGGATCCGTTTATGCATCCAGAAGGGGTACTAGCTGGTGCCAAAAGCAATTTTGAAATGATCTTAAAAGATTCCAAACCTCCGTACAGAATAGTTGCAATGCTGATTCCTGATACTGGAACTGCAGAAGCGATGCATACTCATATAAAAATAGAAAGAGGGTTTCAAGACAGTTTTGAAGGATTTAACGGCTCTGTGATGTGTCCTTATAATATAAAGAAGTTAGAGCAAAATAAAAGCGATAATTGGATTAGAGAACTGTTTGACAGCCACCACTCGGCAATTTATGCTCCTACCTTTGAAGAAGGTGGAGTTTTTCAACTCGTCTTAAAGATAGAATATTTTCCTTACCCTTATCAGTAGGAAACTCCGTTGGAAAGATGTTGGACAAGTCTTCTAGTACAAAGGATGCCAAAGTATTACACAAGAAAGCACTCAAACTACAACACGATGGCAAGCAAGAAGAGGCCGTTGTATATTTTGATAAGGCATTAGAGATAGCACCTACTAATGCTGAATTGTTATATGACAAGGCAATATCTTTGCAAATGCTTTTCAAATTTGAAGATGCGCTAAATTACTACGATAAATCACTTGCTATTGAACCAAATAATTTTGCTGCATTTATCAACAAGGGACTTTGCCTGGCAAACCCCAAGATAAATAAACAAGAAGATGCGTTGTCATGTTTTGATAAAGCACTAAGAATTGAGCCAAATGATCCTGGTGCACTATCACTGAAAGGCTACTCATTAGATAGCATAGGCAGATACTCTGAAGCTATTGCATGTTTTAACAAAGTCTTGGAGCTGAAGCCTGATGATTCAAACGTGCTTTTAAACAAAGGTCTTGCGCTGACTCATCTTGGTAGATATGATGAAGCCATCGCATATTTTGATAAAGTACTCGAAGGTGAACCTGATAATTTGTTTGCATTAGAATGGAAAAAAGAAGCAATCAGTGCACAAACTAAGCATCTTATGTTCTAGCTGAGATTTAGATAATTTCTACTGAACAATCTCTAATATCTTCATCGCAACAGACGCAAAATCTAGGTTTCTATCTGCAGATACATACAGTACTTGTGAGTTTCCAAGTGGGAAGCTCATGACAATTACTTTTTCTCTCATTGAAAGTGAGAACTTGACTGTCCCTAGTTGTTTGTCAAACTCTTGTCGCATCTTTACACGCAGTGCAAGTTCCATGAAAAGCATTTCGTCATCTTTTGGATCTTCAAGTGATTTTAGTCCACTACGAAGACCTCCTGCCACAAGCTTACCTTTTTCATTAATTATTCCTGCAAATCTTATCTTGTCATCTAGGTCAAGCACGTTTTTGCATGTGGCATTAAGATCAACTAAACCCTCCCCAACATTCTTTTTCACAATAAAATACCCCTTATTGCAATCATCGTTTTATAATTTACAGCGTAAGATATAACCTGTTCCCAGATCGAAAAATCTTTTGTTCTTATCTAATGCCCAAATCATTTTGGAATTGTATATGACACTATAGTAATTTTAGAACCCAGAGTATACAGTATAATCTCTTCCTGTCTTACAGAAGTATCATGGTTCTTAGCTTTATGATTCAGGATAGTCGGAACCACATAGTGGGCATCTGCTTCTCAGACCATGATACCTCTCGTCATAATAGACGATGGCGGTGGGGTAACTACATCCAGAGCATTCCACATGCTTGAATTTTACTTGCATGTAATTATATAACACAGGCGAGTATATCATCAAGATTCAATAGACTAGCTTAAGAATCATAACTTTAGCTTAAGAGATTCTATCAATATTGACGTCCGATACCCAAAGCAATGAAAAAGATAGAAGCCATAATTCCGGAAGACAAAGTTACTCCTGTTTTTCAAGCGTTAACACAATTGGAGTTGGGCGGTTTCACATATCACTCAGTTAAAGGAAGGGGTGCAAGGCCGCGACAGATGGTCAGAACAAGCAGTAGTGGACGATTGGAATCCCAATACAATCTGAACACAAACTTTTTCGTTGTTGTACGGGATGATGTAGTGGGCAAGGTCATCGAGACGATAGTTTCACATGCAGGCACAGGGTTAGCAGGAGAAGGAAAGGTATTCGTGTCAAGTGTAACGGATACAGTAGACATTGGATCCAAAGAACGTGGCGAATCTTCACTTTAAACAATCAATGATATCTAGTTTAATCTTCGGCAAGTTCCTTATCGATTTTATCTCTAAGTGATTCATATTTACGGAATCGCTTGTTCCACTTGGAATAAAACCCATATTCCTTTATTCCAATAAACAGCCAGATTCCCGCTATTATAATAGAGATTGAAATTAGAATTGTTGCCAATACTGCCACAAACGGAAGTCGATGAAAAGTTTCCGGTGCTCCTGGAGCTTCAGCCATAAAGCGCACTATATTAAAACGCGGGTGTACCAGCAAAAAGCCGCCTACCACCATAGCTATTGGTGCAAAAATTAGAGACGATATTATCAATACCACAAAAAGATGACGTGTGGTATGCATGTGTGAGATCAAGTCATCTAGTACTTTCAAAATGTTCTCAGATTTTTCCTCTTTACCCTTAGATTCGTCAGACTCTCCTGACATTTAACACAAAGACCTCCTTTGATTCAGTTTAAAACATTTCGCTAACATTGTTACCTATTGGTCTCCTTTTCTTTTCGTGGGAATACTTCTTCGTATGGTTCTAAGATAAGTGTAGAAAATTCCCTGCCCTTTTGAGTTATTTTGAATTTGATTATCTTTTTGCTTCCCCATGGCTCTTCTGTTTTTGTTATGAATCCCTTTTTTTCCAATCCCTCTAGTATGTCTTTGTGTTTCATCAAATTAAGCCCGCAATAACTCAAAAGTGATGTTTGATTTAATTCGGTGTATTCTGCAAGTTTGAGTAGAATATCTTTTCGGATATAGATTCGGTCACGGTATTCATGTGACAATAGACAAGCTTCCTCACTGATTTTAACAGATATTAAGTTTTTATGCATAAATAATAGCATTTGTGTTAAAATTTTGTTTCAGTAACAGTGGCATTCTAGATAGGAAATTTATGTCAACTTTTTGTAAGAATCAAAGAGAATATTTCAAACAGTAAAATTAAAAGACTCTGGTTACTATTATATCTTAGAAATCCAATTGCGATGTTCTATTCTAGTACTATTGGGGTTTTCTTTTGTGGTAGGATACATGCTTGATAACCCAGTTTATGGATCTTTCGACTTTGGTGGAAATTATTATTGCAATCCCAGTAACATTGAACTTGAAAAGACAATTTACAAAGCAGCAGTTGAGAAACTCAACTATGAAATTGATTCATACCTTAGCTTAGAACCAAGCGCCACTCCTAAACAGTTACAAAATTACATAATTCATACTCATTTTGGAACCGCGGAATCCACATATGATATAATGACCAAGGCACAATCGTGCCTTGCATCAGATGGTATAGACCCAGCGTCAATTGCAACGCCGGTTACATTGGATTCTCATATGGCATATGCCCCAGAATTTGGTACTCTTGCTAGAATAGTTGTTTTAGTTTCTATAATAGGAGTGATTACAATCACACGAATATTTTTTATGAAAAAATAATCTTGCATTAATTTCGATTAACTGCAGAAAGCAGTTACAGTGAGGTGAGTTTTCTGAATTTACAGGTTGTCTGGTTTTACTCTCTCCTTAGTGCAACCATTGGAGACATCTTCGATGCCTTCCATGCTGGATACAATCCAGCTTCTATACTTAGAACTACTGAGAGTGCCCAAACTTTTACCATATCAGCTGGAAGAAATATTTTCAGCAAGTGCACAGATCACACTGAGAACAGTCATACCATTGTTATCGACTGGAATGTAGTCTTGTCATAGTATTGATGTATCTAGCGTTGATTTTAGAATTAGTGTAATGCCATGCACAAACTTTCACGTGGGTGGCTTTAAACATCAATGACAACAACAACCTCAGCAACAACCACAACAGCAATCGTATGTCGTTCCTGAAAATTCAGCGTTGGGTGTATAGTACACCACACCTCTTTTTTATTTCTAGGAAAATTACGTCAATTGAAGAATTAGAAGTTTTCATTTTTTAATAAAATACATCTAATTCTAGAAGAGAAGAATTTGGTCTAAAAGAGTAGAAGGATCTAAATATCAAAAACCATTGCATAAGATTTAATGATTTATGCTACCTGCATAGCGTGTGAGTTTGAAGCATCTGGACAATCATTTGATGAATTAGATTCAAAATGTAGACGACATTTTGTAATTCGTGGTCATGGCGCTTATTTTTACAAGGAGAAGAACGTACAGAAAATAAGAAAAATTTGTTGACACGTCTGGCTCCACATACGTGTTAAAATCTTTACTCTTACTTTTCTTATGAACCGCGTATGATTATATCATGCCTTTTGTGTGCCTGGGATCTCTTGTTAAAAGTTATTACACTGTATAGTGCTACGTCAGAAAAATACTCTTCGTTATAATCCCCTAGGGATTCGTTGCAATTGACACAGTACAATTCTTTGAAAGCCAATTGATTTCGATTATCAAAACACAAAATTTTCATTTCTAGGGCTTTGCTAAAAGAAGCTGAGAATGTGGTAAAATCTCTTTACAATTTATAGTGAAAATAGAAGCCGTCAGACAGGAATGATAGAATGCAGAATACACATAGATTTGATATTGCCTAGAATCTTCGTACTGGTTTTGGATCCAATACTACTACCTTTCTTCCAATAGAGTAATCACTACCACATTTTGGACAGTTAAAACTATTCCATCCTATCTGTTCCAGGACTATCTCCTCACCTGAATGGTTTGCACACGTCAATCGTTGCTCCATGTGCTAACACTTGATTTCTTTCTTAATAAATTGTCGTACTAGAATTTACTTGACAAGCATGCTTATCCTAATATTTAGAGGAATGCCTCTTTCTATTCACGGCTTGGATTATTTTTTATTTTAATCTGATTCTAGAAATCACAACACTAAGGCAGACAGCAATTGAAAGTGCGACTATACCTAGCATATTAAATTCTGGAACTGCGATTACCTGTTTTACATCTTCATTTAGAGAGGCGGTTTTGTCTGAATTTATTCCAAGTGCTTCTATACATGCTTTAGATTTGTTGTAAAGCTGCCACGTGTTTTGATATTTCATTATAAAGTCGTGTTGCTCCTGTTCTGTTGAATTAGGATATGACCTCTTGTAGAATTCTAGCTTTTCATTTATTTGGTTTACAACAGAAATAAAGATATTCGTTTCAAGTTCTCCTTTGAAAGGGTTGCAAACGTAGTTGCCAGCACTATCAAATTCAGCATACACAGATGTTCTTCCTATACCTACTGTAGAAAATGAGAGCAAGAGAACTAGTGGAGTAATAACCAACCAATTTTTCCATGAAGACAGAATAATCATGTGATATGACGCTATAATATCTAAAATGTGATAGAAAAGGATTAGGTTGATGCCATAATTATTATATCATTTCAAAATTATCGTCATATACGGACATAAGTTCAACCAAATTATCTTATTCCATATTAATACTAATTATTTTGTCATCTGTAGCGGACGCGTGTGCCCAAACACATTTCGTAGCTGCCCAGGATACCATTAGCAGGAATGCATCGCCAATTGTAATTTACAGAGATTCTTACTCACCTACTTCACTGGTACACATTTTAATCAACGCGCCTGATTTTAATTCAAATCCATATGCCATCGATACAATAGGAGATGATTCTGAAAACAAGATAACCGTCTCTACTAGAGAAAGCAGTATTCCTTATCGACTAGTTGAGACAGGAACAGATACAGGAGTATTTGCAGGCTATGTAATCTTGTCTGGAGCCACATCGGTTTGTTCGCCAGTTTGCGGCCCAACAGACGGATTCTTGGAAGCATCAGGAGATGATGCGATTACCGTTTCGTTCACATACGCACAGGGCAGAACCATTACTTCTACCTCTACTGGTTTTACACAAGACAAAAATAGTAATCAGACAATACCGGAATTTGGAGCACTGGCTGGCCTTGTTGTCACAATATCAATAATTGGATCCATAATGTATTCAGTAAGATGGGCTAAAATTATGTGACTCTTATAGACTAACTGACCGCGCTTATGTGGCTAGCAGGAAATGACTTGTAAGATGGAACTTTTCTTAAGAGATTCTTTTGAAACTTGAATCTTTACTTCTACCTTGTTTTTCTCAAAATTAATTACAAGATTTTCAAATAATGATTTGTATTTTATTACCTCCAAGTCGTCACGCATTTTAATTGTACCATCTGGGATTAACAGGCCATTTTCTATTAGCTGGCCTACTTTTCTGTAACCCGAAGTCTGCGGTATTTTGCAAGTCTCCAATATTTCAGAAGTGATCCTAGATTGTCCTTGAGTTGAAGTAAGAATAGCATTTTTGTCTTTATCTCCAAGTGCTTCCAAAATCACTTTAGCAAGTGAGTGATTCTCTACTGTGAACCATTCTAAAGCCTCGGCCTCTGCTTTTTGTATGGTAATTACTTTCTGTAAGCATTGTCTTTCTAGCCCTTCAGCACCTGAACCAAAAAATTCTCGCATTACTTCGTCTAACTTGGTAAAGTGTTCGGCAGCTTGTGTCATATTAATTCCATATCGCTCAAATAGCCTTTTTTCAATTCTTTGGAATGTCTTTTCACCAAGATTTTCTTCAATTGTCGTGATTAAGGATCTTGCGACCAGCGAATCCAAGCCTGACATATAAAAGACTATATGATTTGAGGCTAAAATGCAACAGTCTGTATCATAATATTACATTTTTTTAGCATCATGCTTCAGTATACTTGGTACAAACCCCAATTTTTCGTAAAAATTCGAAATCTATAATTGAAATTTAGCCATAGAAATCACTATACCGAGGTCTTTTTAGATTAATGTAACTTAATATTACATACTGCCGTTATTGTAAAAGACATGCCAGTAGGAATCATGAGCTGTTATCCACAGAGATTGAAGAAACTTTTAACAGAAAGTGAACAAAAAACCTCCGATTCCGACAATGTATTGTTAGAATAGTTCCTGTTTCTGCGCCAATGATAGGAATCTGCAGTTAGTCAGTAAGGTAATTTATCAATCTAAGATAACGATTTGAATTTCTTAATAGCTTCTCGGGTTAGTCTTTCTTGTTCCTCTTTTGAAATGTTAGTTGGGTCTTCTGAAGCCAATACCTTGTTGTAATCTTCTTCAGTATTTGATTTCATTTTCTTTTTTTCTTCCATTAATATTTATAAATACATAACGCTCTTATGCCTTTCCACGCGGCGATATTTGTCATCTCCGTTTCATCTTTTCTAGTTTTCTTGTAATGTTGACTATTTTGTCGATTGTTTCATTGTTGCTACCCTTGCCTTCTAGGAATTTGCAAAGCCAGACTATTTCGTCATTTGTGAGTAGATTTTCCAAAGCAACTTTCTTTGGTAGGAACCCACAATAAGCATTGTTATTATTGCGTGATTTTATAATTACCCTAAAACAAGTGTTGAGTTAGTATTCTAATTATTATGGCGCCTGAGCCCAACCGCGTTCTGTAAGCGTGGTAGCATCTTCAGGTTTTACACAAGCAGGCGAACCATCTTCTTTTTTCAAAATTAATTGCATGCCATCTATGCATTTTATATCATTGATTGAGACTCCATTTTTTAGTTGTTTCAGTGGAGGAGCTATGACAATGTTATTCTTAGTTACATCTACTGTTTCATTCACCCCAAGAGTTTCATTGGTCTGGGGAGACATGATTGCAGAAGAATTAGTTGAGTTTTGAGCCATGGTGAGCGTGGTAGCATTTTGTGCCATAGTCTGGTTTGATTCCGTGTAACTTTGTGCCATGACTATCGTTGTATCACCTACCAGAAAACTTGTTACCACAGTCACTACCAATAATAGTAATTTAATTAGTCTCGTAAGATCTACTCATATCATCACTTTAGATAAACTTTAGCCTGATTCTCATAATTTATCGAAGTCAACGCCTGTAGGTTATAGCGGAAATTTTTCTCTCAAAAATCAATTTATTACACAAAACTTTATCAGATAATGAACTATTACCAACACATGGCAAAAGACAGCCCAGCTCAAGATTGGGACACGCTCTGGACCGAATACAATAAATCACTAAAAACATGGCTGCAAGCATTTGAATCACTCAAAAAAGCAAGCAGCGAGGTACAGGAAAAATACAACGAGGCCATGGCAAAAGCACTTGGTGGATCAAGTCAAAATACAGTCAACCAATTTATGGAGAACTGGCAAAACGCAATGAGCCAAGGAGGACTA
>Ga0209236_1002397_pt1 | contig 11475 bp, 10 predicted proteins | sample GraSoi013_1_40cm_FD_185819 | JGI IMG/M metagenome (GOLD analysis project Ga0209236, IMG submission 185819) | Grasslands soil microbial communities from the Angelo Coastal Reserve, California, USA - Sample 09_27_2013_1_40cm (SPAdes) (version 2) | ecosystem: Environmental > Terrestrial > Soil >... | reverse complement strand
ATCGCGCGGACTTGGTTGTCTTCACGCGAGTGAATGAACAGCTCCCTTTAAAGCGAGCGATTCAGGAATTTCCGGAGTTTCCGATCTTTCCCGCCGCGACTCGCTTACTCCGGTACCAGCGTCTAACTGCCGACCAACAGATGATCGCGTCTGACATTGAGCTGCCTCCGCAGCCCGTGTTCGTCTTTTGTGGGATTGGCAACCCTGATGCTTTTCTGGCAGACGTTGACCGGTGGGGAAACTGTATTGCCGGACGATCTATTTACCGTGATCATCATTCGTACACCGCACAAGATTTGCGCCGGCTGGAAGACTCTGCAAAGAAAGCCGGAGCGCGCTCGCTGCTAACGACCGAAAAGGATGCCCAGAATCTTGGTGACTTGAGATCTTCTTCATTACCGGTGTACTACTGCGAGATTGCAATAAGAATTGCAGACACGGAAGAGTTTCAGAAAACGCTAGAGCGCAAGCTCGATGAGCGAAAGGGAATCGCCGCGTGAAGATACTCGTCCGCGCAACGAATTGGGTCGGGGATGCCATCATGGCGTTGCCGTCTCTCCGTTCGGTGCGCAAGCGTTTTCCAGAGGCGGAGATTGCGATTGTCGCGCGGCCCTACGTTGCGGATATCTATCGCGATCAAGAGATTTGCAATCAACTCATACTTTACGATCCGAAAGTCTTGCAGGCAGGTTACTCCGGCCGCGAGCGGCTGGCGGCGGAGCTTCGAGCGCAGAAGTTCGACGTCGCCTTGCTGCTGCAAAATGCGTTCGATGCTGCGTGGCTGGCCTGGCGCGCGAAGATCCCCGAACGCATCGGCTATGCGCGCGACGGCCGCAGCTTTCTTCTAACCAAAGCCGTGCCAGTCCCCCGCAATGGAGAAATTCCTGCGCATGAAAAGTTTTATTATCTGGAACTCCTACGCCGCGCCGGATGGCTGGATTCCGTGCCGGATGAATTGTTCATCGGTCTGCGCGTTCCCGAAGAGAAAAGCCGGAGCGCCGAAGAGTTTCTTCGCAAAGTCGGCGTGCGTGAGGGCGCGGTGCGCATTGCCATTGGGGCTGGCGCCTCGTATGGGTCGGCAAAGTGCTGGCCGCCATCGCGGTTTGCCGAGGTAGCAAATCGGTTGCAATCCGAGGCGGATGCCGGCGTCATTCTGTTTGGAACCGCCGCCGAAGCAAGTGTCTCGGCGGCAATCTCCAGCGAGATGCGCCGGCCTCCTGTCGATCTCACCGGAAAAACTGCGATTGCCGATCTACCTGCGCTGCTTTCAAGGTGTCATCTCTTCATTGGCAATGATTCTGGCGCGATGCACGTTGCCGCTGCCGTGGGACTGCCCATTGTCGCGGTGTTTGGTCCCACCGATCCATTTGCAACGGCCCCCGTCACGCTGCGCTGCAGCCTCGTTCAGCAAAGGCCTTACTGCAGCCCATGTTTTCTGCGCCGGTGCCCGACCGATCATCGGTGCATGACCGCGATCACAGCCAACCTGGTGGAGGCTGCGGCGAGACCGTGGTTGTCCTCGATCCGGGTGCAGCGTGCCTGAGCAATCTCTACTGCGCCCCGCCGTTTTTCTGGATCGCGACGGGACCATCGCCGAGGAAGTGGGCTACCTGAATCACGCTAGCCGTTTTCGTATGTTTCCCTTTGTCGCGGGTGCCGTCCGCCGGCTGAACGAGGCGAGCTTGCCTGTCATTATCGTCACCAACCAATCCGGTGTCGGCCGCGGTTACTTTCCGGAATCGCTTGTGCACACTGTGAACGAATTGATGACGCAACAACTTGCCAAGACGGGCGCGAAGATTGACGCAATCTATTATTGTCCGCACACTTCCGCCGAAAACTGTAGCTGCCGCAAGCCAAAAACCGGCATGCTGGAGCGCGCAGCGAAGGAGCACGGGCTCGATGTGCAGCGCTCCTACGTGGTTGGTGATCGTTATGGCGACATGGAACTGGCGCGAAATGCCCGCGCACGAAGTATCCTTGTGCGCACAGGCTATGGTGCAGGTGAACTCGCTTGGCACGCAGCGAAGTGGCCTTTGCAGCCTGATTTTGTCGCGGAAGACCTTGCGCAAGCGACAGACTGGATTCTGAGGCAACAAAAATGAAGCGTCAGCGCGCGCAAAAGCCAGAGTCAACGTCTGTCGACCTTCTCGTCCTACGCGAGTGCGTCGAGCAGTTCAGTACGAAAACGATCGCTCTCCTCGGCGATTTCGTGGCCGATGAATTTCAATATGGAGAAATCTCCCGCGTCTCGCGCGAAGCGCCGGTCCTGATCCTTAAACATCGCGAAACCCGTGTCGTTCCGGGCGGAGGAGCAAACGCTGCCAACAACCTCGCATCACTTGGCGCGCGCGTTCTGCCCGTCACCGCGGTTGGTGATGATGCCGCGGGAGATGCACTGATCGCTCACTTCCGCCGCCAGCGAGTTAATGTTTCCGGCATTTTCCGCGTGAAAGGCTGGACGACGCCGACCAAGAGCCGTTTTCTCGCCGGCTGGGCGCACACCGTCGGACAACAGGTTCTCCGCGTCGATTACGAACCGAAATCGCCTCTGCCGGATGCTATTCGAAAAAAGCTCCATCAACGGCTTTCCGCAAATGTGTGTAAGGCTCACGCACTCGCGGTATCCGACTATGGCTTTGGCATAGCGACCCCGGACCTTGTTCAGCAGGCATCCGCGAAGCGCAAGGGCGCTTTGCATGTCACCCTCGACGCGCGCTATCGGCTCCATCGATACGCGAAAGCGGGCATCACGTCCGCCACGCCGAACGAGGCCGAGCTTGAGGCTGAGCATCACACGGCCATTGGTCAAGACACCGCCGAACTCGCTCGCGCTGGCCGCGCGACTCTTTCCGAGATGAAATTGCAGTCACTTCTGGTCACCCGTGGAAGGCACGGTGCGGCTCTTTTCGAAGCGGGCGATCGCCTCACGCAGATCCCCGTTCACGGCAGTGATCAAGCGGTTGACGTCACCGGCGCCGGCGACACCGTTCTTGCCGCGTACACTCTCGCGCTCGCCTGCGGGGCATCTCCGCTCGAGGCTGCCCACATTGCCAACATCGCGGGCGGCTTGGTGGTCATGAAACGGGGCACTGCCACCATTTCGCGCGAGGAGCTTCTGGACGCTATCCGCGGAGAAGCATCCGGAGCGGCCTCCTAGATGATGCGCGAGGCCACCTCCAAGATCATCGCCCGAGATGTGTTGCGCGAAAAACTTGCGGAACACAAACGCCACGACCGGCGAATCGTTTTTGCCAACGGTTGCTTCGACACGCTGCACGTAGGACATATTCGTTATCTCGAAGGTGCCCGGCGCGAAGGGGACGTTCTCGTCGTGGGCGTAAATGCGGATTCCAGCGTCTGCCATCTCAAAGGGCCCGGCCGCCCCATCCTCGATGAGAACGCCCGTGCGCAGTTAGTTGCCGCGCTCCGTTGCGTTGATTACGTCGTCCTCTTCGCGGAACCCAACGTAGAAGCTCTCCTGGAAGAACTTCGCCCGGATGTCCACGCCAAAGGAACTGACTACACGACCGAGAGCGTGCCGGAACGCGCTGTCGCCACGCAGTTAGGCATCCGTGTGGTCATCGTGGGTGACCCCAAGGATCACTCCACGCGAGAATTCCTCGAATCCGTTCGCAAGGCCCCGCATGCCTGAGCCGCGCTTCCTGGTCGTGCGTCTTGGCTCTCTCGGAGATATCGTCCACACATTTCCCGCTGTAGCCGGCCTGCGAGAGTCGTTTCCGGGCGCTGAAATCGTTTGGCTGACTCATCCTCGCTGGAGAGATCTGGTCGAAAGCAGCGAACTGGCAACGGAGATATGGGAAACGGAGACTCGCTCCTACCGCTCCGTGCGCGAGATCATCAGACGAATCCGCAAACGACACTTTACCATCGGGATCGACTACCAAGGACTGTGGAAGTCCGCGGCGCTGCCGTTCTTCGGAGGCGTTTCGCGAAGGATTGGATTTTCCTCCCAAACCATTCGCGAGTTTGGTGTGCCAATCCTTTACACGGATCGCGTTCTTATCACCAAAACCCACATTGCCGATCAGAATGGAGAACTGTCACAGCGCGCGGGAGCACGAAACAGTGTGGCGCCCGTCGCTCTCGCGGTTCCGTCGATTCAGGAAGCTTTCGTCTTGCAGCTTCTGCGAGGTTTTGCCATTGAACGGTATGTTGTGCTGAGTCCCGCCGGCGGCTGGCGCTCAAAATGCTGGCCGCCGGATCGTTTTGGTTCTCTTTGCGAGAAAATAAAGCACACTCTCGGAATGCGGTGCGTTGTGAACTACGGCACCGGAGAGGAAGATTTAGTTTCTGCGATAAAAGCAGCCAGTGGGGAAGCTAGCCCCATCGCCTACAATGGCTCGCTCGGCCAACTCATGGCTCTTTTGCGCAACGCGGCCTGCATCGTCGGTGGTGATACGGGACCGCTGCATCTAGCTGTTGCTCTTGGAACGCCCGCTGTCGCCATTTTTGGTCCGACGGACCCAACACGAAACGGCCCGTATCGCATGGGCGACCGCGCATGCAGCGATTCTTCGATCGACATTGTCCTTCGGAGTCCGCAAGCAGTGACCACCTACAAGCGAGGTGACCAACCCGCTCCTTCCATCTTGGAAATCGACGTTGACGCAGTTTTTGACGCGGTTCGCCGTCAAGTTCAGGTTCGTCGATGAGCACGGCTAGCAATTTTTTTGTGCGCTGGCGCGTCCGGCTGGGCTATCCCCTCTCCATCGCGGTTCTTTACTTTTCCCAGCCCACACCGCGCAGCATTTTGCTGGGCGCTCTAACGGGAGTCATTGGTCTGGTGGTGCGCGCGTATGCTGCCGGGTATCTTCACAAGCAGGAAGTTCTCACCGTCACCGGTCCATACGCTTACACCCGAAATCCGCTCTATTTGGGCAGCGCCGTCCTGGCTCTGGGCGCGGCAATTGCCACGCGTTCGTGGATCTCGGCTGCAATCCTGATGGCTTACTTCGCGGTGTTTTATTCCATCGTTATGCAGCGCGAGGCGAAAGAGCTGCATGTGCGCCACGGGGCATCTTTTGAAGAGTACGCTCGCGCGGTCCCGCTTTTTATTCCGCGCCTGACCGCCACAAAACTGCCTGGAGACTCCGCCGGTTCGTTCTCATTGGCGCAGTATGGGAAGAATCACGAATGGCAAGCCGCCATCGGTTTTTTATTTCTTCTCTTGGTTTTGCTGCTGAGGTGGCGCTTCCCTCTGCACTAACACTGGCGCATTTGTTGTAGCTGGGCATGCAACGAAGCAGGTGATTTCCAGCCGCGCGCCATCTGTCAAAACATGCACGGCGCCGTCTCTATCCGTCCTCAAGATCCATACGCCGGCGTTTTCCAATCGTTCGAGGAGTTCTACATTGGGATGCCCGTAGGGATTTTGCTCACCAGCGGATATGATTCCGACACGCGGTTGTACGGCCGCAAGGAATTCAGGCATCGTCGAATTTTTACTTCCGTGATGGCCGACCTTAAGTATATTGGCGCGCATTGCCTCCATGCTATTCTCGGAAAGAATTTCGCGTTCCACCTGTTTTTCAGCGTCTCCAGGGAGCAGGATCGTTTGGCTGCCGAAGTGCAACTGCAGCACCAGCGAATCGTTGTTCTTTGCTGAAGGGGCGACCTCTTCAGGAACAATCTCCGGCCACAAGAATTCACCATCGATGCCATCCCAGCGAAAGGACTGGCCGCGCAACTCGTGTTCGATGGGAATTTTTTGATCGCGCGCCAGTTCTTCCAGCGTTGCAAGAGCCGGTGAGGAAACTTCCCGCCCGATCCAGAGTCTCCCCACGCGAAAATTTTCCAAAATGGCAAAAAGGCCGCCTAGATGATCCTGATGCGCGTGTGTCAGCGCCACAACATCCAGTTTTTGAAATCCTCGTGACCACAGATACGGCGAAACGGCTTCTTCACCCGGGTCGACGCCATTGTGTTCTTCGTGCCCGGGGAAGCCGCCGAACGCTCCGCCGCCATCGATCAACAAAGTTTTTCCCCCAGGAGAGACTACAAAGAGCGAATCGCCCTGGCCCACATCGAGAACAGTCAATTCCAGCTTGCCCTTTGTCCACTTCTCTCCAAAGGGATAGATCGCAATCGTCAGGGCACACGCGATAAATGTCATGCACAATCCCCAGAGCATGGTTCTCTTCAGCGGATGCTTCAACCGCATCTCTGCAGCCAGCAGAATGGCGGCGGTAAAAAACAACAAAATCAACCAGAACGGCGGCCCGGGAATGCGGTAGCTCCAACCCCGAAAATGCGCGAACCACTGGACGATCTGCAAAAGCAGCGCGGTAAGCCAGGCAAGTGAAGCCGCGAGGAGCTTGCCTGCCGTTGGGGAAATCAACCCGCACGCCAACGTTAGAAAGCCGAGCGGAACAACGACGCCTGTCAGCGGGACCGCCGCAAGGTTCACAATCGGTGCCGACAACGGGATACGATGAAAGTCGCGCGCCATCAGCGGCAACATTCCGGTTTGCAGCGCCACCGTGAGCACGAGCAACTCCCACACGCGAAACGTCAGTGACAATCCGCCAACCACAGCGTCGCCCGCCGGCTTTCCCAATCGCAGCGGCAGCCGCCCAAAGAGCCACTGCGTCAGCGAACGCAGATCGATTCTGAATTGGGTTGCACGTGGCTCGTGAGCGGCGTCGCGCGTTACGTCTCGCCAGCCTCGCAGTGCACGCACATACGGCTGCACCGTCTTCTCCAGCCACGGCAGCGCCAGGCCCGCGATGCAGCCGATGGCCACAAAGGTCAATTGAAAGCTGGAATCACGCAGGGCGAGGGGTTTTGCCGCCAGCAGAATCACAGCTGCCAACGCTGCGGAATTGAGTAGCTCCAATCGACGAAAGAAAAAGCCGCCAAGCACCAACATCGCGGCCATCATCGCTGCCCGCAAAACAGGAGCTCGTTGCTCGACGACGGCCACATAGGCACCGAGCATTGTGAGCGTGAAGAGCATTGTCCACACTCGCGACAGCCGCAGCTTCCGCCCCACCCAGTAGAGCGCGAACGCGAGAGCCCCTACGTGCAAACCAGCCACAACGAGCACGTGAAAAACGCCCGTCTTCTGAAAATCCGCAGCTTCCGCTCGGTCGACAAGACTCCGGTCACCCAGAAGCATCGCCCGCAAGACGCCAGCGACCTGCGGAGTGCCCGCAAACAGCTCATCGATCTCGTCGCGCAGCCGCCTTCGGGCTTTAGCGAGAATCGTTCCAATGGACGGTGTTGGCGAGCCGATCCGTTCGATCAACTCAGGCGCCCTTAGAGTCGCTAATAGCTCGATGTTCTGTTGCGCTAGATACGCGCGTCTCTCGAACGCCCCTTCATCCCTGAAAACTTGCGGCCGTTTTGCTTCTGTCAAGACGGCCACTTCCTCTCCCGCGTGAAGTTCCGGCGGCGGCTCTCCATCCGGACGCGCCGTGAAGCTCAGTCGCAACCCGCCCCGCGCCGGGTGCAGCGTCGCTTCAAACTCCACGCCAGAAAGCTCGATTTCGTATCCATAACCCCAGGGCAGGCGGGTTGGCTCATCGCGCAGGTGGCCGTGCCAGCGCAAAGGCGTCTTCAAAGGGAGTAGCCCTCGTTCCACGAGCGAGATCACGTGGTCCGCATCCCGCGGCTGTTCTTCAATGCAAACTCCCAGGAATCCAAGCATTGCCCAGCTGAGCAGGGAAGCGACGGCGGCAAGAAAATGGCGCCCGATTCTCACAAGGAAAATTCCGGTGAGAATGAGAACGGCTATGGCTACGAAAAAAATGGAAAGGAGAAGAGAAGATGCAGCATTTCGCGCAACCGCGGGATGCAGGCCGAGTAGGATGCCGCTGGCAAATGCCGCGGCAATCGCAACGGCCGGCAGTCTCATGGCACTCTTCGCAACCTCACGAGCGTTTCGATGTGAAAGGTCTGCGGAAACAGATCGAACAAATGCATTTCCGTGATTTCATAACGGATGCTCGGCCCGGCGATTTCTTTAGGTTTCCTGGGTGAACAGGTCAATACCGCCAAATCGCGGGCTAGTGTGGATGGATCACAGGAAAGATAGACAATCTCTCTGGCACCTAGCTCTGCGAGCTTCTCACCAGCTTCCGCACCCAATCCTGCCCTCGGCGGATCCAGAACCACAAATTCTGGTTTTTCTTCAGTCTTCTTCAGAAACTCTTCCACGTGTTCGTTGTGGGAAACAACAGTGACACCTGCTATCTCTGCGTTGGCGTAGAGATCGCGTGTCGCGGCCAGATTGGCATCCACGCTCAGCACTCTCTGAAACGACTTTGCCAGCGGCAATGTGAAGAACCCGACTCCCGAATATAAATCCAGAGCCAGCGCGCCGTGCGCATCGGCCGTCACGGTCTTCAGCAAATCCTCGACCAGGAAGCGATTCACCTGAAAAAATGAAAGATGGCCGACGCGAAATTTGTATCCGCCGGCTTCGTGCGTCAAGTATCCCGGCCCCGTCAATTCAAACCGGTTCTTCTTTTGGTCTAGCAACAGCAAGGTTTCGATCTGGGGCAATGCGTCCCGAAAAGAGGACGCCAGCTCCGCCGCTGGTTTGGGAAATTTCTCAAACGCCACGTTCAGCGCAAGTTTTTCGTCAGCCGAGTCGGCAAAGGCTTCTATCTCTTGAATACCCTCCGGCAGTCTTCCGGAGCGCGCCATTTCTTGCAATTGCGCGAAGGTGTGCGCGAGGCTCGGCGAGAGGACGGGACACTCATCGATGGGCACAATCACAGAACTCTCCGGTAGAAAATATCCCAGCGCCCGCGGCATTCCGCTGCGCACCGCCCACTGCGCCCGGTTGCGATAACCATATGGCTCCGCGGAATGCTCCACAATCGCGCCATCCCACGAGACGCCGCCCAGCCGTGAAAGAGTTTCCCGCAAAATCTCTTTCTTCAGCCTCAACTGCTCCGCCGCGGGGATGTGCTGGTAATGGCAGCCTCCGCATTTCTGAAAATGAGTGCACTTCGCCTTTCCGCGTTCTTCCGCGGGTGAGGTAACTTCCAGCAATTCCGCCCAAATTAATTTTTTCTTTCTCGATTTCGCGTTCGCCCGCACTTCTTCACCGGGCAAAACATAAGGCACGAAAACGGTATTTCCATCGGCGTGCGCCAAACCGTCACCACCATATATGAGCTTCTCAATCGATAATCTTAACTCATCAGCCATAGGTGCGTCCTATTCTAAGGTAATTCGCCGGTGTGAGCGCGAAATAAAGTTACCTCGTCTTGTTTTCGAATGCCGGGCGGTTTTCCCGGCCCGCTACGATAGGTAGAAAAGACTAAGTCGCGGGATTCCAAACTCTTCCAACAGCCGTTTTTGCATGTATTGTTTCTCTACCATCGCCAGTTGTTGCGCTTTCATCTTCCGTCTGTATGTCGACAATTGCCCGTCCACTTCGCGCTGGATCTTGAGCATCAGCTCTTCCGGCGCATGGCTCATCAGCAGCGCGTGCAGTTTCTCATCCAAAATTGTCAGCCGGCGTTCCACATCTTCCAGGTCAAGCGTCGCGGGCGTATCGAGGAGCACCGTATTGGAGTTCAGTACTTCTGCGATCTCTGTCAGCCGCGCGGCGATCTCGGGCCGTTGGCCCAATTGTTTCTCTGCAGCGCGTTTCAAATGCGCAACATTCTTCGCAAAATATGCCTTAACTTCATCTCGCGAAAACGCTTCTCTGGCCGCTGCGCGGTCGCTTTTCGGCGCGCTACCGGCAGCCGCCTCCTGCTGTTCTTCGGCTGCCTCCAGCACTGCGTCCGTGCAATACGCCAGATTTGTCAGCGGCTTGCCTGCTCCTCGCCGCGACCTCTGATAGCTCTCAAACGCCTTGTCGATCCCTTTCAGCGCGGCCTCCAGCGGCACGCCGGCTTTCTGCCACGCCTCCATGATCGCCCAGTCCAAGGGCGACACCAATAGATGTGCCCCGCGCTTCTTCCAAAAATATTCTTCGATTTCCGTAAAGTAATTGAAGTAGTTCCAGCCGTCCATTTCGTTGGTGGGAGCGCCGGCTAATATCCGGGCGCCGGCCTCGATTCCATTCGCGCCGCTAGTGCCCGCGGCTTAACTGTGCGCCTTCTTTGCCGGCCCTACTGCTGCGCCCTTGCCGTGCTCCGCCGGCAGGTTTTTCTCCCAGATCAATCGCAGGCCCTTCAGTGTAAGAAACTCATCAGTGTGTTGGATGTGTTTGGAGCCTTTGGAGACGAGGTTGGCATGCCCGCCGGTCGCAACCACGTTCGCATCTTCGCCGAGTTCTCTCTTCATGCGCGCGAGCATGCCATCCACCATGTCCACCGCGCCGTAGTACAAACCCGCTTGCATGTGCGTAACAGTGTTCGTTCCAATTACCTTTCCAGGGTCTTTGATCTCCACGCGCGGCAGCCGCGCAGCCCGCGCAAACAACGCCTCCGACGAAATCCCCAGCCCCGGAGCGATTACGCCGCCGAGGTATTCGCCCTTCGCGGAGATGGCGTCAAATGTGATCGCCGTCCCAAAATCCACCACGATACACGGTCCGCCGTACTGATGAAATGCCGCCACACCGTTTACTATCCTGTCCGCCCCTACCTCTGAGGGGTTGTCTACCAGCACGGCCATCCCGGTCTTCACACCCATTTCCACGAACAGCGCCTTTTTTCCAAAATAAATTCGCGACATTTCCGCAAACGTCCGGTTCACCGGCGGGACCACCGAGCTAATCACCACGCCGGTGATCGCATCCCGATCCAGGCCTGCCAGTGTGAAGAGATTTCTCGTCAGCACGCCATATTCGTCGATAGTCTGTTCGCGCGCCGTCGTCAAACGCCAATTGGCGATCAGCTCCTCGCCGCGAAAAACGCCCAGCACCGAGTTGGTGTTCCCCACGTCAATGGTCAGCAGCATCTAGCGTGCCTCCGTGACGTCGCCTGAAATCACCGCCGTGACCCGCCCGTCTTCGCGCTTCACTTGAAGCAATCCCTCCGGCCCGAGTCCTGCGGTCGTGCCGGCATAGCTCTCGGTTCCGTTGGTTACGCGCACGCGCTTGCCTCTCGCATAACTCGATACCGATTCAAACCGCGCGACCACGCTGGCCACTCCTTCCCGCCGGAAACGATTGTAATCGCTCTCGAATTCGCGCAGCAACCGCACCAGCAGCTCCATGCGCGATTGCGGTTTGCCGGCTTCTGCGCGCAGGGAAGTCGCCGCATTGCCAAGCTCACCGGGAAACTTTTCCTGATTCACGTTCAACCCGAGCCCTACAATCACAAATCGTACTTGATTTGGCTCGGCATGCATTTCCGTGAGAACGCCGCCAACCTTTTTTCCACCAATGAGCAGATCGTTCGGCCACTTCAGGTCTATCGCCAGCCCTGTTAGAGCCTGCATTGCTGAATGAGCGGAAAGTCCCGCCATCATAGTCAGCAGCGGAGCCTGCACTGGAGCCAGTCTTGGCCGCAGCAGCAACGTCACGTAAATGCCCGCCGCACG
>Ga0209236_1002393_pt1 | contig 11479 bp, 10 predicted proteins | sample GraSoi013_1_40cm_FD_185819 | JGI IMG/M metagenome (GOLD analysis project Ga0209236, IMG submission 185819) | Grasslands soil microbial communities from the Angelo Coastal Reserve, California, USA - Sample 09_27_2013_1_40cm (SPAdes) (version 2) | ecosystem: Environmental > Terrestrial > Soil >... | reverse complement strand
GATGATCCGGACCAGTCGGCACTCCATGCTGATGGGCGCGTCCGCCACGCGCGGGGGCTTCACCTTCGCGCTCGCCGCCGCCGTCAGCCCGGTGACCGCGAACTCGTCCACCTCGGGTGGATAATCGCCCGACGTCAGGTTCATCGGCTCGGCCAGCGCATCGTCGACCACGTTGACAACGAACTCGCGCGTCGCCTCCACGTTGCACAGCGTGTCCTTCTTGGTGCGCTCGGCGCCCCGCTCGCCCCGGAGGGACGACGAGAACGCGATCGTCGGCGGGTCGTCGGTGATCGCCATGAAGTAGCTGAACGGAGCCAGGTTGCGGACCCCGTCGGCATCGACGCTCGACACCCAGGCGATGGGCCGCGGCACCACGCAGCCGATGAGCAGCTTGTAGACCGCGGTCTGGCCGAACGATTGCGGATCGATCTCCACGATGTCTCCTTTCGACCCGAGCTGAGCGACTCCGGTATTGGCGACTCCTTATTACTGTCGCAGATTATTGATGTCGCGGACGGCCTCGGGGCCGCCGCCCCCTCCAGGCGGTGAGCCGGGCGCGCAGCGCAGCGATGACAAAACGCCACGTCATCTCGAGCTTCCGTCGGCGCAGGCTCTCTTCACCCAGGGCGACCCTCGCCAGCAGCCGACACAATCGCGCGTCGGCGGCGGCCGCGCGGATGATCCGGTCCACGAGCGCCGGGTTGGCGAAGATGCGGCGCTGGATCCGGACGGCGTCGTTCAGCTCCTCGCCGATCTCCCGCCGCCAGCGCGCCTCGTACGCGGCGAGCCGGCGCGCCGAGAAATCGTCGTCCTTCAGCGCCTCGGCCAGCGTCAGGCCGGCGTGCTCCCCGGTCACCATCGCGTAATAGATGCCCTCACCCGTGTAGGCGTTGACGAAGCCGCCGGCGTCACCGCAGACGACAACGCGATCGGCGACAGTGCGCGGGAGCGGGCCGCACAGCGGCAGCCGGTAGGCCTTGAAGTTGTCGGGGTTCGAGCGGCCGTGCACCACGCCCTTCGCCGACATCTCTCCGAGGAAGCGCGCGTGGTGCTCGTAGGCGGCTCCGCCGAGCGTCGCCTTGAAGAACGGCAGCAGGAAGCCGACGCCGGCGTCGACGCAGCCGCGCTTGGGAAAGACGTAGCCGTAACCCGGCCAGCCCTTGTAACCGTAGGCGACATACATGGCCTCCGCGTCGGCCGTCCGCAGCTCTTCGAGCGGCGTTTCTTCCATCGTGTCGATGGCGAGCTCGGCGTTGGTGAAGCCGCTCGTGAGGCCGGCGGCGCGGCCGACGATGCTGTTGACCCCGTCGGCGCCGACGAGCGCGCGCGCCGTGAGCCGCCGGCCGTCGACACCGCCGACGGTCACCCCGCGCTCATCGCGCTCGATGCTCACGATGCGAGCGCCTTCGATCACCTGGACGCCAGCGTCCTGAGCGCAGCGGAGCAGCGCGTCGTCGAATTCGATGCGACGGAAGGTGAGATAGAGCGGCTCACCGAGCGACGCCCGGACCGACGCGCCGGACGGAGCTTCCATCACGACCCTGGAGATCTCGTGGATCGGAACGCGGCGCTCGAGCTCGCTCATCACGTCCGGAAAGCGACGACGGACACCGTGTCGGATGCCGCCACCGCACGGTTTGTCGCGGGGGAACACTTTCTTGTCGAGGAGGACGGTCGACACCCCCCGTCGAGCGAGCGTCAGGCCCGCCATGGAACCGGCCGGCCCACCGCCGACGACGAGGACGTCGGCGTCGTAGGTCGCGATCTGCGAGGTCACTCCCGAGACTTATCGGGCAGAGGCCTCGAAAGGTCAAGAGGCGCCTGGCGATGTTCCCGCCAGGCTTGCGCCAACGCGTGATCACGGTGCCGGCCGCACCCGTCGTGAGGAGGATGAGGGTCGCCGGCTCTGGCGTCGCCGCATCCGGGCCGGAGGATTCGGATCGAGGACCGGGCCCGGGTCGGGAGCCGGCGGATTGTTGGCCGGTGGAGCCGGCCCCTGCCCGGTGCCGAGCGCCATCGCCGTGCCTCTCCCGAACATTCCTGACAACACCGGTGACGCGTTCGCGGGCTCGTCCGTTCGTTAGATTTTGCGTCAGCGCTCCGCAGCTCGATCGAGGCGTGCCGGCGTCAAGTCCGCGCCAAACCAGCATTTACGGCTGACGGCCGCTTCCGGGTCGATCGAGGCCGCTCGAATCCGGCGTCGGAAACGCTTATGGTTTTTCGTTCCGTAGGATCCGGCCGTGCCGTCGCCCGTACGAGTGCGAGAATTTCGTCGCCTCTATCAAAGGGATAGGCCGCGCTGGCGTTCGTGGGCAACCGTGGCACGGTTCCTGCGCTGTGACTCGGGTGATGAGAAAAGGCGGATGGCGGAGTGGTGAGCTCAGTCCTGATGGCGCCGCGCGTGAGACCGAGCGCTACGGCGTCGCGGACACCATCGACTCCAGAGTCGATCACCGACGTGCGGGCAGGCTCGATGAGATCGGCGCGGACGACTCGCGCGACAGCCTGGTCGTCTCGAATGGTCGAGAGGCGCCTGGCAACGACGCCGCCAGGCGCCTTCTACCCTTACAACGACGACGGTGCTCTCAGCGACTGCGCTTACGCCACCGAGCGATCACGGTGCCCGCGGCGCCCGTCGTGAGAAGCACGAGCGTGGCAGGCTCCGGGGTCACCAGCGGATTGCCCTGGTCGTCGACCGTGATGGTCCCCGGACCGGGCGGATTTGCGGGGGGATTCCCCGCAGGCGGATTGCCCGCAGGCGGATTGCCCGCCGGCGGATTGCCGATCGAGATCCAGTCCGTGTCCTGGCCTGTCCCTGGCCCAGGATTGGGACCGGGATTGTCGTCGCCATCGTGCTGGTCTTCCATCTGCGGCGCCTCGAGCGGGTCGTCAGCGCCTTGATTGTTCGGCTCGTCGGCCCAGCTAACGCCAGCCGCGAGGACGACCACGGCGAGAGTGACGGACATACGTCGAACCCATAGGACGAAATCACTCATCATTCTTTCCTCCGTCTACGATTTCGCCCCGCTCGTCACAAGAGCAATCCTCGTGCCTCACCGCAACCTACTGAAAAGCGCGACGACGTCGATGCGGCCATCGTTCGTCAGTTAGATTTTGCGTCAGCGCGCTCCCGTCCCCGCGCCGGATCTCGACATCAAGTCGTCGATTGTGCAGCGCTCGCGCTCGCTCGCACTCGCCGCGATCAGCCATCACCGCGCGCGTTCCACGTCGGAAACCTTTATGGTTCTCACTGCGCTCCGCCTCAGCGCACGCCGTGGTCACTCCGCGAGCGAAACTTTTTTCGGATGTATCAGAGGGATAGGGAACACGACGCGCGTCGGATTTTCGTGGCACGGTTCCTGCCACCATCCTCGGCCATGAGTACAGAGCCTTTCGTCAGTGCGCTCCTGATGCTGATGACGTCGGCGTCGACGCCGACCGCTTTCGCCGCCCCGGTTCCCTTCGAGGCGTCACCCGCGATCGAGCTTCAGCTCGGCGATCCGGACAAGACCAGTGAGAAACTGCGTGGCGCCGTGGCCTCGCTTCAGCGCGGCGACACGATCCGGGCCGCGTCGGAAGCGCATGCGGTGCTCCGCGAGGATCCCGGCATGGCGGCCGCCCACGAGATCCTCGGATCGGTCGCGATGATCCGGAAGGACTGGCGCGAAGCCGAACGCGAGCTGAGCGAAGCGCTCCGCTTGAACCCCCGCAGCTCCACCGCGTTGACCAAGCTCGGGAGCACGCTGCTCGCCATGAACCGGGTGAGTGAGGCGTCGCAGATGCTCAGGAAGGCGCTGACGATCTCGCCCGGCAAGGGCAGCGCCCAGCGAAAGCTCGCGACCATCGCGATTCGCCAGGGACGGCCGGAGCAGGCCGTCGCCGAGCTCCGCGAAGGCATCAAGGCCTCGAAGGGCACCGATCGCATGACCAAGTACGTCCTGGCCAGCCTCTACCTCGAGATGCGGCAGTCCGCCGAGGCCGAGCAGCTCGCGGGCGACATCGTGCGCAGCGAACCGAACTGGCAACCCGGCCAGATCCTCCTCGGAATCGTGAGGCTCGACCAGGGCAAGATCGACGCGGCGCTCCCGCTCCTTCATGGCGCAGCCCAGCGCATCCCGAAGCGTGCGGTGTCGCGGTTGACGGCGGCCGTCAAGTACCGGGCGACGGGTAACCTGGCAGAATCGGTCCGGATGCTCGAGCAGGTGACCCAGGACCGGCCCGACTGGGCGCTGGCCCACTTCGAGCTGGGAGAGACGTTCTCCGCGCTCAAGCAGTTCGATCGCGCCCGGCAAGCGTACGCTCGGGCGAGGCAAGCGATCCCGGCGACGACGGAGCCGAAGACGACGCTCGACGGCGAAGATCTGAGCGTGCTCATCGGCGTGGCCGACACGTATGCGTGGCAGGCGAAGCGCCAGGTCAGCCCGGCGGCGCCGACGCTGAAGGCGGCCCGCTAGTCCAGGTCGACCTCGGGGTGGAGGTTGAGCGGCTCCGGCAGGGGCCGGCCGGCTCGACGAAACGCCTCCACGTTCCGCTGGATCGTCTCGTGGTAGCAGGTGACGAAGCGAGAGACTTCGATCCGCGTGTCCTGATCGGTGAAGATCGCCACGTCGCCGGTCGGGAAAACGCGCTCGACGTGAACCGTGAGATTTCGCCGCTCGCACTCCCGCGCCGCGCTCCAGTACACGTCCATGTGCGCCGCGTGCTCGTGAGACCCCGCCGTCGCGCAGCCGCCCAGCAGCAGCGTGGCGAACAGTCCGCGCCGCATCACCGACACGCCTAGCCCTTGAGGCCGCCGGCGCCCCATCCCTGGATCAGGTAGCGCTGGACGGCGACGAAGAAACCGATCGTCGGGACCGTGATGACCACGCCGGCCGCCATGATCATGCCCCAGTCCACGATCGTCGCGTTGAAGAGGTCGTTGACGCCGACGGGCAGCGTCTTCAGCTCGTCCGACGTGATGAGGACGAGCGCGAAGAGGAAGTCGTTCCAGGCCAGGATGAACGTGAAGATGCCGGCGGCGATGAGCCCGGGCAACGCGAGCGGCAACGTCACGTACCAGGCGGCCCGGGCGCGATTGGCGCCGTCCACCATGGCCGCCTCTTCAAGCTCGAGCGGCACGCCCGCGAAGAATGCCCGGAGCAGCCACAGGCAGAAGGGCAAGCAGAACGTCGTGTAGGACAGCACCAGGGCCAGGCGGGTGTTCACCAGGCCGAGCTGGCGGACCAGGATGTAGAACGGGATGATGATCATGATCGGCGCGAACATGTAGGTGGCGAGGATCAATCGGATGACGGTGTCGCGGCCGCGGAACGCGAAGCGCGTGAGCGCGTAGGCGCCCGCCGCCGAGGCGGCCAGCGTCACCACCACCGTGGTCAGCGACACGATCACCGAGTTCTTGAAGTAGACCGCGAAGTTCGTCTCGGCCAGGAGCTGGACGAAGTTGCCGAGCGTGGCGTGGCGCGGCACCAGCGTGGGGGTCGCGAAGATCTCGCCCGAGGGCTTGAGCGAGGTCGACAGCATCCAGAACAGCGGAAACGCGCCCAGCAGCAGGAGCACGCTCCCCGCCCCGTAGAGCCCGGCGGCCCGTCCCAGGCGCCGCCCGCTCACGCCGAGGCTTCCTCGTCGCGCAGCACGCGGAAGTAGAACACCGTGGCCACCAGCAGCATCACGAACATGATGACGGCCAGGGCCGCGCCCATCCCGGCTTGCAGATACGTGAACGTGCGCGCGTAGGCGTACACGGGCAGCGTCCGCACGTAGCGGCTCACCCCGCCCTCCCCCGCCATCAGCCAGACCGTGTCGAACTTGGTGAACATCCAGATGGAGCGCAGCAGCACGATGACGAAGAGCACGCTGCGCGTGTGGGGCAGCGTGACGTAGAGGAAGCGCCGCACCGCACCGGCGCCATCGACGGTGGCCGCTTCGTACAGCTCGGGCGGGATGGTCTGCAGGCGGGCGAGGTACGTCACCACGACGAAGGGGAAGAACTGCCAGACACTGGTCATGATCAGCGACGTCATGATCCAGTCCTTGCCGAGCCAGGGCACGGGCGCCCGCGTGATGCCCCCGGCGACCAGAAGATGGTTGACGAGGCCGTACGAATCGTTGAGCAGCCACTTCCAGAGGATCACGGCGACGATCGTCGGAATCATGTACGGAAAGAGCACGACGCCCCGCAGCACGCCGCGGCCGCGAAACGCCTCGTTCAGGAGCAAGGCGGCCAGCACGCCGAGGACGATCTGCAGCACGATGGTCACGCCAGCGTAGACGACGCCGTACCGGACGCTCGACCAGAACTCGGGGTCGCCGGCGAAGTACTCGTAGTGGCGCAGCCCGACGAAGGCCTGGGCGGGCAGGAACGCGTGCTTGTCGAAGAGCGAGAGCCACAGGTTGTAGGCGATCGGGTAGACGACCAGTCCGCCCATCAGGAGCAGCGACGGCGCCAGGAGCAGCCAGCCGGCCACGGCCTGGCGCCGTTGGTTCACGGGGCGATCACGACCAGCGCTTGTAGTTGAGCTGGGTGAGCAGCTCCTCCGCGCGCTTCTGGGCGCGGTCGGCCTCGGTCTTGGGATTCTTCTCGCCCACCATCACCTCGATGATGAGGTCGGCCACGATGCCCGAGCCGTCCAGCTCGGCCAGGAAGGGCAGCACGTTGTCGTCGGGCCGGCTGAAGCCGATCGGCAGGAACCGGTTGTCGTTCAGTCCCTTCACCATGAAGTCGTGCCACGACTTCCACTTCTGGATGCGCGGGTTGGCCAGGTACTCCGGGTCGTTGATCATCGACTTGAAGATCGGCGTCAGGTGGATCGGCACCGAGTGGCAGTACTTCATGTAGTGCTCGCGCTTGTAGAACAGCTTGAGGAATTCGAAGGCCTCGTTCGGATACTTGGACTGGGTGAAGACGGCCCAGTTCTCGCCGTCGAGCGCCGAGACGCCCTTCTTGCCCTGCGGCCCGTGCGGCTTGAACATCGGCTGGAAGTGATCGGGGTCGCGCATGTTCTCCGGCGCGTAGCGCTCGATGTAGCCGATGGTGCGGGCGCCCGAGAGGTACACCATCGACACCTTGCCGGTGGCGAGCGCCGCCAGCGTGTCGAGGTACTTCTGCCCGGACCAGCCGCCCGGCATGTACTTGTTGAGCTTCTGCAGATACTCGAGCGTGCTGACCATCGCGCTGCTGTTGAGCTGAGGCCGCCACGTCTTGGGATCGACCCAGCTCCCGCCGTTGGCGGCCAGCCACTCGGCCGGGTGCACGAAGCCGATGTAGAGCTTCTCGCCCGGCATCTGCAGCCCGAAGCGCTTGCCGTCCTCGGTGAGCGCCGCGGTCAGCTTCAGGAAGTCGTCGTAGGTCTCGGGCGGCTTCAGGCCCTTACCCTCGCGCAGGTCGCGGCGCTCGGCGATGTAGGTGGCGCCCATCGCGTGGGTGACGCCGTAGTACTTGCCGTCGAAGTACTGGAGCTTCAGCGTCGCCTCGTGGATGTCCTTCTCGCCGAGGGCGCGGATCAGCTCGTCCATCGGGCGCAGCAGGTTCTTTCGGTAGAGCGACGCCGTCATGAACGGATTGAGGTGCGTGAGGTCGGGCGGACTGCCGGCGGCCAGCGCGGCGAGCAGCTTGGTGTTGAGATCGCCCCAGCCGAGCGCCTGCTGCTTGACCTTGAAGCCGGGGAACTTCTTCTCGAACTCCGCGATCGAGGTGTCCTGGATCGTCTTCACGGTCTGCGGCTCGACCTCGGTGTGCCAGACCTGGATCTCGCGCACCTGCTGGCCGAGCGCGGCCGGAGCGCGACCGAGGAGGACGGCACCCGCCGCCGTGGTCGTGAGGAACTGACGTCGTGAAGTCGGCTGTGCCATGGGCGCCCTCCTCGCTGCTCGCGAAGTGGGCGGAGTCTAGCGCGGGCCGGCCTCTTTCTTCAACCGGACGTCCTCGAGCGGCCCCGAGTACGGAAACGCCGGGATCAGCGTGAGCCCGGATTCCTCCACGCGCGGCCCCGAGGCGCGGATGAAGCCGTTCTCCCAGATCGGCGCGAACACCACGCGCTCGTGGAGCAGGCGCTGGATCTGGTGCAACATCTCCTCGCGCTTCTTGCGGTCCATCTCCTGGAGCTGGCGCTGGAAGAGGCCGTCCACGTCGGGGATCGGCCCGTAGGAGGAGACGCCCCTGGCGGTGGCGAACGGCTCGATGCGGGTCGAGGCGTTGCCGGCCGAGCCGGTGGCTCCGACGAAGACGCCCCGGAGCTTCTTCTCGCGCCAGGCCGTGAGGAAGGCCGCGCGCTCCATCGTCCGCACGCGCGTCTTGATGCCGACGGCGGCGAGATAGTTCGCGATCGCCTCGCCCATCGAGGTGTACGGCGGGTACGGCGTGAACTCGCCGGCGTCGAATCCATTCGGGTAGCCGGCTTCGGCCAGCAACGCCTTCGCGCGCTTGGGATCGTAGGGATCGGGATCGATCGGCAGCGCGAACTCCTGATGACGGGGGACGATGTTGCCGGTGGGCCCCGAGAATCCCAGCGACTCGGCCTCGTTGATCGCCTGCCGGTCGATGGCGAGGCTCGCCGCCATCCTCACGCGCTTGTCCATCCACGGCGAGCCCGGAGTCCACTGCTCCGGGAACATGACCCAGAGGACGCCGTTGGTGCGGGTCGGGCTGAGCGTGAGCCCCGGTGTGCGGCGGATGTCGTCGGCAATCGGCCCATTGAAGTAGTAGGCGACGTCGACCTCGCCACGCTTGAGCGCCGCCGCCCGCGTCGACTCGTCGGGGATCGAGCGCAGCACGAGGCGTCTGACGCTCGGCGTCTTCCTCCAGTAGCCGTCGAAGGCCTCCAGCACGAGCTCGACGCCCGGCTGGAAGCTCACGAACTTGTACGGCCCGGCGCCGATCGGCGCCTTGCGGTACGCGTCCTCGCCAACTTTCTCGACGTATTTCTTGGGCACGACGTAGGCCGCGCCGGAGGCGCTGGTGCCGTAGAAGGTCATGAAGTCCGGCCACGGCTCCTTGAGCTGAAAGCGCACGTGCGTCGCGTCCACCACCTGCACCTCGCGCACGCGATCCTTGAAGAGCGGCGCCGCCGCCCCCTTGTAGCGCTCGAACGAGAACTTCACGTCCTCGGCGGTGACGGGATCACCGTTGTGGAACCGGGCGCCCTTGCGGATGACGAACTCCCAGGTGCGCCCGTCCTTCGACATGGTCCACGACTCGGCGAGGCATGGCGCGTTCAGACTGCCGGGCATCGGCTTCACGAGCGCGTCGTGGAGCGCGTACAGGATCATGAACGGGGTGATCTCGGAATCGGTGTCCGCCGGGTCGAGCCACCTCGTGGCGAGCGTGACGTGGACGCCGAACGTCATCGTGCCGCTCGGCTGGGCGGCCGCCGGCAGGGCGATGAGCAGCGTCGTCCCGAGGAGTACGACGATCGTCCGGATCACACGACTCATGAGCGCTCAGGATACCCCTAATGGGTCACCGCCTCGAACACGAACATCTTCGACGCGGGGCGACCGCCTGCGTGTTCAGCAGGCGCGTAGACACGGTGGGTCCGCGGGTCGACGACGAGGCTATGGATCTTCGGCTCCACCGGGACGTCCGAAAGTCTCCGAAAATGCGCCGGGTCGTCCATCTGGAACACGGAGATCGCGCCGCTGGCGCAGGCGACGTAGATCCGGCCGAGACCCGGATCGAACATGACGACGTCAGCGCCCTTCGCCATCGGCAGGTGGGCGATCGCACGGTGCGCGTCGAGGTCGAAGACCGTGAGCGTATCGTTGCCCTCGCAGGAGAGGAAGGCGCGACGGTGCTCGGCGTCGATCGCCATGCCGTGGTTCTGCTGGCATCCCTCGACGCGATATCGGCCGACGACCGTGTCCGTGGCGGGATCGATCACCGCCAGCGTGTTCTGGTCTTGAAGGTTGACGTAGATTTTGCGAGCCACCGGGTCGTACTGCGGGACACCGGTCTCACTGTCGAACCGCAGCACCTTCACGATCGTATCCGTGGTGACGTCGATGACACTCTCGGCCTTCGCTCGCTCGTTCGAGACGTACGCTTTCCGGAACGGAGCCGCATAGGCGATTCCGTCGGGTTTCGTTTCGGTCGGAAGCTTTTTGATGACCGCCATGCGAGCGAGGTCGACGACGCCGATCGTGTTGTCCCCCCAGTTCGCCGTGTAGACCTTCTTGCCGTCCGCGATGTACGCCACGCCTTCCACGCCCGGCACGTCTCGCACCGTCTTGACCACGGCGTTGGTTCGAAGGTCGATCACGTGGAGCAGTCCCGCGCCGAGATGAGCCGACAGCAGGTAGTTGTCGTCGTCGTCGATCGTCAGATAGTCGAAGCGCTTGCCCGGCGGCCCCGGCAGCTCGAACGCAGCGACCTGTCGCAGTGCCGACCGATCCGCCGCGGCCCGGGCCGCGCCCCTCTCGCCTCCCACCCACACGCCGACTCCAGCCACGACGATGACGGCTCCCATAGCAATCCACCACGACGTCCGGCGAAGTCCATGCCGCATGTCCCATTCTCCTCGTCTGATCATTTCGCCGGCGTGCCGCTGACCTCGAGGTCGGCGAACTCGGTGACGGAATCGGCCTTGGTCCACAGCCCGACCCAGCCTTCGGTGAAGGTCTTGTCCTGATGGTCGAGCAGGGCCGCGTTGTCCAGGTAGGCTTGAACCCTGGGTCCCGTGGCGACCACGCGGATCGTGTGCCACGTCCCGAGCTTGGGCTCCTCCACCCTCGCCGAGGCGATCGTGCTGCGCTTGCCGTTCACGATCGCATAGAGACGGAAGTTGTTCTCGAGCGCGTTGGCCCGCACCAGGAAGTAGTTCCGGCCGTCCTTCGCCCGGAAGATGATCCCGCCGCTCGCGTCCTCTTTGCCCGAAACCGGCCGAAAGCGGACGGAGACGTCGACGTCTTCAAACTTCTGGTCCTCGAGCACGGCGACCGCCCACGGCTGGGTCGCGGCGGTCTGGGCCAAAACCTGGCGACCGCCCGATGCTCGGCGAACCCACTGGCCGGCCGCGAACTTCCACTTGGGATTCTCAGCGCCCAGATCGTATGTCATCGTGATCTTCTCCCCCGCCGCCATGGCGAACGTCGTGATGCCGACGAGTAACACTACCGCGAGCACGGCCTTCATGGGCCTTCCTCCTCCTGCGTTGTCTCAGTCCAGGCGCACCGTGATGATCTTCCACTCGTCACCGCGGACCAGCGTCACCTCGGCGAGCGGCCGGCTGCCATCGAGGCCCGGCATCGCGCTGACGGCGCGGTAGCCGGCGTTGGCCCTGACCGCGTCGGCCGTCGCCTCCCCGAGCGACCGCTTCGCGCGAGCCATGGTCGCCTTCTGGCGTTGCGCCGCCGCGAGATCGTTGCCACCCGTGATCGTGTCCACTCTGGCCACGAGCCCCGTGCTGAAATCGACGATGACCTCCGTGAGGGAGTCCCCGGAGACCGTGTCCGCCTTCCACGTGTACACCGAGAGCGGGAACGCGCC
>Ga0209236_1002391_pt1 | contig 11484 bp, 12 predicted proteins | sample GraSoi013_1_40cm_FD_185819 | JGI IMG/M metagenome (GOLD analysis project Ga0209236, IMG submission 185819) | Grasslands soil microbial communities from the Angelo Coastal Reserve, California, USA - Sample 09_27_2013_1_40cm (SPAdes) (version 2) | ecosystem: Environmental > Terrestrial > Soil >... | reverse complement strand
CGCCGATGTCACCGCCCGCCTTGCCGATGGCCGACGTCACCTTGCCCAGCATTCCTGGCTTGTTCTCGATCTCGAGGCGCACGGTCACGCTATAACTCGCGCTCGGAGCGTTGATCATTACTCCTCCCAGACCGCCGCACGGCGGCGGTTCCGGTATCTTACTGCCTACTCGGAGGGGCGGCGAAGCGAAAGCAGACAGCGGTCGGCGTCGAGCGTGAGGCGGTAGCGGCTGAGGAACGTGTTGCCAAGGATCCCGTCGCAGCTCGCACCACGGGCGATTCGTGGCGGGGTTTAGGTTTAGCAATCTCTCGGAGCGTCGACGCGGGGCGCTTGACGTTCAGTCGTCATGCCCGATACGCTCATCGAACCGAAGTGGTGACCCCGGCGGGATTCGAGGCGTCACCCGGGAGCGCGCTATAGCCCGCTGAACTCGCTCACATCGTTCGTTGTGCTGATGAGAGCATCGTACTGGTCGGTCAAACAGGACGGAACCCGATCTTTTCGAGGTTCTTGGGTTTTTCATGGAAGATCGTAGCGTTCAGTATCCATTCCCACCGAATGAGATACACCGCCCGCGCTTCTGGATGCCATGTTGGATCGACGCCATCCACGCCAAGCGCGATCAAGTGAAACCACAGGCCAATTCCGGAAGTCTCTCCTCTGACTTCGCCTATGAGATCCCATCGTGGTCCGGGCTTGGGGTCCTTGCCGAAGAAATTCCCCATCGCAGCGCTAGACAACTCCAACCTGAGATACTTCCCGGTTAGTTCCATCATCCGCCCCTCGCCCTACGCCGCTGCCCGAATCTGCCGCAACTGGATTCGCACCGGGCCAACCGGCGTGTCCACCGGAACCACGTTCAACATGTCGTCCATCGGAATCGAGATGTTCACCGTGAACGTGGACGGCTGGTTTGACGGAGGTACTCCTGTGACCAGAGCCGTGCCAGCAGGGACGGTCGCCTGCACTCGTGACGTCAAGCGGCCATGCTCCACCGTGAACTGGCCATCGTAGATCACGCCACCAGAATCGGCCCCGACCACCAAGTTCGAATCGGTGTCGAACACGAGAACGCCGGTTCCCCAGCCAGCCACCCCAGCAAACGAGATCGCATGAAAGTATTTGGGCATTCTGCTCCTCCTCGATCCGCACATTTTACACCCGCGAGAAAATGGTAGAAGGTACGTGCAGAGGAGGAGTCGTCAATGCCGAAGGTCACGGTCAACTTCACCCGGTGCGTTCAGGACTCGCAGGAGTACGGCAGCACGGACGATCACATGGTCTCGCGCGTGTTCTTCACCATCGAGACCGAGGGTAGGAGCGTGCCCTGCTACGCCGACCTCAGGCAAACGGTGGGATCGGACTATCTCAAGGGTGACATCGAGGTTGCTCCGCCGAAAACGCAGAAGGATGAGAAGCCGTACCGTGGCCCGTTCAACCACGAGGCCTTCCGTGAGCAGGCGACGGCGTACTACCGCGCGTACGTGGCGTCGGGCATGATCCGCTTCGGTCCAGGCGTGACAAATTTGAGGATGCACGGCAACGTGTTCGAGATCCCGAGAACGATCACGTTCGAGGGCGGTGATCCGGCCGGCGTGTGGTAGAGGCCAGCACGTCGTCATGGACCGCCCGCGCGGAGTTGATGCCTACGTCGCTGCGCGGACCCACGCCGGAAAAGCTGCCCAGCAGATTGCCGATGAACTGAACGCGGCCGGCGTCGTCACGGCGTCAGGGAAGACCGCTATCGACCAATGTGGGTGCGGAGCTCGTGGGACAAGGTCGCGAGGAATTCGTCCTTGGCGCGGTTCGCGTCGTCCAGCTTGCGACGTGACTCCTCCAGGGCACGGACGACCATCTCGTAGGCGCGCATGTCGCGCAGGATGCCGATCGCGCCGATCACGGTGTCGTCGGCGTCGCGCAGCGCCGAGGCATTCAGCGTCGTGGGGATGATTTCTCCGGAGGCGCTCCGCGGATTGAGCCGCGCATTTCGGGTGACGCCGCGGGCCACCACCTCACGAAGCGCGGCCATGAACTCCCGGGTCTCGTCGACGCTGATGAAGCGGGACAGCGACTGCTCGAGCACTTCGTCCTTGCGGAACCCCAGGAGCGTGTAGATGGCGTCGTTGGCCTGGAGGATCTTGCCCTGGAGGTCGGAGACGAAGACCGGGTCGGGCGCGTTCTTGATGAGGCTCTCGGCGTAGGCGCGGGCCTTGTCGAGCTCGCGCATGTCCCGCAAGATGCCGATCACGCCGATGACCTCGCCGCCGGGCCCCCGAAGGGCGGAGGCGTTGAGGGTGGTGGGGATGACTTCACCGGAGGCGCTGCGGGGATGGAGGCGGACGTTGCGGGTGACGCCGCGCTCGACGACCTCGCGGAGGGCGCCCATGAGCTCGCGCGCCTCGTGCAGGGTGATGAAGCGGGACAGCGACGGCTCGAGCACTTCGTCCTTGTGGAACCCCAGGAGGTCGGAGACGGCCTCGTTGGCAAGGAGGATTTTGCCCTGGAGGTCGGAGACGAACACAGGGTCAGGCGCATTGGCGATGATGAGGTTGGCGTCGAGATCCTTCATCGCGAAGACCTCTTCCGCCGCTTCACGTTCGGCCGCGCAGACCCGGCATGGACCGCGAGGCCCACCCTGAGGCCGAGCACATCGAGCGCGATCCCGAAGCGCCCGGAGCGGCCTCCAGCCTGATCGTCCCGTTCGCGACGTTTAGGACTCGCCGAACGCGTTAGGCGCACCGGCTTGCGGTCGCGATAGACGCGATCGTACTTGCGTCGTTTCTCAGGATCCGCCAGGACCGCGTACGCCTCCTGAACGCTCAGGAACTGGCGTGCGGCGCGCTGATTCCTGGCGACGTCCGGATGGTATTTGAGCGCGAGACGCCTGAACGCCGCCTTGATCGTCATATCGTCGGCCGTTGGGCGGACCCTCAGTGTGCGGTAATAATCCTTGAAGGTTTCCATCGCGCTCCGGAGCTGCGCGGTCGAGTGCGTCTTCCACGGGCGAGAGCAAGCCGAGAGCCATCGGTACTGGCGAACCGGCCTTCACCTGCAGCCTCTGCCCGAGGCTTACGTACTGGCACGCGGTGACTATCCACGCCACAGCCAAATCGAGGCCGCGGGTCTGGGTGCTTCGGCGCCGTACTCGAGCGGATACGGCTGCCCACGCGCTTGACGGATAGTGCACCTCGGCGATGTGAATTGACAAACCACAGATTGGGGAAATTTCGGATGGAGTGCAGGCTGATCGGCATGCGCATCTCCTGCGCCGCCGCCAGAAGTCATCAGTGCTCGCCCTGCGGGGCCACCAACGTGGGTCCTGTCGACGACCAGGTCAGCGCTGCTCTTGACGGAATGCACAACTGCACGGCGATTCGGTCTTCATCGCCGGCAACGGTGTCGGCCGGAACCGGAAGCCCGACTCGAAGCGATACATGCCAGCTAGGCAAGCTTCTGCCAGCGTGGCGCGGCAAGATGCCTACTGTGAAGGCCCACCTCCAGGTTGCGACAGGTCTACGTCCGGGCGCAGCTGGAGGCGGTGAGCATCCCGCTCGTCACCTTTGAGTCGTCCGGCAGGACTGCGCCGTTCGGGAGTTGCTTGCGCCACTGGATCCGGTATGGCGTCGGCAGCGCCAGCTCCAGCGAGTGGGCCACGTCGCACGCGTGCGCGACGAACTCGGCGGCAGTCCCGACCTCACCGCCGGGTTCGACGTAGACAAGGACCTCCATCGTGTCGTAGCGGACGAGGATGCTCGCGGCGAGCACCAGCGTCTTCAGCGCAGCCCAGCGATGACTCATGCGCCCCCCTTGACGGGGCGTTGTTGCAAGGGGGGTGCCGCCGGGCAGGCGTCTCCAGGAGAAACGTCGGCAAGACAGTTTGTCTGGCGCGGTGGTCAGTCACTACTGCGCGGCCGTCAACTCCGTATGTGGGCTGGTCACTCCGTCGCGATGACGGTCGCCTCGAAGGGTGCCGCCTTGATGTCGAGTTGCTGGCCGTTGTTCACGCTGAAGCGGAAGACCCCGACCAGCATGTGGGCACCGGCTGTCTTCGGCACAACTTCGACGCGGAAGATGATGCTGCCGTCCCTCACGGAGCCCCTGACGACCTTCCTTCCGATGTCGACGCCAGCATCGGTCGCCGACAGATTCACGATCCGGTGCCGGTAGGATTCCGTGATCCTAAATCCGTCCCGGGCCGAAATGATCGCGACGATTACCGCCGTTTCGCCGAGCTTCACTGTAGGGCTGTCAATCCACACGGCGAACGCGTGATCAACAGCTGCCGCCCAACTCGGCGCGATGGCGGCGACAGCGATCAGGCAGACGATGGCGGTGGGGACCCGGCGAGCGATCACGATCGTCCTAGGCAGCGTCCCGGCGAGCCGGTAGCCGTCGCGGCCACCAGCCCGCCGGATCGTCACCACTACTGCGCTACCGCGAACACCCAGACGACTCCACCCTGGGGCACGTCCTTCTGCCACCCGAGAAGATCGCCGAGCAGGCCCTGCTGAAACGCGGGATCCACGCCCCACCCCGAGGCGACGCCGATGTACTGAACGCCGTCGACGGCGAAGGAGACGGGCGGCGCGGTGATGCCGGAGTTCGTGCGGAACTGCCACAGCACTTCTCCGGTGCTCGCATCGAAGGCGTGGAAGTACCGGTCATTCGTACCGCCCCCGAACACAAGCCCGCCCGCGGTCGTCAGCACCGGCCCCCAGTTCATCGAGTCGGTGAACAGGTGGCTCCACACGCGCCTGTTGCCATTGACGTCCCACGCCTGCACCTCGCCGAAGTGCCTGGCACTCTTGTCCACGGCGAACCCGATGTCCGGGATATCGACGCCGGTCCACCACTTGCCCGCCACGTACGGCTGGATCTTGCCTTCCATATAGCCGCAGTGGTTGTCGTTGGCCGGGATGTAGAGCATCCCGCTCCTGGGGTTGTAGGCTGCGAACGGCCAGTCCTTGCCTCCCCAGAGCGACGGGCAGAAGTCCGCGCGCTTGCCGGTGCCCGGCACGCGGTCGGGGTGGTATTCCGGACGACCCGTCGTTGGATCGATGCTCTTGAAGACGTTCTGCTTCACGTAGGGCGTCGCCGAGACGAACGAGATCTTGTCGCTGCTGCGCTCCAGCCGGTAGAGATAGCCGTTGCGCGCCGGTTTGACGAGCCCTTTGATGTCGCGGCCGTCCTTCGTGTAGTCGAGAATGATCGGCGCGTCGGGCTCATCCCAGTCCCATGAGTCGTTCCAGTGGTACTGGAAGTGCGCCACTAGCTTGCCGGTATCGGGATTGAGCGCGATGGTCGACGACGTGAAGAGATTGTCACCGGGGCGCTGGTCACCGAACCACGGCGCGGCGTTGCCGGTGCCCCAATAGGTCAGGTTCAGCGTCGGATCGTAGGTGCCGGTGATCCAGACGGATCCGCCGCCCTTCTTCCAGGTGTCACCGGTCCAGGTCTCGCTGCCCTTCTCTCCCGGGGCGGGAACCGTGTACGTCTTCCACGTGGGCTGGCCGCTGTTGGCATCGAAGGCGGCGACGAAGCCGCGGATGCCGAACTCGCCGCCCGAGACACCGACCATGACCTTGCCCTTGGCCACGAGCGGGGCGAGCGTCATATAGTACCCGGTCTTCCAGTCCTCGACCTTCTGCTCCCAGACGACCTTGCCGGTGGTGGCGTCGAGCGCCACGAGCACACAGTCGTGGGCGGCGAGGTAGACCTTGTCAGCGTAGAGGGCGACCCCGCGGCTGGTGTTGTGAAGGACGCTCAGGCCCTCGGGCATTTCCCGCTTATATCGCCACAGTAACTTCCCCGTCTTCGCCTCCATCGCGATGACCTGGTTGTACGGCGTGGCCACGAACATGATGCCGTTGTTGACGAGGAGCGGAGCCTGGTGCCCCGAGTCCACGCCGGTGGAGAACGCCCAGGCCGGCGCCAGCTTCTTCACGTTGAGAATGTTGATCTGATCGAGCGGACTGTATGACCAGCCCTGGTAGTTGCCGCGAGTCATCAACCAGTTGACCGCTTCCGGCTCGGCGAGCCGTTGGTCGGTGACCGGGCGATAGCCCATGTTCCGCTGGGCGTCGACCATCATCGGCACCAACGCGATCGCGAGCACCGCACCGACGATTACGAGGTCTCTGACAATCCTCATCGTGGGTCCTCCTCCTGCGAACAGCTCGCTCGTTGCGCCGCGCCGCCCGATCACTTCCGCTACTTGGTCACACGCCCGACGCGACCCGTGAACCCGGCGGCAGCTACGACGCCACCGTCGACCGCCTGGAGCGGGAGCATGGCGAGGCGCCGGGGCGCAGGGCCGTCGACGACTCGCGCGCGATCCGCCGGGTCGAATCGTGACGCGTGGCACGAGCAGAACAGGGTCTTCGACTCCTTGTGCCACATCGAGATGGGGCAGCCTTCATGCGTGCAGACAGCGGAGTACGCCACGACTCCGCCGGCTGCCTGGACTCGCGTCTCCTCGGTGAGTTGGGCCGGATCGAGCCGGACCAGCGCGACCTGGTTGAGCAAGGATCCATCGCGGACGACCTTTGTCACGGGATCCATCGGGAAGGCGAGCTGTTGGGGACCGCCAGGCGCCAAGTCCGCTGGTACGATCACCTGTCCTGCGCGCTCGCCGTAAGCGAAGACGAGGCGATCGCCTTTTCGCGGGCGAGCCTCTTTGTCGTTCTCCGCTGCGGGGGCGACCCCGCGGAACGTCAGACCGAGCCCGAGGCTGAGCGCACCCTTCAGTATGGTCCGTCGCTCCTGGCACACCCCGCATGGCCCAGACCGTGGAAGGATTCGCCCGCCCCCTCTCGTAGGTCCGAGTAGCCGGGATTCTTCTCCCGGCCGAGAGGGTTGTCAAGGCTGCCGGAGTCGAGAACGCACGATCGCGACGGAAAACAGGCAAGGGAGAGAGGGACGGGCAGGCAACGCGCCGCTACCTGCCCGGCCCGACGCAGTCAGACCGTGAGCTTGGATTTCGTGATGGGCAGCTCGAAAATCCGCTGACCGGTCGCCGCGAAGATCGCGTTGGTCAGCGCCGGCGCGAAGGGCGGCGTCCCCGGCTCACCGACGCCTCCCGGCGGAAACTCGTTGGCATCCACGATGTGGACGCGGATCTCGCGCGGCGAACTGTGCATGCGCGCCATCGGATAGTCGTTGAAGTTGCTCTGGGTGATGCGCCCCTTCGCAGCCGTGATCTCACTGAAGGCGGCGGCGGTCAGCCCGTAGATCGAGGCTCCCTCCATCTGGGACTTCACGCGATCCGGGTTGACCACGCGGCCGGCGTCCACGGCCACGTCGACACGCGGGATGGACACCTTCCCGTCGCTGGAGACCTTCACCTTCACCGCCGTCGCCACGTAGGTCGCGAAGCTGCGGTGCACGGCGAGCCCGAGCCCTTCGCGCGGCCCGAGCTTCGTGCCGTAGCCCGATTGCTCGGCGGCCACGCGCAGCACGCGCTTCAGCCGCAGCGTCATGATCGGGTACTCCTCGTACGTCTGATCGTAGTTCCAGTAGTCCACCTTCGACAAATCGACGACCCGGTCCGGCCCGATGAGCTCGAGCAGGAACTCGTACGGATCGCGCTTAGCCGCCGCGGCCAGCATGTTCGCCATCGTGTTCTGCGCAAAGGCGTGGGGGATGTTGTTCACCGAGCGTAGCCAGCCGATGCGAACGTGCGACTTGGCCTGGCCGTTCTCGAGGCAGATGTTCGGGATCGCATAAGGCAGGTCGAGGAACCCAAGGCTGAGCTCGATCTTGTGGCCGTACCCCGGATCGTCTTTCACGAACGTCGACCAGATGTTCGGGATCGCATAAGGCAGGTCGAGGAACCCGAGGCTGAGCTCGATCTTGTGGCCGTACCCCGGATCGTCTTTCACGAACGTCGACCAGATGGTCGGGAACACGGAACGGTGCAGCCAGGCCGTGACCTTTCCGTCCTTGAGCCCGGCCTTGATGTGCTGGGCGGTCACGGTGTGGTAGTACGCGTGCTGGATGTCGTCCTCGCGTGTCCAGGTGACCCGCACAGGGACGCCGAGCTGGCGAGACAGAATGGCTGCCTCCGCCGCGAAGTCCGGCTTCGACTTGCGACCGAAGGCACCGCCCAGCAGCGTCACGTTCGAGATCACGTTCGCCTCATCCATGCCGATCGCGCCGGCGACGGTCGCGCGCGCGGCCTGTGGATCCTGGCATGAAGACCATACTTCGCACTTGCCGTCCTTCACGGACGCGATGGCGGCCGGCGGCTCCATGGTGGCATGCGCGAAGTGCGGCACGTAGAAGGTCGCCTCCACCACCTTGTCCGCTGACGCCAGCGCGGCTTTGACGTCGCCCTCCTCGCGGACAATCTTCCCGTCAGCGCGCGCCGCTTGCTCGAGGTCGTTGCGGTAGCTGTCCGAGTTGTAGACCACATTCGGGCCGTAATCCCAGTCGATCTTCAGCTTCTTGCGTCCCTGCTCGGCCGACCAAGTGTTGTTGGCGATCACGGCGATGCCCCCGAGGGTGTTGAACACGATCGGCGGCTGCGTCTGCGGAATCTCAACGACCTTCTCGACACCCGGCACCTTGAGCGCCTCGCTAGGGTCGAACGACTTCACCTTGCCGTACGTGACGGGGCAGTGCTCGACCACTGCGTACTTCATTCCCGGCAGCTTCACGTCGATCCCATACGTCGCCTTGCCCGTCACCATGTCCGGGAAGTCGACACTGGTCATCGGCTTGCCGATGTAGCGGAAGTCCTTCGGGTCCTTGAGGGCGACGGCCATGACGTCCGGCACCGGCAGCATGGCGGCCGTCTCTACCAGCTCGCCGTAGTCGAACGACCGGCCAGTCGGCGCGTGGACCACGCGATGATTCTGGCCCTTGCACTCTGCCGAATACACGCCCCACTTGCGGGCCGCCGCTTGCTCGAGCATCGTGCGCGCCACGGCCCCGAACTGCCGCATGCGGTGGTAGTTGTGACGGATGCTCCGCGAGCCGTCGGTGTACTGATTGCCGTACTTCTTGTCGCCGACCGCCTGCTCGATCTTCACTCGGCTCCAGTCCGCCTCCAGCTCGTCGGCGAGGATCATCGGAACGCTGGTGCGCACGCCTTGGCCCATCTCCGAGCGATGGGCGATGATGGTCACGGCACCGGTCGTATCGATCGACACGAAGAGATTCGGGTTCAGCGTGGGACCGACGGCGGCCGGGGCCGGAGTGACCGGCGCGAATGGATTGACGCGAGCAAGCGGATCAAGTTGCAGCGCGAGTGCGAACGTTCCCGTCGCGGCGACGCCCTTGAGGAAGGTCCTGCGGCTGACGTTCTCAATGGCGTTCATGACTTCACCCCCGCCGCGTCCTTGATGGCCGCGCGAATCCGGTTGTATGTGCCACACCGACAGATGTTGCCTCCCATCACAGCGTCGATCTGTGCGTCGGTCGGCTTCGGATTCTTCGCGAGCAGCGAGGCCGCCTGCATGATCTGACCGGCCTGGCAGTACCCGCACTGGGGTACGTTGTTGGCGATCCAGGCCTTTTGCAGAGGATGGTCGCCTGTCGCGCTGAGACCCTCGATCGTCGTCACCGGGCCTTTTACGGCGCCGACCGGCAGCACGCACGAGCGCTGCGCGACGCCGTTGACGTGCACGGTACAGGCCCCGCACAGGGCCATGCCACAGCCGAACTTGGTCCCGGTGAGTCCGACCACGTCACGGAGGACCCAGAGCAAGGGCACCTCAGGCGGGACGTCTACCGAGTACCGTTGACCGTTCACCGACAGTGATACCGCCATGACCGCCTCCTCCCTCAGCACGTGACAGAAAGGGCGAGCCTTTGGGCCGTGCGCTCACCTCCTCACGAGTGTCGTCCTTCGTATGACGCTCTCGTGCTCCTCAGGACCTTGCCGCTCGACGAGCGGCAAGATCCCCGTGTGTAGCGGTGGTACTTCGTGGCGGCGAGACTAGGACATGATCTGGGCCAGTTCAAGAGCGCCATGGACCGCTAGCCCGCGATAGGAGTCAGAGACCGGAAGGGGCACGAGGGGATCAGTTACCTCGCGGGGCGCACGCGCGGGCCCTGCATGTCGCGGAGGCCGTCCGCCTGGATCTCGCGCCGGCCCGCCTGCTTCTGGCCCGCCTGCGTCTTGACAACCCTCAGCACGGCTCCTAGCATTCGCCCGCTGTTGCGCAGCGCAACTCGCTCGCTGCTCGCGCATGACAGGGGGTGAGAGAAGAGACTTCGATCGTCCGATCGCTGATCTACGACAACTTGTGTCGCATCAACCTGCGGAGGCCAATGATGAAGTCCAGAGGTGGGATCGTCATGCGAGTCCTGCTCGCGCTCTTCTTGCTCACCGGCGCCGCCGCGTGGGTGATCGGCGCAAGGTCGCCCGGCGCCCAGGGCACCGTGGGCAACACCATCTCCGCCGCGATGAAGGACGCCGAGGTCGTCGACCTCAGCGTACTGATCTCCGAGCAGCTCCCCGCCCACTGGCCGACCCACGCGCCGTTCCAGCGCTGGACGTTCAACTGGTTCAAGCCCGTGAAGGGCCCGTACAGTGACAACTACGCGCAGAGCGTGTTCCCGTACTATGGCCAGCGTTACGTCATCGACGAGCACACGGGGACCCAGCTCGACTGTCCGGCCCACTTCATTCCACCCGAGGGCAGCGGGCTGCCGTTCGCCGGCCCGATGGGCAAAATGACGTGTGACAAAATGTCGGTCACACAGTGGCTCGGCCCCGCAGTGGTCGTCGACGTTCGCGCGATCCTGGACAAGGCGCCGAACGGCAAAAGCCCGATCATCACGCCGCAGATGATCCGGGACTGGGAGGCGAAGAACGGTGCGCTCCAGAAGGGCGAGATCATTCTCTTCTATTCGGGATACTCCGACAAATACTACAAGCCGTTTCCAGAGGGAAACCGGCTCGCCTTCGAGCCGCTGATCCTCCAGAACAAACCCGGCTGGCCGGCTCCGGGTCCGGAGACGATGGAGTACCTGAACTCGAAAGGCATCAAGCACCTCGGAAACGACGGGCCAAGCATGGGGCCCGTCGAGGGCGGGCAGGCCACACACGTGGCGGGGCTCAAGTACGGCATGACGTGGGACGAACTGCTCACGAACGTCGGCAAGCTTCCCGTGCGCGGCGCCTTCTACATCGCGCTGCCGACGAAAATCGTCGACGGCAGCGGCGCCACCACGCGAGCGATCGCGATCAAGACCCGCGGTCAGAAGGGGATCGGAGAGTAGCGGTCGCCAGTCGGCGGAGCGGTAAGCCTGTCTATCCCAACCCGTAGAAGCGCATCGCGCCGCCGGCCAGGACACCGCTCTTCGTCGCTTCGGACAGCGCCGTGCGCCGCGAGATCATCGCCGGCGCGCCGGGGAAGAACCCATCGGCGTGCGGATAGTCGGTCGCCCACAGAATCTTGTTGGGGCCGATGTAGTCCGCGAGCACGTCGAGCGCCCCTTCGACCGGCTCGAACGAGATCCAGCAGTTCCGCTGGA
>Ga0209236_1002387_pt1 | contig 11501 bp, 6 predicted proteins | sample GraSoi013_1_40cm_FD_185819 | JGI IMG/M metagenome (GOLD analysis project Ga0209236, IMG submission 185819) | Grasslands soil microbial communities from the Angelo Coastal Reserve, California, USA - Sample 09_27_2013_1_40cm (SPAdes) (version 2) | ecosystem: Environmental > Terrestrial > Soil >... | reverse complement strand
GACGCCTCGATCGGCGGCGGAGCAGGGCGAGTTGTTGCCGGAGCGCCAGGTTCTCGAGCGTGAGGTCGGTTCGGGTTCTGAGCGCCGCGCGTAGGGCGCCCAATAGAGCGAGTACGAGGGACATTGCTCTCCATGGCTTGCACGCCGCGCGCCCTTCGTCCAGCCTCGGGACGAGTTTTGGCAAACGACAAGTGCCGTCGTGGCCAGCAGGCGACTCGGCGGCCTCCATCACCGATACAATTGGGCGGTGGAGAAGCTGGCCGGATGAGTTTTGGCGAGCAACAGCGTTCTGCCAACTCGACGCTCCCTTTCCTTCGCTGGCCCGAGCGTAGCAGACTAGCCCGCGGCCGTGCCACGCACCGGCCGCGCAGGACCTTCACGGTTCCGAATAAGGGGCGTCCCCGGAACAGAGTGGTGTTTCCGGCTTTCCCACCGCCTTCTCCAGGAACGGCATGTTGTTCTTCACCCATGGGGCCATCTGGTTGTCGACCCAATGCAGCTTCTCCGGCGCCCTCTTCGTTTCGAAGCTCTTCCTCGCCTTCTTCAAGGTCCGGGCGTTGAAGAAGAAGGCGAGGATGGGCAGGTCGCAGTTCAAGTCGTAGCCGGACTGGCGCGCGATGCGGATGAACTCGTGCATGGCTGCACCGATGTATTCGAGCGAACCGTCTACGGTGGACAGATACTGCTTGCGCTGATCCTCCGTTCGGATGGGATTGATGACCCCTGACATCTCCAACTCCTTCGCCAGGGACCAATCCGTCGGTGGCTCCATGATGTTGTCGTCGTAAACGCGATGTTCCAGGTCCGTGTCGTGCACCTTGCCTGCGCCTCTGAATCGCCCGAGAGGCCCGTAGTACGACTTATGCGGATTCCACAGCGCCTCCCAGGCGATCGCACCTGCGATCGCGCGCCGGTCGACGCCCCATGTCCTCTCGGCCTTCGCGATGTTCGGTTGGTACTTCTCGAGCCAGGACAAGACGCGCAGCTCGGGGGTGGGCGCGTCTGGCGCATCCTGAAGCTCGATGGAAAGATCGGTGGCCTCCGGAGTCGGCGGCGGCGACCCGAGCAGGATCCCTCGCCACGCCTGGCGGTACTTGTCATTGGACCCGACGGCGTTCCGCTTCTCGGGCTCCCAGTTCCACATGAAATCGTCGATGTCGACGCTCTTGGTTTCGCCACCGACGCTGATCGTGATGGTGCGTCCGGCGTGACGCAGGATCATCGGGCGTGTGCCCTCGAACTGCGGATCCTGTTCGTACTCCATCTGCCCCCGCATCCGCTTCTGCAGGGCGACGATGGAGGTGTACCCGGTCTTCGCCTCGCTCGAGCACACCCATCGGGCCACCGCCTGCGCGCACAAGGCCTCTTTCGCGTCGAGCGCCGCGAACGTCCGGGCGTCCCAGTCGAACGAGCGCGACAGCGGCCCTTTGCTGGAGACCGTGTCTTCGGCGAAACGCAGGGCGGCGAAGAGGACCGGCGGTTCGGCCGCAGGCCGCTTCGAAGGCACGCGAAAATCCTGGATGAACTTCAGGAGCTCGTCTGGCGCGCCGTCATCCGCGTCGGCAAATCGATAGATTTCGACGTCGAAGTGGCCGCCGGCGGCGAAAGCGAAAGAGGGGGTACCGAAACGGGACAACACCCCGCGGACTTTCCGGAAGAGCGCGAGCTCGAGCTTGATCACGACCTGCGCATCGAATCCCTCGATCGTACCACTGGCCACGAGCCTTGGAGAGGGCTTGCCGTCTTCCGCGGAACCCTCGAAGCGAAGGCTGAACGAAGTCAATCGCGGCCGGGAAGTGAGCAGCCACAGCCGGTCCGTCACCAGCTCCTGGTACGCATCGCCCTGCTTGGCGACGGCCATGGAATACGCGAGCTCGAACTCGCCGCGTTCGTTCGATTCCTGGTAGTTGAAGATCGCGAATGCCTGCTCGGGCTGCAGCTCGCAACCGACCCGGTAGACATGCGTGCGCAGAGTGCGAGCCGGGCCCTCCGGCCAGATGACCTGTTCGCGCACACCCTCGTTGGAGGGGACCTCGCCCTTGCCCTCGTCGATCTCGCGGATGCTGAGCTTGAAGCTTCCGGTCCCGCCCATGTATCGAGCAGCGACGCCCGTGGTCGAAAGGGACAGGTACAACGGCGCTCCAATGCTCACGCGCGCCGGTATGCGTGGCGTATCGAGCACCCCGAGGCTGCTCGTGCCTTGCGCCGTACGCACTTCGACGATGAACGCGTTGTCGAAGGTGATCTGTCCCGGCTCGAGCAGCGCCGGCTTGCAATGAGGGTACTTGACCTCCAGCCGTACGCAGACCTTCCCCTTGCCGAAGAGCCGGTGGTCGAAGACCTTCAACACCGGGCGGCCTTCGGTATTGTCGGCACGGCGCTCGAGGAACTCGAAACGAGATGGTTGGGGAAAGTGAAGCGACCCTTCGACCTTGAACTCGGTGGTGGTTCCGTCTTCGTACCGCACGCTCCAGAACAGGTTCGCATCGAGTGGATGGTCGGTCGGCAGACTGACATGACTGCCTTTGATGTCGACCGTCGTATCCTCGGAAGAGACCTGGAGCGACAGACTATCGAGCGTGACCCGGGTTTCGGGTACCGCGGTGAATTGCAGAACCCCAACCGCGCCGATATCGACCGAGATAGAACCGCTTGGTTGCGAGCTCATGGACTTTTCCCCGGCTGCGTCGAGGTGCCAGGCGGACTGGCTCTCGTCCAGGCGCGGTTGAGCTCGGGCGGGGCGATCTCGTCCCGGGCGATGCCCAGCACCGCGTTGGACACGGGCCGCGCCGTGAATTTGACGGCATGTCCCGATGGAAGCTGCGACTTGACGACGGTGGCCGAAAAGACGCCGTTCGCATTGCAGAGACCGCCGATGAGGGCACCGTCCTTGTCCTTCAGCGGGATTGCGTACCGCACGGCCAACTTGACGTCTTTTCCCGTGACGTCATCGACGCCTCTGACACGAATCGGCTGGTGGGTGGGGAAATCTTCCAGCTTGGCCGTGAATACCAGCGAATTGCGGGCCGGATTCATTTCGAAGCTCGCCATCCGCGGCTTGATGTTCCTCGGAAGATACCTCCGCTCGTGCACCTGCAAACGCTCCATGTCGAAAACGGCGTCTGCGTTTCTCGGGCGGGCAACGAAGCCTGTGTCTTGCCCGACGATGGCTTCGTCGGGAACCCAAGCATTCCCCTCCGGCCGTATGAGGTACAGATCGGCAACGAGGGTGACCTGATTCGCAGTGTGCGTGACCAGGTTTCGAGGCAGCAGACGCTCCGAGTTGTCGGCCAGGACCGCATAGATCGCCGGATCCGCGTTCGTCCAATCCTTGGCGGACCCTTTGAGCATCACCTTCACGACCAGCGTATTCTTGTTCATGCTGAAGCCGATCTCGTCGAACGCGGGGCGAGCGAGACGCTTGAAGATGTCCAGAGAGCGCGCTTGCAACCAATCACCGGTTTGGACGTCCAGTTCCTTTCCTGCAAAGGCATCGAGTCTTTTCCTGACGTCTTTCAGTGGTCCATCATCTGGCCGGAGATCCATGAGTGGTGCATTGAGAGCCTCGGGGAACGCCGGCGGCGGCAACGCATTGCGGGTGATGAATTCGGCGCGGACCTGCAGCACTTTCGTGTCGTCGAACTCGACGTCATGAAGCAGGCCACCGAACGCCTCCGCGGGATCGAACTCGATCTCGAGCTGCCCCGCCGTCACCACCGTCGGGTCGTGTCTCACCGTGAGCACGACTCCCGAGCGTCCGACGGCTGCGACCTCCTCGAACAGCGAGGGATTTGCTGCCTTGAGCCGGTTCGCAGTCGCCAGCAGGTCCCGTTGAGCGATCCTTGCGGACCGTATCTCGATGCTCCAGAGGCCGCCGTCGTCGAATTCGATGTTTCCTGGTTTCAGGTTGATCCATTGTCCGGGTCCGAATCGATCGCGCAGCTTCTGGACAGCGGCGACCAGGTTCGGGCTCACGCGGAAGCCGGTCGCCGGCCGCTCGTCACCGCGGTCAAAAGCCTGGATGTAGTCGTGCAAGGTGAAGTTCGCGCTGACGCGCACGTCGTCACCGAAGCCGGCGCGCGGGCCACTGATCAGGCCCTTCTCGTCATGAACGACCTTCTCGTTCCCGGCGGCGCTCTCGCCGAGAACAGGGACGCACTTGTCCCAGCGTTTCCACCCTTCCGAAACTCGTGCAGTGACGGTCAGCTCGCCGCTGTTCTTGTCGAAAGCAGCTTCGGTCGAGAGCGGCCCGGCATCCGTGCCGGCGAACGAGGAAACGGCTGCAGCGAGCCCGTCCGCTTCGTCGTCGTTCTCGAGGTGGAGTTTCACCTGCAGCCCATCCGTCGTGACCGAGATGACCTCCAACGAGGGCAGCTTGTGAGCGTTCGCGTCTGCATATGCATTGCAGACGAGTTGGACCGCCTTGCAGGCCTTCATGGCAACGCGCGGCCGCTCGGGGGCCTCCTCGTCCGGAATGTCCGATGAGTCCGATGACTCCGCAGATATCGCTGTCTCGTATTTTTCGAAGTATGCCTGCAGCGTGTACGAGGCGGTGACGTTCTTGTCGGAACCATCCATCAATCCGACGACGAACTGACCGGTGGCGCGATCGAGGATCCAACGCGCCGCCTGGGGAAATCTTGCGTCGACGTCGACGAGCAGGTACTCGAATGCGACGAACCCGTAGAGCGCGTCGGGGCAGTTCTGCGTGAACTGGAGGGAGAGCTTGTACCAGCCGCTCTTCGGGTCCTTCTCCATGTGGAACGTTGGAGACATCTCCGGGGCCTCGATGTCGACCGGTCCCGGCGGGTCCATTTCCTGACCCGGCGAGCTGGTGTTCGGATATTCGACGACCTTCAGCTCCCATTTTCCCCATAGAGGCGTGCCCACGCGCAATGCGAACATGCCTTCCGCATAGTGGCCTCCCCCCAGCTCGACTTCGGTAGGGGCGGCGTTTTGCGCAGCTCCGCCCGACGACACCCGTTGCGCCTTGAATGAGATGGGGGTCTCGTCGTAACCGCTTCGGATTGCTACCGCCCAGAGCGGGTGACCGACGCGCAGCGGGCGGCTCCCGTCATCGAACCAGCCGAAAAACTCGGGCTCGGCCGGCTGTTGCGATCGCAGGATTTCCCAGCCGCTCTTCAGCGAGCACACCCGCGGATTGGCCGCCTCGCTCTGTAGAAGCTTGAGGGCCCAGAGCAGGGTGACTGGGTTGAGGTTATCGATGCGGCCGTCGGTGGGCAGCTTGCCGTCCTGGTTTCCAAACAGAGAGCTGCTCGAACCGTCCGGGCTGACGACCGCGTGCTCTCCCAGCTGCGTCTCCGACGCGGGATCCACGCCGTACCATGCACATCCAAGATACGGCTCGGTGTTTTCGTTCTGAGGCAGCAGACCAACGCTCTTGAGTTTCGTGAGCAGTCCGTCGATCGACCCCTTGGACCACTCGGTGACATGACGGAGAAGTACGTTGCGCCACTTGTGCGAAGCGGATTTCTTGGCCAGAGCGTAGAGCTCGCCGGGAGCGACAGGTTCTCCCGGATCGAGGAAGAAGCCGTAGGTGTCGATCCCGATCCGCATCGTCCCCGGCGGGACCGTCAGCGTGTCCTCGATTGGGTTGGCGTTGCGGCGGGCGCCCACGGTGAGGCGCTGCGTTCCCAGCTTCTCGGACGATTCGCCGTAGTAGGTGACGACGAAGGCGTAGTCCCCGGAGGGGGGCGCCGGGAGTGGAAACTTGGCATTGTCGATTCGTACAGTGAGCTGGTAATTGCAGGGCGGCAGCTGGTCCGGCGGGCGCTGCGTGCCATCCGGCTCGTCGAAGAAAGTAGCGCGGCCGCTGAAAAAGTCGCGGATGCTTTCGGCAAGCTCCGGCGCAGGAGGTTCCGACTTGTTGTCCGGGATGGCGACCTCGATGATTTTCGCGAGCTCTTGCCTGTCGGCAGCTGGCAAGAGCGGGTCGAGCTGCTGTCTCAATTCGCCCTGGGTCCAGAAATTGTCGGCCACCGGATCGACCACCGGATGCAAGTCGACCCCCCGTGCGCTCGCCGCCAGAAGCTCCTTGATTTTTTCGAAGGCCGAAGGGCTGGGTGCCGCCGGCGCGAACACCTCCCAGTGAAGATAACCCGAGAGCAGGTTCGTTCGCGTGTCCGTCGTCTGCCCGACAGGCTTGCACCAGCCGAGAATGTCGCCGGGGCTCACCTGCAAGAGCGGCTTGGAGAATGTAACGACGTCGCCTCGCTTGAGAGCGTCATAGGCGGCTTTCAGGTTGCCCGGCGGCTCCTTCACATAAGACAGGTACCTGTGGTCCTGCCGGTCCCTCACCCAGCGCGAGATCCGTGGACCGAAGATATCGGCTTCATCAACCAGGTCCACGCGGTCGGCCTTCGCCCCGCTCGTCGCGGGCGGCACCGCCAGCCAATGACGCTCGCCCACGGCGCCCCGGGTGGGATCGAGATTGACGACCGCGTTGTGGCGCGCGAGGTAGAAGCGCTTGAGCCACTCGACCTTCGCGTACTCGTCCTTGGAGTCCGGCCATGTCGTCGGCGACAGATGCATGTACAAGCTGTAGAAGGGAAACTCCTTCGCGCCGCCCTGGGTGGGGACGACCAGATCATGCCTAACGAGAACGAACCCGGAGTAGGCGTTGAGAAACCTCTTCTCGAAGTCCCATCCTCCGGTCTGCGGCTCCTTTCGCAATCGCGCCGCGACGATGTACCCCGGCGCCATGCAGCGTATCGGAATGCTCTTTTGCGAAAGCAAGTGCACGCCGCCGTGAACGGTGGAGTTGGTCCCTAAAGGATAGTACCCACCCCAACCGTCATGCGTCCGCGACGGACGGACTCGCGGAGCCGAGCCCGACGACGGGGTACTCGAGCGCGGTGCGGGTGCGGGCTGGCTCCCCAGCTCCGGGGGCATCTCGCATCGCTCGTAGCAAGCGAGCGGGCTGTCGAGCTTGTCCGCATTCTCTTGCAGCGGAAAGCAGAGGTTGTTGTAGCAATTGCTCCTGACGAAGATCTCGTCGTAAGGCGTTTCTTCGGAGCAATCCGAGAACAGTCCACCCGCCCTCGCCCCGTTGTAATACATGTAATCCATCCACAGCACGTTGTCTTGCGGAAACACACTGTTCTGTTCGAACAGTTTGCGCGCCCGGAGGAGATAGACGAAGCCCTCGGCGTCAGCCCAATCACCGTAATGGAAGCGGATGATATCGTCCCGCGCTTTCAAGTAGAGAAGGTAATCGAGGTCGCGTTGAGAGCGAAGCGCCTCGATCGGCCGGTCCTTGTCGCGCGGCGGGCTGAAGATGCTGCCGACCTTCGGTGGCGCGGGATCGGTGATCTGGAGCCAGAGGCGAGGCTGACCGTCCTCCATCAAGTAGCAAAAGCCGGAGATGACGATGATGTGGGATTTGAATTTGCGCCCCGTCGAAAAGCCGGAATAGAACACCATCGGGTTGTTGTTCAAGAGATTGGAGAGGACCGGGCCGAGCAGCTTCTCCACCTCCGGTTCGCTCGATGCGATCTGCGCCGCTTTTTTCACCCTGGCGGTGCGGCTTCCATCGAGCGGAAAGATGCGGTGGTAGGAATCCTCCGGAATGGTGACCTCGACCATCTTCAGCGTGCTTCCGAGGTCGTAATTCTTGCAGGCGATCTGGCTGGGATCGGGCAGCCGCAGCTCCATTCCCTTGCCGTCGCGGTTGTCCCAATGCGTGATGTAGTCGGCCTTCGCGCTCACCTGGCCGGTTGCCAGCCGCCGGTAGCACCAGACCATGCAGGAAGACGTGCGGCCACACCAGTCGCCGCCGCGGTCGTGCGTGTTGTGCTGACCCAACACGGGAACGCGCAGCAGGTGATACTTGCTCGCGCGCTCCAGGATTACCGGCGGTACATCGTACTTGTCGATGGGATAAATCCGTGTCAGCCCCGTGCCGGCCGGCTCACGGTTTTCTCCCTTCCCGACCTGCAGAAGAATAGGCATCTGATGCTCTTATCTGGCGACCGTCTGTGGCAGTGGAGACTTGCGATAACCCGGGCGATTGATCTGCCGAGGCGGTGTCTCGCCCAGCGAGAATGCGTACCCGCCTTCGACGAGGACCGCCGGCTTGCCCGTTTCTGCCGGGGAGAACGACACCTGGGCGAGTCCGCGTTCGACGGGCATCGTTCCGGCGGGATTCTTCACGGAGAGGAATGTCATCCGAAGCGGCATTCCCGGGATCGTCGATGGCTGCGCGGACGCTCCAGCGATGCGCGACAGCTCCATCGCCTGTGGATAAGGAGCAGTGGGCGAACGTTGACCGGAACCACGAATGCGCCCAGCGACCAGAGCGAGAAAATCATACAGATCGACGTTTCCCTGCACTGCTTCCATCGTTCGTGGATTCCATACGGTACCCGCGGGATTCCACCAGGCGCCGTGCTTGAAGGCGGCACAGCCGCTTCGATAGAAATCCACCGTCTCTGGCGAGAGCTCCCAGCCCGCTTGAAAGAATGCCGACTGGTCCATGTCGACCCAGCCCAATACCGTTCCTTTGTCGGTCTCGAGGAGAAAATGTCCGTTGTTCGTTGCCGAAAGGTAGTCTTTGACGGCGATCGTCTCCTTGCGCTTCCACTGCTGACTGTGAGCTTCGACCTTGTCCTCGTATGTGTGCGCCAACCTTGCCTTCCAGGGTCCCTCTCGCGGGTCCAACACCGCCACGGCCGAATCCTGACGTCCCGGCCAAGCGGTCAACACCTGCGGCTCGATGACGAACACGAGCCCCGGATTGGCGATTGCAGGCTTGAGGGCGCTCTTGCCTTGCGCAGTCTTGCCGAGGATCAGGCCGGCGATCAGGATACCACGCCCATCCACCTTGCTCATCAACGCATCCACGCACTCCGCAAGCTCAGGTCGCGCTTCTGTGGACCTGCGCGCGGCCCGTATCGCCTCCTGCTCGCCCTGGGCGTCGCGTGCATCGAAGAAGGCGACCACGGCGTCTGCGAGGGGCTCGGGCAGCGCGCCGGCGCATCTTTCCGCCGTCGCCTTGCGGCTGGACAGGAACCGATTGTAGCTCTCGGGTGAAACCTTGCTGAGGGTCTGCCTGAAAGTCTCCGTCTGCCCCCGGATCGTCTCCGCGTACCAGAGCCGGATCGCCGCGAGAGCGTCCTTGGGGTCCTGGTCCTCCGGCGGAGGCTCGCGCAGCGTCGGACCTGCATAGGGGTTCGTCTGCGCATGCGCCGCGATGACTTCGGCGACGCGCTTGGATGTTTGTTCGCCGAGCGCGGGCGTCGGATGCGCCGATACGGCCAAGGCCGTGAACACGCTCGCGATCGCGCGGCAGCGCCACATCGACTGTCCCCCTCGCGCCGACGGAAGAGCCTAGCGTGCGGCCCGCGAGGATTCAACCGCCGTGGTGACCCACTCGTCCCCGAGGTGACGGCCAAAGCTGGTCGACGTTCCTGCGAAACCATGTGACGTGGGCATGTGACTTCGTCCAGACCTTCGACATCCGGTTCCGCGAGGTGTTCGTGCTCTTCTTCCTGGACCTGCGTCGCCGAACGATCCTCCATGCCGCGGTGACGTATGCACCGACCGACGAGTGGTGCGCGCAGCAGGCCAGAAACGCCACCATGGATCGCGTACCGCAGGTTGTCGTCTGCGACCACGATACGAAGCTGGGCACCCGGTTCGCTGGCGTATTCAGCTCGTCTGGGGTGCGCGTCGTGCGCACGGCGATACGCGCACCCGATATGAATGCCTTCGCTGAACGCTTCGCCGGCACGCTCCGCAGAGAGGTGCTCGACCACGTCCTCACCCTCAGCGAGAATCACCTCTGGCGCGTCGTCGCCGAGTACGTCCGCTTCTACAACGAAGCGCGTCCGCACCAAGCTCTTGGGCACCAGCAGCCGATTCCACGGCCTCTCGAGACGAAGGGCCGCGTTCACGCGGTTCCCGTACTCGGTGGGCTCCATCACGACAACCGGCGTGTCGCTTGATGTGGTCTGCCCGATCTCCTCGTGCGGGACGGGATTTGTAGCCAGCACGGCTCTCCATCGCCACCGCGGTGCCCGAGCCCATCGCTGCACCCACGGTGGGCTGCACTAGCGCCGTAGCGTCGTTCACGCCGTCGCCGATCATCGCCACCATCTGACCGTCCCTCTGCAACGCCTCGACATGCTGCTGCGTCTGATGCGGCATCAACTCGGCGTGTACTTCGTCTACCTGAAGCTGGTTGCCGACGGCCTGCGCGACCAAACCCGAGTCGCCCGTGAGCAAGACCGTGAGTAGGCCGAGCCCGCGGAGCTGCCGAATGGCGTCCCGGGCGCTCCTACGAGTGCCTGATGCCGGGGCGGAGGACGACCGAACACAGCGATAAGTCATGCCTCGACAACATCCAGAAGGCCGTTCGAACTTGAACCATGGCACGAACCACATCGCCGGCCCACGCCGCGTTCGAGATCGGGATCTTCCTCAAGGGACTCAATGGCGTAGCGGAGATCGTTGGCGGCTTGCTCCTCTACTTCGTGCCATCTAGCGCGGTCACCCGCGCGTTGGCGAGGGCTACCCAGCATGAGCTCAGCGAGGATCCCAGTGACTTCATTGCATTGCATCTACTCCGGCTCTCGAAGCAATTCTCAGCGAGCACCCAACTCTTCGCCGCCGCGTATTTGTTGATCCATGGGGTCGTGAAGATTGCTCTCGTTTGGGCGCTCTACCGCAGAAAACTTTGGGCATACCCGGCGGCGATCGCCATCTTTGCGGCGTTCGGCGTCTATCAGATGTATCGATACCAGGTGTCTCCCTCCTTCGCGATGGTCGCGCTGACGGTCCTCGATGCAGTCATCATCGTGCTGACGTGGATTGAGTACGGCCGACTCAGGCGTGAGGAACCGCTTCACTCGACCTGATCAGGCCAGCGGGCACTCGGAGCCGCTTGTCCTTGGCCAAAACTCGATCTGAAGGCAGTTGACCAAACAGTTGCTCGATCGGCGCTATCGGCCATGGCCCTCAAGAACGGCAGCGGACAAAGAATCCAGCAGAGCGCAGCGTGACGGCAGTCGAGTGCGTGCATCCCTTGCGAGCGCGGATCGCTTGCTCAACCTTGAGACGAAAAGCTGAACGACCGTGGCCTACGCAGCGCAGCGGATGTAGCGGTGGTGGAGTCCGCCGACTTGAGGCACTGCCACGATATCGCCAAGCTCGGGGGGCTCGACAGGGCGTGGCTCGGGCGCGTCTTTCCCGAGAGCGAGATGCGTGCGCGAGGCGTGATAGTAGCCGAGGCAATTGCGAAGGCGACGACGGAGGTGTCGTTCGTTCAGCACGATCACGTGGTCGAGGAGTTCGCGCCTGATGGTTCCGATCACGCGCTCAGCGAATGGGTTCTGCCACGGGGAGCGCGGCGCGGTGAGGACCTCGGCAAGACCGATGGCCTTCACCCGTTGTCGAAACTGTCCGCCGAAGATGCCGTCGCGATCGCGGATGAGAAACCGGGGCGCCGAGTCGTGGGGGAAGGCCTCGACAACCTGCTGCGC
>Ga0209236_1002386_pt1 | contig 11504 bp, 9 predicted proteins | sample GraSoi013_1_40cm_FD_185819 | JGI IMG/M metagenome (GOLD analysis project Ga0209236, IMG submission 185819) | Grasslands soil microbial communities from the Angelo Coastal Reserve, California, USA - Sample 09_27_2013_1_40cm (SPAdes) (version 2) | ecosystem: Environmental > Terrestrial > Soil >... | reverse complement strand
GTTCTTCTGCCACTGGTAGCTCAGCGGGGCTGTCCCGCTTGCAGTGACTGTGAGCGTCGCTGCCTGTCCCGCTGTCACCGTCTGGTTCACCGGCTGTGTGGTGATCGCCGGCGCTACCGGCGCTGCACTCACCGTCAGCGTCGCTGAAGCGCTGGTCACCGTTCCCGCTGAATTGCTCACTACCACTGCAAACGTCGAGCCGCTGTCGGAAGTGGTCGTCACCGGCGTCGTGTAGCTGCTGGCCGTGGCCCCCGCGATGCTCGCTCCGTTCTTCTGCCACTGATAAGCGAGCGGTGCTGTACCTGCCGCCACGACTGTGAACGTGGCCGTCTGCCCTGCCGTCACCGTCTGATTCCCGGGTTGCGTGGTGATCGTCGGCACGACCGGCGCGGCATTGGCCGTGAAGTTCATTCCTGAAACGTTGGCCCCGTTCACTGTCGTACTCTGGCTGCTCGGAGTAAACGTAAAACCCGCGTGACTCGGAACAACCGTGAACGTCCCGTTAGGTTGTCCGGCAAATGTGTAATTCCCCACGCTGTCTGTCGTCGTCGCGGCGTTCGCCGCCCCGCCCAGTGTCAACGTCGCCCCGCTTCCTCCCGTTGCAGGATTAATCGTGCCCGAAATGCTGAAACCCGCTATCTTGACCGAATGGCCGCCGCTTTTCCCGTGGTTGCCTTTCGAGTCGGTCGACCTTACTTGGTAATAATAGGTGGTGCCGGCGGCCAGGCCAGAAAGAGTTACCTGATGGCTCGTGACCATTGCGGAACTGACCGGCGTACTGGATCCATACGAAGTGCTGGTTCCATAATCGACCGCTGAGTCGGCAGCGACGTTCGTTGTCCAAACGACCTGAGAGGTGGAGGTTGTGGTGGACGCAGCTTGTACGTTCGTAATGTCCAGAGCCGTGGGCGGCGGATTGCCAGGGCTGCTGGTGCCGCTAACCAAGCCCGAGCAACCGGCAAGCGCCAGATTGCACGCTGCGAGTAACATCACGGCGATGGATCGCAGACTGCGTCCGGCACACTTCGACGAGTGCGTTAAACTTGTTTTCATTTTTTTCCTAGTACTCGCTCGTCCGGGAGGGCGGGCATCCGGGCGAATTCCCCACGCGTTACGAGCCTACTGGGTGTATTTGTCGTATGTAACTGGACGAAGGACGCAAAAGAGGGTAGTTGTGCTCATGGAAGCTCGGCCTGTCCGCCGGGGCACAGTTCGGAGAGGTGAAGGACACCAAAGAACAGGTAAAGAACGGGTGCAGAACAGGTTTGTGACAGTCAACCGTGACAGCGGACTGCTTCGCTATGATTGAGATTTCGCGGAACGGTGGAGAAAGAGGTTCTCTCCAAGCAGACACCATCGACCATTCGTGGATGCCTTAACGTTCCCTCGTATTCCTCCAAATCATTGAAATTCCGGCCGGTATTGTTTTAGGTCCCCACCGCCCGCCAGCTTTCTCTTTCACTGCGAAGGACTTGCGAATTTCGCGAGGCAGCCAAAGGCAGCAATAAGAGCGAGGGAGCGTCGGCAAGAGGGCATGAAACCCGCGGCACAGATGGCAGGCGACGAATTGTAGTTTTATATCCCCGATTGTTCGCAGCGAGTAGAGCGGTACGTTTCCGCGTTATGAATATTACTATATAAGTAATATAAGGTGGCCGCGCCGGGCGATGGCTTGCTTCAATCTTCCGCCTCCTGCGTTACGATATGCACATCGACGGCGGGAGACTCCCGCAGGAAACGATGCACGGCGGAGAGATACAAGTATTTCCGCCAGTCGCGAACCGGCGCGCGTCCAAAAATCACCTGCGTGATATGCTTTGAACGCACGAAATCCGCAACAGCATCCGCCACACTTTTTCCCTTTAGGCGCACGACTCGTGCGCCGAGACTCTCTGCAAATCGGAGATTCGCCGCCAATGCGTTCGGATTGGATTCCTTTGGGCCGAACTGGCGGTCCACATGAACCACGTAAAGTTCCGCGTCCATGCGGCGGGCCATGCGCGCCGCTCGCGCGATTAGATACTGTCCAGTCGGATTAGAGGAGACGCATACCCCCATGCGCTCGCGGACACCCCAGTTTTTCCGGATGTCCTGGGCTTCCATATAGGATTCGAGGCTGCGATCGACCTGCTCGGCAACCTGCCGCAAGGCGAGCTCACGAAGCGCGATCAGATTTCCCCGGCGAAAGAAATTCTTTAACGAGCGCTCGACTTTTTCCGCGCTATACACGTCACCGCGCTTCATCCGGTTTTGCAGCGCTTCCGGTGTCAAATCGACCATCACCGTTTCGGCGGCGGTCAGGGGAACCCAATCCGGCACGGTTTCGCGCACGATGATTCCGGTGATCGATCGCACCACAGGTGCGATGCTTTCAATATGTTGAATATTCAGAGTCGAGATGACATCGATTTTTGCGGCGAGCATCTCCTGCACATCCTCGTACCGCTTTCGGTGCTTGCTCTCCGGAATGTTGGTGTGTGCGAGCTCGTCGACGAGGACCACGTCGGGCCGCCGCGTCAAAATCGCATCAACATCCATTTCCTCGAAAATCGTGCCTTTGTACTCGATTTTCCTTCTCGGAACGACTTCCAGTTGGCACAGCAGTTCTTCGATGGCTTTGCGGCCGTGCGTTTCGACGACCCCGATCACGACGTCTTCGCCGCGGCTATGCCGGCGTAGCGCCTCGCTGAGCATGCTGTAGGTTTTGCCGACACCCGGCGCGTAACCGAGGAATAATTTGAAAGTTCCCCTGGCTTTCTGAGGTGGGGAAGCAATCTCCAGCCAATCTTCGGGCTTCTTCGGCAAAGGGCTGTTTACTCCACTTAAATTGTAGCCTGCGCTAGAATGATGCAGTGCAAAGAGTGCTCGCCGGCAGAACGTTCGGCCTTGTTTGTGCGCTTGCCATCATCGCCAGCATAACCTTCTTCTATCGCCATGTTTTGGTGGCCAACCAGACGACCGTCGCACTCTCATTTCTCCTGGCGATTCTAGCAGTTTCCGCGGTGTGGGGCATGGCTGTCTCCGCTTCCATGTCGGTGACTGCGATGCTGGCGTTCAATTATTACTTTCTTCCTCCAGTGGGGACATTCACGATCGCGGACCCGCAGAACTGGGTGGCTCTGGCAGCTTTCCTGGTGACCTCCATTGTTGGCAGTCAGCTTTCGGCGCGCATCCGGAAAGAGGCTGACGAAGCGAACAGCCGGCGGCATGAGATCGAGCGGCTCTATCAGTTTAGCCAGAAACTGCTGAGCGAGGGAAACGTCATTCAGCTAATGAACGCAATTCCCAATTACATCGTGGACAGCTTTGAAGCGGGCGCAGCGGAGCTGTTTCTTCCGCACAAAGACAAGTTCTATCGTTCGGGCCACGGCGCGGCGTGGGTGGACGAGCAAAAGACAAAGACGGCGTTTCTGCGCGATGAAGTGACGATCGAACCCGGCAACGGGTTTTACTTTGTTCCGGTGCGTCTTGGTGTGCGTGCCATCGCAAGCCTGGGAATTTCCGGTGCGATGGTATCCCGGCAGACCTTGGACGCGGTGAGTAGTCTTGTGGCGATCGCGATCGAACGCGCGCGAGCCATCGAACAGTTGGGACAAACAGAAGCGGAACGACAGGGTGAGCGTTTGAAATCAGCACTACTGGATTCGATTACTCACGATTTCCGAACACCGCTGACCTCGATTAAGGCAGCGGTGACAAGTCTACTCGGAATCCAGATAACGGATCGTTCGCAGAGTGCGGAACTGCTGACCATCATCGACGAGGAATGCGACCGGCTGAATCATTTGGTGGAAGAAGCGGCGGAGATGGCGCGCCTGGAAGCCGGAGAAGTCGAGCTGTCCTTTGCTGCCGTGCCGATTGGAAAAATCATTCAAACCGCTGTGGCAAGGATGAAAAGCGCGCTTGTAGCTCGCGTCGTCGATGTACGCGCCGGTACGGAATTGCCAGCCGTGCGGGCGGATTTCGAGCGAATCGTGGACGTTCTGATGAAGCTGATCGATAACGCCAATTTGTATTCGCGGAAGGAGCATCCGATCACGATTTCGGCGGAGGCAAATGGCGAGTTTGTGGCCACGAGCGTCGCGGATCGCGGTCCGGGCATCGACAGCTTCGAGCAGGAAATGATCTTCGACAAATTCTATCGCGGAAAAGACCAGCGGTACGTTGTGCGGGGAACGGGGATGGGGTTGCCAATCGCCAAGGCGATTGTGTCGGCGCACGGCGGCACGATTGCGGTGACGAGCCAGCTGGGACATGGCTCCGTGTTTTCGTTTACGCTTCCGGCGGCGCGGAGCGAGGAGCGGCGGTGAAGGCAGCGACAATCCTGGTGGTCGATGACGAGCCACAGATTCGGCGCGTTTTGCGCGCGACGCTCTCGAGCCGCGGGTATGAGATCATCGATGCGAAAACGGGAGAAGAAGGAATTGAGCTGGTGTGCAAAAACAAACCCGACTTAGTTTTGCTGGATGTAAACATGCCCGGGATGGGAGGTCTCGAAGCGTGCCGCGAAATTCGGCGAGGGTCCAATGCGCCGATCATCATGCTGACGGTGCGTAACGCGGAACGTGACAAAGTGGCAGCGCTGGACGCCGGCGCCGACGACTACGTAGTGAAGCCGTTTGGTATCGAAGAGTTGTTGGCGCGAGTTCGCGTCGCGCTGCGGCGGCACGGGGCGGGCGAAGCTCCGACGCGGTTCGTAACGAAGGATTTAACCATCGATTTTGAGAGTCGCAGCGTCAGGGCGCGCGGCGAAGACGTGCACCTGACGCCGAAGGAATTCGAAGTGCTGAAGCTGCTGATCGCGAATCAGGGAAAACCGCTCACGCACCGAAGATTGCTGCAGGCCGCCTGGGGGCCGGATTATGGGGAAGAGAGCGAGAATCTGCGCGTGGTGATCAACCAGCTTCGGAAGAAGATTGAGAGCGATCCAGCGCACCCGAAATACATCCTGACAGAACCGTGGGTGGGTTACCGCTTTCAAGCGCCGCGAAGCACAACAACCAAAGCTCCGGCGCGGAAGTAACGGCGCAACCTGCCGAGTTAAGAGCATCCCAATTTTGAAATCGCGTAGTTGATTGCGCCACCGAGGGTGTTTTTGTCATTCGACCTTACTACTGCATGGGACGGAAAGAATCAAGAATGAGGTTGAGTTGAAGGACATTGACGCGGGGTTCGCCGAGGACGCCGAATTGTCGAGGCTGGGTGTACCGACCGACCAGGGCGCGTAGGTCGGACTCCGCCATGTGGCGCTCACGGGCGAGGCGAGCGATTTGGAATTCAGCGGATCCGGGAGAAATGTCAGGATCGAGGCCGGAACCAGAGGCCGTGACCAAGTCGGCTGGGATGAGGGCGTTGGGATTTTCCTGGTGCGTTTTCTCGACATCGGCCTTCACTCGATCAAGTAGTGTCTTGTTTGTGGGACCAAGATTGGAGCCGCTGCTCGAAGTCGCATCGTATCCGGCGCCGGCGCTAGACGGCCGCGAATGGAAATAGCCCGGCCCGGTGAAGGATTGCCCGATGATTCTCGAGCCCACAATCCTTCCGTTTCTCTCGACCAGTTGTCCGTTGGCCCGGTCAGGAAACAGCACCTGGGCCAGACCTGTGATAGCGAGCGGATACAGGACTCCGAACATAACTGTCGTAACCAAGGTGAACCACAGAGCAATCAGAAGATTCTTTTTCATAAGTTCCTTAAACAACCCGAAGATATGCCAGCAATACGTCGATGAGCTTGATTCCGATAAACGGCGCGACGATTCCACCCACTCCATAGATCAGCAGATTGCGCTGCAGTAGAGCCGCCGCACCCAACGGACGATACCGCACGCCGCGGAGAGCGAGTGGAATCAGGGCGATGATGATCAGAGCGTTGAAAATCACGGCGGAGAGGATTGCCGATTCCGGAGTACGGAGATGCATGACGTTTAGGACGCCGAGCACCGGAAAGGCTGCGGCGAACATCGCGGGGATGATGGCGAAGTACTTGGCCACATCGTTGGCGACGGAGAAGGTCGTCAAGGCACCGCGAGTGATGAGAAGTTGCTTGCCGATTTCGACGATTTCGATAAGTTTCGTCGGGTTGGAATCGAGGTCGACCATGTTTCCGGCTTCCTTCGCGGCTTGCGTGCCGGTGTTCATGGCCACGCCCACGTCGGCCTGGGCAAGAGCCGGAGCGTCGTTTGTTCCATCGCCCGTCATGGCAACGAGTTTTCCCTTGGCCTGTTCGCGCTTGATGAGCGCCATCTTGTCTTCGGGCCTGGCTTCAGCGAGAAAGTCATCGACACCAGCCTGGCGGGCAATGGCCGCTGCGGTCAGCGGGTTGTCGCCAGTGATCATCATCGTGCGAATGCCCATGGCGCGCAGGTGATCGAATCTCTCCTTCATGCCGCCTTTGATGATGTCCGTAAGAGCGATTGCGCCCAACACACGACGGTTCTCCGCAACCAGAAGCGGAGTCCCGCCAGAATTCGAGATTTCCTGGATGCGAAGCTTCAACTCATCTGGTATCGCATTGCCCGATGGACTGATGAACCTTGCAATTGAATCGGGAGCGCCCTTGCGAATTTCCCGCCCGTCGATATCCACGCCGGACATTCTGGTCTGCGCGGAAAACGGAATGAACTTGGAATCGTGCGAAGAGAGATCGCGACCGCGCATGCTGTAGCGCTCTTTCGCCAGAACGACAATCGAACGGCCTTCCGGAGTCTCATCCGCCAGCGAAGAGAGCTGTGCGGCATCGGCCAAATAGTGCTCCTCGATGCGGGGGGCAGGGTAGAACTGGGTCGCAGCGCGGTTTCCGAGCGTGATCGTTCCTGTTTTGTCGAGCAGCAGCACGTTCACGTCGCCTGAAGCTTCGACGGCACGTCCGGACATCGCGATCACGTTTCTCTGAATGAGCCGGTCCATGCCTGCAATACCTATCGCGGACAGTAATCCCCCAATCGTGGTCGGTATGAGACATACGAGTAGTGAAACCAACACGAAGATGTTTTGTGGTGCTCCGGAGTAGACCGCGAACGGTTGAAGCGTGACGACCGCCAGCAAAAAGATAATCGTCAGACCCGCCAGGAGGATATTCAGTGCAATCTCGTTCGGAGTCTTCTGCCTGGAAGCCCCTTCGACGAGCTTGATCATGCGGTCGAGAAAAGTCTCGCCCGGATTCGAAGTGATGCGCACCTTGATTTCGTCGGAGAGAACACGTGTTCCACCGGTGACTGCGGAACGGTCTCCACCAGATTCGCGGATAACGGGTGCGGACTCGCCGGTGATCGCCGACTCGTCGACGGAAGCCACGCCTTCGATGACCTCGCCGTCTCCGGGGATGAACTCCCCCGCGGTGACAACGACGATGTCTTCGGAGCGCAATTGCGAGTTCGCTATCGTTTCGGTCGTGCCGTCGCTGCGCAAGCGATGCGCCTGGGTTTCCGCGCGTGCTTTGCGCAACGTGTCGGCTTGCGCCTTGCCCCGACCTTCAGCCATGGATTCCGCGAAGTTGGCAAAGAGAACGGTGAACCACAGCCAAAGTGTGACTTGCAGTCCAAAAGCAAACTGTCCGGCGTAATGGAGAGCGTTCCATGCGAGTTGAATCGTAGTCAGTACTGCGCTCACCTCCACCACGAACATCACAGGGTTTTTGACTATCGTGCGCGGATTCAGTTTGCGAAAGGAATCTATAATGGCCCGCGAGAGGATGGCGCTATCGGTGAGCGATTTCTTTCTCAATTGGGCGACCGAGTCCATAGTCACCTCAGAAAACCCTTCCTGCGTTCATCAGCAGGTGTTCTAGAATCGGACCCAGACTCAGAGCCGGGAAAAACGTGAGGGCACCCACGATCAGAATGGTAGAGACCAGCAAACCGGTGAACAGCCCGCCTGTCACCGGAAATGAGCCGGCGGATTCCGGAACAATCTTCTTTTTGGCCAGGCTTCCGGCAATGGCAAGCACCGGAATAATCATGAAGAATCGGCCGAGCAGTTGAGCGACAGCCGTGGTCGTGTTGTACCACATGGTGTTTGCGTTCAAGCCTGCAAGAGCCGAACCATTGTTGCCAGTCGAGGAAGTGTAGGCATAGAGGATTTGGGATAAGCCGTGTGGGCCAGGATTCGAGATGCTCGAGGTTCCATAAGGCTTGACAACCGAAATCGCCGAAAAGACAAGAATCGTGAACGTCAGTATAAGCACGGCCAGCATGGCCATCTTGACGTCGTACGACTCGATCTTTTTGCCCAGGTATTCTGGCGTTCGCCCCACCATCAGCCCCGCAATGAAAACGGCGAGCACAACGAAAACGAAAATGCCATAGAGTCCCGCGCCGACCCCGCCAAATACAACTTCGCCCAGCATGATGTTGATCAAAGGAACCATCCCGCCGAGCGGAGTAAAGGAATCGTGCATACCATTCACGGCGCCGCAGCTGGCATCGGTAGTCACTGTGGCGAACAGAGCGGAGTTCGCGATTCCAAACCGCACTTCTTTGCCCTCCATATTTCCGCCCGAGTGCAGCGCACTGGTCCGCTGGTCGGTGCCAGCCAAAAGCGGATTGCCTTTGGCCTCTGCCCAATAGGTGGTCGTCACACCGGCGAAAAATAGGAACGCCATGGCTGCCCAGACCGCCCAGCCGTGGCGTTGCGAGCCTGTCATCCGGCCGAGCGTGTAGGTCAGCCCGGACGGAATCGCAAAAATCAGCACCATCTCGAAAAAGTTCGAGAACGGAGTCGGGTTTTCAAAAGGATGGGCGCTGTTGGCGTTGAAGAATCCACCGCCGTTGGTGCCGAATTCCTTGATTACTTCCTGCGAGGCCACCGGCCCTTGCGCAATTACCTGCTGTGACACGGCTTGTGTGTTGGTTTTGCCGTCCAGGCCCGTGACTTGCGCCGTATAGGGCTGAATCAGATCGACGGTTGTATACGGCTTCAAGTTCTGCACGACACCTTGGGACACCAGGATCAAGGAACCCACCAGGCAAACCGGCAGCAGAACCCACAGAAGACAACGCGTCGTATCGACCCAAAAGTTGCCGAGTTTGTCCGTTTCTTTGCGTGCAATGCCGCGAATAACGACGATGGCCAGTACGATGCCGACGGCAGCAGAGGTGAAGTTGTGGTATGCCAGACCCGCCATCTGGGTGAGATAGCTCATCGTGGATTCGCCACTGTAGGCCTGCCAGTTTGTGTTTGTCGTGAATGATGCTGCAGTGCCAAAAGCTAAGCCCGGCTCGACGTTGGGAAATTCTTGCGGATTGAATGGAAGCCACTTCTGCGTGCGCTCAATCACGTACAGGAGCGCCATCGAGACGCCGCTAAACAGGAGCATCGCGATAGCGTATTCTGTCCAGCGCATCTCGCGCTTCTCGTCGATGCCGGTCAACCTGTAAACGAGTTTCTCGACAGGCCGAAGGACGGGATCGAGAGACGTCTTTTCCCCGTTAAACACGCGCGTCATAAAAACGCCAAGGGGTTTCGTGACCAGGAAGATCACGAACAGATACAATCCAATTTGAAACCACCCATTCTGGGTCATAGGCTAGAACTCCTCCGCCTTCAAAAGGACGTATAACAAATACCCAAAGAGAAGTGCGCAAATCACCAGTAGTGCCGCATCACTTGCATGCATAGGTTCACTCCTTACTTCAAGCGTTCGCAGCCGCGAACGTAGAAAATTCCCAGTGCGAAGAACAACGCCGTTGCTGCAATGAAAATCACGTCGAGCATCATGGTTCTCTTCCTCCGGTCGAGCCGTTCAATGCGAATTGCTCATCTGCGCCGGGTCTCCGTATTACGGTTGAAAATGCGAGTCGAAGGTCAAGAGGATCCCCAAGATCAAGAGATTCTGGGTCGGCGTCAGGCCAACGACTCCTGGCGTCACTTCTCCGCCGCGGAAGAAGCCGCCCGCGGGCCCGCGGGAATCGTCGATCCGATGCTCCAGTCTTACGATGGCGGTAGCCTGCCGATATGGAACGCGATATTCGAGGGTCGTTGTATTGGCCTTCACCGTCTGGGGGAACCCCGTCAAACGGCCATCGCGGTCCCAGTAAACTTCAGGCCGCACCGTTGTGCTCCAGTTTTTGTTGATGACCCAGTGCACGGGCAACTGGGCGGACATCCAAAGAGCACGGGGATTCCCGGGCGCGGCGATTTTTTCGGTTCCAACGTGATATTCGAACGTGGTCGTAATCCGGTCGGTTTTCCATTCGGCGGTGCTGTCCCACAAGAACCGCCAGAATTCGAACCCCGTGTCTAATTGGTGCGGGCCGAACAGAACTGTTTCCTTCAGCGTCGTACGATCCGTCACCTTGTAGGCGACTTGGCCTCCCGAGCTGGGCACATTGTTGGCATCAGCGAGATGCCAGTAGCCGTTCACTACGAAAACCGTTCCGGTCAGCTTATTGGTGAGAGCGTAGCTCGCGTTGACGCCCATCATGAGATAGGGCGTGAAATCAGCACCCCAGGGGCGCGTATAGTTGAAGTTGTCCTTAGCGTACAACGAGTCGTAGCCGATGAAGCTGGAGAAGATTCCAGCCTGCACCGTTAGACCCTTTCCCACCGGCACCAAATACGAGACATCTGTGGGTCCAAGGTGACGCAACCACTCGGACCCGCCGAGATTGGGCGCGATCGCGGAGAATCCGAAGATTCTTGAATCTTGGCCACTCTGGAGAGTGAATTCCATCCCCCAGCGCGACGCCTCCGAGGCGGTCTTGCGCAGGTATGCGCCGGCGATGTTTAGAATCGGCTCGCCGACCTTGTAAGCTGTGCCGCGACTTCGAAACAAATGATTTGAGGGATGGTTGAAATCCAGGAGATATGCTGCGTCAAGAAATCCGCCGTATTGCCACTGAGGATCAGCTGGCTGCTGGTCCGGTGGCAGTTCCGGGCGGGCCACACTTCCCGGTTCTTGATCTGACAATGCTGTAGCACGGCGCAATTCTTCAACGTGCCTTTTAGACACTTCCTGGTTTCCTTGCGATGCCGGAGGTGCGTCTTGTGCTTGCGCGTATGCGGCGCACGACCACATGACCATCACTGCTGATACTGCGGACCTGAATTTCCCCATTACCATGACTCCATTCGGCTGTGTGTCTTTTGAAAGAAGAGTCCTTTCGCTCGACCTGAGCTGAATCCATCCTGACCGCGCGTCCAGTCTGCCTGGTCCCGGTTTTCGCGTTGGAACTGTGCTGACGGTTGCTAGTTCTCCGTTTGCCTCACGGAAAAACTGGACAAAGGCATACAACATGAACACAAGACCGAGGCTTCCGAGAATCGCAAAAAGCCACATCATCTATTGATACTGTCCGCCGAACCAGCTAATACCTCGCTTCCACTCGGGCCTTTGGCTGGGGATCAGCGGATATGAAAACGGTGGCATTCGCGTGCTAAAGAAGTCGCGAAGAGTTCCTAAGGATTTTATAAGGCTCTATGCCGTTGGGGAGTCGTGTTGCTCAGAACCGAACTACAGATAGTCCAGGAATCAATCGGAAGTGACGAAGATTCAGAGTTGGCATCGC
>Ga0209236_1002381_pt1 | contig 11512 bp, 7 predicted proteins | sample GraSoi013_1_40cm_FD_185819 | JGI IMG/M metagenome (GOLD analysis project Ga0209236, IMG submission 185819) | Grasslands soil microbial communities from the Angelo Coastal Reserve, California, USA - Sample 09_27_2013_1_40cm (SPAdes) (version 2) | ecosystem: Environmental > Terrestrial > Soil >... | reverse complement strand
GAGAAATTTACCTGGGAACACGTGGCAGAAAGAGCACTGAGAGCATACGAGGAAGTCTTACAATGAGCCCGTCTTATCAGAAGGCATACCATCAGATCAAAGTCCGCAAAGAGAACATTAAACCCAGACCCGTCTGGGGTTCTTGGGGAAAATTCTACGACGGACTGTTCCCCCTGAAGGACAAGCTACTACTTGACTTTGGCTCAGACATTGAAGCTCCTCTCTACCAGAGATTCCAATCAGAAAACAGAGAAGGAAATGGAAGGTACCGAGGATACGATGTCAGCGACGACGCAGTTTCATGGTTGAAACAGAACAGCTACTTCTACGACTTTTACAACGATGATTCCCTGGTCGGATCATTCGACCTGATCATCGCTTCCCAAGTCTACGAGCATCTGACAGAGGTTGAAAGGGAAACCTTTCTGACGAGAGCAAACAGGCTTCTTTCTGGATCAGGTATTCTCATCGTTGATGCCCCGTACATCGCCAACCTCAACCTGATAGAGTTCTTCAAGAGAGACAGGTCTCACAAGCCGCTTGCCCTAGAGGATGAGGCGTCATATTTTGAAACGTTCGGCTTCAACGTTCAACCATACATCGGGGGCCGAACAGCGCCTTACAGGTCAATATGGTGGAACCTCTGGCGATTCGCCACAAACATAGCCTTGGGCTACTACCCATTCTACGTTGTGTTGTTCTATGCAACCAAGACCAGTTAGCCGAGAAATAGCACTTCGTCTCCTGTATCCCGTTGTAGCACTAGTCGTCTCCTTCTTCCTCCTCTACCCTCTACTCGTTCCTCCTGGAATTCCGTTTCAAGGGGACGAGACCTACTACATTCCTTGGACGATAGCGACCGTCCAACGATACAACCTGCAAACCTGGGCCTCAGGAAGAGGCCCCTCGACCGATATGCTAACAATTGTTCCAACACTCACCCTAACAGGCCTGCGATTCCTAGTGGGACAGGAGTTCGCAGTTAAGGGCTATCTTCTCTTTATGGCCTGGCTCTCTGGAATAATCCCATACATTTCGACCAAAGCGCTTCTGACTCACTGGCGCCTAACGCGCGGCAAGCTGCACCTTGAACTAGCCGCGTCAGTCGGAGGGCTCGTCTATCTGCTCTTCTTCAGCAACCAAGCCATCGTGGCGGGCTCAAACAATTTCGTCTGGAACTACGCGTTCTTCCCAATTCTTGTCTCCTCTCTGATCATATTCCTTGACAGTGGAAAAACAGGGCAACTCCTCGTTTTTGGGATCTCGTCGATCCTTGCCAGCCCTCAGCCGTTCTGGCCATTTCTCGTCGGCATAGTCGGCTTATCATACATCGTATTCGAGCTCGTCCAGAATCGCCACTTATCCAAACTCGTTAGTCTTGCGAAGAATTCTTCGTTTGCAGTTGGAGTGGCTTTGGTGTTCAACGCGTTCTGGATTATTCCTATCTCTGCAGGCTACTTGTTTAGTGCGGGTTCCAATTTCCAACTATACACAACGTCGAGGTTGATCAGCCCCGCCGACCTAGATTTCCTCAGCTTTTGGAATCTCACCGACGTCCTTCTCTTGGGCGAGGGCGCTCACTATTTCTTCTGGTATCACCCCCAGAACTATGGCCTTCTGAGTATCGTTATTCCTCTGCTCGCCTCTGCCGCGATCATAGCGTATCGGAGAAGCCCGCAGGTGACCTTCCTTGGAGCTACCCTGCTGCTTGGCGCGTTCATCACGAGTGGTTCGAATGAACCGTTCGGATTCCTCTACTTCCCACTTGCCAGCGGCCTTCCGTATGGGGCAGGAGCTATCTTGAGAAATCCGACGAAATTTGTTCCGATTGTCACGTTCTCCTACGGGTTGCTTCTCGGATTGTCGATTGTCCCTGCGAGCCACAAAATAGAATCTGTGGCAAGGATCGTTGTAACGCGACTTAGAGGTAGACTGTCGGGGTCTGCGGGTCTCCACACTCTCGATTCGAAGATTGGAACATTGAGGGTCCTTCTGGCGCGAAGGTTCGGTCCGAGGTTGGATGGGGGGCGTCTTGTGAATCCGTTGATAGTTCTAGGTCTGGTGTTGCTGGTCCTAACGCCCATAGCCAATGGAACAATCTTGGACCTTCAGGGCTATACTTGGCAGAGATACTACCCTACCGCGATCCCACCGCGGTATGACACTCTAAACAACTGGCTCATCGGACAGCCTGGAGACTACAAGGTGATGTGGGTTCCTACCGGTGGCCCGTTCGATTGGAAGCCGTATGATGTGAGTGCGTTTCCGGATCTATACTCGGCGAAGCCTTCAGTCCCCTTTGCAAATATCTATCCCAGCCCATTGAACTCTACGAACCAGATCGGGAGGATGCTCTCTTTCCTCGGAGTAGAATACGTCATCTATCATAATGACTCTATCGCTTATCCTGGCGTACCGTTTCTGCAAGAACTGTTAGCGCAGAAGGATCTTAGGATCGTCCAGTCGTACAACGATACCTTCAAGCCATTGGACAGTTCCCAGAAGCCTTTTCCAACCAGCACTTCCGGGGTCGAGTTCTCTAATGCTCCGTTCCAGACGTCGACATCGAGTCTCGTCCGGGGCCGAGTATCCAACCTGACGATGCAGTACACAGTGCCGCAGAATCTGGTCAACCAGGGGTTTCACGGGCAGTTCTGGGATGGGTTTGGGATTCTAATTCAGGGCTTTCCTTCCGGGTCTGTTGACGTGGCGAGCAGAATATTTTTTGCGACTGTTGCTTCTCAGACCCTGACGGGCGACACGACAGGGTCGGCGCTATTCAACGGGATTGGGGTGCCGGGGAATTATCCGGAATCGACTATCGATCTGTACGCCAACTTCTATGACGGGAGCTACCGGCAGTTGACGCCTCTCTTCCTCGTTGCTCGGCTAAGTCTCTCTCCCGACCGGATGACTAACCAGTATCTCGTCTTCAAGAATAATGATTTCGGTGGATCGGTCTTCACGCAGAATCCTGGTGCTGGTCAGAACGAGACCGTGACTGGCCTATTGGCCGGGAATACGACGGTGCTTTCGTCTTCTGCGGCAAGTGTTACTAATGTGGATCAGGTAGGAAATGCGGAGTTTGATGTGACGGTCTACGCTACGGCCCCGTTTGTTCTTGTTCTGGCCGAGCCCTATGATCGACTCTGGAGCGCGTACCTCTCTAGCGGCCAACTCGGATCGGTGCCGATCTACCAGTTGTCGAACGGTTTCGTGATTAGCCAGACTGGGACGTTGACGATTCGATTGTACTATGGGCTGCAGGGCTACTTCACAATTGGAGGTTGGCTATCGATGGGAGGATTGGCTGGTGCGTTGGTTGTGTCTATTCTTCTCTCGAGGCGTAGGCGGGCGAGGCTGGTTCAGTCGTCGAAGACAGTTTCCCTCGTACAGGTGCCTGTTAGTGCTGACGTCGTGGTTCCTGTGGAGAGTTCTGGAGACTAGGTAGCAAATGGGATCGAGAATTCCGCGCAAGAATAGCAACGGGTTGACGTCTCATCTGGACGTAGGACCCATTGTTACCTTGACCGTTGATGATTGCTGGGAGAGTCATGCTCATCGCTTCAATGAAGCTTTCCGTGTAATGTCTATTCGCGGAGTCTTCTATGTGATTGCCGGGTTTGTTGGGAGGGAGATTAACGGGTTTAGATTCATCGACTGGGACGCTCTTCGGCAGGTGTCTGCTCAAGGGCACGAGATAGGCTCTCACTCGTTCACTCACAAGGTATCAGATGCGAGTATGATTACGAAAGCTGGGCGACTTGTTCGGCTAGCGAGGCACAAGGGTCTGCTGCATTCGGCGCGGCAACTCGCGAACACGATTCTCCAGCCTGAAGAAGAGTATCCTGTGGAGCATCTGAGCGAACAGGATGAGCTTGCGGTGTCCAAGCTTGAAATCGAGAAGCAGCTTGGGAGACCTTGCAACAGCTACTCTTACCCTGGGGGACAATTGACCTCCGCGCTCAAAGATCTTGTGAGGGACACCGGATACTCGTCGGCTAGGACGACGATTCTTGGGTTCAACAATTTTGACCGTATACATCCTTACACGATCAGGACGCAGGTGTGGGATCGAAAGACGACCGCGAAGACTGCTGACCGGTGGGTGAACCATGCGATTCGCAAAAGGCTCTGGCTGGTCGAGGTCTTCCATGCCATCGATTTCCCCGGCTACCTTTACAGCTGCTCCGAGTCCGCCCTGAAACAACATCTCTCATACATTCATTCCAAGAAGGATGAAATTCAGAATCTGACCGTGACCGAGGCGATCGGCCGGATACATCAGAAGTAAGAGGGTACTCGGTCAGGTTCCCGAGGATCGTGCTTCGCGTCTCACTGGATGGCTGGGCCCCATATTCCAAGATTCTTGGATGCTGATTGGGCTTTGATATCTTTTGATCTAACACGCGAGTTAGCTTATGGTCGTGTAGGTCAGCGAGATTGTTTCATCAATGCTTTCAGTGCCCCCGTTTCCGGGTGCGTGCTGGAAGGCTAAGATCCATTTCCCTGTGCCCGGGACGTCTATCTGGGCAGCGTACTGGTTAGTCATCGGTGATGACCAGGTAGTGGATATGCTGGTATAGTTTCCAGTGATTATGCAGTTGCAGTTCTTGAATAATGGATACTGGGAGGAACTGAGGAGGGAGAGTCTAGTGATGTTGGACGGTATTCCTGTGAAGCTCGTGTTGAGGGTCGCGCTGACCAGGCTACCTGGAGTGGTGAAGTTGATGTAGGTCACGGAGCCGGGTCCGGCGAGCTGTATTGATCCTCTGCTCACTATGATTGTCTGCGTGGTTGTGTGTGTCGTCGGTGTAGTTGTTGCGGGTGCTAGAAATTCTCGAATCTCAATGCCCCCTACAAATCCTGAGATGGCCAGAGCAATTATTGCAATTATAGTCGCTGGTCTCTTCCATTCAGCTAGCCGAGTATTTTGCATCGAATCCACCCGCTCCACCCATTTCCGTTGTTATAGCCCTTATGCCACTCTAACGACGAGATCTGCGTATTGGGAAGAACGAACTCCGCCACTCTGGAGCGTGACCGCCCCATTCAGACAATGAACACGCTAAGCCGGCTCGAATGAAGAATCACCCAAGACCGAGGTCCCATGTCTAGAACGTCCGCTGGAGTTCGCTACATTTCTCGGAAAAAGAATGTCTGCACCGGTTAGTGCAGACGGAGTACGATATCTTCGAACGCTTACGGCGTCGAGAGGCCTGGGCTACGTGATGCTTGGCCGTTCATGAATGAGTATCCTGACCAAGTGCTTCCTGTCAGGGTATTGTACCATATTCCGTTGTCCACCCCTTGCACTATCACTGCTGTGGAAGTTCCAAAGGTTACTGCGGCGGGACTGGAGTTTGCTAGAACTCCTCCAGCATTGACCCAGGCTGCGTCCCATGCGCCTCCCGAGGGCTTGGACTTTGAGTACAGTTGCGCGTCGAACCCTCTGACGACCAAGTGGAGGTTGTTCGAGGCGTCAACGGCTAGTGCTGGTGGTACAGAGGCGGCACCGGCGAGTGATGTGTAGGTTGACCATGCTCCTGCGAAGGTAAGGGTTGCGTACCATAGGTTGCTCTCTGTTCCGATCACGATTACGTGTAGGATGCTTCCGTCACTTGCTATGACGGGTGATGCGATCGTCTTGTCAGGGACGGGTAAGCGGTTGGAGCTGTCCCACGCTGCTGCCCAGGCTCCGGCGGTGAACGCTTTGTGATAGATTTGGTTGTTGCCGCCTCTGACCACGAGGTCTAGTCGCGTGAGTGATGGGGTTGCTGCGAGGGCTGGTGTAGATGGACTGGATCCTAAGAGGTCTGTCCATGATGCGGCCCAAGTGTGGGCTGTTAGGTCGAAGGTTGTGTAGAAGAGTTCGCTGGTGGCTCCTCTGACGACTACGTGGAGGGTTGTGCCTATGACTGCGCAGACTGGTGAGTCGATCGTGACGCCTGTCGGGTTCTTGTCCCAAGCGGCGGCGAAGGATCCGGGGGTTCCGGATGTGAAGGTCTTGTGGTAGATGCTATTGTCTGTGCCTCGGACTAGGAGTTCCGATGTGGTTGATCCTGACGCGCAGAGTGCTGGGGATGATGGTGTCTGTCCGGCTAGGGGTGACCATGGGCCCCATGCGCCGTTGTAGGGGCTATAGTAGAGGTTGCCGTCGGTTCCAGATACCACTGACACTAGTTGGGTTGCCGCTGCTACCTGAGTGGAGACCGTGGCTGCCTGAGCATTCTCAACAAGAGTTGTTCCGAACGCGTCGGCCACGAGAACACATACGTTAGGCGGGCTTTGCACACTGCTGTTGGAACAGCCTGCATTTATCGGATAGGTTAGAGGAGTGCTTGCAGTCGACGCAACTGCGGTGTAAGTTATGGTGAACGCCATACCAGAGCATGGCCCGATACCACCACACTCGTTGCCCCCCGAACTCTCTATCGTAGTAACCTCGACAACACCAGGACCGTTGGCACTGTTGGCCGTGCACGAGCCAGTCCCGGCAGGGGGTGCAGACGATCCGTTGACGCAGATAGACGTCAACGACGGAGACGCGATCAGAGTACCAAGAGCAGCAGTTCTAGGGTTCACAAACGTATTGTCGGCTTGGACATAGATGTCGAAGCCGCCCATCGCGTCAGATGCCTGAACGAAGACACCGACAGTAAAGTTCTGACCGGGAGTAATGGGGCCAAGCGAAGGCGCGCTGGCAGGACAGCTGGTGGCCGTTGCGGAAGCGGTAATACAGACGGTACCAGTGAGGGCGTGAGCCCTAGGGATTACGGTTGAACCTACGAAAATCGAACCAACGAGGAGTAGCGGCAGTAGGAGGATGAAACGCTTATTCAATCGACTAATCAAATCTGAGACGTTCGACTACCTATTGCTACTCATATTTAGCTTTAACGCGCGACCTTATCGCTTGCGGCAATCGAGAGCCATCAGCGGATATGAAGAGCCTAGCCGGGTTATCCAAAGCTATAGCAGAAGGACAATATCACGGATTCTCGTCAGAACGAAGATAATCCGATAATCTAGAGGCTGAAGACCTCAGATTCCTGTCGTCCTATAGGCTCATGCACAGGAAGATAGTGTTAGCAGAATGACTCTATTCTTCGTCCTCCTCTTTGAACTTGGTTATAGCCAGTCAAAGGCCTTCGAGGAATTGTCAAAGTTCTTCTCGTCATGCTCCACTCCATCTTCTGAGCGATTCCGCATGGAAACCCAGCCGATGATAGATACGCCGATGAAGGGAATCGAGTAGATGGGCCATGATCCATAAGCCACTGCTAGAATAGTCGTGGTGAACGCCCCTAGGAAACTGAGCAGCATCAGGAACAAGGAAAGTAGAGCATGCAGCAAGAAACCTTATACCTAGTTATTATTTATCGGTATTGGAAGAAAAAGGGACCGCCATTTGAGGAGACGTGCGACTGTAGCTCGACACATTTCTCAGAGGCCGAGGCAGACCGCTGATTGTTTTTTCTGAAGAAAAAAGGGAGGTTTGGGGGATTACTTTGGCGGTCGTCTCATACGATGGCGTACTTGCTTACGTCTATGATGGGTGTGTCTTGGCCAGGGTCCCCGACGACCTTGGCGTAAGCTGTGAAGAGTGCTGAGCCAGTAGCTGAGGCTTTAGCACCAGTGTACGACGGCAATGTCCAGGCCGCGGCACTCGCAGTGTCAGTATAGTTGCGCGGGTAGCTTGCGAAAGACTGACTGGTCTTTATCAGACCATAAGTCAGCTTCACCGACAATAGTATAGATTGGCCGGGCATCAACGGATGGCCTAAAGCTGTCGCGTTGAGGCTGGATATTGCAACCTGCACTACCTCGGGGTTCCCTGTTGTAACAGTGATAGTCGAGGGCTGGGTGATCTCCAGATTAGTCACTAGACTGATGGTGTTACCAAAGTAGACGTGTATCGCACCTTTCCCCGTCAGCCAGGACGGGCTCACCGTCCAATCAACCGGCAGCGTCTCATTCAGCTTTAGAGACTGCAGCGATGTAGACCCAGTGTTAGTGACATTGACCCAGGCTAGGACCTGGCCAGGATTGGTACTCTGCACGATCCCCCTTGCAAGAACCACTGTCACCATCGGATTCCCATGATTATCCAACGGCAACGCCGTGAGACTCGAGTCGGTGAAGAACTTCGAAACTGAAACCGTTGTTGGTGGTGTGACTGTGAACGGCTCGCATGGGCTGGTCACATGGGTTGAAGGTAGGTTGTCGGTCGTAACATTGTGGTAAAAGGCGTCGAAGCTGTGGAGGCCGACAGCAGGCGTTACTGATGCAGAGTCTGGGACCTTGTTCGATGAGCCAACGGTAACAGTTGAGATGACCGTGCCGGTTCCTGCCCTACAATAGCTGTTAGGATACAGTGTGTAAGTTACTGTGCCAAAAACACCCAACCCGCCGTTGAAACCGAAGCCACCTAGGAGAAAACCTTCGAAAACCCGGTCAAACACAGGAACCCCTAGAGGTACGGTGTCGCCGGTGAGACTGAGAGGAAATCCAGTCTGCTTATTGATGAGTACTGTCTGTATGCCTGTCTGAGCGGGTTTGACCTGCAGTAGACCTGAGAATGTTCCACCTCGGTGGATCGTGTCCCCGAAATAGAGTACCGTGATATTGGTGATTCCGAAGCCGTGAATCAGGACGCCCACGCCGAGAGGTTGGTAATTCGTTTGGCAGAAGGATGTGGTAGCGTTCATCGCGGAGAGGTCACAGCTGGTGGGATTGAAGCTGCCAAACCCGGCAGTCTGGAATGTTACTCGGCCCTTTGGGGGAACCTTACCAGACGCGGCGGTATCGCTGACAATTCCGCTGCATGCGGTTAAGTTGCCAACTGCCAAGCCTATCGGGTTGGGAACGCATGTTATTCTGATCATTGTCGGGTCTACTGCGTGTGTCTGAACGACGTTAGCGCCCTGAATATTCTCGGGAAGAGTAGTTCCCACATTGTCGGCCACCAGAACACACGTGTTCGGCGGTGAAGACACACTGCTTACGAAACAGTCTCGATTTGTGGGATAGGAGATGGGAGAACTTGGAGTCACTCCCACCACCTGATAGGTTATGCTAAATGCCAAGCCTGTACCGGGATCGTTGCCTCCCGAACTCTCGATAGTGCTTACCTCAACAACGCTAGGGCCGTTAGCGGCGCCACAAGAACCGAGCTGAGCTGAGCCGTCAACGCAGATAGACGTCACCGATGGACTAGTTATTAGGGTACCGAGGGCAGCACTTGTAGGGTTGAGGTAGTTCGGATCTGCTGAGACGTAGATGTCGAAGCCTCCCAGCGGTTGCGAGTTCTGGACGAAAACGCCAATCGTAACAGTGGAACCGAATGTAACCGGAATGTCCGGCGCCCCAACAGGACAGCTTGTAGCTGTTGTTGGGTATGTTATGCAGACGACCGCTGGTGGAAGCGTAATCGTAACAGTGGCTCCCTGAATATTCTCGGGAAGAGTAGTTCCAGTACTGTCTGCTACGAGGACGCACACGTTCGGCGGTGAAGTCACACTGCTAGTGGAACAGCCTGCAGCTGTTGGATAGGATAGAGTAGTAGTTGGAGTCGCGCCCACAACCTGATAGGTTATGGTGAAAGCCATACCGGAGCATGGTGAGAGACCTCCACACTCGTTGCTACCCGAACTCTCTATCGTGGTAACCTCAACGACACCAGGACCATTAGCAGTTCCAACTGTACACGAGCCGGTCTGAGCCGAACCGTTGACACAGATAGACGTCAATGATGGGCTGGCGATCAGAGGACCAAGGGCAGCACTAGTAGGACTCACAAACGCAGGGTCGGATCGAACATAAATGTCCAAGCCGCCCATAGCGTCTGAGCCCTGAATGAAGATACCGATGGTAAAGGTCTGACCCGCAACAAAAGGACCAAGCGTAGGCGCACTAGTGGGACAGCTGGTAGCGGATGTGGAAGTTGTGATACAGACTAAACCAGTGAACTGTGCGTGAGCGGAAGGAAATAGATGCGATGGAACGAGCAGCGAAGCAGCAAGAACGAGAGTCAGTGAGAATAATAGACGCTTATTATTTGCTAGACGATTGTACATGTCATGATCACTCTAGTTTTTCGAATATCGGTTAGCACTGAATGGGTATTTAACACAGTGAGACATTTCCACCGGTGGCAACCGATAGCTGTCGGCAGACATGAAGAGCCCTAGCCCGGTTATCCGAAGCTATGGGACAGAAACAGGCATGGGAATCTTGTTAGAACGGAGGGAGCGTCCACATGCTGCTCTGTGGTCTCTTCAAAGAAAAAGAGAAGTTTGGGGACCGCAAGATCCCCGTTGTTCGTCTATGGTAGGACCGAGAACGATCCAGACTTTGAGGAGCTAGGGCTGTATACTGAGCCAGTTGACCAGTACAGCGTTGCTGTGAAAGTAACCTTCGTGTTGGCGAAGGCGCTACTGATTGCCTGGTTGAAGTTGAACGAGAAGCTCTTCGCGCCAGCCGCGACCGACACTGACGACAGTCCTGGCGTGTTGTTGACTCCACCTGCAGTATTCACACACGTGACCCCGCAAGTCACGTCAAAGGTCAGCGATGGATTGGTCGACGACGAACCCACGATCCTGACAAGAACGTTCACACTCGTCGACAGTGGATTCGCCACAGTGGCCGTCCAGCTCTGAGTCGAATTGTTATTTGAAAGACTGACATGGTGAGTCCAGTGGACCTGCCCACCGGCGAAAGACGGAGCCGCCGTTACAGTTACGGAAATAGCAATTGAGTGCGTGATTGCCCCAGTCGTCGCGATCACGTTGAACGTGAAGCTCGTGCCAGCCAAGGCTCCCACAAAGACGTTCATCGATGATGTAGCTGCTCCTCCCGGAGAGGATATTGTCACTGGGTCAGGAACAAAGATGACAGCAACCCCCGAAGGAACGCTACTGTTTGTCAGCGCGACACTGCCCGTGAAACCACCGAGACTAGTCATTGTTAGAGTGTCCGATGCCGAAGACCCGGCAGGGATCGAGAGCGAAGATGATACGGCCGCGAGGCTGAAGTCGGACGCTGTGGCGACAGTGGCACCCTGAACATTTTCAGGAAGAATATCTCCAACATTGTTAGCCACTTGAACACATGTGCTTGTACCGAAGACGCTGCTCGGAGTACACCCTGCGCTTGAAGGGTAGAAGATAGGAGTGCCGAAAGTAGATCCGACGACACTGTACGTTATGGTGAATGCAAGGCCGGAGCATGGTGAGATACCTCCGCACTCGTTTGTTCCAGTGCTCTCTATCGTCGTGACCTCGACAACTCCAGGACCGTTAGCCGTGTTCAGAGTACACGAGCCGGTAGTCGCCACACCATTGATACAGATCGAAGTCAAAGTCGGATTGGCAATCAGAGTACCAAGACTCGCACTGACAGGATGGAGCAGCGTGTAGTTGACTCTGACATAGATGTCGAAGCCGCCCATAGCCTCTGAGCCTTGGATGAAGACCCCGACAGTAAAGGTCGAGCCGGGAGCGAAAGG
>Ga0209236_1002380_pt1 | contig 11512 bp, 6 predicted proteins | sample GraSoi013_1_40cm_FD_185819 | JGI IMG/M metagenome (GOLD analysis project Ga0209236, IMG submission 185819) | Grasslands soil microbial communities from the Angelo Coastal Reserve, California, USA - Sample 09_27_2013_1_40cm (SPAdes) (version 2) | ecosystem: Environmental > Terrestrial > Soil >... | reverse complement strand
CAGCTCGCGCACGTACGCGAGCAAATTGTCGTCGTCCAACGCCGCCTGTCGCCGGAACAAGAGGTCGTGCATCTCCCAGAACTTGCCCTGCGCGCCTGCCGCCTCCGCCACCTCGGCCGCGGACTCGGCGTGCGGGTGCGCCTCGATCACGGGGAAGTGCCGGAACACAAAGCGGACGCGCCGGCCCAGGTCGTGCAACACGGTCTTCAGCTCGGGGAACGCGCGACCGCAGAACGGGCACTCGAAATCCGCGTACTGAACGAGCGTAACAGGCGCATCGCGAGACCCCAGCACGTGGTCCCCCGCGCCGACGTCCACGGCGAGTAGGGTGGGGCGCCGCGCGGGCACGTCAGGCGGCCCTAGCGTGGTTTGATGAAGGTGCCGTCCTGCAGCTCGGCGTACGCCCGCCGTAGCTCGTCCGGCGTGTTCATCACGATGGGGCCGTACCATGCCACTGGCTCCTCGATCGGCTTCCCCGACACGAGGAGGAACCGGATACCGGCGTCGCCCGCCTGCACCGTCACCGTGTCCCCGCTGTCGAACAGCACCAGCGAGCGGTTCTGCACCTCTCCATTGCCTCCGCTCCCCTGGGCCACGACCGGTCCCACCTGCTCAGTGCGCACGGCGCCGGGCTCCGAGGCGTCGCGGAACGTGCCGCCGCCCTCGAACACGTAGGCAAACGCGTGCCCCGACGTCTCGACCGGCAGCGACTTGCGCTTGCCCGGCGGGACCCACACGTCGAGATAGCGCGGGTCCGCCGCCACCCCTTCGACCGGCCCGGCCTTCCCCCAAAAGCTGCCGCAGATCACACGGACGCGGGTGCCGTCGTCGTCGGTCACCTCGGGGATGTCTCCGCCCGAGATGTCCTGGTAGCGCGGCCGGGTCATCTTCAGGGAAGACGGCAGGTTGGCCCAGAGCTGGAAGCCGTGCATGCGTCCCTGCGGGTCGCCCTGGGGCATCTCCTGATGGAGGATCCCGCTGCCGGCGGTCATCCATTGCACGTCACCGGCTCCCAGGGCGCCCTTGTTACCGAGGCTGTCACCGTGGTTCACCGTCCCCGCGAGGACATAGGTGATGGTTTCGATCCCGCGATGGGGGTGCCAGGGGAACCCGGCGAGGTAATCCTCGGGGTTCTCGTTACGAAAGTCGTCGAACAGCAGAAAGGGATCGAATTCTTTGGTGTCCCCAAAGCCGAACGCGCGGCGCAAGCGCACACCGGCGCCCTCGATGGTCGGCTGTGACTGCACGATTCGCTTGATTGGTCGAATGGACATGATTGCTCCTCGGACTCTCAGGTTGCCGCACTATGATGAAGAACTCCAGCGGCGGCCCTGGGGTTCCGGTCACGCCTTCCCGTTCACGTTGAACCGCTGAATCGTCTCCGAGAGCTTGGCCGCGGCGACCGAGAGGTGCTGCGAGGTCATGGTGAGCTCGCCCAGGGAGGCGATCTGCTGCTCCGTCGCGGCCGAGGTCTGTTCGGCGCCCTGGGCCGCCGTCTCGGCGATCCCCGCGACTTCTTCCATGCGTTTCACCACCTCGCGGATCCGCTGCGTCTGACCCTCGGTCTCGCCCGCAAAGGCGCTGGCGAACTTCACGGTGGCGTTCAGGTCGCCGAAGATGGCGTCCAACGCCTGCCGGGCCGCCGCCGACACGGCACCCACGCCCTGGGCCGTGCGGCGCCCCTCATCCATCGCGGCGATCACTTTTCCGATCTGGTCCTGCGTCTGGCGCACGCGGGCCCGCACCTCCTCGGCCGACCGCCCGCTCTGCTCGGCGAGCTTGCGGACCTCGTCGGCCACCACCCGGAATCCCAGGCCGTGCTGGCCCGCGCGCGCCGCTTCGATCGCCGCGTTCAGCGCCAGGAGGTCGGTCTGGCTGGCGATACGGGTGATCGCATCCACGAGCTTTCCGATCTCGCGCGAGCCCAGCTCCAGCGTCCCGGCGGCGCGGGACACCTGGTCCAAGTGGTCGACGAGGGTCACGAGCAGCTCGCTGGCCCGCGCGATCTCCTGACCATGGCGCTGCGCCTGCTGCGCCACGCCGGCGATCTGACGCTCGGCTTCCTGCGCGCGTGCGTGCAGTTGCGCCGCGACGTCCGCCGCGGCCTCCGAGTCGTCGCGCCCGTGGCCGATGAGCTGCCGCTGGCGCGAGGTGCCCTCGGTCAGCCGCTCCGCGGCGGCGGAGATCTCCTGAGACGCGGCCTGAAGCTCCTGGGCGGATGCGGCGAGCTGCTGGGCCATGGCGGCGAGGTCCTGAGACTGGTGCTGCACCTGGCGCACCACCCCGGCGATCGCCCCGGTGGTGCGGTTCACGCTGGCGCCGAGGTAGCCCAGCTCGTCCAGCTCCTCGTCCTGCAGTTGCACCGTGAGGTCGCCGCGCTCCACCTGTGCCAGTGTGCTGCGCGCGGCCTGCAGCCGGGTGACGAACCGCGCCAGCGTCGGCACCAGGGCCGCGCTCACGAGCACGAGCACGAGCGTCTCCCCTGCGAACGCGCTCCACGCCCAGCCCGGCGTGCCCTGGCTGACCCGGACGGCGGTGGCGAGCCCGAAGCCCGTGAGGTTGACGAGCAGTGCCTGCCACGCCTCCGTCTGACCGAGATACAGCGCCGCCTGGAGCGGCGCGATCAGATACACGACGTACAGCAGGTGTCCCGTCGGACCCACCGCGTAGAGGACCGCGGAGATCATCGCGGCACTCACCGCCATGTCAGCGAGCGGGTGCCAGCCGCGGAACTCGCCGCCTCGTGCCATGCGGAGCATCGCGTAGCTGACGGCGGCGAACACACCGGCGAAGCCCAGGATGAAGGGCCACGAGACGGGCGCCACCTTCGCAACGCGGAGGATCGCGAGCAGGACTGCCCCGAGCGCGACGAACCGCCAGCGTGCGCGCGTGTTCGCGAGCACGTAGCGGCGCTGTTTGGCGCGGTCTTCGTCGGCGAGCTGGTCGGTCAGGTCGGCCGCGTCGGGCATGGATGAGAAAATGGCCCGGCGCGGAGGTGAGGGGTAGAGGGGCGCGGCGCTCTTATCGTGCCGACGCGATCCAACGGTCGATCTTCTCGCCCAGCAACGGGAGCGGCACGGTCCCGTCCTCGAGGATGCGCTGGTGGAATTCTCGCACATCGAAGCGCGATCCCAGCTGCGTGGCGGCGAGCTGCCGCAGCCGCTCGATCTCGAGCCGGCCGATCATATACGCGGTGGCCTGGCCGGGCGTAATGATATAGCGGTCGACCTCCGACGTGGCCTGGGCCTCGGACTGCGCGGTGTGCGCCAGCATATAGTCGATCGCCTGCTGGCGAGACCAACCGAGCACGTGGAGGCCCGGATCGACCACGAGACGGGCCGCACGCAGCGCGTCCTCCGACAGGCGGCCCAGCTCGTCGAGGTCGGATGAGTACAGCCCCATCTCGTGGGCCAGCTGCTCCGCATAGAGTGCCCAGCCCTCGGCGAAGCCGCTGTTCGAGTAGAAGCGCTCCAGCGGCGGTACACCCTCCCGCTCCAACGAGAGCGCGATCTGGAAGTGATGACCGGGGACCATCTCATGGAAAGCGGTCGCTTCGGCGCCGGCCCGGGGGGTACGGCGGGGCGCGTGCAGGTTGATGCGATAGCGCCCCGGATGGCTCCCATCGATCGCCGGCGGCACGTACGACCCCGGGCACCCCGACTCCTCCTCGAACGCCTGACACGGGTCGACGATCACGTCGGCTTTCGGGGTCCGGGTGAACATGCGCGGCGCGGCCGCCTTGGCGCGCGCCAGCGCCGCCTCCGCCACCGCGCGCATCTCGTCCCGACTCCGGAATGTGTACTGGGAGTCGGTGCGGAGCCGCACCAGGAGGGCGCGCACGTCCGAGGTCCCGAAGCTCCGTTCCGCGATGGTGCGCATGTCGCGCTCGACTCGCTCCATCTCCCGCAGCCCGAGCTGGTGCACGGCGGTAGGATCGCGGTCGAGGGTCGTGTAGGCACGTACTAGCGCGCGGTAGCACTCGGCGCCGTGCGGCAGCGCGCTGAGGGCCGTGGTCATGCGGGCATGCGGCAGGTATTCGGAGGCGAGGTAGTCGCGGTACGCTCGGACCGCCGGCATGATCTCGCGCTCCATGAGCTCGTGCCACGCCGCGCGGAATGCGGTCGTCGAGTCGCGCCGCGCCGGGTCCGCAAACGGCGAGTTGTCCGGCCCGAGGGCGAGTATGGCGTCGAGCTGCGTGATGACCACCCGCACGTTGCCGGCGGGCACCACATACCCCTGCCGGACTCCTTCACGCAGCGCCGCGAGCTCGCGCTCGAGGTAGGCAGGCAGCTGGCGCCAGCGCGCCAGCGCTTGCGACCGAGCCTCGGGAGCACCGACGGGCTGGATCTGGGCGAGGTAGGCAAACCTTCCCTGCCACCCGAAGAGCTGGCTCACGGGCATGAGCTCCCCGCGGCAGATGCGCCGCTGCCGACCGGTCGCAAGGGTCTCCCGCACTATGGCCAGCAGCACGGCATCGTTGGTGCCGTTGAAGGTCTCAGTCGGTAGCGCCTGAAGGCGGGCCCACCACGCGTCGCGCACGTCCTGGAGGCGACGTACGGTCTCGAGCGAGTTGTCGTCCATCCGGTCGTGTCGTGCGCCGGGCAGCCCCAGGAAGGTCCCGATAGTCGGCGACACCGCGAGCGTCGTGTCCCACATCTCGTCGGCGAGCGCGTGGAGTCGAGGCGACGGAGTGCCGCCACCTGCCGTCGCGGGTGTTGCTTCCGACTGCGGGCGACCGGTGGCGCAGGCGGTCGCGAGCGCCAACGCGGCCAAGAGAGCGGTGTGGCGATCCATCACGTCGCATCCCTCCTGTACGGCGAGAGTCTACATCCGGAACAAGTAGCTCAGCTTCAGAAAAAACCCGTCCGACGTGCGGCTCAGATTGCGGAACCGGAACGCCTCCGCCTCGCTGAGCGACGAGCCGTAGCCCAGGAATACGACGGTGCCCGGCGTCGGCTTGTAGGAGAACAACAGGTCGTTCCGGAAGTCGTTCGTGACGATCGCGCGCGCGGTGTCGCCGTTCACGAGCAGCGGCTGCCCGGTACGCGGGTCGAGCAGCGCGGCCTGGTCCTCCGCGAAATACTGCCCGATGTAGCGCACGAAGATCGCGCGTGTCAACTGATACTCGAGCTTGAGCCGGGGGATGTTCGCGGTCGAGAAGCGGCTGCCGTCGCGCGCGCGGGTGAGGCGCTGGTGCACCCAGCGCGCCTCGACACGGAGCGCGGGCGTGGGGCGCAGGGCGGCGACGGTCGTCAGGGCGACCTGCCGTCCCTCGGAGGCTTCGGGGAAGATGGACTGGGCCGAGTAGCCTACCACCATACTCCCCGACACCGCCCGGTTCGGTGTGTTGAGGATGAACGCCGCGCCGGGGAGGTGATACAGGTCGTGGGGCAGGGAGAAGGGCGTGCCTCCGACGGTGTAGCCCGCGTAATCCGCGGACTCGAAGCCGAAGTGATTCAAGTTGAGCGTGACCTGCGCCTGCCAGCCACCCCGCAGGTTGGCGATCCAGAAGGTCTCGAGCGTGTCCTCGATGGTCCGGTTCAGGCGGCCGAAGTCGCGGTAGCGCCAGATCGGTGCGAATCCGACGATCACACTGAACTGCTCGACCAGCGCGCCCGGACGGCCGTACCAGCTGAACCGGTTGAAGGTGCGGCCCGCGACAAAGTCGGTGCGATTCACGAACCCGCTCGTGTCCTGGAAAGTCTTCTCGACGCCCAGCAGCTCGAAGTGGTTGCCGTACGCGCGACCGGTGCGGTCGCCGAAGGTGACGGTCCACAGCTTGCCCGCGCGCACGCCGCCCAGGTCCCGCGTCCAGGCCCCGGCGATCTGCACTTCCGAGAACCAGATCTTGCGCCACACGACATGCGCGTCGACGCCCAGCACGCGGTTGTAGTCGTCGCCGTCGATCCGGTCGGTGTAGGCGATCCCCAGCGTGGAGGTGGGCCCGAGGTCGCGCCGCAGGCGCAGCATGTTGTAGACGGGGTGTGCGCCGGTGGCCGACTGGTCGCTGTTGTCCACCGCGCCAAGGTACGCGATGCCCATGCTGCCGACTTTGCCCGCGAGCTTGGCGCCGAACACCGGCTGGGCGATGCGCCGGGTGTAGATGAGACTGTTGGGCGTGTCGAACTGCTCGAGCCCCTCGAGAAAGAACGGTCGCTTCTCCGGGTAGAACAGGGCGAACCGCTGGTTGAGCGTCACCTGACCGATGTCGGCCTCGACCTGCGAGAAGTCCGGGTTGGCGGTCGCCGTGAGGCCGAGGTTCTGGGTGACGCCCCAGCGCAGATTGCCCGCGACTTCGGGCGTGCCGCGATAGTCGTACCCCGGCGTGGTGGGGGCGCCGTCCACCTTGGTGGTGAACTCGGGTGTGAGGTCGAGCACCAGGCCACGCCGCAGGTCGCCGAGGCCGACCAGGCGACCCGACTGAATGAGAAAGCTCGCGTTGGCGCGGACCGCGGGCGTCCAGGTCTCCTCGTACCCCGAGTGCTGCACGGAGCGCAGGATCTGAACCCCCCAATCCTGGGGGTTGGCGCTCTGATAGCGGAGACTCTTGAAGGGAATCCGCACCTCCACCTCGTAGCCCCAATCGGTCACGTGGCCGCGCGACTCGTACACGTAGTCGGGGTTCAAGTCGATCGTCGCGTCGAACCTGCCACCCGCACTCGGCCCCCCGGCGGCGCCGGCGGCGACGCCATCGCTCCAGACGCCGTCCTCCTGCACGCCGAGCGGATTCACGGCGAACATCGTGGCGCGGCGATGGTCGAGGTAGGTGTCGAGCAGGATGGCGACGTGGTCGTCCGCGTCGATGTTGTCGCGGTCGGCGAGCGTGGCGCGCACCACGTGACCGTGCGGCTCGAACGCGCGGATCCCGACGTAGATCGCGTCGGGCGCGTACCACACGAGCACGTCGGTCGAGTCTTCGGCGGGGCGACCGTCCACCGGCCGGTACTGCGAGAAGCCCGTCAGCAAGGCGGCGCGACTCCACGCCGGCTCGTCGAGCACGCCGTCGATCTTCACCGTGGTCTCGATGCGGGGAATGCGGACGTCGAGCTGCTTCGCGATGCCGGAGTAGGTGGAGCCAGGGTCGGTGGCGCCCTGAAGCGCTAAGAGGAGCGCGAGCATGGTCGCAAAATACAGCCGGGAAGCGGGATGCGGGATGCGGGATGCGTGGCAGCGTCGTCACCACCCATCTCGCATCGCGCATCTCGCATCCCGTTGCACCGACGTTTCGTCGGCGAATGGACTACTCGTATCGCAAGGCCACGATCGGATCGAGACTCGCCGCCCGGCGGGCCGGCCAGATGCCGAAGAACAGCCCGACCGCGGCGCTGAAGACGAACGCCAGTAGAATCGCGAGCGGCGAAATGAGAGTGTTCCAATGGGCCAGCCTGGACAGGACCAGGGCGCCGAACGACCCGATCACCACGCCGATCAGACCCCCGACGAGGCACAACACCAGGGCCTCCACGAGGAACTGAAACAGGATGTTGAAGCGCGTGGCGCCGAGCGCCTTGCGCACGCCGATCTCGCGGGTCCGCTCGGTCACGGACACCAGCATGATGTTCATGATGCCGATGCCGCCGACGAGGAGGCTGACCGCCGCGATGCCCGCGAGTAGGTACTTGAACGTATCCGTGGTCTGCTGCAAGGTGGCGAGGATGTCCGTCTGGTTACGGATCTGAAAGTCGTTGTCCTGGCCGGGCCGGATCTTGTGCTGGCGCCGCATCACGCGCTCGATCTCGAGCATCGCGAGGTTCATCGAATTCAGGTCGCGCGCCTGCACGGTGATGTCGCGCAGCCGGTCGGTGCCCATCACGCGATAACGTGCCGTCTGCAGCGGGATGAGGATCTGCTCGTCGGGGTTGAAGAACGAGCCCTGGGAGCCTTTCTCCGACAGCACACCGATGATCTCGAACGAGATGCTGCGAATCAGCACGTCCTGCCCGATCATCGCGTCGCGGTTGGAGTTGAGCATCTGCGGGACGGCCGATCCCAGCACCGCCACGCGCCGCCGCGCGGCGTCGTCGCCCGCCGTGAACATGCGGCCCGCCGTGACGGTGTAATTGTGCACTGTCGCGTAGTTCGGGGTCGTGCCCATCACGGTCACGTTGATATTCTGGTCGGCCTTCTGCACCTGGAGGTTGCTCGACAGCTCGGGCACGACCGCGCTCAGGTAGCGGGCGTTGTTGGCGAGGGCCGTGTCGTCGTCCATCGTGAGGCTCACGCGGTTGCCGCTGGCGACGCCCCGCATGAAGCTCTGCCCGGGGTAGATGCTCAAGAGGGTGGGCCCGAGTGCCTGGATGCGGTCCTGCACGGCCTTCTGTGCGCCCGAGCCGAGCGCGATCATGGTGATCACGGCCCCGACGCCGATGATGATGCCGAGCATGGTCAGCAACGAGCGCAGCTTGTTGGCCCGCAGCGCCTCCAACGCGACCCGGACGATCTCGCCGAGCAGCATGGCTACTGCGCCGCCGTGCTCGACAGCACGATCACGGTGTCCTTCTCTGTGAGCCCTCTCGTCACCTCCATGTAGTCCTGATCGGTGAGCCCCGTTCGGATCAGCACGGCCATGATCTTTCCCCCGCGCTGCGCGAACACGATGTAGCGCGCCGCGCTCGCGTCCCCCGCTCCCCGTGCCCCCCCCACCCGGCGACGCCTGGAACTGAGTACGGATCTGGGCGAGCAGTGCCTGCTCGGCGGGGGTCAGCTCCTGCCCGGTCATCCGCTTGGCGAAGGCGGCCTTCACCTGCTCCGCCGAGACTCCCGGGGGCAGGGTGATCACTCGCCCGCCGGGCGTCGTGAACGTCGCGCGGCCCGGCTTTGGCTCGGCCGCGTGCAGCTTGCTGCCGTCGGTCGTGTCGGCGCCCGCCAGCGGAGTCGCATTTCCGCCGTCGCCATCGGGCGACGCCAGTTGCCGCTCGACGGCCTGCACATCGAGGCCGAGCACCCTCGCCGCCGATGCGACGTCACGCGGCGTCCGCAGCGCGGCGTTCGGCACCGCGAGGACGCCCTGGCGCTGTCCGATATGGATCTCGACCTCGGTGTTCATCCCCGGCTTGAGCACGTGCCCCGCGTTCGGGATGTTCACCTGGACCGGAAACATCGTCACGTTCTGGGTGACCTGCGCCTGCGGCTCGATCTTCAGGACGCTACCGTCGAAGGTCCGGTTGGGGAACGCGTCGACGGTAATGGTGACCGGCATGCCGGCCTGGACCTTGCCGACGTCGGTCTCGTCCACGAGGGCCGACACCTGAACCGTATCCAGGTTCGCCATCTTGAGGATGACGGTGCCGCCACCCACATCATTGGTCGGACTCGAGATGACCGTCCCGAGCACGGCATCGAGCTCGAGCACCGTCCCGGTGATCGGCGCCCCGAGGTGCGTGTCCTCCATGGCGTCCTTGGCGGTCTGCAGGCTCGCCTGCGCGTTCACGACCGCAGCCTGGGCCGTCGCGAACGCGAGCTGCGCGGAATCGTGCCCGGCTTGCGTGATCGACTGCGTCTGATACAGGGCCTGGCTGCGTTTGAGCTGCGCGGTGGCATTGTCGAGCTGCGCCTTCGCCACGTCCAGGTTGGCCTGGGCCTGCGTCAGGTTGTTCTGGGGAATGCGCGGATCGACCTTCGCGAGCAATTGGCCCTTCTTCACCTCGTCGCCCGTCTGGACGGGCATGGCGATGATCTCCCCCGACGCCTTGGACTTGACGCTCAGGGTGAGGATCGGCTGGATCACACCGGACGCGGTGGCGGAGACGATGATGTCGCGCCGCGCCACCGGGACCGTCTCGTAGGCCGGGGCGGGCGTGGCTTTGCGGCAGGATGCGATCGCGACGAGCAATGTCGCGACCACCGCGAGCCGATGCGCGGTCCGCGTGGTCATCGCGCCCCCGCCGCGGGCTGCGACTGCTGCTGCCGCAATCCCGGCAGCCCCCCGCCGGTGACGTTCTGGAAGCGCTGGCGGAATTGCTGCTGCGACTGGACCAGCGACGCGCTCGGCAAGACGAGCACGGTGTCCTTCTCTTCCACGCCGGCCGTGACCTCAACGTAGTCCTGATCGGACAGGCCCGTCTTGATCGGCGCCGCCGTGACGTTGCCGGCGCGGCGCACGAACACGATATAGCTGTTTCCAGATCCTCCCCGGGAGCCTCTCGCGCCCCCGCCGCCCCCGCCGCCCCCGCCCCCACCGGAACGCGGTGATCGGCCGAACACTTGGGCGAGCAGCGCTCGCTCGGCAGCGGTCGGCTCGGCGCCGCTCCGCATCTTGGCTATCGCCTGCTGTACCTGATCGGCTGTCACCCCCGGTGGGAGCGTGATCACCCGGCCGTTCGGAGTGGTGAACGTTCCGGGTGCCTGTGCCTGCGAGGTGGGGTGGGCCGTCGAGTCGCCCGCGCGGCGCTGCGGAGCGGCCGCCGCGGTCGCCGCGGCGATCTGCTGCTCGACCAGTTGGGGGTCGAGTCCGAGAACCGCCGCGCCGGAGGCCACGTCGCGCGGGGTCCGGAGCGCGGCGTACGGCACCGCGAGCACACCGTCGCGCCGTCCGGTGTGAATCCGTACCTCCGTATTCATCCCGGGCTTGAGGAGGTGTCCTGGGTTCGGGATGTTCACGAACACCGGGAAGCTCGTGACGTTCTGCATGATCTGCGCCTGCGGGCCGATCTTCAGCACGGTGCCGTCGAAGGCGCGGTTCGGGAACGCATCCACTGTGATCGTGACCGGGAGGCCCGGCTGCACTCGGCCGATGTCCGTTTCCGCCACCATGGCCGAATCCTGGACGGTATCGAGATTCGCCATCTTGAGAATCACCGTGCCGCCGCCCAACGTCGGGCTCGAGATCACGGTGCGCAGCACGGCATCGAGCTCGAGTATCGAGCCGGTGATCGGTGCTCGCACCTGGGTGTCTTCCATCGCATCCTTGGCGGTTTGGAGGCCGGCCTCGGCGTTGACCACGGCCGCGCTAGCCGTCGCGTGGGCCAGGTTGGAGGACTCGTATTCGGTCTCCGAGATCGACTGCGACCGGTACAAGGCTTCGCTCCGCTTGAGCTGCGCCGTGGCCGTCTCCAGCTGCGCGCGAGCTTTGTCCAGCGCGGCCTGTGCCTGGGCGAGGTTCTGTTGGGGAATGCGCGGGTCGATCCGGGCCAACAGCTGGCCCTTTTGCATCTCGTCGCCCGTCTGGACGGGCATCTCGATGATCTCGCCCCATGCCTTGGACTTGACGATGAACGTGAGAATCGGCTGCACCACGCCCGACGCGCTCGCGGTGACGACGATGTCGCGACGCGCCACCGGGACTGCCTCATAGAGCGGTGCCGTCTGGGCCTTCTGGCACGCGGCGGCGCCGCTCACGAGGATGGCCACACGCCCGGCACGGAACAGGCCCTTCACGATTTGCCTTTCGTCTGCACGTCGCGCTCGACCAGCCCGTCCCGCAAATGGATCTGGCGGGACGCGTGCGCCGCGATGTCGGCTTCATGGGTGACCAGCACGATGGTTTGGCCGGTGTCGTGCAGCTCCTCGAACA
>Ga0209236_1002378_pt1 | contig 11512 bp, 12 predicted proteins | sample GraSoi013_1_40cm_FD_185819 | JGI IMG/M metagenome (GOLD analysis project Ga0209236, IMG submission 185819) | Grasslands soil microbial communities from the Angelo Coastal Reserve, California, USA - Sample 09_27_2013_1_40cm (SPAdes) (version 2) | ecosystem: Environmental > Terrestrial > Soil >... | reverse complement strand
GGGGCGGCGATCCGCGACATCCTGCGTGTCATCGGCCGCCGCTTTGCCGGTCTCCACATCGTGATCGCGCCGTGCCGCGTGCAAGGCGACGGGGCTGGCGAGGAGATCGCGCAGGCGATCGCTGACCTCAACCGCCTCGGCGACGTGGACGTGATCATCGCCGGGCGCGGCGGCGGATCGCTCGAGGATCTGTGGGCGTTCAACGAGGAGGTCGTGGCGCGCGCCATCGCCGGCTCGAAGATCCCCGTCATCTCGGCCGTGGGCCACGAGGTGGACGTCACCATCGCCGACTTCGCCGCCGATCTGCGGGCGCCGACCCCGTCCGCTGCCGCCGAGCTCGTGGTTCGTGAGAAGCAGGCGATCGTCGATGGGCTCGACACGCTCCGCCGTCGGCTCGATCGCGCCGTCCGCCGTCCGCTGACCGATCTCGAGCGCCGTGTCGACGACGTACGCAGCCGGCTCGATCACGCCGGCCGGGTTGCCCACGATCGGGTCGCCCACCGGGTCGCGCTCTTGACCGCACGCCTGAAGGCGGCGAGCCCGTTCAACCGCCTGGGTGTCGGGCGCCATCGTCTCGATCGCGTGCAAGGACGGCTGCACGGCGCGGTGGCCGGACACGTCGTGACCGCGCGCCACCGGCTGGTCAGCATCGTCGGACGCCTGGAATCGCTCTCGCCGCTGGCGGTGCTGGGCCGGGGCTACAGCCTCACGCGCACGCCGGAAGGCGCCGTGGTGCGGCGCGCCGGCGACGTCAGACCGGGCAGCCGCGTGGACGTCTTGCTCTCCGAGGGTGTCCTGGACTGCCGCGTCGAGAGCACGAGGGAGCGCGATGACCGACCTCAAGTTTGAAGACTGCCTGACGCGCCTCGAGCAGATCGTGGCCTTGCTCGAAGGCGGCAATCTCTCGCTGGAGGAGTCGCTGAAGGTCTACGAGGAGGGTGTGTCGCTGGCCCGGCGTTGCGCCGCGTATCTCGAAGACGCCGACCGCCGCATCGAGGTTCTCGCCAAGGACGATGCGGGCAGCCTGGGCACGCGCCCGTTCGCGTGGGAGCCGGAGCGCGAGGCATGAGCGACTTCGACCTCAAGACGTACGTCAACGACCGCCGGCGCCTCGTCGACGAGACGCTCGACCGTGTCCTCCCGCCGGAGGACGCGCCACCGCCGACGGTCCACCGGGCCATGCGCTACAGCGTGATGGCGGGCGGCAAGCGCCTGCGCCCCATTCTCGTCATCGCCGGCTGCGAGGCCGTCGGCGGCATGGCCGAGCGCGTGCTGCCCACGGCGTGCGCGCTCGAGCTGATCCATACGTATTCGCTGATCCACGACGACCTGCCCGCGATGGACGACGACGACTATCGCCGCGGCCGGCTCACCAATCACAAGGTGTTCGGCGAGGCGGTGGCCATCCTGGCCGGCGACGCGCTGCTCACGCACGCGTTCCGGCTGGTCGCCGGCAACGTCGACGGCGCGTCGGACGCGCGGGTCATTGCCGACGTGGTGGCGGAGATCGCGGAGGCGGCCGGCACCGACGGCATGGTCGGCGGGCAGGTCGTGGACATCGAGTCCGAGGGCAAGACGGTCAGCGCCGAGACGCTCGATTACATCCACACGCGCAAGACGGCCGCGCTCATCCGGGCGTCGCTGCGCGTGGGCGCCATGCTGGCCGGTGCGAAGCCCGACGCTCTCAAGGCCATCACAAGCGCCGGCGAGGCGCTCGGGCTCGCGTTCCAGATCGTGGATGATATCCTCGACGTCGAGGGCAGCCTCGAAGAGCTCGGCAAGACCGCCGGCAGCGATCAACGCAAGCAGAAGGCGACCTATCCCGCCCTGCACGGCCTCGAGGCCTCGCGCCGGCGCGCTCGGCAGCTCATCGAGGACGCCAAAGTCGCGCTGGTGCCGCTGGGGCCCGCCGCGCGGCCCATCGCCGCGCTGGCCGACTTCATCTACGAGAGGAGGTCCTGACGTGTCGGCGATCACCGGGGTGTATGCGCGCGAGATCCTCGATTCCCGCGGCTATCCCACCGTGGAGGCCGAGGTCCAGCTCGAGTCGGGCGCGTGGGGCCGCGCGGCGGTTCCTTCTGGCGCGTCCACCGGCAAGCGGGAGGCGCTGGAGCTGCGCGACGGCGACAGCCAGCGCTACCGGGGCAAGGGCGTTCAGCGGGCGGTGACCAACATCGAGGAGACGATCGCGCCCGAGATCGACGGCATGGAAGCGACCGAGCAGGTCCACCTCGATCAAGCGCTGCTCGACCTGGACGGCACGCCGAACAAATCGTCGCTCGGCGCCAACGCGATCCTGGCCGTCTCGCTGGCGGTGGCCCGCGCCGCCGCCGACGACGTCGGGCTCCCGCTCTATGCGTACCTCGGCGGACCCGGGGCGCGGCTCCTGCCCGTGCCCTTGATGAACGTGATCAACGGAGGCGCGCACGCCGACAACGGCCTCGACATCCAGGAGTTCATGCTCGTGCCGGCCGGCGCCGAGAACTTCGGGACCGCGCTCCGCATGGGCTCGGAGTGCTTCCACACGTTGAAGGAGCTGCTGAAGGAGAAGGGGCTGAGCACGGGAGTCGGCGACGAGGGCGGCTTCGCGCCCAACCTCGGCTCCAACACCGAAGCGCTCGACCTGTTCCTCCTCGCCATCGAGCGCGCCGGCTATCGCGCCGGTGACGAGATCTTCATCGCGCTCGACGTGGCGGCCAGCGAGTTCGCCGAATCCGGCGGGCGCTATCGTCTCGAACGCGAGCGGAGCGTGCGCACCGCCGACGAGATGATCGCCTTCTACGAGTCGCTCTGTGAGCGCTATCCGATCGTGTCGATCGAGGACGGCCTGGGCGAGGACGACTGGGCCGGCTGGGGCGCGCTCACGCGCCGACTCGGCGCGCGCGTCCAGCTCGTGGGCGACGACCTCTTCGTGACGAATCCAGCGATCATCCAGCAGGGGATCAAGAACGGGATCGCCAACGCCGTGCTGGTGAAGGTGAACCAGGTCGGCACGCTGACCGAGACGATGCAGGCCATCGAGCTCAGCAAGCGGGCCGGCTACGGCACCGTCATCTCGCACCGTTCCGGCGAGACGGAAGACACGTTCATCGCCGACCTGGCCGTCGCGGTGAACGCGGGCCAGATCAAGACGGGCTCGCTGGCCCGCAGCGAGCGCACCGCGAAGTACAACCAGCTCCTGCGCATCGAGGAAGAGCTGGGCAACGCCGCGTCCTTCCCCGGCCGCAGCCTCTACAACCGCGTGATGCGGTGAGCCGCGTGCCCCGTCGCATCTGGCGCCGGCTGTCCCGGGGTCAGGTGGCGCTGGCGGGGGCGGGCATGCTCGTCATCGTGCTCCTCATCGCCTGGGGCGTCGGCGGCACGCTGCGGATCTGGGCCATGCGCCAGGAGATCTCGGCGGTCGAGCGCGACATCGCCACGCTTCGCGCGCGCGCGGCGGCCCTGACCCAGACGATCGACCGCCTGCGCAACGATCCCGCCTACCTCGAGAAGCTCGCCCGTGAGGAGCACGGCCTCGTCCGCGAGGGCGACACCGTCTTGAAGTTCCCGTCCAAGCCCAAGTAAGCTCTCGCGGCGTGGATTGGCTCTGGGCGGCACTCTTCGTCGTCTCGTCGTTCTTCAACGGTCGCGCCGCGTTCAAGCTCCTCCTCGACTGGAAGGGCATGCTCACGACCTGCCGGTTCGTGGAGGATGCCTGCGAGCAGGTCGAGACGCTCCCGGACGAAGCGGCGCTGGCCCGGGATTCCCGCGCGCCCGTCTTCCTCCACCTGGTGCCGGCCTATCAGGAGCCCGCCATCGGCGCCACGCTGCGCGCCCTCCTCGGCTCGCGCTATCCGGACAGCAAGCTCCACGTGGTGGTGATCACGAAGGAGGAGGAGGACCAGGCGCCCCATCCCTCGATGGAAGCGAGCACGGCCGAGCTGGTGCGGCGGTTCCGCCTCGAGCTTCCGCCCTGGCAACAGAAGATGCTCTCGCTCCTCGTCATGCCGGGGCGCGGGCGCAAGGCGCATCAGCTCAACTGGGCCCTGCGTCCGGACAATCTGGCGGCCGTGCTGGGCGATGGTGTCGACGCCTCGCGCATCTGGGTCGGCGTGAGCGACGCCGACTCGATCCCGGATCGGAACGCCTTCCGGTGGATCGCCGCCGACGTCGTTCACGACGGCGGCCACGAGGCCTACCAGGGCGTCACGCTCTCGCTGGCCAACTTCGACCGCCTCGACGTGCGCGGGCGGGTGTGCGCGATCCAGCAATCGTCGATCTTCATCCGGGTGTCGATCGCCCGACTGATCTCGGAGCGCCGGCGTCTTCGGTGGTTCGCGGCCCTGGCCGGGCACGCGCCGGGACTGGCGCGCGTGGTGCGGCCCGTCTTCGAGCTCTGTTTCCGGCGCTCGCAGATCTGCCTCGGCCACAACCAGTTCGTTCGGCTCGATACGCTCCAGGGCCTCGGAGGCTTCCCGACTTCGGGGGCCACGGAGGACTCCACGCTCGGCTACGCGCTGGGCGCGCGCGGGATCCTGATCGCGCCCCTGCCGATGCTCGAGATGAACGACTTGCCGGAGACGACCGAGAAGATGGTCCGGCAGAACGCGCGCTGGTACAAGGGCGTGCTCGACGACGTGCCGTTCCTCTGGAGGACGTGGCGAGAGAATCGGACCGCCTTCAACGCGGCGCAGCTCGCCCGCCACGTCGGCAACAAGGTGGTGGAGTGGCCGATCGCCGCGGTCGTTTACCCGCTGATCGGATTCCTCGGCTGGCACCTGGCCTACCGCTTCGCCGATCACCCGCTGTTGTTCATGCTCGGCATCGCGTTCCCGTCGGTCTCGCTGGGATTGACGATCTGGGTGGGCGGGATCGTGACTCAAGATTTGATCGAGAGCCTGACGCCCTATTACCCGCGCGAGGTGACCATCGCCCGCACGACGCTGCGGGCGAAATTCTGGGGCACGTTCCGCTGTCAGACATACTGGCTGCTCGCAACGCGAGGCGCCTGGCGTGTGCTGTGGTCGCTGGCCCGGACGGGACGCTTCGAGCCCGCCAAGACGGACCGCGTCGTCAGGCCATGACGCTCGATCTGATCAGCCTGGCGCCCCGCCTGGCCGTCGATCGCACCGGTGACGGCCCGCTCGTGGTCTTCCTGCACGGTATCGGCGGAAACCGCACGAACTGGCGCGATCAGCTCGGTGTGTTCGCCGCTCACTTCACGGCGGCGGCGTGGGATGCGCGGGGCTACGGCGCGAGCGACGATTACGCCGGGCCGCTCGCGTTCGACGATTTCGCCGGCGATCTCCGGCGCGTCCTCGACCATTACGGCGCCCGCCGCGCGCACCTGGTCGGGCTGTCCATGGGCGGCCGCATCGCGATGCGGTTCTACTTCCTGCACCCTCAGCGGGTGGCCACGCTCACGCTGTGCGACACCCATCGTGGATTCGCATCGCTCACCGCCGAGCAGCGCGCCGAGTACGTCCGACTCCGTCGCGAGGCGCTCGACGCGGGAGCGGAGCCACGGGACATCGCGCCCGCTATCGTGCCGACCCTGCTCGCGCCCGCCGCGGCGCCGGCGGCTCGCGAGCAGCTCTTCGAGAGCATGGCCGCGCTCCGCAAGGCGTCGTACCTCAAATCGCTCGAGGCGACGGTCAACCAGGACACGGTCGGCAACCTCGCCGCGATCGCCGTGCCGACGCACTTCGTCGTGGGCGAGCACGACCGGCTGACGACGGTCGCGCTGGCCCGGACGATGGCCGCCGAGGTGCCCGGCGCCGAGCTGACGGTCATTCCGGACGCGGGGCACCTGAGCAACATCGAGAACGCCGAGGTGTTCAACCGGTCGGTGATGGACTTCCTGCTGCGCCACCCGGGGGCCGATTCCCCTCGGGCGCCCGCCGTCGCCGGCACGCTCGGTCAGCGCGGAGTGTAGAAGAGCTCGTCCCGCACTTTCCTGGCGCCGTCGGGCGCCGTCCACACGTCCGACTGCAGAATGGTCCCGTGCTGGCGCGCGATGCGGAGCTGGGTCAGGATGGTCTCCACCGAATCGTCGGTGAGCCCGTGCAGCATCTTCTTGGTGTTCCGCATGGCCGAATCCACGACCTCGCGCGGCAGCCGGGTCACGGCGACGATCGCGCGGGCCGCCACGTCGGGCCGGGTGTGCCAGATCTCGACGGCTTCCCGCTGGGCGTCATTGATGTCGCGGAGCGCCTCGGGGTGCTTGCGCGCGAAGTCCGGGCTAGTGAGGTAGAGCACCATCACGGGCTCACCGGGTCGCTTCGTCGACTGACGCCACAGCGTGTCCTGGTCGGTGAGCACGCGGAACTTGCGTGTGGCCAGGAGCGAATCGACCACGGGATGCCAGACGACGGCGGCGTCGATCTCGCCCTTACCGATCAGCGTGGCCAGATCGGGTGGCGTCATTCCCGTGACGAGCGCGACATCTTTGGTCAGGTCGAGGCTGTAGAGCTGGCGGGTATAGGCGTTCATCTCCTGGAAGGCTGAGCTGCCGGGGATCGCGCCGAGCTTCTTGCCCTTGAGGTCAGGCACGTCGCGAATCGACGAGTCGGTAGGCACGAGGATGTACGTCGTCGGGCCCGTCGTCACCCCGAAGATCTGGACCTTCTGTCCTTGCTCGAACATGCGGCCGGCCAGGACCGTGCTCATGTCGATCACGTCGGCATGACCGGCGGCGAAGGCGTTGACGAGGCCGGGGATGGGATCGATCACCGACCACTCGACCTTCCATCCGCGCTTCTCCAGGAGCTTCTCCTGCTGGATGATCTCCGTCGCGCTCCAGCCGAGGCGAAGGTAGGCGAAGCGCACCGTGCCCTTGTCCTGGGCCCATGCGCTCGTCGCCGCGACGCCCAGGACGATCATCACGACTGCCGCCGCGATCCGCCGCATGCGTAGCTCCCTTCGCGTTAGCCCAGACCGCTTCAGAACAAGCACGCGATGCCGCAGAGCTCGCTCTCGGAGTTGACGAGATCCACGCGCTTGGCCGCGATCCGCAGCCCGCCGTCGGTCCGCCGCAAGCGGTGCTCGACGAGGCCACCCCACACGCGCTGACGCTCCTTCCGGTACTCGACCATGACCAGCGACGAGGTGACGGTGAGCTCCCGCCCATCGTCGGCGACCACCTGGACGTTCGTCACTTGGTGGACGGTCCGCGGCGCCGGCACCCGCGCGTGGGCGCGCGGATGCTGCGCCTGCCGCACGCGGATCTCGAGCAACCGCCGATCGTCGTAGATCAGCGACGCCGTCGTGAACGGCTCGGCCTGGTCCATCTGGAGCGGCACCCAGTACACGGCGTCGTCCGTGAACAGGCCCAGCCACTCGTCGAGCCGCTGGTGATCGAGGAGCCACGCCTCGCGGACGAGGAGCTGATCGACGTCGGGCCGGCTCACGACGCCTCCATGCTCACGGCTCATCCGTCAGATAGCGCACCCACGCCGCGAGCTGATTGCGAATGTGGATCTCGCTCGTCCCGGTCTTGCCGCGCCAGGTCCGGTGCTCGTCGGGAAGATCACTGCCATGACCGCGACCGAGGTACACCCAGTCGGAGCGGGCGGTGGTGAGGCCGTGCTGGGCGCGCTCGTAGACCTCGAGATCGTCGGTGAGCACGGGCGAGCCGGTCCCGTTGACGACGTTCGCGAACGCCACCGTGTCGCGGAACATCTGCTCCGGCGCGCCGCCGAGGCGGAACGAGTAGGCGGAGACGAGCGTCCGGTCGACGGCAAGCGGCTGCACGATGCGGAGCTGCCGGAACTGGCTCATGAACGAGCAGCTCGGATAGACGATGCTGTTCCAGCGCGAGACGCCGAGGATGCGGGCCGCCGCCTCCGCGCCGACGCGACGCTCCAGCGCCGTGCGGTACTCGCGGAACACCGGGTGATCGAGCGCGGTCACCAGCCGGCTGTCGGTGTGATAGTCGCCCATGAAGCTGTGGCCGGAGGGCGCCGCCCACAATCCCGTGCTCTCCCACAGCTCGGGCGGCGCGCCGTTCTGGAGCATCTGGCGCACAGCGATCTCCGCATAGCCGTCGCTCTCGGGCTTCGACGACTCGCGGGCCGCCCAGATGGAGGACGCGTGGACGAACGCGGGGTGGACCGCGTCGTTGTGGTTCTCGAGGACGAGCTTCCAGTTGCCGCGGTACGTGTGCTTGAAGACGCCGCCCGCGACCTCGACCTGGCCGCTGGGCGCGCGATCGACGAGGTCGTCGAACGACGTTCGTAGATGGCCGAGGAATTCCAGGAGTGACGGGCCGTCGGCGGCGAGCGAGGCGAAGATGAAGCCTCGATACGCGTCCACGCGCGGGACCCTGGCCAACCCCAGGTCTCTCCGACCGGCCGCCGGTGGGTCGTACCCTTCGGCGAAGGGAACGACGGCGAGCGCGCCGTCGGTGCCGTACGTCCAGCCGTGATAGGGGCAGACGAACTGGCGCGTCGTTCCCGATGGCGCATCACACACCGTCGTGCCGCGGTGGGCGCAGCGGTTGATGAGGGCGCGGGCCGAGCCGTCGGTGTGGCGCGCCACGATCACCGGCTCGCGGGCCATGCGCGTCGTGAAGAAGTCGCCCGGATTCGGGACCTGGCTCTCGTGGCCGAGCAGCAGCCAGGCCCGGCCGAACAGCCGCTCCATCTCGAGCTCGAACACGTGCGGATCGGTGTAAACGGCGCGGTGGACGCGATCGGGCTCGACCAGTCGGGCGATGTCGTCGGCGCTGAGCGTCGGCATGTCGAATGACCAGGCGGTATTGTTTCCCAGGGGCTTCGGCACCGCAAGGCGTGACGCCGCAGGACGCGACGCCGCACGACGCGGCGCCGTACGTCGCGATACGGTGGCGTTCATCACCTTCGGATTCGGTCTCGTGTACGATACGTGCCCCATGAGCGCCAGGGACTGGGACGCCGCGCTCCAACGAATGCTCGGTCGCATCGACGCGACCGGCAGCCAGATCACCAACGGCTTCCCGCATTATGGCGATCCCGCGACGGGCCGCTGGACCACGTCGCCGGCCGGCGACTGGACCGGTGGATTCTGGAACGGTCTCTGCTGGCTCGCCGCCCACGCCACCGGCAAGGACCCGTACCGCGAGTGGGCGTCGGCGTGGACCGAGCGCTTGCGCCCGCGCGCCACCTCGGACACGGTGTTCCGGGGCTTTCTCTTCTACTACGGCGCCCTGCTCGGCGCCGTGCTCCTGGGCGACCCGCGGGCGCGCGAGATCGCTCTCGAAGGCGCCGCGGGCTGGGCCCGGTCGTACAACGCCAGGGCCGGCGCGTTTCCGCTCGGCGCCGAGGCTGAGGAAGCATCGGAGGTGGGCCACGGTGAGGCGAACATCGACACCGTGCAGGGCGCGGCGCTCCTGGTGTGGGCCGCGCGGGAGGCGGGCGAGCCGACGTGGCGGCAGATGGCCATCAGTCACACGCGGCGCCACATCGAGTTCTGCATCCGCAGCGACGGCTCGGTCTGCCAGTCGGCGTCGTTCGATCCCGGTACTGGCGCGATGCTGCGGCGCTACACGCACAAGGGTATTCGCGACGACAGCACGTGGGCGCGTGCGCAGGCGTGGGCGATCGTCGGCTACACGCTGATGCATCGATGGACGGGCGAGCGCGACTTCCTGGACGTGGCCGTCCGGACCGCCGACTGGTGGCTCGCTCACGTGCCGCCCGATCGCGTCGCGTTCTGGGACTTCGACGATCCCGAGATTCCGAATACCCTTCGCGACACGTCGGCCACCGCGATCGTTGCGGCCTCACTCCTGAAGCTGGCGGCCTTGATCGGCGACATGCGGCGTCGCCTCGCTTACCAGGCCGCGGCCGAGGCGACGGTCGCCGCGCTCGTCGAGCGTCATCTCGATCCGCGGGGGATCCTCGGCGACGGCTGCTACAACAAGCGCATCGGGCTCGCCACGCGCAGCGAGCTCATCTGGGGCTCCTACTATCTCTTCGAAGCGCTCTGCGTCCTGGCCGGTCGACTGGAGCCAGCTCGCGTCTAGCCTCTCTCCGGTCCGCCCGAAAGAGTGAAGAAATCTTCCCGGCGTTTGCTCACGTGTAGCACTTCCGTTGCGGCATCCCGCGGCTGACCACGTCCGACCGATATCCCTGAGCTGGAGGAGCCGGCGTGCGTGCGGGTGCGAGCGGCCGCGCTGGAAGCGCCCAGAATGACAAGGTTGGCACCCAGGCTGTGAAGGCAGGTTTCACAATTTCGCTGGTGCCGGTTTTGCAATCTCGGCCTCTCAGGAGGTCGTGCCATGACAAAAGTGTTGACGAGTGTCGTTGCCGCACTGATCGGCACCGTGTGGATTTTGGGTCCTGCCGCCGCCCAGACCACGACGGACAAGATGGAGAACAAGACGGAGCGGGCCAAGGACAAGACCGAGTCCAAGACCGAGTCGGCGATGGACAAGGTCAAGGAGAAGGCCCACGACGCGAAGGAGAAGATCGTCGAGACGAAGGACAAGGTCGTCGACAAGGTGAAGGGCAAGAAGAACAAGGTCGCGGCTAAGAGCGAGGGGACGAATGTTCGGGCCGCGCAGCAGGCGCTGCGCGATCAGGGCTACAACCCCGGCCCGATCGATGGCGTGATGGGCCCCCGTACGTCGGCCGCGGTCCGCGACTACCAGACCAAGGAAGGCCTGACGGCGAGCGGTCAGCTCGACGACGCCACGATGGACAAGCTCGGTGTCCGCGGCGCCAGCTCGGCCTCCCCGACGACCGAGCCGCAGACGACGGCGCCGGGCGCGCAGAAGTCGAAGCAGACGCCCTGACGCGTGTGATGTTTGGTTGACGAGCCCTGGCGGCTGCGGTACCGTACATCCGTCACCGCGGGGTGGAGCAGCCCGGTAGCTCGTTGGGCTCATAACCCAAAGGTCGCTGGTTCAAATCCAGCCCCCGCAACCAATCGAATACGAAGCACGACGAGGGGTTAGCCGGCAGCACCGACTAGCCCCTTTCGTCTGTCCGTGTATGAACTGTGTACGAACCCGCCGCGTCTCGCTCACCGGCCGGGCTCCGCCGTCTTGGCGACCGCCAGCGGCACCACGTTCGCTTCGACGGGCAGCCGCCCGACGTACTCCGTCGTGCGCTGCATCGCCGCGCGCAGATCCGCCTCGCTCACGATGTTGTAGCGGTCGAAGACGCTCCGCGTCCGGTGGCCACTGACTTCCATCGCGACGCACTCCGGCACGCCGGCGCGGACCATGTTGCGCACCGCCGTGCGGCGCAGATCGTGGAACAGCCGCCCGTCGACGCCAGCCGCCTTGCACGCCGAGGCCCACGCCTTGCGCGTTGGCGATCGCGTGGTCGATGCCAGCGGGGAGTGGGAGGTCGTCGGTGGCCCCGCGCGGTGGCGTCATCAAACCGGAGACACCAGTCGCCGGCGACAATTTATATAAGAACCATAAAAGATATTTTAGTTCTTGACAGGGGGCCTCGCCGAGGTCCATCGTCTTGTTGCGGTACAGCTGTCGGCGTGCCGTCGAAGCGGGATGATCGATGGCGCATCTGCTTCAGCATCGCGACCACGT
>Ga0209236_1002376_pt1 | contig 11518 bp, 8 predicted proteins | sample GraSoi013_1_40cm_FD_185819 | JGI IMG/M metagenome (GOLD analysis project Ga0209236, IMG submission 185819) | Grasslands soil microbial communities from the Angelo Coastal Reserve, California, USA - Sample 09_27_2013_1_40cm (SPAdes) (version 2) | ecosystem: Environmental > Terrestrial > Soil >... | reverse complement strand
GCGGGCAGTTGTCGAGCTCGTGCGGTCCTTCACGCGGGATCGCGGCATCGATCCCGAATCCATCGGTATTGTTTCGCCATTCCGTGCTCAGGTCGTCCTGCTGCGTCAGATGCTGCCTGGTTCCGGGGTCGCCATCGATACCGTCGAGCGATTTCAAGGTGGCGAGCGCGATATCATGATTCTCTCTTTCGTTCGCTCCCGCGGGACCGGATTCGTGTTCGACGACCGCCGTTTGAATGTCGCGATCACCCGCGCACGGCGCAAGCTAATCCTGGTCGCTCATCCCGAATTATTCCAGAGGTCCCGGTACGCATGGATCTGCACGTTTACCGAAACTCTCAAGACCGCTGGCACGATCTAAGATCAGTTGCGCGCGAATGCGGGGCCGTGCTCGCGTTGAACGCCGTAACCCTCGAGGAACTGGTTGAACGCCTCACGCCGGATCTGAAGGCGGCAACAGCAGGACAGCGGCTGGCAGTGACTGCGGCAATATTGAAGAGATGTGAAAGAACCGATAGGGCGGGCCGGCTACCATCCTTCCCTAACCTCACCCGTTATGCCTACCACGCCATCGACGAGTTGAAGGCTGCGCGCATCCGGCCTTCAGAGCTTCGAAGCGCAGGCGCCGCACATTTGGCCGATATTCTGGAGCAATACGACCAGGCTCTGCGCAAGGCTGCGCTTGACGATCCGCACGATCGCCGGGCGCTTGCCGCCTTACGGGTTAGAGAGTCCGGCATTCCCTGGCCTGGGAGATTCCAACGTGTGGTCATCCATGCCCTCTACGATCTGACCGAAGCGGAATTCCTGCTGATGCGATCGCTTATTGAAGTTCTGCCGGATGGCGGTGCTGTGATCCTTTTTAATACGACAACCAACATAAAGCCGACGCAATATGCGGAATGGACCTGGCAGCGTTTTGTTCAGGATGAATCACTCGCTGAAAAAACATTTCCGGAGTTCTGCCGGCCGTCGCGTCCAAACCATCCTCTCTTGGAGAAGCTGTTCGTTTTCGAACCGCATGAGCCGCTTCCACCCGATGATTCGTTAAGGATTGTCGAGGCCTCCGGACGATATGACGAAGTGCAGATCATCGGCAACGATATCGTCGATCTATTACACCGCGGGGAAAGCCCAAACGAGATTGCCGTCGTGGTCCGCCACATCGAAACCTATGGCGAGATGATCGAGGACGTTTTCACGCGCTACGGAATCCCACACAGTTTTGATACTGGTGTACCTCTGCTTCGGATCCCATTCATCAAGTATTGGCTCGCGCTGCTCGACCTCGTTACGAGCGAGCGCTCGCGTGAAGCGCTCGCTCGGGTTATGTCGAGCGCGTACTTCATCCCTAGACTGTCCCCCAAAATCGATGTCGATCGAGTCCTCGCTGGCGCCGGTTACATCGACCGGAATCACGTCCGGGCCTCTCAGTTGGTGGCGCGCAAAAGTTCTCCGCTCACCGCGGAATTGGAGAGATTCGAACAGTTCTTGGATGAACTGGAAAACTCGACAGGTACAGTCGTTGATTTCCTCTCTCGCCTGCGGCCTGAATCTTCGTTCGCCCAGCGCGACCGTCAAGCGTGGCGTGTCTTGGTTGAAGAGCTCGAGGCCGTTCGCGCTATAAGCGCGCCGGATGAGGGACTCAGTTTCCCGGAATTTCGCAAACTGGCTTCGGAAATTGCGGGCCTTCGGACAGTCGACCGAATGATTTCAGCTCCCGCGCCTCCTGGTGTTCCGCGAGTGCGCATTGTGAGTCCGCATTCGCTAGGCTACCGCGAATACCGGTGGATCTTTGCTCCTGGTTTTGCGGATGGTGAATTTCCATCGCGTTCGGCTTCAAATCCCTTGCTTCCGGACGAAACAATCGAAGCGATCAATGGGCGGATCCGGCCTCGCCGGCTCATGACCTCTCGGGATCGGAACCGGAAGGAGCCCCTATATTTATTCATGATTCTGGACTCCGCTGCGCGGCGCGCCACCCTGACCTATCCGGGCAGCACGCTGGAAGGGGAGATAATTTCTCCATCGATATATGTCGGAGAGATTGCACGGCATTATGACCCGGCTGCTGGGGCGGTCGGCGAAGCGCAGGCGCGGCAGCGCGCAGCCGTAACCGGCGAAGCGCAAGCGCGGCAGCGCGCAGCCGTAACCATTGACCGCCCGGGCGCTCATAGAGCGCCCCTACAGCCAAGGGGAGAGGGCGAATGGCTCAGTGCTGTTGCCCACGAGTGGCGGTGTGGAAGGATAACCGAAGAGCGCGCACAACAATTGTTGGGAGATGAGCTGCTGGAGCGGGGGAAGGCCGAATCGAGAGGATCGGCTCGAGCCGATATCGGCAGAGGTGTTTTCGAAGTCGATCGCGTATGGCATCCGAGTGAATTGAATTCGCTGAAAACGTGTCCTTTCGTATTTCTAGCGCGTCACGGCATGAAGCTTCGCCGAGGCGAGATGCCGGACTTCGAGGTGCCCCCGCTGGAAATCGGAATCCTGGCGCACGCCATACTCCGTGATTTTCATGCCGAACCCGTGCCTGCTTCCGAGGAGCTGGCTCGAGCGCGGATGGACGAGATCGTTCGGCGCAGACTCGCTCCTGCAGATGTAAACGGGCAAGGTCCGCATTCGGTTTTCGATCCGTCACTGTGGAAGATCCGGCGTCAGCAAATTGTGGCCGTATTGCATAGATATGTGGATTTTGCCGTCCATGATGCGCTTGACGGATTCGAAACGCAGTCGGCGTACCTGGATAACGCTTTGCCGCCTGCGCGTTTGGGAGAAGTATTGCTGTGCGGCAGACCGGATCACGTCTCAACGCATCGTGCGGGCGACAGGATTGATGGCATCCGGATCGATGACTTCAAATACTCGGCCGCATCCGGTTCAACGGCGAGGCTCCTGAAGGAGTCGTTTCAAATTCCAACTTATGCCTATCTGGCGATACAGGCTCTCGGCGCCGATCCGAGCGTCCGAACGGATGGCCGTTATCTGCTGCTCCGTTCTCCGGAAAACCCTGTCATCTCGTACTCGATTAACGAGGCGGTTATCGACGATGTACGGATGAGAGTGGAAGCTCTGATCCGCAAAGTTCATGAGGGCAAACTGCATCCTGATCCAACCGAAAAGCAGGACTGCATAGATTGCGAATATCGACGGTTGTGCAGGATGTACGGCGGTTGAGGGGAGAGGGTGGATCTTGAGATAACATGCTGTTTGAAACCAACACTGTCGTGTGGGCAAGCGCGGGAACCGGAAAAACCCGCAAACTGGTCGACGTGTATCTGGAACTTTTGGAACGCGGCATGGACCCCGGCCGCATTGTTGCCGTAACGTTCACCGAGCGGGCTGCAGCGGAGATGCGGGATCGAATCCGCACCGCATTAGCCGACAGGCAGGGCAGATGGACGGCGGCGATCTCAAGCTTGGCCGCCGCCCCGATTTCAACTATTCACGGTTTTTGCGGAATTCTTCTTCGCCAACATGGAATTGTATTGGGAATCGATCCGTCATCTTCGGTTCTGGACGAACAACAGAGCCTCGATCTAGCGCGGGAGGCTGCGCGCGAGACCATCCGTCAGGAAATTCTATCCGGCAACGAAGACGCAGAGAATCTATTTCGGGATTTTGGTTTGAACGAACTCGTCGACACACTGGTATCGGCGAGTGGTTGGCTGAACAGCCTTGGCCAGGATGCGGACTGGCTGCTGGCTCGCGTTCAGGACCAAGAGAAAACCGCGGCGGATCTCGAACAACAGATCGGCGATGAAATCCGTCGCTATGGCGGGAGCTTTGAGGCGATCGGCGAACGGTTCGACGAGTTGGAGTCCCGGAAAGCGAAACATCCTCTACGGAAGCGAGACGATTCTAGGGCACTGCTTCCCAGGATTGGTCAAATTGCCGGGGTTCCAACCTCCAGCCGCTTAACCAAACTCGCCGGGCTGTATATCGAGCGATTCCTATCGAAAAAGCGGGCTTTGAACGCGGTGGATTTCGATGATCTACTGCTTGGCACGCGCAACCTGTTGCGGGAACACAACGATATTCGCCGGCACTATCAGGATCACTTTGAAGCCTTGCTGGTCGATGAATTTCAGGACACCGACGAGGTCCAGGCGGAGATCATCTCGTTGCTTGCCGCGGACCCGCAACATCCGGGCCGTCTCGCTCCGGCTAAGCTCATGATTGTCGGCGATCCGAAGCAGTCGATTTACAGATTCCGGCGCGCCCGCGTGACCGTATTTTTTCGCCTGCTTCAGCGCATTCTCGATGAAGGAGGCCGGCTCGAGCATCTTCAAGAGAACTATCGGTCAGCGGCACCGATTGCCGAATTTTCAAACCGGCTTTCGGAACTGATGATGGATGGTGCCGGAAAGATCGAGAACATAGCCCACGCCCAGGCGGATCTGTCTTACCGAGTCCGGTTTTCGGAGGCAGACGTCTTGAAGCCGAAGTCCGATGCGCCATTTTTGGGCATAACGTATGTAGCCGCGGAATCGGGAGCAAAGGCCGCCCAGGGCCGAGAGATGGAAGCCGAGGCGATAGCGCGTTTACTGAAGGAATGGAAATCTTCCGGCCGAATTCAGTCGTGGAAAGAGGTTGCGATCCTCATGCGTGCAATGACGAACGTCGAGATCTATCTCAGCGCGCTCGAAATGCACGGAATCCCTGTCTACGTCGTGCAGGGGACGGCCTTCTATCAAAAGACCGAAGTGTCGGACCTGATCGCATTCCTGGAATTGGTCCTCCACCCCGACGACGAATTGCTTCGCGCCACCGTCTTAACGTCATCGCTTTTTGGGGTACCGTTCGAGGCGCTGTTGCCTCTCCCAGCTGTAGGGGCGGTCTATGACCGCCCACAATATCAAACCCCAACTACCGCGGGCGGTCCGCGAAGCGCAAGCGCGGCAGCGCGCAGCCTCAAAAATCGACCGCCCCTACAGCTGGTCCCGCTTTTCGCCGAGATCCTCAGTTACTGGCTTGAACACCGCGACGCCGCCACCGCCGCCGAGATTCTCCAAGACGTTATTCGCAAGACAAATTTCGACGTTGTCATGATGGCGCAAAAGAACGGACCGCAGCGCGTCGCCAATATCGGTAAACTGATCGAAATCACACGGAGCCTGTCGCGTCAGGGCACAACCGCACTGGACGACATCGTCCGCTATCTTCGCGACCGGGCCAACGACCCGTCGGTGCGCGAATCGGAAGCACAAATCGTTTCCCAGAACGATGAGGTCGTCCGCGTCCTCACGGTCCATCAGGCGAAGGGCCTTGAATTCGATATTGTCATTATTCCTGATCTCGCCGCCAAACCCGGACGCGCAACAGGCGACCGGACCTTCTTCAGCGATCGATGGGGACTCCTCGCCGGCACTGCTTACGGACTCCACCGAAAACCTTTGCCGCATGCGCTAATTCTGGAAGCCAAAGAGCGGGACGAAGATCAACAGTACGAAGAAGAAAAACGTTTGCTGTATGTTGCCGTGACCCGAGCGCGCAAGATGCTGGTGCTGGGCGAAGGATTTTCCAGGCAAAGCGGGCCGTGGTTGCGATGGATGGAACAGCTCTTCGCCACCGTTCAAACCGGCGCTGTCGAACGCGCGCGTGATGGAAAACCGCAGACGGTAAAATTCAAGGGTTTCGCCGTAAAAATTCTTCCTGCCTCCCAGCTCAATGTTCCCGAGCAACTGGCTTTCACTGCCGGGACGATGCTGGTCGGCGAGACCGATATCCCGTGTGGCGCGAGGGCTCCCGTGCCGTTATCTATCGAAATGACACCTTCGGATCTCACGGCGCTGGGCGGCTGTTTTCGCTATTTTCATTGGACCCGCACCTTAGGATGGTCGGAGCCCGGAGCCGAACCTACGGGCCGCTCATCGCAGATGCGGCTTGGCTCACTCGCGCATAAGTTTCTCGAAACCGCCGCCACGCCCGGGTCAGAGGCATTGGCTTCGGCCGGCATTCCCGATCTCGATTTCGTATTTCAGTCAGCGGAGTGGCGCCAATTATCGTCAGCGTCGCCTGAACGTGAACTGCCATTCCTCATGCATCTCGAGGCTGGCGGAAAGGATTGTTGGATTCGAGGCCGGATGGATGCGGTGGTCGTTGCCGATGTGCCCAAGGTTATCGATTACAAGTACGCGGCCTGGCAAGAAGGCGCAGAGAGCGATTACGAAGTGCAATTGACAGCTTACTCGCTTGCATTGATGAAAGCTCTCTCCGCGGGCCGGGCGATTGCCGAGCTGTGGTATCTAAAATCGCCGATGAAGGTCGTGCGGCGCGAATATACGTTCGAAGAGGCTGAGAACCGGTTACGAGAGTTGTTTTTGAAGTATGTGAACGCTATCCAGACGAACCATTGGGCTGCAGCCGAACGCTCCTATTGCGACCACGTCGAATGTGGATTCCGCAAGAAATGCTGGAGCGCAAGCTAGTGTCCCGTCTCCTAAATAGCTATACCATTGCCGATGGGGCTTGCGAGGCGAGGTCGAGGAGCGATGAGGAGGCAGATGCTCTTTCATCGCCGACGAATCGCGACGACGAGATCGCCCGCAACCCCCATCGGCCCTTCGGGTTGCGGCGGAACGGCCCCGTCTTCGTTGTCGCTCCTCGGTCACAATGAAAGAGCATTGCTCCCTCGTCGCTCCTAGAATCCGGGGCCGTTGCGCTCGCAACAATGGTATAGCTATTTAGGAGACGGGACACTAGGATGCCAAGTTGGGTCTCCGCACTCGCTATCGCCATACTGGTTGTCGTCATGCCTTTCACGCTCATCCTCAAACTGATGCTCCAACTTCCAAAATCTGTTGCGCTGTCTCACCGGAGATGGCCGCTGCTGGTGAACATCGGGATCATCGGAGCCATCACGGCCTATACCACGATTTTCATTCGGAGCGCCTACTACGGGCGGATCGCGAGTCCCGTGACCGTTCTTATGGAATTCGTGATCGCCGCGTTGGCGTACGTTTTCGGATTGGTGTTGCTGCTCCGGCAATTCTCCGGGCTTTATGCCGAATACCTCATTACGACCGGCCGGAGCGGTCTTTTCATCAGGAAGATTGCTTATCGGAATATCATCAATATCGAAGAAGTGGCCAGAGGGCACGGCGAATCGCAGTTACGGATCGAAACCAGCCGCGGTCTCGAACATTCATTTACGCTGCCCACTCCATGTCTAGCGTCGCTTTACGATCGCGTGAAGCCGCAATTGTAGCTCTGTGCCCGGTTTGCCGTTATTATTGTCGTCAATGGAGCACATCATCCGCCAGTATTCGCTGGAAGCCGGCGCGCTGGAAGCCCAATATATTGAAGAGTACTTCACAGAATTCCGGCGGAAGAAAACCGCTGAAGAGATCATCGATCGGCTGAAAGATCGAGAGCATCTGATCCTGGTTTCCATGGCTCCACCCGATGACGACGGCACGCTGACTCCTGTTGCCTATAAGATCGGCCATGAGTTGCGGAGCCAGGAGGCCAATATTATGCTGTCCGACCTGGTGAGCCAGCTCCGCGAGGTCGTCGACTTTTCGAATCGAAAGATTTTCTACAGTTGGATTGGCGGTACGCGCCAGGAATGGCGCGGCCAAGGCCGCTACCGCGCCCTTACCGAGCAACAGGAAGAATGGGTGCACGCGCACGGATATCACGAACTGGTCGTCAAAACGAAAAATAGGTTTTATCCGATGCGCGCAACGCTAGATCATCTCAACTTCGACGTCATCAAATTTCAGAGACATCTTCGCGACAACCGCGAATCCAAGGTTTATCTCAGTAAAAAGATCGCTGCCGAAGTCCTGAATCAGCATCGAACCACGCGATCAGTGGTCGAAGCGGCATGAGAATTCGGGGAACAGAATCAATTTGCTGCTGTTACCGCACCGGGTCCGCGAACGGGTCCGCGTCCGGCCCCTCGTCGGCAAAGCCGCCGCGGACAAATCCTCCGCATCCGTTGATCACGATACACAGGGTTGCGGGATCAGGGCCTCGTCCTTCCGCGAACGCCTGCTCTGCGACGCGCGCCCCCCGCAGCAATGCCGGCAGGCCGAAATTCCCCTCGTGGCACCGCGGCTCATAGTAAATTCGATTGGCCGCATCGCTTTGCTTCTTCAATTCCTGCTTGACGGTCCACGGTTTCGTCCACGTCGTCGGGTCGTCAATGGTGACGACATACTCGATCGTATCCGCGTCGAGACGCGTCCACCGTTCCACGAGATGCAGATTTTCGTGAGCTCCCTGAAAATCCGATTTCGGCGAGAAATTCGTGACGTCGACGACCAGCGTGTTGCCCTCCCAACCGCCTCGTGAATCCCCCCACCATTGACGGAGATTCGCTGGGAGGTGTAGGGCTGTCGTGATCGGGATCTGGCGATACCGGCCATGCCCGCCGCCTATATCGTAGAAGATCGACACCTCGCCGGGAGCCTGCACGATTCGACTGAAACCGCCAGTCCAGCTACCAAAGTCCGGGAGGGCGCCGCTCAAGCAGCGCTCGGCCAGACTGCGGTCCTCCGGGCCATCAGCGCGGTTGATCGACGCGCTCAAATACATTGGGGAGGTTTCGTTTCGTCTCGGTGATACGGGTCCGTACTTTCCGCCGGCGCAGCCAGGGAGTTGCTGTTTGCAGGCTGAGGTTGGTTCGAGGAGCGCGAGCTGAAACTGTCGCAGGACGTCCCTGGCCTTCTGAGCCTCAGGGGTGGGCGGAGGAATTCTCCCGTTCTGCGGATCGATGATGAGTGAGGTCCGCTTGCCGACGGGCAAATGCATCGTGAAGGGTGCCTGGACGAATTCGGCATTCACGTCTCGCTCGGTGCCCCGCACCCGGCGGGTATCGGTGCTGTCACGCCCGACAATATCCGCAATTCGTCGATCAAGCTCGGCGCGTTCTGCGTCAGTCAAAAACTCCCGGTCGCCGTACTTGGTGGGCCGCTGCAGTGGTATGTCGACATCTCTGGACCAAATGCCCTGCAGATCCGGCTCGCCCCAGGCCGTCTTCAGCGCCGGCGCCGTTTTGCCGGTGACCGTTGGCGCCTTGTTCGTTGCGGCGGGAGTGTGGGTGCCTTCGCCGGAGGCTACCACGACCCCGACGAAGCTTCCAGGCGAAGTCGGGCCGGTGACGACGCGTATCGTCGGCAATAAGAGGGCAATCGTAATGGCTGCACTCGCCAACAGCGGTCTGCCCCGCTCCTTTTCATTAATCAACATGATCTGTAGCACGCTGCTCGCTTATCAGGTTTCGAGTTTCGGGTTTCGAGTTACAGACTGACGAGTGTGAACCCGCAACCCGTAACCCGTAACCCGTCAACTCGTCAACTCGCAAGTTTGCCGAATCGGTTGATGCTATCACCGTCGGCCGAGCGCGAACAACGTTACAAGTGCAGCTCCCGCCCGCTTTCCTTTGCGTCCTCCGCGGTACGCGCTCTTATACCGATCCGGGACCGCCCCCGCCGTGCTCTACCCGCGCCTAACGATCTCGCGACCGCAAACGTACACACGGAGCCTTCCTTTTCTGTCGCTTACATGGCCTGCGGCTCGCCTTACGGGGTCGAGATCGCAATTCCACCAACGTTTCGAAGGGCCTCACAAATATTTGTGCTGCATGACTACTCCTAATCCAACCCACCCACTTTTCCATTTTCCTTGAAGGAGCCATGACCTGCCCCTAGAGTGTCGTGATCACTTGCGCTCAAGGAGGGCGCTTTAGACATGACACGATATCTGGTAATGAGCATTGCGCTGGTGCTGGTATTCACAGGTTCCGCGTTTTCCCAGCACGGTGCTCAAATTTTCGGCGGGTACTCGTATCAACGAACTGGCGGCGAAGGAGTGAATGGGTTTAATGCATCGGTAACGGGCGACATTACGCCCTGGGTTGGAATAACCGGAGATTTTGCTCTTCATTCGAAGGGCACATCAGTACTCCTACCTAACTCGAGTACCCTGCTCAATGCCGATGCGAAGCTTCTGTCCTTCATGTTTGGACCCCAATTCACTAGTCATGTGAATGATGCGACAAGTATGTTCGTTCACATTTTGGCGGGCGGCTACCGCGCTTCCGGGAGCGTTGCCTCCTCGGGTCTGGGTCTCAGCGTTAACAGCTCCGGCACTGGATTTTCGACTGCCACTGGCGGTGGCGTTGACTTTCGCGTGGCTCCCAGGATCGCTGTGCGCCCAGTCCAAATCGACTGGATCCATCTGGGCAACACCAGTCTCTTTGGTGCTGACATGGGAAGCAGTAACGGATTCAGGTATTCGGGAGGAATCGTGGTCCGATTCTAAGTGTTCGAGTCCGCCGGGTCCCTTCGCGACAGTCCTGCCAGATGGGGCCCCCGGTGCCTTAGGCTGAATCATCGAATAACCAGCAAGGCACCGGAGCATCCACCTCATTTGATAGGCCTACCTAGGACGAAGCTCGGGCATATTGGTTAAACCACTCGATCGTGCGAGCCCATGCCTGTGGCGCCGTGACTTTGTTATAGCGTTCCGGCGTGGCGTCATTAAAGAAACCATGGACCGAGTTCGGCCAGATGTGGACCTCATTCGGGAGATTGTTTTTCTTCAGCGCCTCCTCATACGCCGGATAGGCCTTGACGAGGGCCGCGTCGAGCGCGCCATGGTGTATGAGTACCGCGGCTTTGATTTTCGGCACATCGGCCATCATAGGATTGCCGCCATAGAATGGAGCAATGGCGGCCATATCCGCGCCCATCATAGTCGCCAGCGTATTGCATACGCCTCCGCCAAAGCAGAAGCCGGTTGCGCAGACTTTGCCGGTAGACAGCGGATGTGTTTTCAACCATTGCGCGGATGCGAGGAAATCCTGAATCCTTTTGCCGGGATCGATCTTGCCAAATAACTGGCCGCCTCTGTAGTCGTCGTTGGGATAACCCCCGACCGTCGTCAGCGCATCGGGCGCAAATGCGATGAAGTTCTCTAGTGCGAACCGCCGTGCGACGTCTTCGGTATGGGGATTCAGCCCGCGATTCTCGTGTACCACGAGAACGGCAGGCAGCTTGGTCGGTGTTTCGGCACGGGAGTCCTGGCTGAATGGCCGGACGAAGTAGCCGCGGATGTAGCCATTTCCATTGGGCGAGGGTATGGTCTCGTAGCTCGCCTTGATTCGCTCGTCGTCTTTGCGAACCTGCTGCCCTAGTGCGTAGTTCGGCATCAACGCCTGGACAATTGCCTCCGCACTAAGGCCGGCAATGGCGAAACGCTTCACTCCACGAAGGAAGTCACGACGGCTGACCTCGCCGTGAATGTAACGTGTGTACAGTTCCACCGCTTCCGCGGGGATTTTCATCATTCCTTTTTCCTGAACAGGTTTCATTGATGCCTCCTTTCGGCCGGTCGAGGATATCATCCTTTTTTACCCGAAATGAAATCGGCGGTATAGATCGCCAACGCTGGAATAGTCGGAGAACCGTAGAAGTGCATGAAAGTCCCGGAAAGTCGGGTTTGTCGGAGGTTCAAATCCTGCGGCCCGAGTTTTCATCCTATTAGATGTCACGTCGGCCAAGGACGG
>Ga0209236_1002373_pt1 | contig 11523 bp, 8 predicted proteins | sample GraSoi013_1_40cm_FD_185819 | JGI IMG/M metagenome (GOLD analysis project Ga0209236, IMG submission 185819) | Grasslands soil microbial communities from the Angelo Coastal Reserve, California, USA - Sample 09_27_2013_1_40cm (SPAdes) (version 2) | ecosystem: Environmental > Terrestrial > Soil >... | reverse complement strand
CATAGATGTCGAACTCCTAGGTAGAAAAAATGGGTCTAAACGATCTGACCATAGAGAAATTGATCACTGAGATCAACGGCTACAAAGAAAAAATGCGGACAATACACGAAGAATACGGACGAGCCTCGCAGGATCTGCAGGACCGGATCAACGTACTCGGCTACACACTGAACGAGCACCTGAAATCGACAAAGGACGCGATGGCCACAACCCCACAGCGACTACTGAATCTAGAAATGAAATTCGTCACTGGCGATGTCAACGAGTCTGAGTACCGTGCTCAGCGCGCAGAGTTCAAGGGCCTGCTGGAGAACAATCTCAAGAGCATCGAAGAAATCAAACAGATGATCGACACACTCGGCCACATCGAAACCAAACCACTCGCCCCAGGCGAGTTCAAGCAGACATATCCAGAGAACAAGCCCCCCGCCAGTATCAGCTGGGTGGGGATCGGCTCTCTCGCATCAGCCAAGCCTTGGACTCCAACCCAACCACAACCGCTTGCTAGTCCAACAACCCCTGCTCAGGCTACTCTGGCTCCGAGCAATGTTGTCGAGGAGCACGTAGAACCAACATCTCCAGCTCCTACTCTGCCAGCGAGCAACGGAACCGGCTCTCCGACTCCAGAGACAACCAACGCACCATCCACTACTCCGTTGAACGCTCTCGCAGCCAGCACAGCTCCAGTCAGCGCTCCTGTAGAATCCTCGGACATCGCATCCTCAAGCACTCTCGACGAGTCATTCAACCTCGCTCCATCGCAAGACGTTGCGGAGGATATTGCTGACGCGCTTGTCGTCAAAGTCGTAGACGATATCCCTACACTCGACGCATCCGCACAAGTAGCAACAACAGAGACATCACAAGTCCAACCAGCGATAGCAGGCACAGAAGCTATTCCAGGCATTCAAGGCTCACCGGATCTGTCCTCGGTCGGCCTCGCCCCCCCGAGCCAGTTCTACAAGGTCGTCTGTCCGAAATGCGGTGCTGATGTTCCAAAGCCTGCGAAGGTCTGGGAGCTCAAGGGCGGCAAGTCGAAGAAGAACGTGCTAATCGGGCTCTTCCAGTGCCAGGACTGCAGGGTCAAGTTCAGAGAAGCTCTCACAAGAGAGATACTCTAAACACGGCTCTCCAACAAACCCCTTTCCCCTTATCCTCTTTTTTTTCTCTCCTCTCTATTACCTTGTTTTCGTCGCGATGGTAGCAAACCCTTAAGACGCAACGCCTAGCTCCGTGCTCGTTATTCGAGCATAATCGATTGACAACTGAGACTACAACAATGAGTGAGAAAGTAGAGCACAAGCCAGCACGTGAACGTCACGAGCCGCGGACAGAGAGAACGGAACCCACTCCAGAAAGACGAGAAGAGAGACCACGTGAAGAGAGACCACGCGTAGAAAGGCCACGTGGCCAGATTCCGCCAGACACCGTGTTTATCGGGAAGAAACCGCTGATGGCCTATGCGACTGCTGTCATGATGCATTTCAACAGTGGCCAGAACACTCTAACCGTCAAGGCTCGAGGACAGTCGATTAGTCATGCGGTGGATGTTGTCGAGGTTGTTCGGCGCCGGTTCTTCCAGGGAAAACTCACCATCAAAGAAGTACGAATCGCCTCGGAAGTTCTCGGAGAAGAAGGAGACACACGAAACGTCTCGACGATCGAAATTGTCCTAGAGAAGGCAGCGTAGCAAACCCGTTTCTGAAACGTTCTATTAGCAATCAGGGAACTGTAGAATCACAGGCAATTCTGCGTCGCGAGACTCGCCTGCATACCTTATTTTTCTAGAGCGTCGCAAGACGGGCGAATTCTAACACGGACCCATCAAAATCCCCGTATCACGGATAACCGACCTCAACTGGACGTTAACACCGTCATGGACTCTCAGCTGACTTTCAAGGCAATTCCTAGGGATAATCAGGCCGTTGAATCGTATTGTTTGCGATCGATGGGTCATGAGATGAGCCCGAACCTTATTCTTTAGGAGAACTTCCCAAACGCGACTTCTGAGTCGCAAGACTCAACTGCAGTCGACATTTCTTGACTGGTAACGGATCCGGTAACCGTGAATGGTAACAGAACCAATCCTAAAAAAAAATACTAGCTGCAAGCTCATCATGTCTTGAACACTAGGGACAATGGTCCGAGATGGATCGGTTAGCATGGCCAGGATCTGGATGAAGTGAGAGCCGTTGTGAATGACGGACTAGGTTTCTCAAGCGATTTGCGAATGTCAGCCACTATGGATTCTTTAGATAATCTAACATAAGCGTGACTCAAGCCGATATCCTCCTCTGGTAAGAAGATGGAACTCGGTTACTTGACAAAGGCGGGTCATTATGTTGAGGTGGACAGCTTCGGCAGGAGAACTATCTGCAAGGCTTTGCGAATCGACGAATCGAAGAAATCGACGGAATTTCTCGGCGTGTCACGCTCAATTGAAGCACTTGGTCAGGTTCAGGTCACGGTATGGCTTCACGGGAACGGGTGGGCGAATCCAGGCGAAAGGATTCTTGGACGCAGCCGCGCAAGATTGTACCGAACCCGGACAGGCCATTACGTGCTTGGTGGAAGTTGGCGACGAATCAAAGGGATGACAGCCGACGCGTATTACTGGAGACCAAGGCCTTCCGTATGGGCTCCATTCCTCTGGCGAGGCAAATTCCCCGACAAAGCAACAAAGCTCTTTCCTCCTGGAAGAAAGCGACCTTTTGTCGTTCGATTTCTAGATCAGACTGTTACCGGTAGCCGAAGAGAAGGACGGATCGTGGAGCTTCTCGGCTTCGAGCTCAAAGACTTCTCACAGTTTGTGATCGGGAAACTGAGTGCAGAGCTGGAGTTTGAAGATGAAGCGTCCGCAGAGAGCTTTGCGAAAAGCTTTCCAGCCGCCGATGATCGAGGCAAGCTAGATACGGCCGTCTCCGTAGATGTAGGCCGAGACAAGCGGCTCGCGGCGACACGACGAGAGAAGCTCACGCTTGCATCTTGCATCTCCTCCATAATCGGAATCCCGTCCCTTATTGCCTTACTTACAATCGCATTGCATTTGCCGTCAAGCGACACTTTACCCTTGCTAGAAATTTCTACTGTGCTTGCGGTCCTTGCCATCCCAAGCGTCTTCAGGTACAGACGACGGCTCAGATCCGAGATCCGTGACCTACGGATGAAATGGCCTACTGAATATTTCAGACGATGGACTTCACAGTTTCCACTAAGATCAGGCGCTCTCATCGCCACGTTGAAAGAACTCAATGTCACGCTTGACCCGACAATGATCGATATGAGACCCCTTCAGAACTTCCTACAACGTTTACCGCCGGACACTTTCTTCGGCGCGCTCGCCTTGGACATTTCAGGCTACTTGGCACATGCCTTCTTGCAAATTGTTGGTAGAGGGGCCCGCTTCAACTGGCGTCCCGAGGTTGGAACTGCCGAACCTGTGTTGGTGCTGGACGAAGCCTATCTCTCCATCAATTTCCTTAACAAAGTCCGGAACATCTGGATCTCCAAAGGCAAAGAAGAACTCGATCACTGGCTCTGGAACGGCGCGAGAGTAGCCGAAGACCGACTGGCTCTCCAGCCGATCGCAATTCTAATCGCGCTTGGATTCATGAAAGAAGTGAATCAGCTCCCACAGCTTCACGATGACCTGAGGAATGCAATCCCGATTTCGCTGAGCAAGCAACAGAGGATGGGAGAACATATCTACCGTGTGACCTGGATAAGAAAATCTCCATTTGACATCGCATGGACTGAGATCGAGAAACCGCCGCCCGGTTGGGGTCTGGCAACCATAGCGGCTATACCATTCTGCAGCGACACGAAGACGCTTGAAGGAAAACTTGAAGCAAGTTCCCCGAGAAGCCCCTCCAGAGAAGATCTCGCAATCGTCCGCTTCAAGAGCAACGATCTAGTACCATTGGGAGTTCTTCTTCACAACTATCTCGAAGTTGGGCCAGCCTACGTAAAACGGTCAGACCAGCTCGAATTAAAGATCATAGCAGCGGTCGAGGAGGCTCAAGTTGTTACGCCTCGCATGCGTGATTTACAGTCGCAAGTAAGAGAATCAATCGGTCCCAAGAATATGGGGCAGGGGATTCCTATGGATTCCCAAGCAGCGTTCATGGGACGAATAGTCTCTATCAGTGAAACGGCGAACCCATTCACGGGAATCCCGCTTTGGCGTATAGGGATCGACTTTTCTGGGTTCAATCTTGATGTTCTTGTCAGAAAGGACAAGTGCGGAGGAAACCCTCAACCGGGACTCTTTCTCGCGGGAACACTCTGGCTGGTTGGAGACTTGTTGCCTTCGGAGCCGAGCCCGCCCTCAGAGTACATCGGCTAACGCATTTGATATCGTTCAAGAATTCATGGGCCCGAGATGCAGTGGATTGAATCCTTAGTGTAAGTTGAAAGACCCATCATCTAGTTAATATGGTCGCCCAGGAAAAAGGGTAACGCTGGAAGCTCTGGGCAATTTCCTTGGCACCCTCAGGACCCTACCACTCACCAGATTCTCTTCAATCCCTTGAGCTTGTCGAAGACCCTGTCACTCGAGACGACTATCCCATCAAAGCTCTCCGCCTCGGCCGCAACTCCAGCGTCAAAATAGTCTGTTCCCTCCTCGCCTTCGATCTTGGCTGAAAGATAGAGGACTGTTGGCGAGACGGGCCTTACCTTTACCGTGGAGTCAGGATAGTCTTTCGCGAGCAGTGCGTGCTGCAGCATCCTCTGCCCATGGCTGAAACCCCGACTCTTCATGACGATGTCGAATTCGAGCATTGCAAAACCCGCCAGATAATAATGGGGCTCGGCGAGACGGGCTAGAAACCGCTTCGACTTGTCGTGAACAGCATCCTTGGGATCCGCGGCCCCAAAGAGCACAACGGTATCAAGAATAGGCAAGAGACCCTAGTTCTTCTTAAACAAAAAGCGAGAAGCCTCATGATCCCGCTCCTTGTAGCGAAACCCAGGGAGAGAAGTGTTGAAGCTCTTCCCCTTAAGAGAGACCATCAAGACCCCTTCCGAGGACGGAATCGCCAACACCTCGTCTCCCGGCTCAACCTTCAAGAATTCTCGAACCTCCTTATCCAAGACAACCCGATACCGATCATCCACCCTCAACACCGCCATTACTCATCCCACAATACTAACGTTTCTCCCACGCATAAATCTTTCCTATCGCGGCCAGCTAGGTCCATACAACCAGATAGGAAGATAGTTGACTCAGGAATATACTTGGAGCGTGGGCCTCTCGACCCTCGTTACTAGAACCATCCCAGGATTAAGCTTGTCAACCTTGGCGTAGTGTCTGCCTGTTTCGCTAGCTTTAAGTGTAGACGATTGATGTAAACATTTGGGGAGCCTGATTTGGCGGTCGTTTCGTTTCGGGTCCCGGACAGTCTCCGCGAGGAGATGGAACGGGTGAGTATTGACTGGCCTGATGTGCTGCGGAGGATAGTAGAAGAGAGGATTCTCCTTGAGAAGCGTAGACGGGCCGCGGCTAGGATGGACGCATCGAGAAAGAAGACGGTTGGGGTGCGGTTCAATAGTACTAGGGAGATTAGGAAGATGAGGGATGCCCGGTAGCCCTCTTTATCTCCTAGACTCGAGCGTTATCGCCAAATGGTTTGTTCAAGAGGATGACTCAGACAAGGCCCTGGAGATTCGAGACCTCTTTATCCAGAAGAGGCACAGAGTCTCAACCATCTCCCTCCTCCGTTACGAGTTGGGAAATGTCCTCTGGAAACATCCAGCTAAGAGGATCGAAAGTGTCAGGGAAGACTTCGAATCGCTCTCAGAGATGGCTATTCCAACGCTCGACATTGATGATCCGAAGGTTCTAACACGAGTCTTCGAAACGGCTCGAAGCTCGGAGATCACCTTCTATGACGCAAGCTATCTAACAGCCACCGAGGAATCAAAAGCCGTCCTCGTGACGGCTGACAAGAGACTCTTTGGAAAACTGAAGGGCCGAAAGGATGCGATCCTCCTAAGAGACTGGAAGACCCCGGTCAGAAGAGGACGAGCGTCCTCTAAAGTCAAGAATTCATGACGAGGCTAACGACCTCTTCGACTTGTTCGGGTCAGGGACGGGATGTGGGAGTTGATGATTCTGCTAGGGATTTGAGTCTCAGGCTGTGTTCAAAGCGTTTTCCGTGGCATCTTCAGGGTCGTCAGCCTTGGAAGCCTCGGAGGTCTCCGCATTCTGCGCCTCCTCCGTTTTCCTCTCCTCTGGCTTGCGAAAGACTATTGTCGCATAATTCCTGGACCGATTCTCACGCTCTCTCCGCTCCTCCGACTCTCTCACTCTCCTCGTCAGCGCCTGCAGCTCAATCGTCATAGCCTCCAGACTGAAATTCTTCAGAATCTGATCCTTATACCAGATCAACTGACCCGCAAGCTTGGTCCACCTGACCCGCTGCGCACTAGGAGTATACTGAGACTTCGCGTATTTATGAGACGTTTGGATGAGATCCTGAACAGTCTCAATCATAATCGTCCGCTCAGACTGCCGCCAAACATTGATACTCCTGTCAACCTCAGACTCCTCACCAACCTCGTCCTCGTCCATTGGTACCTGCATGATTCTTCGATCTAGTTGGATATGTCCGCGAGAGAGAAGAACGAAAAACATCAAGAAAACTACGCGCAACCTACTCGAACATTTTGGGCAACACTTTCACCTGAATATTCAGGGTCCTCTCTCGTCTTTCAACTAGGCCGAGCATCTCTTGTCCCACGCGGAGCTTGGATTGCAGGGCATGGTGTCGAGCTCGGTCCTTAGCCTACCGCTTTCTTCACGAGCGCGGCGACGAAAAAGAATGGTTCCCAGAGAGTCGAATCTGCATCTCGACTGATAGACGGGAGAATCAGGAAGCTAGACTACTGGCGCGGAGAGATGCTATCCCGCCTCCACGCTCTGATCAAGCAAGCCGACCCTAAAATCGTCGAGGTGTGGAAGTGAAGGAAGCTAGATTCGGCTGTGACGCCTATGTGGTTCCACGACGGGTTGATCTGCATCGGCGAGACGTACAAGAATGTCGTAAAGCTGGCATTCTCCAGGGCGCCTCGCTAGATGCCCCCAGGGTCTCTTCAATCATGGTCAGGCTTGGCCTGTTCCGTGCCTAGCTCACAGCTTCAACGGCACTTGTTATTGTCTCGGTGTACGCGATGCCTTCCGCAGTCATGACGCTTATGCGAAGAGATATCCAGAAGAAATAGCCGCGACCCGTCGCGGGAATATGAGCACTGACCAGCATTCCATCCTTGCCTAGATTAAGCACACTTGCGCTGGTCCAAGTCGACGCCCCAGTTTGCGCTATCTCGGCGGAAGCGTCCACAGGTCTAATCCTTGCCCCGTTAGGCGCGAGCAGTGCGACTCTGACCTGGAGGGTTTCACTGTTGTCCAGCTGTGCTTGGTTCAGAAGATTGAGGCCCTTGACGTCATAGTTGTAGGTTGGGAGCGGAATTGGTCCTTGCTGGCCTGAGTTTGTCAGGAAGACTATGTCGCTGGTCCCGTTCGTGGCGAGCCCAGTCCAGTACCGGTTGGACTGCAGTTGCATAACGACCTCAACGATCGCAGCTCTTCTCGGTAGTGAAACATTGACTGGCGGCAACGGAAATAGGTTAAGATTTGCGTCGTACCCGTACCAAATAAAGTTCCGCACCGTGCTCAGTTTCCCATCAACGTAAACTGACATCTGGAAATTCACTCCATAATCGGCGATGTCGTTTCCGACATGGCCGTAGTTGTCCGTGACCTCGAACCCACTCAGTAACAAGTTATCACCCTGTCTCTGCGCGAGCGTCAACCTCGGATGAACGGGCTGGGCAGCCCAGGTCTCATTGTGCGTTTCGCCCGGCGCGTCGACTCTGCCTAACTGGGACGAGCCGAACAGGGGGTACGCGAAGGAATAGTCGACGGGAAAGGGTGAGTCGAACCAGAAGGGAGATTCGAAGAAGTCGACTGGGTAGTTACCCACGATATTAGACGGCGCGAAGAATTGGCGGTAGCCGGCCTCTGTAGGCTGCTGATATTCGATGCGTTGGGAGGGAACGATAGCGTAAAAGCTGGTATAGTTGATGGTTTGATTGAAGGCCATCGGGAAAGACCATCGCCCGAAGGCCTTTCGTTGAGGAGACTCGCCATGGTAGGTTGCGTATGTCTTCGCGAAAGGTGAGAGGTCGGCGACGGTATGGGTGATGGGCTGTTGAGTGTGGTTTGTCATGGAAATGTCGTAGAGGACAGGACTGGTCTCGGCTGGACTACGTGTCACGAGCCATCGATCAAAGGTCCAAAATGTGCCTAGTTTGGCAGTCGCGTTGTTTACTGCGTAAAGGTACCATGTTTGGAAAAATACCGTTACTACAAACTGAACGTAGGAGCCGTCGGGCCGGACATAATCCGCGGTGTCGTCCTGTTGTAAACCGTTGTTGGCGCTGGAATCGGCTTGAAGGTTAAGGTTGACTGGTCGAGCCTTGGACGCGTCCAGGGTTACGTTTGCAGGGCTGGTCGTCACCGGGACTTCAAGCGCGACTACCCGGTAGTAGGACAAATAGTAGTAGTCGAAAAAACCATCAGTATAACGGAGTTGGGCGATTACCGTTTCCATTATGAAGTTGTAGCTGCTGGGGGGTAATCGAAGCGCGGCATGTCCGTTGCTGTCGACGTTCACGAAGAAGTTTTCGAAGCCGAGTCGGTCTAGGGCGTCATAGACGGAAAATTCTTGACCGACGATTAGATAGCTTCCAGCTGGGTTGATCCCATTTAGCAGCGCCGTTTGACGGGGTCCTTCCTTAGCAAAGCCGAAAATCGCGTGAGCAAGAGTGGTGTTACCACTGCTCGCGAAGATTCGTCCACTGAAGACGCTCCAAAGTTTCCTTGTCGGGGCGTTGGCCACGTTTATTGTGAGGGTGACAGAAGCCGAGCTTCCTGCGGCAATTGTGAGCTTGTTCTGGTCGAGGGAAACTATACCATTGAAGGTGGCCCCTGTGTCAAAAATGCTCAGCGGCGTCGGGACATCCCGCATCTCATACGAAAGGCTGACTGACATGGTGGTCGTGCCGAGGTTCATGACCTGAAAGGTACGCTGGATGCTAGGAGTTGTAAATGGCACATTCCCAAAGCTGATTTCCGAAGAGTTGAAGATGACACTAGCCTCGAGCGCATGATCAATTCTAATCATTCCGGCTCCCTGTTGATAGATGTCCACGTCTGGCTGTCCAGGGGGAGAGGGAGGAAGGACGATACTGCTGCTCTGCAGAACATCTTTGATCTCGGCCGGGGTGAGCGTGATTCCTCGCTGCCTAGCCTGTTGGAGAAGTAGAGCCACCGAGCCAGAAACATGAGGCGTCGCCATGCTGGTGCCTGAGAGCGTCGTGTAACGTGACCCTCGTTGGCACGGGATCGGGCCGGCGGTAGAGCTGCAAGCTGCAACTACGCCCACGCCCGGCGCGGCAATATCAGGCTTGACGTCGAAGTTGTCGACGCGAGGTCCTCGGCTGCTAAACGTCGCGATGCTCGGCAATCCGGGGTTTACAGCCTTTGTTGTAGCCGCAACCGTGATCGCATCGTCTGCAGCGCCAGGAGTGGCAACGCAAAAGTCGCACCCGGAATTCCCCGCGGCTATTACAACGGGAATTCCGTAGGCACTGACGATTTGATTTATCGCCTGTGAGAGCGGGTCTGAGCCGTCTGTTGGCCCTGCGCCCAAGCTCATCGAGATTACGTCCGCCTTGACGCCGTTGATTCCCTGCGCCGCTAATTGTAGCCCGATCATGACCCAACTGTCGAAGCCAAAACCCTGCCCGTTGAGGACTTTGATGCTCATGAGACTCGCACCAGGAGCAACACCGGTGTATCGGCCCCCACTGGCGGCGCCTGTTCCAGCAGCGATGCTTGCTACGTGAGTTCCGTGACCGAACAGGTCCTTCGTAGTGTGATCGCAGTATAATATGGGCTGGGCGAGGCAGGTCGCGTCAATCCTGACGATGACCTTGCTGGTGCCGTTGGCGAAGAAGAAGTCTGGGTGAGTAGCATCTATGCCCGTGTCGAGGATTGCGATATTGATGCCTGTGCCGTTGTAGCCGAGAACGTTCCGAGCAACATCTCCCCCGATCATGGGTACGCTCTGGTCAAGAGCAGCCGTGGCAACTTTGTCGAGCCAAATCTTCTGAATTCCGTTCGGAAGAGAAAGAGGCCGGTTTATGATGTGGCGACCGAAGTCAGCTGCATTCTCCTTTGGGATAGAGATGGCTTGGCTGTTGACCATAGTGAGGTTCGAATACTGGACCGAGTTGTTGTCCCACTGGTTGGAGAGGGGCGAACCCGGCGCGTATTGAACCACGGCTCCAAGGACACTCGTGGACTCGTCATTCAGATGGTTCTCAGTAATGTATTCGACGTTGAATAGGTAAGGGTCGAGGAGGTTCGGGACCAGGGACACAACGTCGGCCGGTACTGCGTAGGTTCCTTTCTGGCTGTCAGAGAAGGTCTCGAAGGGAACGGTTCCATATTGTCTAGGCGCTTCTCTTACTGCTACAGACCAGGCTCCCCCATCACTCTTAGAAACGTAGAGGATGTCGCCCGTGATGAGAGTGATAGTGTATTGATGAATAGGTGGAGTGGCGTTGACATACGTCACCGGGACGGTGTCGTCAGCGGTCAGGGCCGCTTGTGAGGCGGTTTGAAGATTGGCATGAACTTGTGGAAGGGGAGTGCTCAAGAGCACTAGGACAACTAGCAGTATAGTGAAGACTAGTTTGGAAGAGTGGCGTTTCACTTAGAGACACCACCGCTCCACGTTTGTTCTAATTTCGATATAACCTTACCTGAAGAGACCACCGTGCCTGGGCCGGCCTAGTGGGGGAGTTCGGTCCTTAGCTCACTGCTTTCTTCACGAGCGCGCTAATCCTTGCCTCTTCGGCATCGGTCAACTCCTTCAGCGCGAAGGCGTTGGGCCACATGTTGCCTTCGTCTAGGTTCGCCTTGTCGCTGAAGCCGAAAGTCGCGTACCTCGTCTTGAACTTCGCCCCTGACTGGAAGAAGCAGACGACCTTGTCGTCCTTGGCATACGCGGGCATCCCATACCAAAGCCTCGGCGTGAGGGCTGGCGCGCTTTCTTTGATGATAGCATGGAGACGTTTGGCCATGGTGCGATCCGGTTCCCGCATCTCGGCGATCTTCGCCAGCACGGCGCCCTCGCTCTCCCCCTTGCCAGCCGTCATCTCTTGGGCGCGGTCCCTTATCGCGCCTCGTTCCTCCTCCGTGAATGCTTTGCTGGTCACGGTGCTGCTCTTGGCGGACCGCTTCGTGCCGTTCTGTGTAGGTCTCATGGAATTCGATTCGTCTTTTCAGACGCTTAAGTATTTTTTCCACGAGTTCATTTTTCGTCGCTATGTTTACGTATGAACTTGGCAACAGACTCTGTCGAACGCTGAGCGATCGTCGAGATTCGCGGAGCGGTGTTGACAGCCTTTGGAGTAATCCTGGAGTTTGGGGACTAGGCGGACGCCATGAGT
>Ga0209236_1002365_pt1 | contig 11532 bp, 10 predicted proteins | sample GraSoi013_1_40cm_FD_185819 | JGI IMG/M metagenome (GOLD analysis project Ga0209236, IMG submission 185819) | Grasslands soil microbial communities from the Angelo Coastal Reserve, California, USA - Sample 09_27_2013_1_40cm (SPAdes) (version 2) | ecosystem: Environmental > Terrestrial > Soil >... | reverse complement strand
GATACGGCCTCGAGCGATTGACGTGGCTCTCGCAGGCGACGACGTCCGCGTACGAAGCCGTGTTCGGCGAGGCGCTCGCGTACCTGAAGCGCGCGACCGGAGCCAAGCGCGTCGACGACCGCGTCCTCCGGGAATACTCGAAAGTCGCGGGCATGCTCAAGGTCGAGACGCTGGCGGACATCCGCGAGATTCGCCAGCGCACGGCGGAACGCGTCGGGATCTCGGTCGACGAGCTCATTGCGCAGGTCTCGCCCCTCGAGGCGCTGTACAAGGTGTGCGACCACTCGCGCGCGTTGATCTTCATCCTCGGAGACGGCGTCGTGCCGTCGAACAGCCGGGAGGGTTATTTCGCCCGCCTCCTAGTGCGGCGGGGGCTTCGGGCGTTGAAGGACCTGAACATCACGTACAGCCTGGCCGACACGGTGTCCTTCATGATCGATCAGATCCGGGAGGACTATCCGGAATTCTTCTTCAACAAGGGGGACATCCTGAAGCTGCTGAAGGTCGAGGAGTCCCGGTACAAGGACACGCTCGAGAAAGGAAGGGCGACCGTCGGGAAGCTCACCACCGAGCTCACGGCCGCCGGCAAGGGATTCGACGCCGAAACCCTCTTGGAGCTCTACGACAGCCACGGACTCAATCCGGACGTCGTCCAAGAATTCACGGACTTGCCGATCGAAATCCCGGATGACTTCTACCGACAGGTGGCAGCGCGACACGAGCGTCCGGTTGCCGAGCCCGAGAAGCGATTCACGATCCAGAAGGAACTTCCGCCGACGAAACTTCGCGTGTACGAAGACCGCCGCCGGCGTTCGTTCCGCGCGAAAGTCATCGCAGTCGAAGGCGAGGCCGTCGTCCTCGATCAGACGTTCTTCTACCCGGAGGGCGGCGGGCAGGAAGCGGACCACGGGACGATCGACGAATTTGAAGTCTACGACGTCCAGCGAGCCGGACTGTCCGTCTTGCATTTCGTCCGCGGCGACGCCAGTCGTCTTCGGGGAACGCGGGTGTCGTGCGCGATCGATGCGAATCGAAGGGAGGCGCTCATGCGAAACCACACGGCCACCCACATCGTCTTGGGCGCCGCGCGCAAGGTCCTCGGAAACCATGTCTGGCAGGCGGGCGCCCACAAGGCCGTCGACATGGCCCGACTCGACATCACGCACTTCGATGCATTGACGGACGCGGAGCTCTTGAGGATCGAAGAGCTGGCGAACGACCAGGTCTTGGCCTCGCGACAGGTGCGCGCCAAGGTCCTGGCCCGCGATCTTGCGGAGCGGAAGTTTGGATTCCGGCTCTACCAGGGCGGCTCGGTGCCCGGCGGAGAGTTGCGGGTCGTCGAGATCCCGAAGTGGGACGTGGAAGCGTGCGGCGGAACGCACGTCGCGCGGACGAGCGACGTCGCCCTCATCAAGATCCTGCGTTCCACCCGAATCCAGGACGGCGTCGTGCGCCTCGAATACACCGCGGGGAAGGCGGCGTTCGAGGCCGTCCGGAAACAGTCCGAGGAAATCAAGCGCACGGCCGAGGTCTTCGGCGTCCCGCCGGACCAACTCGTTCCGACGGCCGAACGAATCGTCTCGGAGTGGAAGGAGCTCCGGAAGCTTTCTCAACGCACGACGGACGAACAGGCGGCCGTAAAGGCCAGGGAAGCGGTCCAGACGACGAGTGCGGCATGGCCGCTCGTGAAACAAGAGGTGGCGGAAGGCGTCGGCTTCATGATGTCCATGTCGAAGGCGATCGCCTCCGAGACGAAGGCGACCGCCATCCTGTGGGCGAAGGCACCCTCGGATGTCCGCCTGGTCGTGTCTCGCGGCCCGGGCGTCCCGGTCGACGTCGCCGAGATCCTCCAATCCGTCGCACCGGAGTTCCGGGGCAAAGGCGGCGGGAAACCCGATTTCGCCCAGGCGAGCTTCCCGAACCTCGACCAAGCGCGGGCGGCCGCGGAGCAGATCGAACGGACCATCCGCGAGAAACTTGGGACCCCGAGCGGATGACATGGATCTCGGGGCCTGGCGTCGCCGAATTCGGGAATACGACGAAATCACGAACGTCGGGCCGATCATCCGCCGGTACTTCGTGATCGGCGCGTTCGACGGAGCCCTCACGGTCCTCGGGATCATCATCGGCGCGTACGCCGTCGGAGCGTCGGAAGCCCACAAAGCGCTGATCCTCTCGGCATCGATCGGCGCGGCAATCGCCCTTGCGGTGAGCAGTGCCGTCGGGGCCTACGAAGCGGAGCGCGTCGAGAAGAAGCTCGACATCCGCACCATCGAGCGAGCGATGCTCGCGCGACTCAGTGAGGAACATAAGGAGGCCTTCCAGTTCGCCGCGATCCTGAGCGCGCTCGTCCACGGCGTCGCCCCCCTCCTGGCGGCGCTCCTTCCAATCATCCCGTTCGCATTCTTTGACTTTCGAGACGCGACGATCGCCGCGATCGTCATCACGTTCGTGCTCTTGTTCGTGATCGGCGCGTATCTCGGGAACCTCGTCCGCGAACGCGTGATCGTCACCGGGCTTCGCTTTGTGGCCGCCGGCCTCGGGACCGCGGTCCTCCTCTGGTTCATGGGAGCCCGCCCCATCTGAGGCGCGCAGCATTTCTCGCTCCGGCTTCCCTGCCGCTACGGCGAGGCCGCGAATCGCGGTAATCCGCCGCCATGCCTCGCCGGACGAAGGCCCGTGCATGATGGCTTTCTCGCCGGCGGCAACGATGGCCGGAAGGTTGTGTCGGCTCAGGACGAGGCTCTATACACCCTCGTCGCTCGGCGACGAGATTCACGGCACGCGTCGATAGTGCATACAAGGGATGTCGAATCTCAAGTGAATCCTTATCCGCCGAGTTCGTGATATGAGGTGTGGGAGCGAGGAGGGGGAGTCGTGGGAGCGGCTGGAGGGAGGCTCGGAGTAGACCGTTCGAGCGTCGAGGGGAAAGACATCGAGCTGAGGCTAACGTCGGTCCTTTACGGTCAGCTCGTCGAGCTCGCCTCCGATAACGGATACAGAAAGCCGCAAGCATTGGTGCGAGATCTGGTCCGCCTCGTTGGACTCTTGGGAGTGTCGGAACACATTCGAGCCATCCTTTCCGGTACCCCTCGCCCGAAGACCTAATTGCGAAAGCTTTGTCCCTTCGGCATCGAAAACACTTAGGCCAACTCCGGAGCCCCGCACCTTTTAATACGTGGGAGGGTTGGCTCGCGCAATGCTCTCCCCGGAGGCGGAGATTGAGACGCTCCGGGCCGCTGTGGCGCGCCAGTTTTCCGTGTACGGCGTCGTCGTCAGCCCGATGGCGCTGACGTTCCAGGTCGGGGTTCCTCCGGGCGGCGTCGACGCGCCCTTCGACGCCTTGCGGCTTGAACTTGTCCCGAAAGACTACATCCCCACGATCACCCAGGAGAAGGGCGAGACCCTCGTCCACATTCAACGACGGCCGCGACCGCGTTTCGCGCGGACGCAGGTGAACCTGATCCTGCTCCTCGTCACGGTCCTCACCACGACGTTCTTCGGTGGGGCGTGGAACTGGGCGGACTACTCGGGGAAGCCGTTCCTCTCCGTCGAGTCAATTGGGTTCGGCAGCCTCTTCTTCACCCTGCCTCTGCTGACGATCCTCGGCTCCCACGAGATGGGCCACTACCTCGTCGCGAAGCGATACAAAGTGCAAGCGTCTCTTCCGTTCTTCTTGCCGTCGGTCCCGCCCCTCGGCACGTTTGGCGCGTTCATCAGTATGAGAGACCCGATACCGAATCGCCGCGCGCTTCTCGATATCGGCGTTTCGGGACCTCTTGTCGGATTCGCGATCGCAATTCCGGTGACCTTGGCGGGACTCGCGTTGTCCGCGGCGTCGCCCGCTACCGGCCTCACGCTCGCAGGGGAGGCGCAGCCGTCGCTTCTGTTCCGCGCCCTCTCGTTGTTCTTCCCGCTGCCGGACACGCTGCTCAGCCATCCGCACCCGCTCGCATTCGCGGGCTGGGTCGGTTTGTTCGTGACCGCGATCAACCTCCTGCCGGCCGGTCAACTCGACGGAGGCCACGTCGCGAGGGCGCTCCTCGGGAGCCGCCAGCTCTACCTGTCCTGGTCCGCGGTCCTGATCCTCTTCGGACTGAGCCTCTTCTACCCCGGTTGGTTCCTGTTCGGGTTCCTGATCTTCATCCTCGGGGTGCGACATCCCCCGCCGTTGAATGACCTGACGCGTCTCGACCCGGGGCGAAAGCTAATCGGTATCGCCGCGGTCGCAATCCTGATCGTGACCTTCGTTCCGCAGCCGTTCGTGACCGTCGCGAGCGAACGGGGGCTTGCGTTCGTGGCGACCGACGGCACGCCGGTCCCAATCAATCAGACGATCGCATTGGGTACCTCCATTCTCTTGACCTTCGGGGTGAACAACACCGGGCCGGTGAAAGAGTCCGTAATCGTCACGGCGTACGATCCGAATCTGAACGCGTTTGGCTTCGTCATCCTGTTTACTTCGTACCAGATTGGTTCGGTTGTCACGCCAGTCAGCAACAACACCGTGACCATCTCGCTGAATTCCACTCAGCTCGCGGCGTTCGACTTGCGGGTGACAGCCCCTCCGACCTGGCCGATGACAAAGCCGCTCCCACAGTACGTCGCCTTCGTGGTCGTCGCGCGGACCATCGATGGATTGGTGAGCGCCCAGCTCCCGGTCGATCTTAAAGTCACTCCCTGACGAAGACGCAGAAGTGCCGGACGAGCGAGCGGTGGACTCGGAGCGCGTGGGTCTCCACGAGTTCGAGAAAATCGGAACCGCGCTCGATCCACCTTTCGCTGGGGAGCACAATCGCGAGATGCCCCGCCCGCGGGAGGAGATCGGCGAACGCGGCAAACGCGCGCGCGTACAATTGATCGATTGCCTCGCCCCGCGTCGATGCCGCGCGGCCATACGGCGGATCCGTCGCGATTCCATGGACCGATCCGGCGCGTAAGGGAGGGCGTCCAGCATCGGCGATGGCTAGATCGGGAGCACGTTCCCCGGGATGCAGCGAGGTGCGGGTCCCCAACACCATCCCCTGCTCGCGATCCAAACCGATCCCGCGAAGTCCCAGCTGCATCGCTTCGAGCAGGACTCCGCCCGTGCCGCAGAACGGGTCGAGGACGATGCCGGCCATCGGAACGCGGGCGAGGTTCACGAGCGCCCGCGCGAACTTGGGATGCAGAGAGATCGGTAAGGAGAACGGTCGGTTCGCGACCTTCGTCGCCTCGAGCCGAGAGCGATCCACCCGATGCAGGACCCGACCGAGGACGAATTCCTCATTAAGCAAAACCCGATAGTCAATCTGCGGCGCGTCCAGATCCACGCGGCCCGTCTTGCCGAAATCCGCGCCCAGCGGTCCTTCGACGCCTCGCGGATCCAAGTCCACGCCGAGTCCATGCGCGCGGACGCGGAAGGTACGACCGCCGAGTTGCTGTGCGGCCGCGAAAGCACGAATCGACTCGAGATCTCCGGACGCGAGTTCTTCGCAGACGACGTGAGCCAGGCCGAGCCGATGTGCCGCACGCTCGACCGGGCCCGTGACCTCGAGTCGGAGGAGATTCGGACCGAAGGTCGTGCGGCGAACCTCGACGCGCTCCGAGGCCATCGCGGCGAGCGCCTCCGCGCGAGGGAGGGTCGGATGTTCCCCGGACAGCTCGACGAAAACGCGCACGGCCAACGAACGTCGCCCGTGAACATGAGGCTGCCGCCAACCGTCATTTTCAAGTGGCCCGGACCCTTCGCTCCGCCCGGGTGCGCGTCCGGCCATTCGTCCCGAACGACATCCCCGCGGTCGCGTCGATCGTCCGGGAAGCGTTACGCGAGAACTATCCGACCTCGCTGTACCTCGACATCCACCGCTGGTGGCGGGACGGCTTCCTCGTCGCCGATCTCGACGGCCACCCGGTCGGTTTCCTCGCGGCCGTGATCAGCGCCGACGGCCAGGCCCGCATCCTGATGTTCGCGGTCACGACGGGCTTCCGGAAGCGCGGGTTCGGCAGCCAATTGATGAATGCGTTCGTCCAGGTGTGCGCGATGCGGGGCATCCGCACGATCGAACTCGAGGTGCGGATCTCGAACGACGAGGCGATCCACTTCTACAAGAGATACGGTTTCGCAATCGCCGGGGTCTTGGAGAAGTTCTATACGGACGGCGAAGACGGCTACAAAATGATCAAACACTCTTGATCCGGCGCTTACTGGTAGCCTTGGACGTCGTCGGCTTTGTGCTCGTTCCAGTAATGGTACGGCGAGGACTCGCGCTGCGCCGAGGAGAGATCGGTCCCGACGCCGGCGGTGTACGATCCGTATCGTTCCCGGATCTGGTCTTCGATCGAGCGTGAAACCTTGATCGCCCGCTGAACATGATCGGCATCGATGAGCTTCGATTGCTCTGTGACGGCAATGTCGCCCGCGGATCGGATGAGACCGCCGAGTTCCCTCAGGCGGAGGCTCAGGGCCTTGTCTTTGCTGTCCAGGGTCTTCGCCCGTCGCCGGGCTTCCTCGACCACGATGCCGACGGCATCGCGAGTCGCCGGCGGGATGCGCTTGTCCACCGCGATCTCCTGAGCCACGAACTGGGCCAGTTTCGCGCGGTTCGAGTCCGAGTCAGGCATCGTGGTCTCGACGAGGATCTCGTACCCGCCTCCGGTGATACGGGAGCGCAGCGGCGACAAGATGTGAGGAAGGTCCTGGATGTTGCACGCGCCGACGAAGATGAAGTCGCACGGGACGCTCTCGACCTTGACGCTCGCCCCCGCGCTCTGCGGATTCCGACCCGAGATCGGGAACCGCTTCTCCTGCATCGCGGTCAAGATGAACCGCTGAAGGTGGCCGAGCAACGGCAACTCGTCGATGAACAGGACGCCTTGATGCGCTTCGTGGATTGCGCCCGCGACGACCCGATCGTACGGCTGCGTGCCGAGCTGTGGATGGCCGCCGTATGGATCGTGGCGGACGTCTCCGAGGAGTTCGGTCTCGCTCGCTCCGGTCGCCAGGACGAACGGCCGTCGCGTGATCGGGACGAGGACCTTTCGAGGGCTCTCCTTCTCGACCTCGCGACGCTTCTCGAGCGCCTTCTGGTCGAGCACGCGGATCATGTCGCCCGCCCGCTCGTAGACGACGACCTCTTCCTTCCCAAATTGCTGCCGGGTCGTCGTGACGCGATCCCGGCCTTGGAGCTGTGCGAACGTGACTTCGAAGATGCCGCCGAGCAGGTCGCCGAACGGATTGCCAACGTTCGCCTGGGACGCTGCCTTCGGTCGCCCGCACTTCGGGCACATTCGATCGGTCGGCGACGAGTACGTGCCGCAGTGGACGCACTTGTAGCCGAGCCGCTCCGCGACGTTGATGGGCGCCTCCTTGGGATCGATGAGGTCGCCTTCCGCGCCCGCGAGCCGGTTCTGTTCCTGCAAGACCTCGTCGCGCTGCTTGACTTCGATGAGGGGCCGTTCCGGATTCTCCGGATTGTGGACGACTCGAATCTCTTCCGTCACCGAAGGGAGGTGAAGGGAGAGGGCCTGGGCGATCATCGACTTCCCCGTCCCCGGCGGGCCGACGAGCAAGAAGTGCCGTCGCTGGTTCGCGGCGATTCGCGCGAGCGCGATCGCCTCGTCCTGGCCGACGACCCGCTTCATCGGATCGTCCGGGATCGCGATCTCCGCAGTCGTCTCGAAGTCGTCGAGGGCGAACCCCTCCTCGGCGGCGAGCGTCTTCGTTCGCGCGATAGGCTCCACCCCGGTTTATGGTACGAGGTCGCTGCGCGTCCAGACCTCGATGCCGGCCGGCTGTTTCGTGATCGTGCCCATCTTCGTGCCGACGACCGAGTGCATGTTCATCTCCGACGCGATGTCGAGGATCCGCTGGGTGATGATCCCGTCGAAGACGACCGCGCGTGTCTGCTTGGCGGTCTTGAGCGTGTCGACGAGCTCCCGGACCGGGACCTCCGTCACGACGCCGTCCCCGTCATCGAGGAGCCGAGCGGTGGACGATCCACCGAGCTGCAGGAGCATGTCGCGGTACTTCTCGAGCTTCGGGTTCAGGACCTTCGTCGTGGGGGTGAGAGGGGCCGGTGGACGATCTTCGCGGGATTCCCGCGGCTCTCTCGGCTCCCGCGGTTCCGGACGGACCTCGGGTCGCGGCTCCGGGCGCGGTTGGGGCCCTCCCGCGGGCTTCGGCTCGGGGAACTCGGATTCGGCCTTGTAGACCTGGCCGGAAAGGCCGTACATCTCGACGTACTGGTCCGCGGGAATCTTGTTCCGCAGGCACTTCATGATCTGCTTCTGCGTGAGTTCCTCGACTTCCTTCCCTCTCGGGGCGCGGGCGATAAAGTCGACTTCCGCCACCTGGAGGAGTTCCTTCAGGATCAGGTCGCCCCCGCGGTCTCCGTCGACAAAGGCCGTGAGCGCCCGTTCCTTCGAGAGCTCTTGGATCGTTTTCGGGACGTTCGTTCCCTCGACGGCGATCGCGTTCTTGATCCCCGATCGAAGGAGGTTCAGGACATCCTGGCGCCCTTCGACGATGATGATCGCGTCGCTGTCGGCGACATTGGGTCCGGCGGGAAGCCGCTCGGCCCCGAAGGACACGATCTCCGAGACCTGGACGCTCTGACGCACCTCGTCGAGTAGGTCCGACCCGGAGGTCTTCGACTCCTCGACCATGGACGAGAGCAGGGCGCGGGCTCGCTCGATGATCTTGTTCCGTTTCGTCACGCGGGTGTCCTCGACCTTGTCGACCTTGATCGTCGCCTTGCACGGGCCGACGCGGTCGATCGTCTCGAGGGCCGCGGCCAGGATGGAGGTCTCGACTTGATCCAGCGAGGACGGGATCAGAATCGTGCCTTCGCTTCGGCCTTTCTTGCTCTGGACGTCCACTTCGATTCGGCCGATGCGGCCGCTCTTCTGAAGGTCCCTCAAGTCCAATTCCTCGCCGAGGAGCCCCTCTGTCTGGCCAAACACGGCCCCGACGACGTCGGGCTTCTCGACGATCCCTTCCGCCTCTAGGCGGGCCTGGATGAGATATTTAGTCGTACTCGGATCGATGTTCATGTTCGCACTTGTCCGGGCTGGCGTCAAATCCGCGGTTTACGTCCCGCTATCCGGACAACTCTCGGCCCCGCAGGGCATTTCGGCCTCGCAGTCCTGGAGGCAGGAAAGGATGATTCGGATGAGTGGGATCTGTGAATCGCGGCCTTTACCGCTATCCCGATTCCCAACTGGGGGCGGGCCTATTTAAGGGTTCGGGCAAACATTCTCACTTTTGGGAACGTCGGCGCGTATCGCGCTTTTGGACCCGGTCCGCGTACCATCGCTTCGATGGGCGCTGGCGATAACCCACCGACGCGTGCTCCGCGACGCGCTCGACGAATCCGTGGAGCGATTCGACGTCTGTAATGTCCTTTCGACAAATCCGAGTGAGTCTCGCGCGGAGGTCCTCGTCGAACCGCACGCCATTCGCGGAGAGGGCATCCCTCAGCTGTCTCGCGAGCCGTCCGCCGCGGACGTCCCAGTCGGTCAGGATGATCGCCTGTCGATGGTGGGCCGCAATCAGTTCGCACAAGCCGAACACGGTCGAGCCCTGATTGATCATGCGAATGTCGCCCGTGACTCCAAGGGCCCGCAACGAGCGCTTGTCGTACTCGCCCTCGACGATGATCGGCGCGCTTCGGTTCTTCTCCGCGAGATCTTCGAGGACGCGCTGCAAGTCGTCGTGGAGCTGCTCCCAGTCCATCGGCTCACTCACCGAATGGCCCGGGGACGATAAGGGTTGCGCGCAGGAAGCCATCATATATCGGCCGCCGGATACGCGAATTGTGCCGGGCGAGGAGGAGGTGAATTTTGAACGCGTCACCAAGGTGTATCGCGAGGAGAGCGGGAAGAAGACGCTCGTGGCCCTCGAAGCGGATTTCTATGACAAACTCGCCTCGTACATCGCCCGACTCGATGAGTCTGCGAACAAAGAGGCCCAGAAAGATCCCAATTCGCCCAAGGCTCTCTTGTTGCAAGACGAGCTGAGGAAGGTGCGCAAGCGCCGTGACCAGATCTTCACATACCGGGAACGGAAGCTCGCCCTCCTGGCTTCGAGTCGCGCGAGCGGCGCGGAAGTCGACGTGCCGAATCTGCCCGCCCAGGAACGGCGCCTTTTCGAGAGCATGGTCGGTCTCCTGGCAAAGAGCCGCGCCGACGCCTTCGGGGGATCTCTCCCGGCCGCGCAAATAGAATCCCCCTTGCCGCCGTCCGCCGCACCCAGCGCGGCGATTGCGAAGAAAGAACCTGAGCGGATGAAAGTCGTTCGCGCGGAGGACACGAAACGAGTCGCGGTTCCACCGAGCCTCAAGGATCACGTCCTCGTCCACGTGCTCGAGGACCTGCCGCCGTTCGCGGGGATCGACACGACGTACCGGTTGAAGAAGGAAGACGTGGTCACGTTGCCGAGGACGATTGCCCAGATCCTCGTCGACCGAGGGAAGGCCCGAATCGTCACGGTCGCGAATCCCCTCGGATGAAACCGCGAGTAGCCGTCGGCGTAGCATGAAAACGGACACCGACGGGGACCGCCGTTCGTCGATTCGATTGTCGACCAACCGAATCATACTCAGCCGTTGAGTCCTCTGCGCGGCACGTTTTCGGAAAGATCCCTCAGGCGTTTCGCCGAACCGAGGTCATGTCTTCGCCGGATGCTTCGATCGATCGAGCAGATATCGCCGGAAGTCGAACAGGATCGAGACGGCTGGAACCGCGACGAACCAGACGAAAGCAACCCATCCCACGCTCGGCCGGGCGTCGCAGATGGAAGGAAACAGGACGAACAACACCCCGTTGAGGCAGAAGATCTCGAAGAAGCCCCAGACCGGAATCCCGGAGAATCCGAGGGCCATGGCCAGGTACGTGGCGTCGTGGTCCTCCCGCCAAAGCGGACGTCCCGCGATCACGAACAGGACCGCGATGAAGACCATGCCCACGTCGATGACCACCAGACTGAGCGCGTAGCCGTATACCTTCGCCGACGGATTCGCGAACGCCAGGCCGCCCGAGAGCGCGAGGACCAGGACGAGGGTCCCGATGATCAGGTACGGAACTATCTCGAGTTTCGGATGGCGTTCGTAAAAGTCGAGCCGCCGCTTCTGCACCTCCCATCGATACGAGGCCCATTTCGATCGACGGAATCCACCTCGCCCCACGGCCGCAGATACGGAGCCGCGACTTATCTCCATACCGGGACCGGCTCCGGTCGGCCGAGTCGCGACCGCTCGCGAGACAACCATTAAATACGCCCGTGCGATAGACAATGGAGTCTCCGAGACCAGGGCTCTGCACCATTGGCATCCCGTTTTGCTCGCGGAGATCGATGTGCACCCTCGACGTGCGCGGGCGTCGAAGGGGAAGGGGTAGAGGCCGCTGGAGGAGCGTCGCTCCGCCGGACAGCGTCCACTGATACCGATCATATGCATCCTGGACGTGTGCTAAGCCGACAGGTCCGTGGCTAACATGCTGTCTGGGGAATGGCTCGGCTCGGGCGCCGACGAAGGACGTGCCAAGCTGCGAAAT
>Ga0209236_1002362_pt1 | contig 11540 bp, 8 predicted proteins | sample GraSoi013_1_40cm_FD_185819 | JGI IMG/M metagenome (GOLD analysis project Ga0209236, IMG submission 185819) | Grasslands soil microbial communities from the Angelo Coastal Reserve, California, USA - Sample 09_27_2013_1_40cm (SPAdes) (version 2) | ecosystem: Environmental > Terrestrial > Soil >... | reverse complement strand
GAGACCAGGGGATCCCAGGCGCCCCCCGGTTTTGGGCGTTCGACGACCTCGCGGAATTCGAGACATTCGTGGACGCCTCCGATTTCGAGTTCGTGATCAAACCCCTCGGTCTCACGGCGGGCAAGGGGGTGCGCGTCTGGGGTGACCACTTCACGACGAAGGCCGAGGCGATCGCCTATGGGAAGGAGATCGTGACGAAACGGATCGGTGGCGTCCCCCGGTTCCTCGTGGAGGAGAAGGTGGTCGGCGAGGAGTTTTCTCTCCAAGCATTCTGCGACGGACACTCCCTCGTGGCCGCACCGCTCGCGCAGGATCACAAGCGCGCCTACGAAGAGGACAAGGGACCGAACACGGGGGGGATGGGGTCCTACAGCGACGCGGACCATCTGCTGCCCTTCGTCGGGAGGCAGGATTTCGAGGGCGCACTCGAGACGATGCGCAAGACGGTCGCGGCTATGGCGGCTCGCGGCACGCCGTTCAAGGGAATCCTGTACGGCGGCTTCATGGCGACGAAAGACGGCCCCAAGCTCCTCGAATTCAACGTCCGGTTCGCGGACCCGGAATCCATGAACGTCCTGCCGATCCTGGAGGACGACTTCCTCGAGACGTGCCAACGCCTCACGGAGGGAGGTCTCCCGGCATCGCTCAAGTTCTCGCGCCAAGCGACCGTCTGCAAGTACGTCGTCCCGATGGGATATGGATCCCATCCGAAGGCGGGGGAGCAGCTAAAGGTCGACGAGCAGAGCATTCGCCAGACCGGCGCGAAACTCTACTACGCGAGCGTCGACGAGAAGGGCGGCCACCTGTACACGACGACCTCCCGGTCTCTCGCCATCGTCGGGATCGCGGCAAATCTCGCGGAGGCCGAGTCGGTGTCCGAAGAGGCCCTCGCCTTCGTCGCCGGGAGCTTCTATGCCCGGCGGGACATCGGGAAGCCGGAAGTCATCCAGCAGAAGGTCGAACGGATGCGGAAGATTCGAGGAGGCCGGTGAGATGTCGGACCCCGTAGAATCGGATGGTTAACATGTTAAGCCATTCCTGGAGACTCGCGCGTCCTTATTGGCCATGGCCCGCCCCCGGAAAGCTGTGCGTCCGCTACCGGTGCGTGTCTCGCTCTCGGGCGAAACATAACTTTCAATTGATGATGGGCACTCGTGGGAATCGATGCTTGCCCAGCAGCGCCGCATCGTCCTTGTCCTCGCAATTTCCGCGGCCGTAGTCTTGAGCATCGCAGCGGGAGCGATTCTGCTCCTGCGCCCGTCGGTCGACATGCGCGTCACCGACGTTGGGATGGTCCCGGACTCCCCGCAGGTTGGCATGACGGAGGTCCACGTCCAGCTCATCCTGCGGAATGTGGGGTCGTCGCAGGCCCACTTCGCTTGGTTTACCCTCGTTGCATATGATCCAGCAACGGGCTCTCTCTTCGACACGTGGGCCCACATGGAAGTTCGACTGAATCCGGGGGAGACGCGGACATTCTCGGAAACCGCGAATGTGACCGGTCAACCGTCCGGAGTCGCGTTCATCATGAAGCTCTTTCCGAGTCAAGCGCCGAGCTGGGAGACCTCGCTCGAGCCTGATCGGCCCGTGACCTGGACCGGTTGACAGGGAACTTTCGGCCATCCAGGATGACAGGATCGTCGCGCACCCTCGAAGCTGAGCCGACAGGATCCCTTCCACACTCGGTGGTTAACACGTTAAGCCGCGGTCGTCGAAACACCTCGAGACCCTCTCGAGGGATTGCCATGGGAGCCATGGCCACCCGGACGCCAAGGCGGCGGAGGCGTGCTGCGAGATCATCCGCCTCGTTCATAGGCATCGCGAGGACTGACTGGCCGATCCACACGACGCCCGCACGGTGGATGAATCCGGGTTCCTCTCGCCGGAGGTCGCCGACGGTTCGTTTCCTCCCGAAGACGATCTGGCAGACTCTCGCGGCGACGGACCGGGCGGCGCCCGATACATCGTACGATACCAGCATGCAGTCTCCCCCGGAGGACGCATCGAAAGTCGTGCTCATTACTATATGTACAGTCATATAATAATGTTTCTCTGAGAGGTGGCCGAAAGTACTCCCCCATTGGTTAACATGTTAACCCTCCCGACGAGGACCCGCTCGCGGTCGGTCCTTCTCCCATTCGAACCCGTCCTCGTTGGTCGAGGGCCAACCCTCAAATAACGGGATGGGCCATCCGCGCGCCGTGAAGAACCTCGACGACGTGATTGAAGAGATCGAGTCCCGTCTCGATGAGAAGGACGAGGTCCGCGAGCTCACGATCAAGTCCTCGCGCACGATTGCCCGCCTGAGCGGCTCCGCAATCCAGGGGATGCACCGCGGGCTCGATGTCGACACGCAACTCCAGGAGACCCGCGAAGAGATCCTGAAACTCCGAAGTCTCCTGAAGGACCATCCGGATCTGTACCACACCGGCATCGTGGAGAATGCGATGCAGGAAGCGTGTGAGGCGTTCCTCGTCCACGCGATCCTCGAGGCGGAGGGTCTGCCCGGTCCGAAGGACATCGGGGTGACAGACACCGCCTATCTGCTCGGCCTGGGCGACGTGGTGGGCGAGCTACGCCGATTCTCGTTGGAACACCTGCGTCGCGGGGACATCAAACTCGCATCCGCGTTCTTGGAGAAGATGGAGCGGATCTTGGATGCGCTGATGCGGTTCGACTATCCGACCGCCTTGGTCGCGCTCAAGAGGAAGCAGGACGTCGCACGGAGCCTGATTGAGAAGACCCGCGGCGAGGTCGCGGTCGCCGCGCGGAGTCAGGAACTCGCCGACAAACTCGATGCCGTCCGCGGGAAGCTCTGACGCTCCCAGCTAATCGAATCCTTCGAAGTGGACCACTTTCACCCTCTCCGTCTGCCTTGATTTGAAGGCGGAGGTAATTGGACCTTCTAAGGAGGCAAGCCTCCCAAGTGACCGCCCGACGAGCGCCGACGCCGATTGGGCGGTGCAGTGCCTCTGACCATTGGAGTCACGAGGTTGCACTCGGCCGCAGCACCAGTGAAACGCAAGGGCTATGCCCGGATCGGCCTTGCAATCGCGGATGCAATCCGAGCCTGCCGCGGTGCAGGAAGCCGCCACAAAATATACACCGACGCAGAAAGATTTGTGGACGATTTGGTCGATCCTCGCAATTTTCTCCGGCTGTTTTCTCCTCCTGAGCCTCGCTACTACAGCGGCGGAAGTGCTGGCCAAGTCTCCTCATGTCCTGGATTGGATCGCCTGGACTGGGACGTTTTCGATCTGGTTTTTCGCCGCGATATACGCGCGCCGCCCCGAGTACTACGAGGCCATCCTACAGCTACGGATCGCAAGGCATCACCGGTCCCGAGCGGACAGGATCCGAGCGGTCTGCGTTTTCGCAGTGCGTACTGCGGGCCTGCTCGGTCTCGTGTTTGGCTGCCCGATTCTCGTGGGTATGGTCCTCTGGCCCGGCCAATCGTGGGGAGCATACCTCGTACAAGCGATGCCGATTCTTCGCGTGGAAACGACCGCATTGGTGGCCGTGGCCATTCTGCGCGTCGCGGCCAAGGGTCGGTCCTCCAGAGCGCACACGCCCGCGGGGTGATTCGCCGCGGGGACGCGGCCCTCCTTCCGGTCGCGCCCGGCTCGTCAACGGTGCCCGTTATCAGGGTAGATTCCCAGGTCGGAATTGCTTTAAAAAGCCCCCGGCATCGAGCGCCATATTCCACCCAGCGAGCCCTCGCCTCTGCACGCAGGGCGAGGCCCCAGGGGGAGCCTACCATGGCGGATGTCCAGAAAGTAGCCAGCGGAATCCCGGGACTCGACGACCTAATTGAAGGCGGATTTTGGCCCAAGTCGACCGTGGTGATCCTCGGCTCGAGCGGGACGGGCAAGTCCACCTTTGCGATCCAATTCCTGATGGAAGGGATCGAGCAGGGCGAGCAAGCCCTGTACGTGACCCTCGAGGAGCCGCCGGAACAGATCATGCGCGAGGCGGACCTCATGGGTTTCGACATGCGCAAGTATTACGAGAAATCGCTCTTCTTCATCCACCTCAAGGGCCGCAACTTCAAGAAGATGATCGAGGAGCAGCTGCCCCAGCTCGTGAAGGCGCGGGCGGACTACAACATCGCCACGCGCGTCGTGATCGACCCGATGACCCCGGTGATCTGGGCGACCGCGGAGAAGCTGGAACAGCGCGAACTGATCGGCAAGCTGTTCTACACGCTCAAGGAACTCGGCGTCGTCCTGTGCACGGTCGAGGAGCACGCGAAACCCGGCGAGACGATCGGAGAGGACGTGCTCCTGCCGATCTACCTCTCCGACGGCGCGATCCACCTGGAGTATTACCCGATCGGAGGCGCGTTCAATCGCACGCTGAAGCTCCTGAAGATGCGCGGGGTGCACCACGGCGAAGGCGTGTACCCGTACCTGTTCGCCCGCGGCGTGGGCATCGTCGTCCGCGCGAGCCCCTCCCACATCCCGGAGGAGCAGACCCGGTCCCACCTGAAGACCTTCGACGAGGCGATCAAGACGGCCGAGGCGATGAAGGCCCCCGCCCGCGTCGTCGATCGGATCAAGCGGATGTCCAGACACTGGGACTACGACTACTCGCCCGAGGAAGCCCTCCAGATCCTCTTCAGTTCGTACGGGTTGAAGCGGGGCGGCTAGATGCCCTACGCGGGCCTGGTCGACAAGACGATGGGGGCCGACACGGTCGGCCACCTGAAGCTCCTCCTCGAGACCGAGCTCAAGAGGGCCCGCGAGGAAAGCAACCTGGACCTCGCGATGTTCCTCGGGGTGGACGGCCGGATCTTCTCGTCCTCGATCCCGAACCAGCTCGATCCCCGCGAGTACCGCCTGTTGAATCTCCTGAAGGGCAGTCTGGCGCACATCTGCAACCAGCTCAGCGGGCAGAACATGATGATGTCCGTTCAGCAGTTCGAGGCGGGCACGATCATCATCTCCGGCGTCGGAGACCGGGCCTTCCTCGTCTTCCTCACGTCGAAGCCGGTCGAGATCACGAAGATGCAGACGGTCCTCGCGAACGTGGTGAAGACGTCGATCGTCGTTCGCCATCTGTTCGAATCGAAGCCGATCACCCCGGAGGTCCTCGCCTCGTACGACGAGGCCGTCGCGGGAGAACTGAAGCGACTCACGCGAATCCTGTTCGTCGAGAAGTTCGGGGAGACGAAGGAGTTCAAGAAGAACAAGGAGATCGCCCAGTACCTTCAGTCGAAACTCGGCGCGCTGGTGGGACCCGGCCCCCTCCAGGAGATCGTCACGCTGGCGTACAACGAAGTCGGGACGACGGCGCCGTACATGACGTCCGGGCATTGGGAGCGATTCCTGACGATCCTGCTCGACCGCCTCCGGGAGATCGAGGGGGACTCGGTCGCGGCGAAGGCGGAGAAGGAATGGCGCGCGCACCTGAAGCAGGTGCTCAGCTCGTTCGTGTGAGGCCATGGCCGGAGGTGTCCTGTGATCGACGTCGCGCTCGCCTCTCTGATCGAGGACATGATCGAGAAGGCCGGGGCCGAAGGCGTTGTCGAGTTCTGGCAGCGGGTCGGAGACAACCTCGCAGGCCGGATGGGCAAGGAGGCCTACCTGGGATGGACCTCCTTCAACGTCGCGGTCCGAGAGGCCCGGACGGCCTTCAGCATCGAGGGAGAGGTCACCCCGCTCACGGACATGGCGATCACGGACGTGGATGGCGACGTGGTCGGATACCTCTACGCGATGCGCCAATGCTGCTACGTGCCGACGATCTTCCGCACGCGTTTCGCCGTCGGCCGGATGAGCCCCGCAGACAAGGCCGTCACGGAGGAGTACAACGAGAACGTCCACAACATCGCGGTGTGCAACTTCTGTGTCTTCCACGAACGCTTCCGAGAGGAGATCGCGAAGAACGTGACGGTCTCCGGCAACCCGCTCGCATGTTTCCTCCTCGCCACCCGCGGATGGAGCGGGGAGACGAAGATCTCGTCGAAGAACGTCGTGCAGGTGAACATCAACGAGGACCACGTCCGGGCCCTGCTCCGCAATTACGAATGCGTATACGCGCTCGTCCTCCGGGGCGCGCGGCTCAAGGGAGACCGGTGAGATGCCCTCCGACGCGCGGATGCAGGACAGCAATCCGTTCGTGGAGATCGCCACGCATCTGTTCTTGGAAGATCTCGCGGCGAAGGTTGGGGTCGCGGGCCTGAACAACTACCTGGTCTCGCTCGCGAAGAACCTGGCCGCGGCGATGCCTCGGGAGGAATATGCGTCCTGGTCCGAGTTCGTCGGCGCCGTCCGAGACAGCCAATCCATCCTCTCCACGTTCGAGGAAGTCCGGCCGGTCACGGAACGGTGCATGTCGACGTTGCGTTCCCCCTTCGAGCGTGGGTGGCGCGAGTACGCGAAACGGGTCGGGTCCTTTGCACCCGTGCATCGGGAGGTCGCGGAGTACTACAACCACAAGGTCCGACCGACCGCGGTGACGTCGGTCCACATCGTCCTCCACACCTTCCGTGAGGCGGCGGCGGCTCGCATCCGCGTCGGCGATGACGGCGTCCGGTACGAACCGGTCGCGGCCGCGTGGGTCGACGGGACCGTCCAACTTCCCGAGGGACCGAAGCTGGAGTCCCTCCTGAAGCGGGCGGGGATCACCCGCACGAAGCTCGGGATGCTCCTTCGGAACCACTCCGACGTGTGGCTGCTCGAGCCCGCCTGATTAGGCCCGTCGGCGCCGCCGCACGGCGACGGTCAGCAACAGGACCGGCAGGAAGACCGCGATTCCGATGAGGACCGTCCACCCGGTGCTGAGTCCCGGCGTCCCCTTGTAGAACAGCTGCGAGGTGGCCACCTCGCCGCGGGCCGAATCGATCACGCCGTTCCCATCCAGGTCCGCTTCGACGCGGACGCTGTGGGTCCCTGGTGGCAACCCGACGGGCAGGTAGTTGAAGGTGACCGTGGCCCCCTTGCCTGAGTCGATCCGGGCCACCATCTTCGTTCCGACCGCCACGTTGTCGACGAAGAACCGCACGGTCACGTTCACCGCCGCGGTCGACCCGTTGTTCTGGAAGGTCGCGCTCAGGACGACGGGCGTGACGACGGCAACGGCTTGCTCGACACTCGTGTTCTCGAAGGTCCCTCCGGAGGCGGCTGACACCGCGACCACGAGCGTGATCGTCTGCTCTTTCGACGGAGTCGTGAGGTTCAGCTTGAACATCGGAGTGGTCCCCGAGGCGCTCGTCGGCTTCGACGCGAGCGGGAGGCCGCCGGTCGTGTCGGAACCGGTGATGTACCATGACACGGTGTAGTTCACGGAGACCGTTGGGCCGCCCTCGATGGACAGGTTGTAGATCGCCGACGTGCTCGCCGCGGCGGCCGGGGGACCCGTGATCGTTGCGAAGATCGGTCCCTGCCCGGAGGCCGGAGCGATCGCGAGCGCCAGGGTGGCGGTCAGCACCGAGAACGCGAACCACCATGCGCGCGAGGCCACGTCAGCGCCTCCGGCGGCCGAGGTACAGGCCCGCCGCGACCGCGGCGATGGCCCCTGCGGCGACCGCGATGAGCGGGGCGTTCAGCGGCGCCGCCGGGGTGATCTCCGGACCCGTGACCGTGATCGAACCGGGGCCGAGGTCCGGCAGTTGGAGTGTGAACACGGCGTTCGACGAGACGGCAATCGAGTCCTGCGCGGAGGCGACGAGGACCACGGTCGCGCCGCTTGAGCCGCCGCTGGATTGCGCCTGCAGGTGCACCAAGACCGTCTGGTTCGCTTCGACGGTCACATTCGCGAGCGTGGTTCCGGCCAGCGCTCCTCCCAGCTTTCCCAGGCTGACGGACCAGCCGACCGCCGCAAGCTCGTCGGGGTTCGTGATCCCGACCTGGACGACCTCCCGCGCATTCCCCGCGTTCTTCATCTCGATCGTGTAGTTCAGGAATCGGCCGTCGAAGGTGGCGGCCGTGGAATTCAGGGCGACGGAGAGGGCGCGCACCCGCTCGATGTCCACCTTCACGATCACGTCGCCGGCCGTGCTCGCATCCGTCGTCGACGTGGCGACGACATCGAGGGGATCGTGATTGACGAGGGCATTCGCCGGGCTTTGAACGACGACCCGGACCGAGGTCGAAGTCGCCCCGCTCCCGAAGTTCAGGGGGACGGAACTCGGCGTGAAGGAGAACTGCCAGTCGGCGGGAGTCCCGGAGAACTGGAAGGTGTCGGCGACGTTGCCCGTGTTTCGGACGTCGATCGTGTACGTCACCGAGTCTCCCGCGAGGATCTGCCGTCGTTGGGAGGCATCCCAGGTCAGGGCGACGGAACGCGAGACGACCTTCGCCAGCGGGAGGTTCACGAGGGAATCGGCCTGGAGGGCGACCGAGGAGGCGGCCCGATAGGTGACCGCGATTCCGTTCTCCGTCCCGGTCTTCACCGCCGTGAGGGCGTAGCCGTTCGCGGGGAGGAGAGCCTGGTACTGACCGTTCGCATCCGACAGCAGGTCGAGTTGCGCGGAGGATTGGATCGAGATCGACGCGTTCGTCGCGAATCCCTGGGCGTTCATGGTGACGCCGGAGAGGAGGGACGCCGGCGATAAGGGGAGATCCCGGGCCATCGACGGTGCGTGGGGCACGGAAATGCGCGCGAGGAACGCACCGGAGACGAAGGTCCCGGTCGCATACACGTCGTAGGTTCCAGCTTGGAGGGACACGGAGTAGATCCCGTTCGCGTCGGTGGTCGCCTGGACCGTGATCGCCCCGCCGCCGCGGGCCGTGAACGAGATGCGCGCGTCGACAAACTGTCCGGAGAGGGTCGCCGTCCCAGTGACGGTCGTGTTGTCGAGCGTCCTCGATGTGGCCAGATCGTAGGCGAGGATCGACTGACCTGGCGTCACCGTCGCGTTCCCGTCGAAATCGTATCGATAGAATCGCGCCACGCCGCCTTCCGTCGGGCTCGCGACGCCGCTCAGATGGACGGAATAGTTCCCGGGAGCGAGGATTGCGGAATACGCGCCGGCGCTATCCGTCGAGACCGCGACGGACCCGCCCTCCCGCCGGACGAAGGTCATGGACATGGGGCCGGGGACCGCGACGCCCTGGAAGAGGGCATGGCCGGTCGCCCGCGTCGCGTTGGCGAGGGCGAAGGTCAGATTCGAAGCCTGGGGCACCGTCGCCGTCGAAACCAACGCGTAGTCTCGGGATGCGATCGTTTGGTTGGCCATCACCAGGTAGGTGCCCGGGATCAGGTAGACCTCATACCCGCTGCTCGTCGCGTTCGTCATCCGCTTCTCCGGCCCGTCGAACGCCAATCCGGTCGGCACGTTCGAGCCGGAGAGCGTGACATTGCCGTGCACGCGGGTTCGTACGACGACCGGGAGATCGTGGGAGAGTCCGGTCTGTCCGATCGTCAACGCGATTCGATCGGACTCGAGGTTCTGATACCGCAGGTCCCGTGACGTCGACACGTTCTCGTCGACCACCAGGTCGTACGTCCCCGGAACGAGGGCCAACGAATACCCGCCGTTCGAGTCCGAGGTGTTCGTCTGGGCGATCGCCCCGTTGCCCACCGGTACGGCTCGGATCGTCACGGGTCGGTTCACGAGCGCCGATCCGTTCAACAGGACGGTCCCCTGCACCGGGACCGGGATCGGGTCCAACGCGATCGGGACGGTTGTCAGCAGGTCGGCCGGATGCGACGCGGGGATCACGCGGGTCGCATACCCCGCCGCGGACACGGAGCCCGCATAGGTGCGGTTGGCGAAGAGAGGAGTCGGGAAGTCCCCCGACGCGGGCGTCGTGAGGAACAGATGGGCTCCGCGGTCGTCCACCATCTCGACGTGGGCTCCGGCGATGTCCTCTCCTGCGTCGGCCACCCCGTTTCCGTTGAGATCCCGGTACACGCGCCAGGCCACCGTGTCCGTGGTCGCGAGTAGGCCGATGTCCGTCCGGGTGTCGGAGGACAAGGTCACGGACGCGAAGTACGCGCCCGCCTGAGTGAGCGATTCGAGATCGTAGGTCCCGGCGGGAAGGAACGCCAGGTATCGCCCGAGTGTGTCCGTGCGGAGCCACAGCTCCCCCGAGGAACTGGAGAAGGCCACGCTCGCCCTGGGGTTCTGGACGCCCGCACTCGGATCCTTCACGGTGCCGTTCACGCGGACGCCATCGAGGAACATCGCGTCGAAATGGGCGGTCGCGCCGGACGCCACATCGACGCGGCCCAAGGTGGCGTACAAGCGAGTCCCGTCATAGAAACGACCGGTCACGAACCAGGTGCCCGCCGCGAGCCGGATCGAATACTCCGCACCTGCGTCCGAGGTCGCCATCCGGATCGTTTGAGGATCCGCGGCGGACCGGAACTCGAGCGTCGCGAAGGGCCTCGCATTTCCGAAGAGGTTCGTCGTTCCAGCGGCGAATCCCGACGGATACAGGGTCAGGTTCAACCCGAGGTCCGTCGGCCCCGTGTGCGTCCGGGTGGGGGTGCTCGCCAGGTCCGCCGAGGAGGCGGTGACCGTGTAGTTCCCCGCGAGGAGCGGGCCGACCCGGTACGAGCCGTCGCTCAGGGTCGTGGTCGCGATGAGGGTGGAATTCGTGTCGTCCCGGAATTCCACGTTCGCGGCCGGGATGGATCCGCCCAGGCTCGACACGGTCGTGCCGTGGACGATGGAGAAGGGCACGCTCACGTCGCGCGCACTGTCCGCCCCCGTGAGTGTAATGTCCGGCGCGGTGAGGGTCCGTCCCTGGAGCGCGATGGTCACCGAGTACGATCCCTCCGGCGCATCGCCGAGCGTGTACGTGCCATCGAGGGCCGCGGTCGCGGTCCGGTGGAAGGGGAATTCCTTGTTGGTCACGGAGATCATGGCCCCGGTCGCCCGCACGTCTCCGGGTCCGAAGGCCCCGTTGCGGTCGATGTCGAAGAACGCGGTCCCGTGCCAGGCGTGCGGTGTCGCCTGGAGGTCGCGGGTCATGAGCCAATCCGGAATCCCATCGCCGTCCATGTCCGCGGAGGAACGCATCGCCTGATCCACGGTCACGTGGACCTTCGCACTCGCCAGGGCGCGGGTACCGATCAGGCTCGTCCTCGTGGTCGTCCCGGAGGACGCGGTGATCGTGATGTCACCGAACGGAACGAGGGCGCTGTAGTGTCCGGACGCATCCGTCGTCGTCACATAGTGCGGCGTTCCGAGTTCGTCCGTGACCGTGATGCGAACGCCCGGGAGCGGCGTGGATCCCGCACTGACGGTCCCGTTCACCCAGGCGCCGTCGTAGTAGCGGAGGAACACGACGCCGTTCGCCACGGTCGTCGCCGTGCCCTGGTCGACGACGCCCTTCAGGGTCCCCGCGGTGATGTTCGCCTGGAGGCGCTGCGCCTCGTCGTAGTTCATCGCCCGCCAGGCGTCCGTGTGGTTCGAAGGATCGGGGAACGGATTGTAATACGAGCTCCGGTACACGACGCGGAAATGCGTGAGGTTCCAGGCCGGCATGGGCGGGTAGGCCTGGAGGGCCTGATCGAATCCTGGGATGCCCGTGTCGTTCGAGCCCAGATTCGCGGGCGAATATCCGATGTACGACCGATAGAACATC
>Ga0209236_1002361_pt1 | contig 11546 bp, 16 predicted proteins | sample GraSoi013_1_40cm_FD_185819 | JGI IMG/M metagenome (GOLD analysis project Ga0209236, IMG submission 185819) | Grasslands soil microbial communities from the Angelo Coastal Reserve, California, USA - Sample 09_27_2013_1_40cm (SPAdes) (version 2) | ecosystem: Environmental > Terrestrial > Soil >... | reverse complement strand
GGCGCGGCTGGCTTTTTCCCTGGCGCGAGGCGGGTATCTTCCCGCGGTGCTTGGCCGATTGAGCAGAAAGAACATGCCGGTGGTTGCAGTGCTGGCTTCGGCGGGGGGAATGGCCGCGGCCCTGGTTCTGTCGAAATATTATAAGGATTCTCTTTTCGTTTACATGATTGGACTGAGCACGTTTGGGGCGCTCTTTGCGTGGCTGATGACGTTATTAACTCACCTGGTGTTTCGCCGCTTCCACAAACGGCAAGGAAGACCATATCTACAGCTGGGGCCGCCAGGACCCTGGGCCTCGCTCTTGGGGCTGGGAGGAGTGATGGCAGTCTTGCTCTCAACCTGGTGGGTTCCGGGATTTCGCATTACTTTGGTGGCTGGGGTACCCTGGCTGGCCCTTATTACACTGTGTTATTGGGTGTGGTCACGCGCGAATGGGAATAAGTCGGCCGCGGACGGTTCAGAAGGAGTCACTACAATCGCTCCGATTCCGCCAGAGAAATATCGCGGCCCAGAATAACGGCAGTCTCGCGAAGCATCATTCGGAGTTGTGGGACGGAGTATTCTTCGTTGGAGGGAATTGTCAGGCGATTTTCGTTTTGAATCAAGAACTGATGGCGGGCGCCCGAGAATGGCCCGTCGAAACCCAGAACGCGTAGACGCCGAATGAACTCGCGACGCTTACAAGGAATCCACCGGCTCACGCGCGGGTTCCTTATTCAAGTCAATATTCCCGATGACTGGCAGACGATGGCGGAGTTTGAGGCCGACAAGAACCCAATCCTCAAGCGTGGACCGGAGTTCTTCTTCACATCCTTTGAGCGTCGGGGCGAAGGAAAGTACGCCTGGGCAGGAGGGGATACAACCTGAGAAGGTATTATCCTCAAGCTTATCGTAGAGTGCCTGACTCGTCGCCAGTTCGACATACTCACTCAGGACATATCGTTTGCTCACAGACAACCTCTGGCTGCATTATACAGGCTAAAGTTGGTTTCGCAGCATCTGGCGTGACGCAATCGGGAGCCGATATGGATCCACTCTTGAAGTGGCGCGGGGAATTTCCCATCCTGGACCGCAGCACCTACATGATCAGCAATTCTCTGGGCGCGATGCCTCGCGGCGTCTACCAGGGCTTGCGCTCCTACGCCGATTCCTGGGCGGAACGCGGAGTTCGCGCATGGGAGGAGGGCTGGTGGGAAATGGCCGTGGGAGTGGGCGACCAGATCGCGCCGCTGCTCGGAGCGGGCCCAGGCGAGATTTCGTTGCACCAGAATGTGACGTTAACCCAAGCGGTGATTTCGTCCTGCTTTGATTTTCGCGGGCCTCGTAACAAGGTGGTGATGGTCGAGCTGGAGTTTCCTTCGATTCAGTACTTCTACCACGAGCAACGCCGGCTCGGCGCGCGCGTCGAAGTTGTTCCGACTCCAGACGAAATTCGCATTGATCTGGATAAGCTGCTTTCGGCCATCGACGAAACGACGCTCCTGGTGCCGATTTCGCAGGTTCTTTTCCGCAGTTCCTGCATCGTGGATGCACGTGCCATTATTGAGCGCGCTCACCGCTTCGGCGCACGCGTGATTCTCGATGTTTTCCAAGCTGCGGGAACGGTCCCTCTCGACGTGCGCAGCCTAGGAGTTGATTTTGCGGTAGGCGGAGTCCTTAAGTGGCTCTGTGGCGGGCCGGGGGTCGCCTACCTTTACGTCCGCGAAGATTTGCGCTCCAAGCTGCGCCCCGCGCTCACGGGGTGGATTGCGCACCGCCGACCGTTTGCCTTCGAAACGGGCGCCATCGATCCACGGGATGACTCCTTCCGCTATCTTAACGGCACTCCCCACATTCCCGCGCTTTATGCGTGCCAACCCGGACTGGAGATCCTCAACAAGATTGGCATTGCGGCGATTCGCGAAAAATCCATGCGCATGACCGCGCGGCTCATCGAAGGCGCCCGGTCTCGAGGCTGGCGTGTGAACACACCGGAAAAACCCGAGGAGCGTGCGGGGACGGTTTCGGTGGAATGTCCGCATGCCTACGAGGTATGCCGCGAACTCCTCGCCCGGGACATCCTCGTCGACTACCGTCCTAAGGCCGGTGTGCGCGTTTCGCCCCACTTCTACAATCGCGATGAGGAATGCGACTTTACGCTCGCGCAAATGGAAGAGATCCTGAAAACAGGCGCTTGGGAAAGACATCCAGCGGCGGTCACGCATGCTTGAGAAAAAAGAATACGCGGCGCAGTGTGTAGAAATGATTGAAAAGCAGTTGCGCCGCCGGGGCATCACTGATAGCGGCGTGCTTGCGGCGATGACGGCAGTGCCGCGGCACGAATTTGTTTCCGAGGAGCTGCGTTCGCACGCGTACGATGACCTCCCCTTGCCCATCGGAGGCGGCCAAACCATTTCGCAGCCTTATATTGTTGCAGCCATGACGGCGGCGCTGCGTTTGCAGACAACCGACAGAGTTCTGGAAATTGGCACAGGTTGTGGCTACCAGGCCGCCGTGCTGTCGCGTTTGGCCGGGGAAGTTTTCACCATCGAACGGAGGCCGGAGCTGGCTTCCAGCGCCTCCGCCAAGCTGGCTCGGCTTGGCTACTCCAATGCGCATGTACATTGCGGTGACGGTACGCTTGGACTCGCGGAGCTCGCTCCTTTCGACGCGATCCTCGTTGCTGCTGCCGCTCCTGCGGTTCCGAAACCGTTCCTTGCCCAGCTTGCCGAAGGCGGCCGGATGATTCTGCCCGTGGGGGGTGCGGAACATCAGGAACTGCGGCTTATCGAGAAGCGTGGTGATGCTTTCCCCACAAAGATGCTGGAAGGCTGCCGATTTGTACCGCTCGTCGGATACCACGGCTGGCAGGAAACTTTTTGACGATGAGCTCAACGGCTCCCGACCTCTCCATCATTATCCCCTCGTACAATGAGGAATTGCGGCTTCCGGCCACGCTGGAGCGAATTGCTGCGTACCTTTCGACCTCCGGGCAAAGAGCGGAAGTGCTGGTGGTGGACGACGGCTCGAAGGATGGCACCGCTGCAGTGGCAGAATATTTTCGCATCAAGATTCCCACGCTTCGCGTGGTTTCGAATGGTGTCAACCGCGGCAAAGGCTACAGCGTGCGCCACGGCATGCAGGAAGCGTGCGGCCGCATCGCGCTTTTCACGGACGCCGATCTTTCCGCGCCGATTGAGGAAGCCGGAAAACTCATTGACGCGCTGGAGACCAGAGACGTAGCTATTGGCTCCCGGGCGATGGACCGCAGCCTAATCACCGTGCACGAGTCTCGCTTCCGCGAGTTCGCGGGAATCATCTTCAACAAGATTGTGCGAATCATTTTGTGGCTGCCGTTTGTCGATACGCAGTGCGGTTTCAAGGCGTTCCAGCGCGAGCGCTGCGGCATAATCTTCAAGCAGCAGACGATTGAGCGATTCGGATTCGACACGGAGCTGCTTTACCTGGCACGGCGCCATGGATTGCGAGCGGTCGAAATACCCGTGCGCTGGGGGCATTCGCCGGCAACAAAAGTGAGCATGCTGCACGACAGCATTCAGATGTTCATCGACGTGTTCACGATCCGCTGGAATTCACTGCGGGGCCGATATCCACGTAAAGCGTGATTCGCCCGGTTTACTTTGCAACATAAAGTACTTGACAAGCCTGTGTCCCTGCGCTAGCCTTGCTGCTATGGCCACCTCTGGTCCGCTCCGCTCTCCGCAACGCGAGCCCATCCCTATCGACGCTCGCGCCGCCGATCATCTTCGCTACATCCGCGAAACCATGGAGAGTGCAGCTGAATTTACCGCCGTACCTGGCTGGGGCGGCGTAGCGATGGGGGTTACCGCGCTGGTGGCCGCATTTGCCGCCTCGCGGCAGACCACGCCTCGTGCATGGCTGGCCGTCTGGCTAATTGAAGCGTTTGTCGCCGTGGCCATTGCGGCACCCGCTGCGGCCACTAAAGCACACCGTGCCAACTCCGCGCTCTTTTCCGGGCCTGGCCGCAAGTTCGTTCTTAGTTTTGCACCGCCGATTGTCGTCGGCGGCCTTCTGACCTTCGCTCTGTATCACGCCGGCATGCTTGCGGCCCTGCCGGGTATTTGGCTTCTGTTGTACGGGACGGCCATCGTCACGGGCGGCGCGTTTTCGGTGCGCGTGGTGCCGGTGATGGGTATGTGCCTGATGTTGCTAGGTGGCGCGGCGCTGTTCACGCCAGCGGCGTGGGGCGATGCATTCATGGCCGCGGGTTTTGGAGTCGTGCAGATCTGCTTCGGCTGGTGGATCGCCCGGCATTATGGAGGCTAGCAGGAAATCGCATGGCTAAGTCGTCTACGGCACATCAGGAACGTCTGCAGCGGTCTCGCGAGCGCGGCGCCCCCCTGGAAGCCATCCGCAATCCGGCGCGGGAAGCTGTGCCCGCTGACCTGGACCGATTGATTCACGAACGTATTCGCCTGGGAATCGTCAGCGCGCTGGCGGTTAACCGCTCGCTTACTTTTAATGAACTGAAAGCGCTGCTGAAAACCACCGACGGCAACCTGAGCGTTCATGCCCGGAAGCTGGAAGAGGCGGATTACATCGTGTGCACGAAGTCTTTCGACGGACGCTTGCCCAAGACGGAATACCGTCTGGCGGCAGGCGGGCGTCGGGCGCTGGAGCGTTATCTTAATCATATGGAAGCACTCATTCGCGCGACGCGGGAAGGCTGAGCGGCAAATTTTTTTGGCTTGTCACTTTGCAGTGTAGAGTAGTTTATGGTAATCGCTCCGCGGCGGAAAAAGAGCACCCTCATGCATCAGCAAACTGTAACGCAAATCCCCACGGCGTTGCCGGCCACCGCCGAGGCCCAACGGCTCCACGTTGCCATCATCTCGGACGGCAATGGCCGCTGGGCCACCTCGCGGGGTTTGCCGCGCTCCGCGGGTCATCGCGCGGGAGCTGAGACTGCAAGGCGCGTCATCGAGGCTGCGCCTCGCATCGGTATTCACACGTTAACGCTTTTTGCGCTTTCCTCCGCGAATTGGAAGCGTCCTGCCTCCGAGGTCCAAGCGATTCTGCGGCTGCTTCACGAATACCTTCTTACGGAGACGACACACTGTATCGATGAAGGCGTGCGACTTAGCATCATCGGGCGCCGGGATCGCTTACCTGCAACGCTCCGCCAGGCCATATCGGATTCGGAAGCCGCCACCGCAAAAGGCACGCGTCTGCACCTGCGGCTCGCAGTGGATTATTCCGCCCGCGAGGCCATCTATCATGCGGCCTGCCGCTTTTATAAAGTCACCGAGCTTTCTCCCGAGTCCTTCAGCAACGTGCTTGCGGAAGTTCACCGCGGCGGCTCGACGGAAGTCGATTTGCTGATTCGTACCGGCGGCGAACAGCGGCTCTCCGATTTTCTCTTGTGGGAATGCGCCTTCGCAGAATTCGTGTTTCTACAAAAACGCTGGCCGGATTTTACCGCCGCGGACCTCGATGCGGCCGTAAAGGAATTCGCACGTCGAGAGCGCACGCGCGGAGCTTTGCCGGACGCCATTGCGGGTTAGTCCTGCAGGATCTGTCCAAAGGAGTCACTGATATGAGAGATTTTCCTCATTCTTCAAACAACGTTTCGGCTGTGGTGGGGGTTCTTCTGTTGATGGTACCAACTTATTTTGTTACGATGTCCGCCCTGCGGTATGACGCTCCTGGTTTGCGATTCTTCAATAACCCTATTCTAATCCTAGGGACTTTGGCAACCGCATTCGCAGTAAACGCACGATCTATCCTTTCGGTGAAGCTCGAACGGGAGAAGCCGCCTGTATTGCAGATTGCTCTGTCGCTCCGGATATGGAACCTTGTGGAAATCACGCTTGTATTGCTTCTCTTGGGTGCGTTGCTCACATACGCATTCGTGGAGAATTTTGAGCCACGCCTAATCAGATAAGCGATCCGCTGCGCGCTACCAGATGCCAATCACAGGTTAGCCGGAGATGCATTCAGAAGGAGGAATTAAATGGTTGAATTCATGCCGCATCTTGCCCCTGTCGTCGTGCTTTTGTTCCTCGGCACCATCTTCTTGATTGGCGTCAGTTTTCTCCTGCTATTCTACGGCGCAGTCCGGCGCTCTCCGCTCTTCACCAGGGTCGGCGGAGGCGCGGCGCTCACGATTACCGCCGGATATTTCATTCTCCTCACCGGCGTTTCATTCGCGAGCAGTGAGAAGGTCCTGCCGCCGGGCGGGTGGAAGTACTTTTGTGAAATCGATTGCCACATTGCTTATTCCCTGATCGGCGTGCAAACAGCGGGCGCGTTGGGTCCGGAGATGCAACAGGTTGCCGCGCACGGTAAATTTGTTGTTGTTCAAGTGAAGACCTGGTTTGACGAGCGCACCATCTCCGCGCACCGAGGGAATGGACCACTCACGCCGAATCGACGCAAAGTCCTGCTTGTGGACGACAGGGGACGGAGTTTCGCACTCTCACCCGAGGGCCAAATGGCGTTTGCCCAAATCAACGGAGCATCCACGCCGCTGACGCAGCCTTTGCGTCCCGGCGAATCGTACACAACGGACTTTGTTTTCGATGTCCCCAATGATGCGCAGAAACTACGGCTTCTGATCACCGAGGATGATCCGGAAACTTATTTCGTGATTGGTCACGAAAACAGCCTCTTACACAAAAAGATTTACTTGAGCCTTGATACTGACCCGACCATTGGAGGCCAGGACTTTACGTCACCGAGTGTTTTATCGGAATAAGGCATATAGGGAGGACATGACATGGAAAGCATAAACAATCAACGATCCGGGATGTTCGGATTGCCAATCTTTGCTGTCTGCGAGTGGTTGTTGATACTACCCGCAACTGTATTCCTCGCGGCCACAGCACTTCGCCTGCTGCAACCTCGCGAATACGAACCCGCTCGCACAAGCTGGATTATCTTCGAGTGGACCATGACGCATGTTTCGCGCTTTAGTGCGGCGATCCTGTTCATCGCTATGCCTGGCGTTGTTCTTATCGCGGGCTGCGCCACACTCCTGCGAAACTGGCGGCAGGATCCGGCGTTGCGTCATGACTCGGCAATGACGCTTGCGATCCTGCGACGCCATTTGCCGTTCGGCTTGCTGGCGGCTGCTGTGCTTTTAGCGGGAACAATTCTGACGGCCGTGGTAGTTCACGTCATCACGGACTAAGCACCAGCACTAGAGACTAACTACAAATTGCGCGACCATCTGGTTCCGCCGCCTCTCTGCCTGAGTCTGTGCAATAACCTATAGAAAATAAATGGCTTGCTGGTGAAAGTCGCGCTGGCTCCCCCGCCTGACGTTTCGCCCTGCGCTGTCGTCTATACCACAGGAGCCGGGGATGGGAACTATGGGACTTGCGCTGCCTTGGAGGGCTAGAATCTCTTCCACGCTGCGCGAACGGGGGACGCGAGTGGAACCTTCCGAGCACCTTGCCGGCGGCCCCAGCCCGGCCGTCGTGGATGCCCAGAGTGAGGATGCCGCACTGGCCGCTGGCTGCCGGTCTGGTGATCTGCGCGCTTACGAGCGTTTCTACGCAATGCATGGCGTGCGCATGAAGAACGTGGCGCGGAATGTTCTTGGCAATCCCATCGACGCGGAAGACGCCGTGCAGGAGACGTTCCTGAAGGTGCAGCGCGGTATCGGCAGTTTTCGCGGCCAATCGAGTTTCGTCACCTGGACCTACCGGATCCTGATCAACACCTGCCACGACGCGCGGCGCAGCCGGCTTCGCAAGAAGGAAGTGGCGAGCGACGATTCGGAGGAGACACCGCGTCTTGAGCCGCGCGCTCCAAGCGCGCATCCCACATTGCGAATGGCCCTGGAGCGAGCGCTTGAGAGGCTGACTCGACACCAGCGCGATGTTTTTCTTTTGTACGAAGTCGAAGGCTTCCGCCATGCAGAGATTGCCGGAATGCTGGAGATGACCGAGACGGCTTCGAAGAACACACTTTTTCAGGCGAAGAAAAATCTTCGCCAGATGCTGGAACCGCCGCGCAGTAGCGCCGCGGAAATACGGTGAAAGACGATGAATGTCACTTGTAGCGAGCGAGAACGGATTTTTGAGGATGGCACTCCCGCCGAGTGGGCAGCCCTGGAAGCGCATGCCGCTTCCTGCCCACTTTGTGCGGAAGAGATTCGAAGCTGGAAGTCGCTAAGCGTCGCGGCGAAAGAGCTGCGCGAGTACTCGGACAGCCCTTCGTTCTGGCCACGGATCGAACGTGCGCTCGCCGAAGAAGCGGCGCGAAAGGCACAGGGCGCTGAGCTCAAGGGTTGGTTTTCGTTTCTGCCAAGCTTTTCGCCGGCGTGGCAAACGGCTTTGGCTGGCGCTTTCGTTTTGGTGCTGACCATCTCAGCGGGGTGGATGTATCTTCATCGTTCACCGATTGTGGACCCCGAAGGGGATCAATCACTTCTAAAGACCACGGCCCTCAGAGAAGTGGAAACTGCGGAAACGGTATATGAACGAGCGATCGACAAGCTCGCGGCGGAGACCAAACCGCAGCTCGAAGACCCCGCTACGCCACTGCTCGCAAACTACCACGAAAAATTGCTGGTGCTGGATAGCGCCATCGCCGACCTGCGCGCGCAGGCAGGAATGAATCCATCCAACGCGCAACTGCGCTACCAGTTGCTGGCCATGTACCAGGAAAAACAGCACACGCTGGAGGAAGTTTTGGAGGCTAAACCATAATGATTCGCCATCTTCCCAATTACCGGAGAGAGTCGTTGCGTCTCGCAATGGCTGCAGGACTGCTCTCCGCGATGCTGTTCTTCGCAGCTAAGCCCGCACGCGGCGCAACTGCGGCGCAAGACCAAGTGTCAAGAGATTTTCAGCAGACGGTGGCGCTCGGCGCAGGCCAGTCTGTGCACATCGAGCACAAGTTCGGCGGTGTCAGACTCCACGGCGAATCTGGCCGCGACGTCAAGATTTCTGCCACGATCCGGGCGCAAGCCAGTTCGCATGAGGAAGCCGAATCGTTCGCGCAAAAGATTAAGATCGAAGTTCAGCAGACTAGCGAAGGAGTGCGCATCAAGACGATTTATCCCGAGGAAGAAAAGAAATGGTTTCACTCCAGCAAGAACTCTTCATGGTCCGTCAGTTATGACATCGGGATGCCATCGGACGCGCCAATTACTGTGCGAAACAGTTTCGGCGGCGTTGAGGTAACAGGCGTTCACGGAGCTGCGGATGTAGAGAACGGCTACGGTACGCTGAACGTACGTGACGCAGGCGTTGGCCGGTGGAACAATGCGTTTGGCAGCATTGAACTCATTGGGGCCAGCGGAAATGTCTCCGTGAGCGACAACAACGGCTCCGTGCAAGTGTCGGACGTGAAAGGCACCCTCGAGGTACGCAATCGTTTCGGAAGCATCACCACCCGTGACATTCAAGGCGGGGTGACCATCACCGGCGGAAATGGCGCGGTCACACTGGCCAATGCTGCCTCGGCAATCGTCACGACTTCGTTCGGGAGCGTCGACGCCCGCAACATCCGCGGCGATCTTTCGATCCGCAACAACAACGGACATGTGGAAATCTCCACCATCGGCGGCGCTGCCGACATCACCAACAGTTTCGGCAACATCATTTTTACCGATGTGCGTGGCCGCATGAATTGCACTACGAGCAATGGCCGCGTGAAGGGCAGCTCCGCGACGGGAGCCTCAGTGACCATTCGCGATTCCTTCGGCAACATCGAGCTGGACGCTATCAGCGGCGCTCTAGACGCCGAAACCTCCAATGGCAAAATTTCGGTGCGGGATGCGCGCGGCAGCGTCACGCTGAAGTCCTCTTTTGGCGCCATCGAAGCCTCAAACGTCCCGAAGGGAATTCGCGCCATCTCGGGAAACGGGGGCATCACGCTCACCGACATCGGCGGGGAAACTTTTGCGAAGACCAGTTTCGGAAGCGTTTTGACGGAACGGATCAACGGAAATTTGACGGTGGAGAACACCAATGGGTCGGTCACCGCAAGAAACGTAAAGGGGGATGCCCTAGTGAAGACATCCTTTGCGGGGGTCACCCTCGAATCTATCGGTGGACGAATCACCGTGGACAATCAAAACGGCGCAATCTCAGTGACCGCCATGCGCCCGGCAAACGGTTGCCGCGACATTTCGCTCAAGACCTCCTTCTCATCCATCCGGGTGCGCGTTCCGGACGGCTTGGGCTACAACCTCACGGCGAGGACGTCGTTCGGCCGGATTTCCTCGGAATTGCCGGTCACTTCGACGGGCGGTATCGGGGGCGATTCACTGAGTGGCACTATCGGATCTGGCGGCTGCCAGCTTCAACTCACGGATTCCAATGGAAGCATCGAGATCGCCAAAGCTCCTTGATCGTATGTCCCATTATTTTGCGGCTTGCCTCGCACGGTCCATCGCGAACGCTTTCTTCACGACGCGTGTCGCGGTTTCCGTTAGATGAAATCGCGTGAGTTCCTCTTCGCTCGCGAATGCGACATCGGTTACATCACTCCCCGCGCGCGGCTCGCCGCCGACTCGTTCACAAAGGTAATCCGCAATGACGAAGTGAAATCGCGGTCTTCGTTTCATTTCCACGTCAGTCGACTCGTCGCCCAGGTAAACCCGGTCGAACACCTCGATCAAATCAAGTACCCGAACTTCGATTCCCGTTTCTTCCCGCAATTCCCGGGCGACTCCTTCCTGCAAACTCTCTCCGAGTTCCAGCGTGCCGCCGGGAATGGACCATTCGCCGAGCAGCGGCTCGCTGCCGCGGCGGATCAACAGCGTGCGGCCCCGATCGATAATCACACCCCCGATGCCAACCACTGGCCGTTCGGGGTATTCTCTGGAAGAGGCCATTCGAATGGTCCTTCTGCCCGCGATACGATGGCGTTCAAAGCAGCGCTACCATGCACGGGAGTTGACTTCATACTCTGCGGTATATAATACGCTGCACAGTGGTGGGCACGCTCTTCGTACCCCCACATTTCAAACAACTTTACGGAGGGTGGAGCCGTGATCCGTTGCCCTGAATGTTCCGCCGAAATCGATGTCGATGAAGACGAAGTCGAAGAGGGCGAGATCCTGAGCTGTCCCGAGTGCGAATCTGAACTGGAGGTCTCGCAGACGCATCCGGTCCACCTGAACCTCATCGCCGATGATTCCGACGAAGAGGACGACGAGGAAGAAGACGACAAGACCGGGGAAAATGGGGACCTCATTGACGATGATGATGACGAAGAAGACGAAGAAGAAGACGAGGAGTAGGAAGCACGCCCCATGTGACCTGGCATCCTCCCGCGCTCGTATCGCCATCTAAACCTGTAAAGGAGCACCCGCATGCACCGCCCGCAGTGGATCACGATTCTCTGCACGGCAGCGCTTGTAACTTGCCCCACTGCGTCGTATGCACGAAGGCAGGAAGCTGCGCCGCCACTGCCTAGCTCCGCCTCCACCGCGAAAACACCTGCGGCCACACCGAGCAAAACGGACAAGAAAAAATACAGCCATGTAAATGATTTCTTGATCCGTGGAACTGTCTTTACGGATAAAGCTCTTTCGTTTCCGGGCGTGCAGCTTCGTATCCGGCGGG
>Ga0209236_1002358_pt1 | contig 11553 bp, 8 predicted proteins | sample GraSoi013_1_40cm_FD_185819 | JGI IMG/M metagenome (GOLD analysis project Ga0209236, IMG submission 185819) | Grasslands soil microbial communities from the Angelo Coastal Reserve, California, USA - Sample 09_27_2013_1_40cm (SPAdes) (version 2) | ecosystem: Environmental > Terrestrial > Soil >... | reverse complement strand
CGCCTGAAGGACGACTTCGGCGAAGCGTGGATCTCCACGTTTCACAGCTTCTGCTGGCGCGTGCTTCGTGACCACGCGCCCGATCCGAGGCGGATGCTGGTCAACAGCTTCCAGGAGTCGATCGTCATGCGCCAGGTGCTGAGCGAGATCGACTCGGAATTGCTGGGGGCGTTGGTTGGAGTCCAGAGATCGGACGCGTTTGCCCGCGACCTGCTCGGCTTTGTCGCCCTGATGAAGCAGAACCTCGTTCACCCTGCGGCCCTGCTGCTGGCAACCCAAGCGGGCGGAAGCGATCGCCTACGAGCGCTCGCTGCCGTCTACCAGGCGTACCAGGGGCGCCTGCGCACCGCCGGAATTGTCGACTTCCGCGACTTGATCATCAACGCGATCGAGCTGCTGCAGTCCAGGCACGAGCTGCGCGAGCAGCTTCGATCGAAGTTCCGGCTCATCCTCGTCGACGAGTTCCAGGATGTCGACCCGGCTCAGTTCCAGCTCCTTCAACTGCTCGCGCCGCCAGAGTCGCGTCCGCGGTTGGTGGTGGTCGGCGACCCGGATCAGTCCATCTACGGATTCCGCGGCACCGTCCCGCGACTGCTCGGTCTGGACTTTCCGAACGTTTACGGCGCCGCGACCGTGTCGCTGGAAGAGTGTTGGCGCTGTTCGCAGGAGGTGATCGACGCCGGCGAGCGCCTGCTCGATGCGACACAACCCGGCCGCGCGCGTACCGCGCTGCGCTCGGTGGCGCAGCTTGCGTCGCCAAGTGTGGTTCTGGTCCATGAGGGCGATGCCATCGACGAGGCATTCATGTGCGCCCGCGAGATCAAGCGGATCCACGCTGCCTTTCCAGAGCTGCGCCATGACGATTTCGCGATCCTGCTCCGCAGCACGACCGCGCTGGGTGCTCCTTTCGAAGAAGCATTGCGCGCTCTCGACCTTCCTTACGAGGTGCGCGGGTCCGGAGCGACCGCACGCAACGAAGTGGTTCGCTTTCTCGTCGGCTACCTGGAATCGCTGCGCAAGCCGGACGACCCGGACGCGTTCGAGAGCGCCCTCGCATCGAGCATCGGCGGCGTCGGCTCCCGAACTCTGAGCCGGTTGCGCGCGCATGCATTCGAGCAGGCGCGGCCGCTCACACGAGTGATGCGGCGCCTGATGTACGTGCTGGCCGCGAAGGACCCGCAGCGGTATCCGCTGCCATGGGGTGGCGAACCACCCGCCGAACCGCCTACCGCGCCCGATTACTACGAGTACCTCGATGAGGGCGAGCTCGATTCACTGCACGCGGCGATGGTCGCCCGCTACCGGCTGCTCGACCGCGCGAAGCGGTTGCCGCTTGCCAGCCTCGCGTATTCCGTGCTCATCGAGGACGGGGCCATTCGCAAGCTGCTCGAGCTCGAGCTCCGGGCACAGCAGCGCACTGAGGCGATGGCGGACCTGGGCTCGACCATCGACGGCCTAGAGGCCGTGGAGGAGGTGTTTGCGCGGCTGCATGGCGCTAGGCCGCTGCTGTCTGACATCCACGGATCGCTGGATGCCCTGCTCTCCGGAGCGGCCGACGACACGGAACCGGCATCCGCTCGCAGGGACGCCGTGCAGGTGATGACCGTTCACCAGGCCAAAGGGCTCGAGTTCCAGTTCGTCTTTGCCGCGGGGTTCGCGCACGGCCTCTTCCCGGCGGAAGCCCGCCCGCATCCGCTGCTGGACGTCGAGGACAGGGCGTGGCTGGAACGGTTCAAGGTCGGTTTCATGCCCTCGTGGCCGTCTGATCCGGACGGACACCTGGCGGAAGAGGCGCGGCTTGCGTTCGTGGCGATGACTCGGGCCAAGCGGGTCTACCTGACGTACGCGGACAAGTACTTGCGCCAGGCTGGGCCGTCGGTCTTTCTCGGAATGGCCGCGCCGGACGCCGAGCTGAAAGAGCTCACGAGAGCGTCGGCTCGCCTGCTGCCGGCGGACGTTCTCCTGCCGCGCGAGGCGGAGGTGCTCGTCGCCGCGCATCGCGAATCCGTCACCGAGGCGATTTCCGCGCGCGCCGCGGCCCTCGGGCTCGACGTGGGGTTCATCGCCGATCGTGACGCCGGCGAGCCGTTCGAGCCTTACGGCGGTGATCGCAACCCGGACCACGTCGAGATCGATCACTTCAGCCCGACAACGCTCAACGACTACCTGAAATGTCCTCGCCTGTACTGGTACAACCACCACCCTGGCCTTGCCGAGGAGCCGAGATCGGTGGCGATGGAGCGCGGAGGTTTCTTGCACGAGGTCCTGGAGGACTTCCACTTGCACGAACCCGAGTGGCGGCCACTTGAGGCCGAAGGCCAGACGCAGTGGCTCGAGTCTGTGCTGCAGAAGCAGCTCGACGGCTACCTATCCCGCATGGAGGGCGTCCTCGACCGAAAGCGCGAGGAGAAGCAGGTGAGATCGCTGCTGGGCAACTACATCCGCTTCGTCACCGGCATGCAGCCGATCCGCCGCCTGGGCACGCTCGCCCTCGAGCGACGCTTCCACCTGCAGCTGGACGGCGCCGAGATCGTCGGCAAGATCGATCGGGTCAACGACGTCGGCGATGGCGAGGTCGAGGTCATCGACTACAAGACCGGCTCGGGCAAACCGATGCGATGGGCATACGAGGCGTACTTCGGTCCTGATCTGTATGACGTGCAGCTCGCGCTCTACTACCTGGCCTGCAAATACGGCTTCGACGACGAGGGCAACCCCCTCGGCTTCCAGCCACGCTTCCTTTCTCTCTGGTATCCGAAAGATTGGGTCTGGGGCTCGATGCGCCAGGACATCTTCACCGTCGGCCGGCCCGCGGGCCTCAAGGAGTATCGAGAGAAGGTGCTCGAAACCGGCGATCTGGAGCGCAGCCGCGACATCGTCCTGCAGGCGATAACTCGCATCAAGGCCGGTCACTTCGAGCCCGCGCCGCGCGACCTGGCGGGCACGTGCATCACGCGCTTTTCGTCATGTCCCCATGCCGCGATCTGCCCCTACGGCGGGGCGCCGCCCGAATGATCGCGCCGCCGACGCGGACTCTCAGCCCCGAACAGGCGGCGGCCGCCCACGCCGGTCCCGAAGGGGCTTTTCTCATCGCCGCGGGACCGGGCACGGGCAAGACCGCCACCACGACCGAGCGCTTCTGCTGGCTGGTGGGGCACCGCGTGCCTGCGGGGCAGATCCTGGCGGTCACCTTCAACGACCGGGCCGCGGACGAGCTCAGGTCGCGCATCAGCGAAGAGCTGCTCGCGCGCCGGCCCGATCTCGGTCCCGAGGTCCTGGATGGCGCATGGATCGGCACGTTCCACGGGATCTGCTCCCGGCTGCTCGACGAGTTCGCCTACCTGGTCGGAGCGCCACGCGAGCTGCGTGTGCTCGACGAGACAGGCCAGCGGCTGTTCGAGCAGCGCCTGGTGGCGCGCCTGCGCAGCGGCGAGGCAGCACCTCTCGATCCGGACTCGTTCACTGGGCTGAGCGTCGACGACCTCGACGACCTTCTTCGCTCAGGACTGCGTTTTCTCCTCAAGCTCAAAGGCAGGGGCATCAAGCCCGAGCGTTTCCAGAAGCGCGCACTCGAGCTCCATGCGCAGCATTGGCATTCGCCTGTTGACGCCACATCGCGCCAGGCGGCGCAGGCGGAGCTCGAGGCGATCGAGGTCCTGCATCTCGTCTACCGAACGTACGAGGACGCGCTGAAGGCCGAGGGCCTGCGGGATTTCGATGACCTCATCCTCGATGTGACCGACGCTCTCGAACACGTGCCCGAATTTCGGCGCCGCTGCCGCGAACGTTTTCGATACCTGCTCGTCGACGAGTTTCAGGACACCAACCGCATCCAGCTCGATCTGATCAGGCTGCTGGCCGCCGAGGGTTTCGGCAACGTGGCCGTGGTCGGCGACGCGAAGCAGTCGATATACGGCTGGCGCGACGCCGAGATCGAGAACATTCGCAGCCGTTTCGGGGGCAAGCGCCTACCGCTTACGCACAATCGACGATCGTTCCAGGAGATCCTGGATTGCGCCACGGCGTTCATCCGGCGCGATCCGGACTTCGGCGACGAGCCCGACCTGGTCGCAACGCGTGGTGGCGCAGACCGGCCTGTCACCGTCGTCATGGCGCCGGACTCGCGGACGGAGGCCCGGTCGGTGGCCGAGACGATCAGGCGGCTCTATCGAAGCGGCCGGCGATTCTCGGACATCGCCATCCTGGCCCATTCGATCCGCATGCTCCCTCGCGATTTCGAAGATGAGCTGAGGCGGCAGGGAATTCCTTACCTGACGAGCGGAGGTTCCGGGTTCTTCGATCGCCAGGAGATCAAGGATGTCCTTGCGATGCTCCGCCTGACCGAGAACCCGATGGACGACGGAGCGCTCGTGCGGGTGCTCCAGGGCCCGATCGTCCGCCTGGCCGATCGCGGACTCTACCGGCTCGCGGCGCGACGATTCGGGCGCCACGGCATGCGCCTGCGCGATTGCTTCGAGGCATCCAGGGTCGAAGGCTTTCCGGAGATGGATCCGAAGGTCGCCGAACGAGCAGCGGCCATGGTCGACCTGACGGATCGTCTCGGCCGGCTGCGCGACGCGCTCACGGTGGCCGACATCCTCAACCGCCTGCTCGAGGAGACCGGTTACCTGCGCTGGGCCGAGCTCCGCGCGCAGCGCGACGGGAGCCCCCGCGCGCTGTTGAACCTGCGCAAGGTCTTCCAGCTTGCGTCACGCTTCGAGCGCGAGCTGACCCTCGCGGGCATCGGCGACTTCGTCCGTCACCTCGACCAGGTCATCGACGCCGAGCTGCCGGTTGGAGAGGCGACTGAGGAATCCCCCGCTGACGCGGTGTCGCTCCTCACCGTTCATGCTGCCAAAGGGCTCGAGTTCCCGGTCGTGTTCCTGGTCAACCTGCGGCCGGCAAGAGCCCGCGACACCGAGAGGCTCTTCTTCGATCCGGACGGTCTCGGTTTCGTGATGAAGAACTGGCGCGGCGAGAAGCACCCCCGCTACCAGGCGACCTCACCCGGTGAACCCGCGGTCAAGCTCGCGATCGGTGAGCGCAGGCGAATCGTTTACGTAGGCCTCACGCGAACCATGGACGCCCTGTACGTCACGGCAACGCGTGAGGAGCAGTCCGCCCGCGATGTGGAGATGGGTGACCAGGACCATTTCGCGGAGATCCTCAGCTGGGCGCTCGCGCATCCGGAGTCGGCGAGTGTTGTGGAGGCCGAGCAGCTGGAGCTGCCGGTCGCCCGCCCGGCCAACGGCGCAAGCGCCGGCGGCTTGGACGTGGTCACCGCGGTCCTGGAGCGCATGGAGGCGATTCAGCCGCGCCGCCCTGAGCTGCCTGGGCAGCCTGTAATTGAGCTCCAGCTCAGCTTCTCGCAGCTGCACGACTTCGAGATCTGCCCTGTCCGGTATCGCTTCAGCCAGGTCTGGCGCGTGCCCGCGCCGCCCGACGATTTGCTGCCGCGATTCGCGCGCGCCACGACCTCGACCGAGCTCGGCTCGGCGGTGCACGCCGCCCTCGCCGCCTGGCATTCGTCCGGAGGCGACCTCATCTCGATCTACGAGGGCCCGGAAGCCGGACGGGAGATGCTTCGCGGCTACCTTCAGCATCCGCTGGCCGCGGCGAAAACACTTGGAGTCGAGGTCGAGTTCAACCTGCGCCTGGGGGCGACCAGGATGCGTGGCGTGGTGGACCGAATCTGCGAGCTGGACGGCCGCACGGTGCTGGTCGATTACAAGACCAACGCCACGATGGATGAGGCGCTGATCGAGGCGTATACGACGCAGCTCCGCCTCTATGCGCTGGCGGCCGGCCGAGGGCTGCTCGCGGGCGGCACCGATCCAAGGCTGGTCCTCTTCGACCTTCGCCGCTCGAATGTCATCGAGGTCAGACAGGGGGACGCGGCAGTCGAGGCGCGCGTGGCGGCCGTGTCGCGACGTATCGGCGGAGGTGACTTCTCGCTCGGCCCGGAGAATGCGCGCCGTCCCTGTGCGATGTGTGCGTACAGACCAATTTGCTCAGACGCGCTTCCGTGATCGAGGAGCGCTACTTCGAGCGCCGGCAGATCAAAGAGGCGATCGCCTTCGCGGAAGCGGGGGGAATCGCCATCCATCGCAACTTCGACCACTACCACGGTTCCACCATCCGCGGCATGCGGCGCGAGCGCCCGTTCCTCCACGTGATCGGGTTGAGGCCACAGCTCGAGGCCTGGGGCAGAGACAATGGGCTGCGCCCGGAGTGGATCCAGCCCGAGAAGCGCCGGCGGGTGGCCCACTACGACGTCTTCGGCCCGCCGGCCGAGAAGCTCATGCAGCGGCTTGTGAGCACCCTTGACGCTGGTTGACGCAATGCGTTATGATGCATTGCGTCATCAAAACAAGGAGTTGGAAGCAATGAGCACAGACATGTCAACAGTGGAAGAGGTGGCGTTCGGCGCCGCCAGGACGGCGGCGGAGGTCGCCGCGGACCCGATCGCCACTGCGCGTAAGCAGGTGAAGGGGCTGAAGCGCAAGGGCGCACCGACCGCGCGCAGGGTCAACCGCCAGCTCAACGAGCAGATCAGTGCCGCCACCGCCCCCGCAAAGGAGGCCGTGAAGGAGTTCACGAAGACTGCCGAGAAGATGGCCGCAGACCTCCTGCCGGAGCGCATTGCAATCCGTGGCCTGCACCTGGTCAAGGTTCAGGCGAAACGCCAGGACCAGGTCGGCACCGTCGCCAAGCGCGCGCTGAAGATGTTCAACGGGTCGTTCAAGACCATCGCGAGGGTGGCCAACCGGCTCGAGAAAGCCAGCGAGCTGCCGGCCCGGAACGGCGCGGCGCCTCGTAAGGCGAGCAGGAGCCGTCGCTCCTCCAGGCGTACAGCCGCGCGCCGCAGCGCCGCAGCCTAAGCAAAAAGCACGAAATGAGAGGGAACCAGGGTGGTTCCCTCTCATAAGCTTGCACGGCTGTGAGCGTTGTCTGCACCGGCTCGATCGCCTTCGACTACATCCTTACTTTCAAGGGCCGATTCAAAGACCACATCCTCCTCGACAAGACACACATGCTCAACCTGAGCTTCCTGGTCGACAACCTCAAGAAGCGGAGGGGCGGTGTGGCGGGCAACTATGCGTACAACCTGGCCCTGCTCGGCTATCCCAGCGCGGTGCTCGCGACGGCTGGATCCGACGCGGTCGAGTATCGCGCCTGGCTGGAGAGGATGGGGATCGACTGCCGAGGCCTGCGGCTCATGGAAGGCGAGATCTCGGCCACCGGCTTCACGACCACAGATCTCGACGACAACCAGATCACCGGCTACTACGGCGGCGCCATGAACATGGCGGGAGCACTCGGGTTGGACGACACGGTGGGAGACCCGCAGGCCGTGATCATCGGACCGAACGCTCCAGCCGCGATGCTGCGCCTGGTCCGTGAATGCCGGGAGCGCGGCGTGCCGTGGGTGTTCGACCCTGCCCATCAACTCCCACATCTCTCCGGCGAAGACCTCGTCGACGGCGCCCGGGGCGCGTGGGTGCTGATCGGAAACGATTACGAGCTCGAGATGATCCAGCACCGCACCGGCTGCAGCATGGACGAGCTGAAACAACTGTCAGAGGTCGTGGTGACGACGTTGGGACGGGAGGGCTCACGGATTGACAGCGGCTCGAAGTCACACGTCATTGCGGCCGCGCCGCCTCGAGTCGAGTCCGACCCGACCGGCGCCGGCGACGCATACAGGTCGGGACTGGTGGCTGGACTGCTGCGCGGCCTGGACATCACAACCGCGGGTTCGGTCGCGTCTCTCGCCGCGACCTATGCCATCGAGCAGGTGGGGACGATCGAGCACAGCTACACGCATGAGCAGTTTTCTGCTCGCTATCAGGAAGCCTTCGGAGCCTCGCTGCCCGATCAGTTCTGGCCGCCGGTCAGCTGAACTTTCGGCTCTCTTCCCGCCGATAAGCCCAGGCTGCGATCGCGAAGAACGCGACGCCGTAGCCGGCCAGATAAAGCCAGTCGGTGGTGATGTTCTCACTCGTCGGTGCCCCGATGGCGTCCCATCCCAGCTGGCCGAACCTATAGAGCGGAAGGTATGGTGAGATGTTCTGGATGATCTGCGGAAGGAGCTGTTTGGGGAAGAACAAGCCAGACGCGAACGCGGTCGGCAGGTAGATCAGGTTGATGACCGCGATCGTGGAGTTCGGGCCCGCCAGATACCCGATCGCAAAACCGAGGGCTATGAATGGAATCGATCCCAGCAATACTCGGTACGCCAGGGTGAACCACTCCGAAGCGTCGAGCCTAACCCCGCCCGCGATATAGGCGAACGGAAAGAGCACAGCCAGCGTAAGCGCGGCAAAGAAGATCGCGGTGATGCACCGCGACAGCAGATATACGAGCGGTGGAAGTGGCGTGGCGCGCATCAGAAGATCCATCTTCATTCCCCTCTCGTTTGCGACCGAGATGCCGAAGCTGAAGATCATCACGTTGGCCACCGCGTACACGGCCATAGAGGCCAGGAAGTAGGCCCCGAAGGTGATATGAGAGCCGCGAAAGAGTGGCTGGGATGCCTGGCCGAGTCCAATGAACGCATAGAACACGACTGGAAGCAGAAGGCTCGTGGCGCTGAATGCCGGTACCCGCCAGAGCTTCAGAAACTCGGCCCACGTCTGGCGGACGAGCATCGGCAGGATCGGCGCTCGCGCGGGCGTCCTGACCGCAGCGCTCAATGGCTCGTCATCGCTATGAACGCGTCCTCCAGGTCTGCGCCCGCGACCTCGAGCTCGGACATCTCGACGGCGAAACAGCTCGCGCAGGACCGCTTCGGGCTGGTTGGTCAGGAGCTGGACGCGGCCATCGGTGATGGCCGCCGCGGTCACCGACAGGCCGTCGAGTTCTTTTTCGGTGATGGCTGCCGAAATAAAGCGCACGCGCTTGCCGGCCACCCTGGACTTGATCTCGCCAGGAGGTGCGTCGGCGATGACCACCCCTCGGTCGATCACGATCACACGCTTTGCCAGCTGGTCCGCCTCCTCCAGGTAGTGAGTGGTGAGCACGACTGTGCGTCCCATGTGCGCGAACTCGGCAATCCGTTCGATGAAGGCGCGCCGGCCCTCCACGTCCATTCCCACGGTCGGCTCGTCGAGGAAAAGGACGTCTGGATCACCGCACACGGCCAGGGCGAAATAGAGCCGCTGACGCTGCCCGCCCGACAGCTCTCTGACGAGGGCGTTCGCCTTCTCCTCGAGCCCGGCCATGGCGATTGCTCGATCTCGTGTCATCGGCCGTGGGTAGTACGAGCGGAACAGGTCGACGATCTCGCGCACCTTGAGCATGGCCGGCACGCCCGACTCCTGGAGCATCACCCCCACCTTGCTTCGGGCCAGCAGGTTGGTCGGTTCCAGCCCGAAAAGCAAAGCCTTGCCTGACGTTGGTTTGCGCAGGCCGAGAAGAATGCTGATGGATGTCGTCTTACCTGCGCCATTGGGTCCGAGCATCGCGACGACCTCACCGAGCTCGATGCGGATGGTGACTCCCCCGAGGGCTTCGATCTCACCGTACTTCTTGGTGGCATCGATGAGCTCCGCGGCAGGCGCCATGGCAAAAGGCTAGCGGCTTAGTCTTGGCGGGTGGCCACCGTTTTCAGCAGGATCATCGCAGGCGAGCTGCCGGGGCTTTTCGTCTGGAAGGACGACAAGTGCGTCGCCTTTCTCTCCAATCGTCCATTGCGACCGGGCCATACGCTGGTGGTGCCGCGATTGGAGGTCGACCACTGGATCGACCTCGACACGAATCTGCTCGCGCACCTTGTGGTCACGGCGCAGGCCATCGGCAAGGCGCAGATGGCGGGTTTCAAGCCCGCACGCATCGGGCTGATGCTCGCCGGTCTCGAAGTCCCGCACGCGCACTTTCACGTCGTGCCGATTCGCGGGCTTCACGACCTGGACTTCGGCAACCAGGACCCTAATCCCGACCCGTCGATGATGGCCAGAGCCGCCGAGACCATACGAGCAGAGCTGCGGCGTCTCGGGTTTGCGGAGGTGGCCGGCTAGCTCAGCGAGCGCTCCAGCTGATCGACATGCTGCTCGAGGTGGTTGATGAGCGGATAGCGCGCGAGAAATTCCGCGGTCACCGTGCCGCCGCCCGATTCGTTCGCCTCGCGGCGCAACGAGGCTGCATCGACCGTTCGCAACAGCTGAACCGTGCGGGCGTGGTCGGCCAGAGTCATCCGCAGCAGCTCCGAGGGGTCCGTATCCGACATCTGATCGATGGACGCGTCGCGAAGGTTGGTGCCGGCCAGCAGGTCGACCTGGCTGGTTTTGCCGCTCGAGATCCTGTGGATGATCACGCCATAGAACTTCGATAGCCCGGCGATGTGGGCGAGCACCTCGTGGTCGCTCCATTCCTTATCGCCGCGGCCGGCTTTGATGCGTGGGCCGACAACCGCCAGCCGGGCGGATACTTTCTCGAGGCGGTCCGCAAGCGCGAGTCGTTCGTGGTCGAACAACTCGTCGTAGAAGCTCTCCAGGTCGGCCTGGGTGTACTCAGTTTTTTCGATCTTCACGAACCATCAATGTATTGGAGAATCGATCCATGTGCTACTCAGACGACGCCCGCCCGCCCCTGCCCCCGATCAGCGGCGCCGCCGCCGACCACGGCGACATCACCCTCAAAGCGGCCGACGGCAACGAGTTCATGGCGCACTTCGCGCGCGCTTCGAAGCCGACCGGCGCGGGGATGGTGGTGATGCCTGACGTGCGCGGCCTCCATCACTTCTACAAGGAGCTCGCCCAGCGGTTTGCTGAAGCGGGTATCGATGCGGTCGCCATCGACTACTACGGCCGGACGGCGGGAATCGGCGATCGCAGCGAAAGCTTCGAATATCAGCCTCACCTCGAGAAGACGACTCAGGAAAACATTGCCGTGGACGTCGCCTCGGCAATGGAGTACTTGAAGTCGAAGGAGGGCGGTGCTGTGCGGTCGGTCTTCACGGTGGGATTCTGCTTTGGCGGCTCGAGCTCGTGGAACCAGTCCGCGTTGAATCCCGGGCTCAACGGCTGCATCGGCTTCTACGGGAGACCGGTGCGCAGCGAGCCGTACATCTCAAAGATGAAAGCGCCTCTCCTCCTGCTCGTCGCCGGTGCCGATGGGGCGACCCCGCTGGAGGTTTCCAAAGAGTTCGAACGGAAGCTGACCGCAGCCGGCGTTCCACACGAGATGCACATCTACGAGGGCGCGCCGCACAGCTTCTTCGATCGCACCTTCGACCAGTGGAAGGACGCCTGTGACGATGCCTGGCGGCGGATGTTGGCCTTCGTGAAGAAATACGGGTGATTCGACCCGGGGGCCTAATCGCGGCGCCCGCCGTATAGTCAAGTCATGGCCAGGGCGGCCGCCAGGATGGCCCCGAAGTCCAAACCAGCCCCTCAGCTGCCGCCGGCGCTCATGGCTGAGCTCGAGCGCCGCCGGGCGGGCCTTGCGCGTCACATGGCGCGCGCGGTCGTGGCCGTCGTCCACTGGGACGATTCCACCGGCGTTCCGCCGCAGCGTGAAGCGATCGCCAAGGCGTGTGAGGCGGGCCTCGAT
>Ga0209236_1002357_pt1 | contig 11554 bp, 9 predicted proteins | sample GraSoi013_1_40cm_FD_185819 | JGI IMG/M metagenome (GOLD analysis project Ga0209236, IMG submission 185819) | Grasslands soil microbial communities from the Angelo Coastal Reserve, California, USA - Sample 09_27_2013_1_40cm (SPAdes) (version 2) | ecosystem: Environmental > Terrestrial > Soil >... | reverse complement strand
TCGGTGACCGACCACTCGGTGACTCGTTCGTCGGCGACTTCCCGGAGTTCCGGGACCAAGCCGTGTGGTCGTCGCACTACCTCACAGGTTTCATTCGTTGTAACTTCGTTGAACCGAACGATTTACGGCTTGCCCTGCAGCCTGGGATGGCTAAGGACTTCTTCGTTCGCGCGGTCCGCGAAATCGCACCTCGGTTGGAGAGGCAGGTCAAGGAGTTCCAAAGGCAGCTGTTCGACCACGAACTGCAGGCCGAAATGAACGAGCTCGCGGTCCAAGTTCAAAGGTTTCTCAGGGCGGAGGGCATCTTCGACTTCAGGTCCTTGCTCTCCCCGGGGCAGCTCGCTGAGGCGGAGACTCATAGTGCCGTCGACTTGGTTGCGGCCCCTCCCGGCGAGGGTGACCCCGATCTCCCCTCGGTGACCTCTCAGGGAGGTGACGCGGCCGTCATTGAGGAGGGTGGCCGTGGCGGCCCGCTTCCCGGGCCTGGACCTGCGGGAGAAGGTCCCGGCCCCGGGCCGGGTCCCCTGCCGGATCCGAGTGGCCCGGGTGGAACCGGGATCGGCCTATCGGATGTTCAAGTGCAGGTCGATCCGAGGTTACTCGGCCACGTCCCCCGGCGCCGTCGTCAGCGGCGACCGACCGGGTTTGGCCTTAACTTCGAGCCTAACGAGTTGTCCACCGAGATGAGTTGGTTCGAGGAGACAACCCAAACGGTGATCGTCAACAGCGCGCACGAACGTTACACGGCCTTGTCCGAGCGGGCCATGGAAGCAGGCGAAGACAGCACTTACGCGAAGAAGCTCAGGATCTTTATCATCCAGAGGTATCTGTGGGAGATCGTGATGTTCGCGGGCCAGCGACAGGGGCTCGGTCGAGTCGAACTAGAGGATCGATTCTGGAACCTCAACTACAAGTTCTTCGAGACCCGGGGTCCATGACTTGATGGCGACATCCGGCGAGCTCCGTGCCCTACTGGTCCGGAGTCGCGGGGTCTTGGAGCAAATCAAAGCGAAACAAGTCAAGGTGGGGGGCGGCTCCGGCCGGCGAGAGCGATACGAAATGAGACAGACCGGTCTGTACTTCGATCTTGGAAGTTTACTCTTGGAGTACTTCTCGCAGGCGGGTATCGAAAGGGAGCGACGAAGTACCATCTTTGCGCTGATTTCCGAGGCCACGAAGGACTTGGATCTGCACGAGGGGATCATCCGATGGTCTGTCCGTTTCGTCGAAGCGTTCGAAGACAGGGACTACTTCTCGGAAGTGTCCAAGCTATGTCGGGACAGCTTTGGTCAAATCCGGGAGGTCGTCGATCTCCTCGCGCGGTCGAACCCACTTGGGGTCGGCCTGGAGGATCTGGACCGGTTCCGAGAGCGGCTTCGAAGCGAGATCACCTACGACGAGATGCGGCGAGAAGCCAAGGCGCTACGAGCCAAGTACACCGGTGGAGTATCCGGGTTCGATTTTCAAGACCTTCAAGATTTGTTTTCGGCTGTCGAACAGCGGATCATGGGCGCCCTCTTGGATAAGACAGCTGAGGCAGGCCGCGAAAAGCTCCGGGAGCGAATTGGAGCCGATTCGATCACCGCATTGAGATACACACTGATGCTCCTTAGTCGGGAACAGACACTGGACGAAGTCCGCCGGAAAAACGAGAGCGTTCTCAGTAGGGCACGTGGCGGGGACCCAATCATGGACGAGGAGGTGGCGCGACTGCACAAAGGGCTTTTCGATTGTCTTGACGGTGACAGGACCTCCAGGGAGCGACTACGACGTTGGGTTTTGCCGGCCAGCATGAGTCAGCTCCAGAAGATGTTGAAGGCTCTGGAGTCCGAGAAGGAATACCAGAATTACCGCAGGACCGAGAAGATCTTCAAGACGCTGTTTGATTCAAAGGCTTGAATGAGCGCGTGGGCGCTTCTTCCGTTCCAAGCAACTCCTTCAAACAGGTCGCAATGACAAACGAGAGCAAGGGTGGAACCGCGTTACCTATCATTCGGAACTGTCGCCCGAAAGTCCCCACGAAAATGAAATCGTCTCGGAAAGATTGAACTCGGGCCGCCTCGCGAACTGTAATTCCGCGCGGAATTCGTGGGTGGATGAACATATTGCCCATTCGCGCAAGATGTGCAACGATCGTTGGTGATGGCTCGTCCTCTCGCAACCGCCGGTACTTATCAAGCCACATGTCGTTCCGATAGACCATCAGGTCTGGGCGATTGTATTTCACGATGGCGTGCCATCCGATCTCGCCCGGTTTAAGGAGACCGTACAGCTCAAGGTCGCGGGGATTGTGGCGTCTAGCCTTATGGTTGAAGACAAACCGGGAGCCGTCGCAGACCAGCGCCCGGTATCGAGTGCGGCGCCCTCGGAGAGGCGTCGCGCGCACGACTTCGGACCCTTGGCCGGCCTGTATCGGCGGGAGATCCTCGATAGCCGACCAGAGAGAAACCGGCGGAACGCCCAACGACTTGAAGGTCTCCAAGCGCCCCATGAATGCGTCTAGGAAGCCCTCCGCTGTTGCGGAACCCTTTACGCCAACAAAGAAAACCCTGCGGCGATTTTGAGGAATCCCGAAATGCGAGGCTTGCACAACAATGATCCTAACGACGTACGGTGGATTCAGACCTGCGAAATCTTCGAGGATCTGCTCGACATACAATCCGTCCCTCGCGGACAGAATCCCTGGGACGTTCTCCATCAGTACCACCTTGGGTTTGACAACCGAAACAACGCGGAGAAACTCTCGGTAAAGCTCGTTTCTCGGATCGTCCTTGAACGTACATCCGTTAACGTTCGTGCGTGTCCTCGCGCCTGCGATCGAGAAACCTTGACAAGGCGGCCCACCCACCACCACATCGACCGCGCGGAGTGAGAGTCGGCGAAAGCGTTCGCTTGGCACGGACCTGATATCGCCTCGCAGAATTCGTTCCGCGGAAATGCTGGGGTGATTCACCTCGAGCGTATCGATCGCATTGGGATCGCCATCGGCCACGAACGCAACTCGGAAGCCGGCTCTGACAAATCCGTTAGTCATTCCTCCCGCTCCGCTGAACACGTCGGCAACACGCAGGATACGTCGACCGCCGTTTCGCTTCCGTTGACTTCTCCTGAAGTATTCGCAGAAGTTCCGGATTTCGCAGCGGTCGCATTTTGGTATTGGTCTGCAAATATGGCGGCCATGAGAGAGGAGATTCACATGCAAGGAGTATCGTAGTCTTTCAGGGAATATCCAAGAGAGCTCCTGTTGAGCCCTCTTGTGCTCAGAAGGGCCAAAGCGGGTGATCCCCAGCCGGTGACATACACGGATGATGTTGGCATCTGCTGGGAACACCTTCCTCCCCATCGAGTACATCATCACGCAGAAGGCTGTTTTCGTGCTCACCCTCGGGAGAGATGTGAGATACCTGAAGAGCTTGTCATTGGACCATTTCCGGACGGGGTCCAGCGTCACTCTCCCGAAGTCTTGTGATAGCCGAACGAGGATGGTCTTCAGAGTCTTCGCCTTAACCCGAGACATCCCCGCTGGGCGCAGGATATTTTCGATCTCTTCAGGCGGGGCCACGGCAAGCAGCTCCCATGAAGGGTAGTTCTGTTTTAGCGCCTCGAACGCCCTTTCGTAGGCGGCCCTCCGTGTGCGCTGCGAGAGAACAATGTAGACTAGCTCGTCAACTGGGTCTTGCTTGTTCCCGTGGTTAGGATTTAGATACAGGTTTCGGAGAATCTCGTCCACGACCCTTATCCTTCGCAGTGCCAATTGGCTTGGTTTCGGAACAGCCCGCTCGGTCATTCACTAACCTCTTGGTCTTACTCTGCGCGGCGTTTTCGTTAAGCAGTTGGGGCACGTGACGAACGCCTTGTCGCTCCTCGTTGTCCACGAGTAGCCACACTTGTGACACTTCACCTTTGTCAAGCGACTACTACCACTACCATCTCTAAATCCGACTCGAGCTAATCAAGCCTTCGCGTGCAACTCCGCAACCCTGGTTCGATGTTCATGCAACCTCCTATTCCGATTCCCTAAATCGAGAATTGAGTCTCGAGAAAGGGAACAGCAGTATTCTCTCCTTCGGGATCGATACGACATCCTTGGGCCCTGTAGGGCATGACCCGGCATGATTCGCATTTCGTACATCACCCTCTCACTTCGGAGTCTTAAGATGATCGATGAGGGATACGAATGTGTTCCCCTATTGCGCAAACGAAGGGGCCGAGGTGTCTGGTCATCCACCGACTGCTTCGTGTATTCAAACGCGCGATGGGGAAGGAAGGATTGGACTTGGGGGCGTGGGTCTTTTGCTTCGAAACCCTATTAGTGTCGTCAACGCCGATCGGTCGAGAGGTGGCCACTGATGCCGGACGCTGTCTTCCGCACAAGGGCGAGAATCCTGTCCGTCTTGGGCGACCAGCTGATTAGGGATGAGGTCGTTGCCATCGTCGAACTGGTTAAGAACTCCTACGATGCAGACGCAGAGCACGTGATCGTCGAACTAAAGGCCGTGGGACAACGCCCCGATGCAGGATCGATCTCGATAACCGATGATGGTGTCGGAATGACTCCCGATGTCTTGAGAGACCGATGGCTTGAGCTCGCCACGCCGTCCAAGACTCCCGAAGAGGCATTGGATCCCGCAACTCACCGGTTAACCGCCAAACCGAGGGTGTCTTCAGGAGGAAGGGTACAACTCGGCGAAAAAGGAGTTGGTCGGCTTGCGGCAATGAAGCTGGGGAAGAGAATCACTTTGACCACACGCGCTCAAGCTTCGGACGACGAAACAGAAATCGTATTGGACGCTGACGTCCTCAACGCGGCCGTGTACTTGGAGGAGGTTCGACTACCAATCGATATCCGGTCTCCGAAAACATTTCCAGGAAGTGCTCATGGGACAAAGCTCTTAGTCGAGCGCCTCAGCCAGCCTTGGTCGGAGGAGCTCTTGAGGAAACTGGAACTCGCACTACGAAGGTTGGCGGGAGTTGAACTCGCGGCATTCTCAGTCCGCTTCGTCGTGCCAGAATTGAAAGTTGACCGAATTCTCGAGCCGCCGCACGTTGGCGATGCTCCTTACGTGATCACCGGCCAAGTCGACCCCTACGGCAAGTTCACGGGCTCGATGAAGACAATGAATTACTTGGGCGCGAAGCCGGTCGCGATCACGAGAGAGGTCGAGATCACTCTCCCCGAAGAATGGGAAAGGTCGAGAAGACGGCGGGGGGGAGAAACGACCTCGCATCGAATCACCGACACGTGTCGGTCCGTTCAGATTAGATCTGCGCGCATTCGACTTGGATCCGGCTGGTCTCCGTCAGGCAGGACTGACCGTAAAGGACAGGGATGCAATCAAGGAACTGAGTGGCGTCTCGGTCTACCGAGATGGCTTCAGGATCTTCCCTTATGGCGAAAGAGGGGACGACTGGCTGGAACTTGACTCCAGGCGCGTCAACAATCCTACCCTGCGCTTCAGCAATAACCAGATCATTGGCGCTGTTCACATCACTCGCCAGCTCAATCCTGAATTGCGGGACAAAACGAATCGTGAAGGGCTAATCGAAAATTCCGGCTACCATGAACTTCGTTGGCTGATTCTTTCCGTGATCTCCCACGTCGAGCAGGCCAGGTTCGAGGTCCGCCCAAGGCGAGCGCCCCGCCCGCGCGAGGATGCGGTTATCCAGGCGATCAACGAAGCGAAGCGGGTTGCTGGCGACAGTGATCGCGCGAGCAGGGCTGTGGACCAGATCCTCATGGAATACACCTCTTGGAGCCAACTGGTTGAGCAGCGTGATGACATCCTTCTTCAAGTTGCGGGACTCGGCATGGCCGCAGAAACCGTCACACACGAGATCGACCGGGGCATAAGGACGATCGACGGGAACCTGAAGGCACTGGTCTCGCATCTGAAGGTTGGGGCATCGGTTGAAAAGCTGAAAGAGATCGTGGACACAATGGCAGAGCACGTCACTGACCTCCGAGAGATCGTGACCCTTCTACAACCGCTCCAAGCGGCCAAACGTCCTAGGGCCCAACCTCAGAGCATCGAGCAGATCGCGAAGAGCATCATTCGGTTGTTTGAAGCGGATATTCTCGAGAACAATATCCAAGCGGAGGTCACCACAAGTCCTGATTTTGAGGTCGAGTGTACACGGGCCGAGTTGGTCCAAGTGTTCATGAACTTGGTGGATAACTCCATTCATTGGCTCGGCACAGTCGGAGACCGACGACTAAACATCCTGATCAATGGGGACAGAAAAGAGGTTTTGGTGCGGGACAGTGGGCCGGGGATCAAGCCAGAAATCGAGCCCTATCTCTTCGACCCGTTCTTCTCGACTAAACAGGAGGGTCGCGGGCTCGGACTGTACATCGTCTACGACATCATTTCCCGTCGAGGTTGGTCGATTGAGTTGGCGCCATCGAATGAGCAGTTTCCCGGTGCGCATTTCTTGCTGACGTTCGAACCGCGCAAACCGGAGGAGGTGACCGTCGATGCCGCGAGCGCGAATGGCAATAGTGGCTGAGGATGACCCGGACGACCACCAATTGATCAGGACCGGACTCGAAGGCCTCGGTTTCATTGTCCTCTCGGCCAAGAATTCCACAGAGGCGCTGGACTGCTTGGCAGGATGCGCCTTTCCGGACTTGGTAGTCTTGGACTGGTATCTCGAAGGCCCTTTGGCCGGAAATGGGCCAGCTCAAGCGCTCATCAAGGACGTACTAAGATCCGCCGTAGCTCCGATCGCGATCATTACGAGCGAACCCGAGCGAGCTAGAGAGAACATACCGATGGAGATGCCAATTAGCTTCTGTACCTTCTATGACAAGCTTGACATAGATAACGCCGTTCGCTCGGTGGATGAGTGGGCGGCGAAACGCGAATTTGCTTTCGCCAAAGCCATAGCGAGATCTGCGGCTTCGGCAATGGGCAGAGTCACTTGGGTCCTCTGTAAGCAGGGAGTGGATGGTCTCGACAGTTGGTTGGCGAACCTCGAGAGTTCCCATGACGTTGTCGAAATGCTTCTCCGATTTTCAAAGAGAGAAATGGAGAAGGAGCTAGATCTGACCAAAAGGTTGAATGGCGAGATTGCTACGAGTCGAGGCAAAGTGCCGGTGACATCCGAGCTTCTCGTTCGCGTCCTCTCCGTGGACCGCTATTACAGACCGTTGCCAACCGATTATCTGATGTGCGGAGATATCTTTCGGGACGCGACCGGAATGTTTGCGATCTTGGTTAACCCCGCCTGCGACCTCGTTGAAAGTCCTGAACGCAAACGGAGTGCGACGAGTGCGCACTTGCTCCCTGCGACCATTCTTCGAGTCTTCATTGAAGGACATCCGGGATACGCTACGGAAACCCCAGACAGGAGGGTGAAGAGAGCCTCAGGCCTCCTAAAGAACCAAGATCCTGGAGGCACTGGATTGGTCCGCGTGTACGGGCTCCCCATGGTTCCTGTTGGACCCTTGGACCCCTATTCGGAGATGGCGGACTTGGTCGTCCAGCTTGACAGTCCCGTTGTTATCCCATGGGAAGAGTTCCAAACAAGGTATCCTCAAGATTCGAGAGTGGCGCGCTTGGATTCGCCTTTCATCGAGGCATTACTTAGGCAATATTCACTCTTCGCGGACCGGATCGGTTTGCGCGACGTACCTGACAGAGTGCTCGAGGAGAGGGGACGTCTGGCTGATCGCCGCCCTCCGAGCGAGCATTCGCCGTCATAGATCTCATCCGACTCGCTCACGGTTTGTGAACCGACCTCGATCACAACGCAATGATACCAAGGGACTTCACTCCCGTTGAGGCTTGATTAGGATCCGATACTCGCCCCCGCCGAGGAACTCGAGGACTCCATGATCGCGCAAAACTTGCAGCTGCTGGCGGAGCTTCGGTCGGACGTTGCGATTCATCGGGTGCATACTCGCAAGACGGCCCTCGAAAGAGTACAGATCGGCGAGTGCGAAAGCATCTCGGTGAAGTTCGCGGACACACGCTAGGACATCGGCTGTCCATCCCCGCGATTCAGCATCCTTGGTGTCAAGGAATGCGAATCTCAACCAGGATTTTCGCACAGCATCCGGTGAAACGGGAATCTCACCACGAACGGCTTGGATCCTTGCATCCAGCGGGAGACGAGAAAGGAGAATATTGCATCCTACCCAACCTGCTCGCCGGGCCTCCGGACCCAGAGGTCGGCGCCGTTCGATGATCGAGGGGGAGAGAAAGTAGCGCGGGACGAAGAATACGTCTCTAACCCGCCATCGGTCCGTCTGATAACGTAGGAACACGAAATTCGGCGCTGCATCATGCTCAATCCGATCCGCCATCGGCTCGTACGCTGCATCCGTCACTTTCGCCCCGAAAGGGCGCCTCTGACTTTTCAGTTGAAACCCTTCGTGGCAGGTGTGGCATTGGAAGTCCACGACTCTCGTACCTGCAGGATTTGGTGAGAGTACATTGCTATCGCAGACCGGACAGTAGAGCTGGTCGCTCACCCACTTTTCGGTCAAGACGCGGGCAACTTGAGACGAACTAGAGTATCTTGCCGCCAGGCCGTGGTCAAGCTGCAGGTCCACGCTCCTCCGAAGGTCCGTTGTTCACTTGATCTTGTGGCCGATCGTCTTCCACTGGAGGGTGGCCCAGTGACCGCACAAAGCAACGTTTTTGTCCCGCGAGCAGAATGCCCCTTCGGGGCACGTGACCACCAACTGGATTTGGCCCGTCGTCGAAGGCAACTGGGCGGTTCTGGCAAAGAAGAACGTGTGGGCGACGTATAGCGACAAGGCCCGGGCGAAGGTCCGAAAAGGTGACCAGATCGTTTTCTATGTAAAAGGAACAGGCAATTTCCGCGCTGTTTACCGATTGGCGTCGGACTGGTACCCCGCGAAGGAGCCGATATGGTACGATGAATTGGCTGCGGACAAGGTAAGATACAAACATCAGGTTGCGATGGAGCTTCTAGAGCTTGGGTCCGCGAACTACAAATCTCTCGTCCATAGTTTGAGCTTCGTCAAGAACAAGAAGCAGATCTCGGTCTACCTTCAATCCATGGGTGGAGGACCTGCCAATCACGGTCGACCTGTTTCCGACGAGGACTTCGGTGTCATTCTAGCTGAGCTGCGGCGTAACCCGGGCCCCGTGGACGAAGTTCCAAGTGTCGAGGAAGGCGCGGTTGCCGTCGCTGGCAAGCCGAGTACTGGCGGTGGGTCGCTCCGACCAACCGCAGCATTGCTGCCGTGGTTGTTCCAAGACTTGGAATCTGTCGCCCGCGGCTCAATCAATCGTGAAAAGTACGTCGAAGGGCGAGATCCCTCCACAATTTTCGAGGACCTCGTTTTTCTTGCGTTTCGTTTCCTCGGGTACAATACTTCCCGCCAGCTCGGTTACAAACGTGGCGCTGGGCGCCCAGGTCCGGACGGCGAGGCTCGGAGTTCGAACGCCGACTACGTCCTTGTGTACGACGTGAAACAGCGAGCTGACGGGTATGCCCTGTCGGCAGCCGACCATAGGGCCCTTCGCGAGTACGTCGAAGCTGCCCAGGGTCGAGGCGATGCAAATGTCTTTTGCGTGGTTGTTTCATCAGCTTTTTCCGGCGAGCCGCGCCCCATGAACGGCGTGCCGTTGACATTCATCCCCGCGAGTGCTCTCCTCGAATTGGTGGCTCTGAAGGTTCAGAACCCCGACGTCGTCAATAGCAGAACGCTCAGAAAACTATTCGGGACAACGGGGATCCTGGCTCACCGGACCATTGAGCAGTGGGCCTCGGATCATGACGCAGATCGCCTGGACATGAGCCATTTGCTGAAGCTTACGACGGAAAGAGTTGGGGATCGATAGTTGCTCATGGTTGGACCGCTCGACTCCGGCAGGGCATCCGATCTAACGACGAAACTAATCAGTTCAGCAAAGATTGCGAAGACGATCGATGCAGATTGTCCGGAGCTGGTTCTCGGTAGCACCGCCTCGACGTGAGGTCTCCTAGTCGGTCAGAGTCACGAAATACCACAGTCGTCTTCCGGCCCCTAGGCGCATCGGAGGTCGAGGCGTTGGCCGGTCCCCCGCGGGGCTTTCGGACGCGGATCGTATCCTCGCGATCGCTCACACCGAGCACGCGCGCGATCGAGCCGGAGAAACCGGCGGGCTTCACGTTCCGGCCCACGCAGTTCACGTTCCTCCAGCTGCAGACGGAGGAGGGCATGGACGCGCGCCCCATGTCGCTCGCGACGAGTCCCACACGCCCGCACCTCGAATACGCGGTCCGTCTCTCGGACTCCGCCTACAAGCGCGCCTTCGCGGCCCTCCGGCCCGATGACGAGGTTCGCGTTTTCGGCCCAATCGGCGACTTCGTCCTGCACGAAACGCGCCCGGCGGTGTTCGTCGCGGGAGGGGTTGGAATCACGCCCCTCAAAGGCATGGCCGAGTACGCGGCGGACAAGGCGTTGCCCATCCCGATTCGGCTCGTCTACAGCAATCGGAGCGAGGACGAGATCGTATATCGACGCGAACTCGAGGCGCTGGAGACCCTGAACCCTCACTTCCGCATGCTCAACACCCTCACGCGCACGACCGACCGCGGCTGGAAGGGCGCGACCGGACGGATTGATCGGGGACTTCTCCAAAAAGCCACCCGTGACCTGGCGGACCCAATCTTCTACGTCAGCGGCACGCCCAGCATGGTCGTCGGGATGCTGCGGTTGCTCCGAAACCTGGAAGTCCCGGATGCGAGCATCGAGGTCGAGGCGTTCCGCGGATACGAATAGGACTCAACGCGTTGGGGAAGCACCAGAGCGGATGACCTCGGGTTCCGGTGGCCCCGGGGATCACCCCTTCTCGATCCGTTCCCGCACGAGGCGGCGGAGGAGATCCGGCGAGACGATGATCTCCCGGTTCAGGGAGACGTTGACGGACGAGATCCCCGGGAGCTTGCCGACGCGCGCAATCCGAGTCGTGACGTCCCCGAGATCGATTCCGCGGCACAGGAGGAACCGCGCGGGCGGTTCCTGCAACTCGTTGATGAGGAAGACGTCGCCCAAGGCCCGGCGCAGGTCGGCCATGGGCACGGCCCCGAATACCGCCGTCGTGTACACGAGCTCTCCCGAGTCGCCAAGGCTTCCGAGCCGGGGCGTGATGAAGAGCAACTCCTCCCGCAGCAGGCGCTCGAGATGCTTCCGCACGGTCTTCGGGCTGAGGCCCGTCGCCTCCGTCAGTTCTTGCAACGGCCTCCTTGGGTCGTCGATGAGCGCGTCGACGATTCGCCATTCGAGCGAAGACACGGGGCGGGGTTCCCGTCGTTCGGCCAGCGCTTGTCCGGACGGTTTCGTGCCCAGGCGGGCCGTCAACTCTCGGACCGTCCGCGCGCGGTCCCGCGGCCACGTCTGCACGGACAGACCGCCGTCGAGCTTCCAAGCGACCCAAGCGACGTCGGCGACCGCCAAGGCCTCCCGCGCTCCTTCGCGGGTCCATTCCCCCTGGAAGAACACGAGGAGCTCGTCGCGATCGAGGAGGCTCGGATCGACGGAGATCATGTACCCTTGGAAGATCCCGCGGCCCTCGAGCCGCCGGAGCCGGTCGCG
>Ga0209236_1002355_pt1 | contig 11560 bp, 10 predicted proteins | sample GraSoi013_1_40cm_FD_185819 | JGI IMG/M metagenome (GOLD analysis project Ga0209236, IMG submission 185819) | Grasslands soil microbial communities from the Angelo Coastal Reserve, California, USA - Sample 09_27_2013_1_40cm (SPAdes) (version 2) | ecosystem: Environmental > Terrestrial > Soil >... | reverse complement strand
CCCAGGTGCGCCACCACCAACGCCCCCCGTACCGCCACCAGCAATGCGAGCAGGAACGTCCACAGCTTGGCGTCCTTCTGAACCTGCACAGCGAAGTCATGCCAGCGGGTCCGTCTGGGCGGTAGGCGGCCGTTCTGGTTCATCTCGGCCTTCGTTTCACACTGGCCGGCTCGTCACCTGGCATCCGGAAGTGCCTCGTATACCTGGTGAGCTTGGTCGGACAGGAAGAAGTAGACGCGCTTGTCCAACAGCTCCCGCCCGATCTGCCGCAGCTCCGCGATGGTGTCTCGCCAGGGGAACTGCATGTATGCGCGGATCTCCCGGCGGGCGAGTCCGGCAAGCGTGTCCTGCGTCAACGTTGCCTGATCGATGTGCACGAATTGTGGCGGCCGGTAGAACAGGTCGATCAAGGCATCCAGCGATTCACCCTTATGAAGGCGCGGCATGAAGAGGATGTTCTCTCCCTCGGCGAGAAGCTGATTGAGCTCGCGGGATTGCCAGCGCGGCTTGTAGAGGAAGAGAATGACTTGCTGGGTGAGACCCTGACTCTTGATCGCCCTCCACACGGTGAGGACGGACGCACTCTTGACGCTCACGATCAGAAAGACGCGGCCCCTCGCCGCGTCGAGGACCTCCTCGAGCGTAGGGATCCTCTCCGTCTCCATTCCCTTGATGCGGAGCTGGCGGATCTGCGCGAGGGTATGCCACCGCACTCGGCCGGAGCCGTTCGTGGTTCGATCCACGGTGTCGTCGTGAATCACGATGGGGCGGCCATCCCACGTCTCGCGGACGGAGAACTCGAGGAGGTCAGTCGTCTTTCCGCTGTTCTGGTTCAGGGCCCAGAGGGTATTCTCGAACGGACCCTTGAATCCCATGCGATGAGCCGCCACCAGCAGCCTCGTGCAACTCACGTCATACACGCAGGCGCGAACCCTCTCCAAGTGCGTCGCGTCGGTCACCGCAGACGTCGCGGTGCCGGGAGCCGGCGTGGTCAGCGCGCCCGCGCGCACGCCGCTGCCGGCCAGCGCCACCGCGGCAAGGATCAGCAGCCGCACAGCGGGATGGTGAACCCGAGTGCCTCGGCGGTCTTGAGGTTGATGACAGCGGTCGATGGCAGACATTTTCAGCACTCCGTGTCGACAACCGCCCAGCTCTCGGGCATTCGAGTTCCCCAGGCTCACAGGTCCAGTGGGAGGGCCTCGAGGCGGTGAGTCGGTATGACTAGCAACACGCCTCCTGCATTGCTGACCGCGCCGCGGCCAGCGGTCCCTAGGCGAGCGTCAGGAGCGAGGAGTTAGGCTAGCGGCGGAGCGCGGGGGGAGGCAACCGGTCGAGGCGACGCGATGATGAACGCGGGTTCCCCGAGCTCGATGCCGGCGAGACGAGCCCACTGCGGCGCGGCGTCGGGGACCGGCGGTATTGCAATGGCACACGCACTGACGATCGAGATGACAGCATTGTCGAAGTCGTCGTCATCCCAACAGCCGCCGATCCACGTCGGGTCGGGCGGCGACGCATAGGCCACGGGAACGAGGCCGAGGAGCAGGACCGAGAGGACGACAAGCAAAGCCGAACGGCTGTGACGCACGCCGTATGATCGCCCTGGCGGCGGGCGCCGGTCAAGCGTTACTGCGAGGTCCAGGCGCGCGCCGCTCCGAGGGGTTCCCCGCCCGCGCGTGGGCCTCACGGCCCGTCGTTCCAGCACGGCGTCGAGCCCCAGCCAGTTCCCTGCCCTCCGCGCAGGCCGGTCGTCACCGCGATCTGCTGCCGACCCCACTCACACTGAGCCTGGCTCGCAAAGGGGCCTTGGGTGGCCGCCGTCAGCACGCCAACCGGTGCTGTGAGACGAGCATGAACCACCAGAACGCCACGATCGCGCCGCGGCTTACGAACCCGCTCTTGCCCATCGTCTCCTCCTCACTCAGGTTGAGTCCCGAGACCTTGACGCGGAGTGACCCGGCGCCACCCGCGACTCTTCATCCGGGCGCGAGCCTATCAGAGTCGATTCTGGCGGAGCACGCTTCCTCGTGAAGCCCGAGTAGGATCAAGGGCGCGGGAGAGCCACGGCGGAAAAGCTGGGCTCCGACGCCGACGCACCTCCGACGAGATCCTTCGCCTCCGACGCTTCCGGGTCGGGTGCGCAAGCGTATAATCCAGGCCAAAACCCGGCGAGGAGAGGGCATGACGGAGCCCGACGATCCCACCCTGGCTCACGTCGACGGCCGCGCGGCCGTCGGGAGACAGGCGCCGCAGCCCAGATGCGCGCGCTGCCGTACTACCCGCACACGGCGATGAACGAGCCGGCGGCCAAGCTGGCCCAGCGGGTGAACGGTCTCCTCGGCGGTGACAACCACGTCATCACGCGGCCCGAGATCGACCGCGTCGTCGCCCTCCTCGACAAGGCGATCGCCGAGATGGGCGGCCAGCTCGGCGCGAGCTGATGGCGGTTCCGCGCTTCGGCCTGAACCGTTTCGACGCCCGCTCGGTCGATGCCTTCGCCGCCGACGTCCGGCGCGCGGAAGGCCTGGGCTGGGACGCGGCGTTCCAGCCGGACTCGCAGCTCCGGCGCCGCGACACGTACGTTTTGATGGCCGCCGCGGCGCGGGTCACCGAGCGCATCCTCCTCGCGACGCTGCTGTCGAACCCGGTGAACCGGCACCCGACCGTCACGGCGTCATCCATCGCGACGGTCGACGAGCTCGCCCCGGGACGTACGCTGCTCGGCTGGGGCGTGGGCGACACCGCCGTCCGGCTGGCCGGGCTGCGGCCGGCGCGCGTCCACGAGCTCGAGTCGAGCACGCGCGTGATGCGGGCCCTCCTCGACGGCCGGGCGGTCGAGGTCGGCGCGCGCGAGCCGGCGCGCTTGCCGCATCATCGTCCGGTGCCGATCTGGATCGCGGCCGGCGGCCCGCGCACGCTGCGCATGGCCGGCGGCGTCGCCGACGGCGTCTTCATCCGCGTCGGCGTTCACGCGGCGAACATCACGAAGTCGATCGAGGAGATCCGCGCCGGGGCGGTCGCTGCCGGACGCGACCCGACGACGGTCGGCCTGGGTGCCGTGTTCCACACCGTCCTCGTGGAGGATCCCGTCCGGGCGCTCGCGATGGGCAAGTCGATGGCGGCCGGCTACTACGAGTACTCGCCGATGCTCTTCGGGCCGCCCGGGCTCGTCTGGTCGGGCCCGGACCCCGAGAAGCTCAAGCGCGAGCGCCAGGTCTTTCCGGACTTCCACCACGCCCCGGATCTGGAGGCGAGCGGCCGCGTCGTCGACTTCTTGCCCGAGGCGGCCGCCGATGCGTTCAGCCTGCGCGGTGGATCCGCCGAGATCGTCGCGCGGCTGCTCCAGGTGCTCCGGTCGGCTCCCGCGAGCTTCGATTACGTCTGCCTGCACCCGATCCCGAACCCGACGGCGCCGGACGATCCGGAGCGCGGCTTCATGGCGCGTATCGCCCGCGAGGTGCTGCCCCCCGTGCGCACGGCCCTCGGCGCCGGCGTGCCTTCGCACGGTCATCGCGACCGCGCTTCCCGGCGAGGTGTTCACCGCCGCGTTCCGTGACAATCTCGAGATGAAGTACGAGGGAATCCGCGCGGGCGACCTCTCGAGCACCCAGCAGCGTCTCCTGCTCGACGTGCTGGAGACCTACGTCGGCCGCATCCGGCCCGGCCACGCCGGGGCGAGGCTAGCCGAGGTGAAGCGGTGCCTGGCGGAAACCCACTTTGCGTGGATGGGCGGCTCGGACGAGGACAGCGTTTTCCACTACAGGATTCACAGCCCCGTCATCCTGATCGTGTTCGACCACCAGAGAGGGATCGCCTTCGACAACGACGCGCCCTCGCGTCATCATGTCCACACGGTCGTTCGCACGCCCAACGGCAACGACTACGGCCGGGACCTGCTCCGCCAGCACCACGCGCGGTTCGACCACGCGCACCCCGGTCACCGACACTGACGGGCGGCCGCTCAGGTGCGGTACGAGGGGTCGGTGCGATCGAGGCGCCGGAGCAGCCCCGGCCAGATCAGCTGTCCCCGATCACGAGGCCTGATCGTCGCGCCCGCCTGCGCGTAAGCCCCGTCGAGGACTTCCTTGGGCAGGGGGATCAGCTCTCCGCCGCCGGACTGGGCGCGCACCTGGATCGCGCACGACGCTTCGAGGAAGTACATCGCCATGAAGGCATCGGCGACCGTCTCGCCCACCGTCAGCAGGCCGTGGTTGCGGAGAATCAGGTGAGTGTTGTCGCCGAGGTCGGCGACCAGACGCGGCTTCTCGTCGTCGCGCGTCGCCACGCCCTCGAAGTCGTGATACCCGAGGCTCGGCAGCACCGACATGGAATGCTGCGAGATCGGGAGCAGCCCCGCCCGCTGCGTCGACACCGCGATGCCGCTCACGGTATGGGTGTGCAGCACGCACCGGGCATCGTGGCGCGCGGCGTGGATGGCGCTGTGGATCACGAAGCCGGCGCGGTTCACCGGAAACGGTGAGTCGTCGACCTTCGTGCCGCTGAGGTCGATCTTCACGAGGCTCGAAGCGGTGATCTCGTCGAAGAACAACCCGTACGGATTGATCAAGAACTGGTCGTCGGCGCCCGGCACCCGCATCGTGATGTGCGTGAAGACCAGATCCTCCCAGCCGTAACGCACCAGCAACCGATAACAGGCGGCCAGATCGACGCGCACGGCCCACTCTTCCGGCGAGACCTTGTCGCGGAGCGACGGGATGTCCAAAGCGGCCGAGGTCATAAGGTCCTTTCGCTCGGATCGAGCTGCGGCTTCGCTATCGCAGGTTGGAGTGCGCGCCGCAGGCCGTCGCGGGGCTGGGGCCCCGCCGGCCGAGGCGCGCTATAGATTGTAGAGCCTCGCCACGTTGTCGCACGTGATCTTCCGTTGCACGCGCTCGGGCAGCCCGCCCAGGTTCTTCTCCAGCGTGCTGCGCGAGTTCGGCCAGATGCAGTCGGGATGCGGATAGTCCGCGCCCCAGATGATGTTGTCCTCGCCGATGAGCGGAATGATCGGCTCCAGGAACTGATCTTGCTGATAGGTGACGTACCCCTGCCGGCGGAAGTAGTCACTCGGCTTCATGGAGAAGCCGAGGGCCCGGGCCCGGTCCATGTATTCGGTGTCGCAGCGATCGAACACGTAGGGAAGCCACGTCACGCCCGATTCGCCCAGCACGAAGTTGAAGTCCGGGTACTTCTCACATGCCCCCGAGGCCAGCAGCGAGACGAGCACCTCCATGGTGTCGAGCTGGAACAGAGAGGACCGCACCAGCCGCCACTGGGTCAGGAACTCCTGCTCCATCTGCGGCGTGTCCGGCGCCCGCAGCGCCTTGAAGCCGGTCGAGTGGAACGCGATCGGGAACCGGCACTCGGCCGCGGCCTCCCAGAGCGGATACCAGCCGTGATGGTACAGCGGCGGCGACATGCGCTTGAACGAAAGGTCCCCGCCCCGGAGCCCCATCTTGGCGCAGCGGCGCACCTCGGCGGCGGCCTCGACAGGGTCGGTGTTGGGAACGATCGCGAGCGGGAAGACTCGCCTGGGGTCCGAGCGCTTCGCGAAGTCGGCGGCCCAGTCGTTGTACGTCTTGTCCGCCCAGGCGCGTATCGCCGCCTCGCCGATCAGGTCGTTGATCATCAGGCAGCCGTAGACGATCTCGGCGTCGATCCCGTCCCGGTCGAGGTCGGCCAACCGGAGCTCGGGCGTGGTGGGTCGAGGCCGGGCGCCCCGACGATAGTCCCACTCGAAGCCGAGATCCTTCATCTCGTCGATGTGGCCGAACATGCCCCGCTGGTACTTGAGGAAGCCCGGCCCCACCCCGTTCCACATCCCCTTGTCCTGCGCGTCGACGAACCAGTGAAGGCCGTCCTCCAGCTCCTCCACGCGCGGAACGAGGAGCTTCCACTTCCCCGGCGCCTGCGACGACCAGAGGTCGGATGGAAGGTAGGTCAGGTCGATGTGGTTGTCGCCGGAGATGAGCTTGTACGTCATGACGCCTCCCCTGCCTCTAGCCTTGACGCCGGAGCTTCGGATCCCACGCGTCCCGCAGCGTATCACCGAAGAGGTTGAAGCCCAAGACGGCCAGGCTGATCGCCAGACCGGGAAAGATCGCGAGCCAGGGCGCCTGCTCCATGAACGCGCGGCCGGTGCTGCTCAGCATCAAGCCCCACGACGGAGTCGGCGGCTGGGTCCCGACGCCGAGGAACGAGAGCGTCGCCTCGATCAGGATGGCATTGCCGAGCCAGATCGAGGCGATCACGAGGATCGGCGCCGTCACGTTGGGCAGGATGTGGCTCAGGATGATCCGCGGGTGGCGGCAACCCATGGCCTGCGCCGCCTCCACGTAGCGATTCTGCTTCGCGGAGAGCACGGCGCCACGGACGATGCGCGAGTTGCCCGGAATGATCACGATGGCGATCGCGATCATGGCGTTGGTCGTGTTCGGCTTGAGCACCGAGACGATCGCCAGCGCGAGCACGAGCCCCGGGATGGCCTGGATCGCGTCCATGACACGCTGGGCGATGAGATCGAGGCGCCCTTCGCAGTAGCCGCACAGCAGGCCGATCACCATGCCCGCCGCGGTCCCGATGCCGACGGCGAGCAGCCCCACCCAGAGCGAGATCCGGCTCCCGTAGATGATGCGGCTCAGGACGTCGCGGCCGATGTCGTCCGTGCCGAACGGGTGGGCCCGGCTCGGCGCGGACAGCCGGATCTCGGGCTGGGTCGCCAGCGGATCGTAGGGCGCCAGCACATCGGCGAAGGTCGCCGTGAGGACGATCACGAGGAGGAGCGCGGCCGAGGCCGCGCCCAACGGCTTGCGCTTCATCGTGAGCCAGAGCGCCTGCACCCGGCTGATGCCGGCGCCCGCCGGGTCCTCGAACGCCGCGACACGAACCGGGACCGTCGCCATCAGCGCCTCACCGGTAGCGGATCCGCGGGTCGAGCCACGCGTACGTGAGATCGACGACCAGGTTCAGCGTGACCAGGGTCGCCGCGACCAGCATCACGTTGGTCTGCACCACCGGATAGTCGCGGTAGAGAATCGCCTCCACGGTGAGCCGGCCCATGCCCGGCAGCGCGAAGATCTGCTCGACGACCACCGTGCCGGCCAGCAGCGTTCCGAGCTGCCCGCCGATGATCGTGACGACCGGGATCAGCGCGTTCTTCAGCGCGTGCTTGTACACGACGATCCGCCCGGCGAGCCCCTTGGCCCACGCCGTGCGCACGTAGTCCTCGCGGAGCGTCTCGAGCACGGTCGAGCGGGTCATGCGCATCGTCGCCGCCGAGAGACGGAAGCCGAGCACCGCCGCCGGCAGCAGGAACTGCTGCAGGTTGCGCCACGGCGAGTCCCAGAGGCTCACGTAGCCGATCGGCGGGATCCAGTGGACCCAGATCGCGGCGAAGGTGATGACGAGCGTCCCCAGCCAGAAGTCGGGAATGGACAAGCCGGAGACCGCGACGACGCGCCCGACGTAGTCCGAGAGCTTGTCCTGCCGGGTGGCCGACAGCACGCCGACCGGGACGGCGATGACGAGCCCGATGATCATCGCCAGGGTCGCCAGCTCGAGGGTGACGGGAATCGCCTTCCTGAGCGAGACCGGGATCGGCTCGTTCGTGAAGATGGAGTCGCCCGGACTGAGGCTGGCCATCTGCCAGAGCCAGATCGCGTACTGCTCGTGGTACGGGCGGTCGAGGCCGAGATCCTTGCGGAGCTTCGCCAGCTCCTTCTGGCCGACGTTGCCGGACTCGCCCATCAGGGCGATCAGCGCGTCGCCCGGCATGACACGCATCAAGCCGAAGACGATCAGCGACGAGAGCAGCAGAACCGGAACGGCCAGCAGGAGGCGTCGGATCACGTACTTGTGCATGGCCGCTGGCGCCCTCTCCTCCCCGGTCCCGATGCCTTCGCGCGCTCCGCTACTTGTCCATCCAGGTTCGGGCCAGGGTCGACGACCCGTACCCATCGGTGCGGCGAAGCGCGCGGGCCGCCATGTTGCGCATGTGCGGCTGGAAGACCAGGAAGCCGTTGTCGTACGGCATCCACATCCTCAGCACCTGGTCGAACTCCCGGTCGACGATCTTCTTGGTGATCGCCCGCTGCTCGGCGCGGTCGGGTGTCCGCCGCAGCTTCGTCGTCAGCTCGTCGATGACGGGGTCGTTGACGCGGAAGAAGTTCTTCGTGGACTTGGAATGCATGTACATGTACGTCCGCTCGTCCAGGCCGATCGCGTGGCCCGACTGGAATCCCCAGGACATCCCGTCCCACTTGCTGTCGACGTAACGGCCGTAGTACGTCGTGTAGTCGAGCTTGGTGATCTTGACGTCGATGTTCAGAGTCTTCTTGAGCTCCTGCTGCACGAGCTGCACCTGCGATGTCATCTGCGGGAAGTACTCGTAGTAGAAGAGCGTCGTCTCGAAGCCCTTGCCGTGGCCGGCCTCGGCCAGGAGCTTCTTGGCCTCCTCCGGGCGGTATTGCCACCACGGTCCGAGATCTTTCACCGTCGGCGCCTTGTCCTGATAGTAGATGTACGGCACACCCCAGCCTGGGATGCCGTGGCCCTCGAAGACCGTGTCGACCTGCTTCTGGCGGTCGATGGCCATCGAGATCGCGCGCCGCACGCGGACGTCGTTGAAGGGCGGCCGGTCCTGCGCGAGCGCCAGTCCGAATGGCGCGAGCGTGTTGTGGTACGACTGCACGACGGCGTTGGGATTGGTCTTGCGGGCCGTCTCCACCTCGGACGGGCTCGGCAGCCAGATGAAGTCACTCTGGCCGGTGCGGAACGCGGCCAGGCGGGTCGCCGCGTCCGGCGTGGAGAGGATGACGTACTCGTCGATGTACGGCCGGCCCTTGTCGAAGTAGTCGGGGTTCCGCTGGAGCACCAGCCGCACCTTGCGGGTGTGCTCCTTGAGGATGTAGGGTCCAGTGCCGATCAGTCGCTTCTTGAGATCGCCGTCCGCTTCCAGAACCTCGCGCGCGAAGATGAGCGCGATGGGCTCGGCCAGGTTGTGGGCGAAGAGCGTGTTGGGCGTCTTGAGATGGATGCGGAGCGTGTACGTGTCGGGCGTCTCCATGCCCTCGATTTCCTGGAACGTGAAGGTCTGCACGCCCTCCTTCGCGTAGGCCTCGAAGCAGTACTTGACGTCGGCCGCGGTGAGCTCGCGCCCGTTGAGCGGCGCCACGTTGTGCCACTTCACGCCCGGCCGAAGCTTGAACGTCCACACGCGATTCGCCGAATCGCTTTGCCAGGATTCGGCGAGGTCACCCTTCAGGCTGAGGTCACTCGGGTTGCCGGCCTCATCCGAATACACGTAGCGGACCAGACGGTTGCTGGTGAGCCCCGCGAACTGGAACAGCCCGACCGATTGCGTGAGCCGCGGATCGATCACCGGCGGGTCCCAACCCCGCCTCGCTTCGGCGGCTTGGTGCTCGCGGGGATCCAGTCGGGATAGGTCACTGCCGGCTGGGCCGACGGACGTCCCCGGCCCGCGCCGACGACCAGGGCGGTCATCCCGGCGCCGGTCCATCCCGCACGTTTCAGGAAGTCTCGGCGCGTCACGTTCCGGCGAGTCGTCCCGCGAGGGTCACGAGCGGGCATCAACGCTTCCTTTCCGAATCCGGAAATTTCCCAGGAAAAACACCGGCCACGAGTGCGGCGAACCTCCCATACGCTCCGAGGGAAGTCAAGGGAATCCTGGCTACTTGTCGATCCAGAGCCGGGCGATGGTCGGCGAGCCGTATCCGATGGTGCCGCGCAGGACGCCGCCGGCCACGTTTCGCAGGTACGGCTGGAAGAGCACGAAGTTGGAGCCGTGGGGCATCCACATCCGCAGCACCTGATCGTACTCGCGGTCCACGATCCTCCTGGCGCTCGCGCGCTGCTCGGCCCGATCGGGTGTCTGCCTGAGCTTCACGGTCAGCTCGTCGACGACCGGATCGTTGACGCGGAAGAAGTTCTTCGTGGACTTCGAGTGCATGTACACGTACGTTCGCTCGTCGAGGCCCACCGCGTGTCCGGACTGGAAGCCCCAGGCCATCCCGTCCCATTTGCCCTCGACGTACCGCCCGTAATAGCTCGTGTAGTCGAGCTTGCTGATCTTGACGTTGACGTTGAGGTTCTTCCTGAGATCCTGCTGGACGAGCTGCACCTGGGACGTCATCTGCGGAAAGTACTCGTAGTAGAACAGCGTCGTCTCGAAGCCGTTGGGGTGACCGGCCTCGGCCAGCAGCCTCTTGGCGTCGGCGGGACGGTACCGCCACCAGGGGCCGAGGTCCTTCGGCGTCGGCTTCGAGTCCTGGTAGTAGATCCACGGCACGCCCGCGGTGACGATGCCGTGGCCCTCGTACACCGTGTCCACCTGCTGCTGGCGGTCGATGGCCATCGAGAGGGCGCGGCGGACCCGCACGTCGTTGAACGGCGACTTGTCCTGGGCCAGCGCCAGTCCGAACGGCGTGATCGAGGGCGTGAGCGCCTGCACGACGGCGGCGGGATGCGTCTTGCGGACGGCCTCCACCTCGGACGGGCTCTGCAGCGGCAGGAAGTCGCTCTGGCCGGTGCGGAACGCCGCTGTGCGGGTGGCGGAGTCCGGCGCCGAGAGGATGACGTACTCGTCAACGTAGGGGCGAGGCGTGTCGAAGTAGTCGGGATTGCGCTGGAGTACGACGCGCACCTTGCGGGTGTGCTCCTTGAGGATGTAGGGTCCGGTGCCGATCAGGCGCTTCTTGAGGTCGCCGTCCTCCTCGAGGACCTCGGGCGAGAAGATCACGACGACGGGCTCGGCGACGTTCTGCGGGAACAGCGCATTGGGCGTCTTGAGGTAAACGCGCAGCGTATGCGTGTCGGGCGTCTCCATGCCCTCGATTTCCTGGAACGTGAACGCCTGCACGCCCTCCTTTGCGTAGGCCTCGAAACAGTACTTGACGTCGCCGGCGACCAGCTCGCGCCCTTTGAGCGGCGGCACGTTGTGCCATTTGACACCTCGCCGCAGCTTGAATGTCCACACGCGCTGGTCGGGGCTCCCCTGCCAGGACTCGGCGAGGTCTCCCTTGAGAGACAGGTCGGTGTAGCCGGTCGCCTCGTCGGCAAACGCATAGCGCAGGAGGCGATTGCTGGTGAGCCCGGCGAACTGGAACAGCCCGACGGACTGGGTCAGCCGCGGATCAATCACCGGGGGGTCCCAGGCCGAGGCCCGGGTGAGGACCCCGCCCAGCTTCGGTGGCTTGCGGCTCGCCGGGATCCAGTCGGGATACGGCGAGGCGGCGGAGGCTCTTCGCCGACCGCCGGCGACGGCCAGCGCGGTCATTCCGGCGCCGGTCACGGCTGCGCGCTTGAGGAAATCACGTCGAGTCACGCCGCGGCGAGTGGTCTGGCGAGGGTCGGTGGCGGGCATCGAGGTTCTCCTCCCTGTCCGGACATTAGACGAAGGAAAACAGCGGCCTCGAGTGCGGCGAACCTCCCATGCGCACCCAGGGAAGTCAAGGGAATGATGTTATCCTCGGCCCACCACGAGCAGGTTGAGAACAATCCCTTCCCCGGAGGGTTGAATATGCGGTCTTGCTACCGCCGCGTC
>Ga0209236_1002354_pt1 | contig 11560 bp, 9 predicted proteins | sample GraSoi013_1_40cm_FD_185819 | JGI IMG/M metagenome (GOLD analysis project Ga0209236, IMG submission 185819) | Grasslands soil microbial communities from the Angelo Coastal Reserve, California, USA - Sample 09_27_2013_1_40cm (SPAdes) (version 2) | ecosystem: Environmental > Terrestrial > Soil >... | reverse complement strand
GATAGTTTAGTGGTTCATCGAGCAAAACTATTCTCGGTTTGTGAATGAGTGCTAGAGCGATGGCTAGTTTTTGCATGTTTCCGCGAGATAGTTTTCCAACTTTGGCCCGTTCGTATTCGCGTAGGCTTAATTCATCCAAGAATCTGTCCGTTGCTTCGCGGACATCTTTTACTCCTCGAAGAGCGGCGATATACTCCAAGTTCTCCCTAACAGAGAGTGTCCGATATGGCGTTGCATCCTCGGGAAGATATCCGAGAATCGACTTGGCTTCCGAACTGAACGGTTCGTAGCCCTGGATCCTGATCGTCCCGGTATCAGGTTTCAAGAGCCCCACCAGAAGTTTCAGAGTTGTTGACTTGCCGGCCCCGTTTGGACCCAGAAGAGCATACCTCTCCCCGCATGGTATGGTGAAGGTGACATCGTCAAGGGCTATCGTTTTGCCGTAGGATTTCGTAACGAAACGGACTTCCATACACGATTGCAACGATTTCACTTGCCGTCCTCTCTCAACGGGATGGGTCGCACAGTTTGTGAGGAATCACGATTTTTCTCGATAATATCTTGTTTAGGAAACGAGGCGGGGCAGAGATAGCCAAGACCGCAGTTTTGAATAGAAATCCTCCTTGTTCGAGTTTCAAAACTGTTCATTCTCGATCATCCCGCATTTTTCTCTGCGTCTATTTGCTAGCATCTGGTTTCGCTCGAAATGCTGTTCGAATTAGCCTCTTGCAAATGACTTCTCAAGGGTCTCCAGTGGAGCAAGGCATCTATTCCGCCATTCCACTCACTTCTCAACCCACGAAGACATAGGTCGAGAAATTAGCTTTTATCATCACATCAATCTTCAAAGAACAGGAACGACCTAGCTTCGACACGTCCAAAGGAATAAAGTCCGACCAAATTCAGAGTTAGCTGATTGTTTCGGTCGGCAATCCGTGGTTCTCGATTCCCAGCTAAACGGTGGCTCTGGTAATCGCGGGCAATACGGCAATGTCCAGAGCACATGATAGCTATCGGGGCCTCACTTCTATGAGGCAAGTATTATTAGCAAAACGGCAGCCGAGCCTTCTCAAGAGTCTGATATAGCTTGTTGAAGAAAATATGGTTTCTTTCCTTGTTCTTCATATTTGCGCTTCTCGTAGTAGCCCCTACCGCAATACGACCGGGCCATGCACAGTTGTTTACTGGTACTGTCTGTATGGATCCTGCTATTGCTCAGGCCACTGCACCCACCGGATGCTCTACGTCTCCGGTTCTTCTAGGCGGTACAAGTCTCACGGTGGGTAGCACGTTCTCCCTTGAGGTTGATTTGGCCGGGTCTGATACTACTAACGGCTTTGAGGTTGCTGTCATGACTGACCCGAACGTTCTACTCCCCCTCAGCGCCAACATTACCGGTGCTGGTACTCTGGTCAACATTCTCGGCTCACCCTTGACGCTTGTGAACTGTATCAACAACGGTGTAGGCGGCAGCGCGACCAACTGTGTCCCAGGTATTGACGGGCTCGGTGTGGCACACATGGCCGTCACCTCTCTCGGAGGCCTATCCAATCCCCCCACAACCGGTCGGTTGATGTACGTGAACTATCAGGTCAAGAGTCTCACAACAGGCAGCCCCATCGTCTATGTCCAGAACGCTGATCCAACCATATGCGGTGCTTCGAGTCACTCGCCTGACTGTGTCTTCATCTCGAACGGTGGAGGCGGCTTTGACCCTGAGAATGTTCAGACTGCTTCTTTCGCTAACCAGGCTGCGGCTCCGTCTGTGACCCTGGTTGCTAGTCCGAGTCCTTCTGAGGTTGGTACGCTTGTGACCTTCACGGCCACGGCTACTGGTGGTACTCCTCCCTATGTCAGCTTCAGCTGGAATTTCGGTGATGGTTCGCCTGCTGGTTCAGGTGTTTCCACGACACATACGTATGCTTCGGCTGGTACGTTCAGCGTCACTGTGACTGTGACTGATTCTGCTGCTGCAACAGGCACTTCTCCCGCTGTGTCATTGGTCGTCAATGCTAAGCTTGCGGTGTCTGCTGCTGCTAGTCCGAACCCGACCGAGGTTGGCACAGTGGTCAGCCTGACCGGCACTACTTCTGGTGGTGTCGGTGCGGCGACTTGCAGCTGGAACTTTGGTGATGGTTCGCCTGCTGGCAGTGGCTGCTCGACAACCCACACGTATGCTACCAACGTTGGATCACCGTTCACTGCTACTGTCACTGCGACCGATACTCTCGGCGTGACTGCGACTGCAAGCGTGTCTGTGACAATCAACGCTAAGTTGGCCGTTGTAACTGTCACCGGTAGTCCGAATCCTCAGCTAGTAGTTACGGGCCCGATCACTTTCACCGCCACTACTTCTGGTGGTGTTGGTGCTGTGACTTGCAGCTGGAACTTTGGTGATGGTTCGCCTGCTGGCAGTGGCTGCTCGACAACCCATACCTATGCTGCTGCCAACACGTACACTGTCACTGTTACTGCGACTGATTCTCTCGCTGTCACTGCTACCGGCTCTGTCTCTGAAATAGTCGGCTCAGCTCTCGCTGTGGTTCTGACGGTCAGTCCAACGACAACGGAGGTCGGATTCGTTACGACTTTCACTGCTGCGCCTTCGGGAGGAACGCCTCCTTACACATCGTACAGCTGGGTCTTCGGTGACGGTATGACCGCGACTACTACGACAGGTTCCACAACCCACTCCTACGCTGCCGCTGGAACTTTCAGCGCAACAGTAACTGTCACTGACTCGGCCGCTAAGACCGCAACGTCTCCCGCAGTCTCTGTGACCGTTAATGCTAAATTGGCTGTTACGGCTGCTGCTAGTCCAAATCCGACTGATGCAACTGTCTCGGTCAGCTTCACCGCTCCCACTTCTGGGGGTGTTGGTGCTGCGACCTGCAGCTGGGCTTTCGGTGATGGTGGTACGGCCAGTACATGCTCCGCAACCCATACCTATGCTGCTGCTGGATCCTTCACCGCTACTGTCACTGCTACTGACACTCTCGCTGTCACTGCTTCAGCCTCAGTGTCTGTGACTGTGAATGCTGTGCCTACTGTCGCCTTTACGTTCAGTCCTGCGAGTCCAACCACGGGTCAGACTGTGACGTTCACGGCCACCACTACTGGTGGTACGAGTCCGTTCACATTCAGCTGGAACTTTGGTGACGGCTCACCAGCAGGCTCAGGCAACCCAGCGACACACGCGTACACTACTGCTGGAACGTTCAGCGTAACGGTAACTGCGACTGATGGTGTCGCAAAGACTGCTACCGCAACCCATTCCATAATCGTCACAGGAGGTTTCGGAGTGAGCATCACTTCTATCACCCCGTCTCCCTCCGAGGTCAGTGTATCGGTGTCATTCACAGCTACTCCAGTCGGCGGCACGGCTCCCTACACCTGCAGCTGGAACTTTGGTGATGGTTCGCCTGCTGGCAGTGGCTGCTCGACAACCCATACCTACAATACTGCTGGAACATTCACTGTGACCGTCAACGCTGCTGACTCTGCAAGTCACACCGCAACAACAACTCAATCCCTAGTTGTGAATGCGAAGCTGGCCGTGACGGCTGCCGCCAGTCCCAATCCGACCAATGTAGGACAGTCAGTTAGCTTCACTGCGATAGCTTCAGGTGGCGTTGTGCCTATTGCGTGCAGCTGGGACTTTGGCGACACTTCTACAGGTACCGGCTGTTCCCCGATTCACACTTACAATACTGCTGGGACCTTCACAGCAAGTATGACCGCGACCGATACGCTTAGCGCGACAGCGTCGAACAGTGTCTCTGTGATAGTAAATCAGCCTTTGATTTGTAGCGCCGACTTTACGGCTAGCCCTGGCAATGCCGAGGCGACCTCTCCAGTAACCTTCACGGCAACGACATCCGCATGCACATCTCCAATAGCATTCAGCTGGAACTTTGGTGATGGATCTGCGGCAGGGTCAGGTAGTTCCACGACACATACGTATGCCGACGCCGGAACATTCAGCATCACGGTCACCGCAACGGATTCTTCAGTCCCGCCTCAGACTGCAGTCATGACTCATAGTATTACTGTCTCTGCCAAGCTGACGGTAGCTGTAACCGCTAGTCCAAACCCTGCCACAGTTGGACAGACCGTTACTCTCACCGGAACAACATCAGGGGGAGTTGCACCGGTCACCTGTGGCTGGAACTTCGGCGACGGTTCGGCCTCTGGCTCTGGCTGCTCGACGACTCACACGTATGCTACTGCTGGAACTTTCTCAGCAGCCGTGACCGCAACTGATGTTCTCGGTGTCACTGCTTCCAACTCGCTGCAAGTGACGGTCGGTACAGGTCTTGCTGCGACTATTTCTTCTGTCACTCCGTCTCCGTCTGAGATCGGTGTCTCGGTGTCGTTCACCGCCACTGTTACAGGTGGTACGGCTCCGTTCAGTTTCACTTGGAACTTTGGTGACGGCTCAACCACTGGCACCGGTAATCCCACAACTCACACCTATGCTGCTGCGGGAACATTCAGCGTAACGGTATCTGTCACTGATTCGGCCAGTCATACTGCAACGTCTTCTTCGGTATCGCTGGTTGTCAACGCTAGGCTGGCTGTCTCTGCCGCTGCGAGTCCAAACCCGACTGACGCGGGTGTACCCGTGAGCTTCACGGCCACTCCGGCAGGCGGCGTCGGCGCAGTATCGTGCGCCTGGACTTTTGGTGATGGTGGTACGGCCAGTACATGCTCCGCAACCCATACCTATGCTGCTGCTGGATCGTTCACCGCTACTGTTACAGCGACCGACAGCCTCAGCGTTACCGCATCAGCGTCTGTGATGCCTGTCACAGTCAACGCTGGACCAACTGTCGACTTTACCTTCGCGCCATCAAACCCGCAGACAGGTCAGTCCGTGACCTTCACTGCTACGACCACTGGTGGTACGAATCCGTTCACATTCAGCTGGAACTTCGGCGACGGCTCACCAGCAGGCTCAGGCAACCCCGCAACACACGCCTACGTTATTGCGGGTAACTTTGCTGTCACCGTCCAAGCTGCAGACTCTCTCGGAGCGTCAGCCACGGCCTCTCACATGGTTTCCGTGACTCAAGCCGTTGCTCGCGTGACGATAATCACTACCCTATCAGCGGTAAGCATTCCGGTAGGTGGCTCAGTGACCGACTCGGCAACTCTCTTCGGAAACACTGCCTCTGCTGGTGGAACAGTCGTCTACAACTTGTTCTCGACGGGGGACTGCTCAGGAACCTCCACTGCCATTTCTAATGTGACGGTAACCAACGGTCTGGTTCCCAACTCATCCGCTCGAACGTTTAACGTAACTGGCGTCTTCGGCTGGAATGCTCTATACAGCGGAGACGCACACAATACCTCAGCGAGGAGTAGCTGTGAACCTCTCACAGTCGTTGTTGTATCAGCACACCCGGCAAACCTGACTTTCAGCGGCTTTGATCTGGATGACTTCGAGAATGGCGCTGGCCAGCTTCAAGTCTTTGTCAACGGCCACTTGGTGATAGACGTTCCTGCGGGCCTGAATCATCTCAGCGGCACGGGCGACTACATACCCTACATGAACACCTGGGTCAAGTTCGGACCCTTCGACATAACCAGCTTCGTCGTTCAAGGCCAGAACACGATCGTGTTCAAGGACCCGCTGATGAGTCACTTTGGGCTCGTACGAAATGTCACCATAACCCAAGACGCTACGATTCTACTACGGGTTCCTGGTGCATCAGCCGTCTTTCCCGGACATTCAGTGACCTTCACATTCTCCGTTCCACCACTGGTAATAACCAGCTTCACGATCTCCGCTCAAACAGCAAACGTGGACCAGAACCTTACCTTAACTGCGACGCACACTGGAGGTACCGCGCCGTTCAAGTGCACGTTTAGCTTTGGCGACGGTGAATCCGCCACGGTCATAGGTAGTGCAAGCACATGTTCGGCGACCCATGACTACGACTTTTCTGGAACGTTCACGGTAACCGTCACAGTTAGGGGAGCGAGCACTTCCGACAAGGTCTCGGCGCGTCTCACAATCACCGTTCAGTAATGGCTATAGTAATCCAATCTCTCACCCCCGACCCCTCTTCTCTGGATGTAATATTTCGTTTAATCTCCAGTCAAAGGACCTATCATGCTGATGATGACCAGGGAGAATTGAATTTCTATGCACGCTTGCCCTTACGATGCCACTAGATTGGTCTACCTCTTCCAGTACGATGAGCTGTTTGTCAGCTTGAATTAGACACGAATTGTTCCCTTTAATAACCCACATCATCATTCTTCCCTTGCCCAAACCTAGTCGTCACCTAGTAAGACCTCCTCGACGGCTCTCCATAGAAGAGCTCCTCTCTTGACGCCAATACTCAAGAGCGGTGTGCTCAGTTTCAATCGGTTATTCAATGAATATTCCGTTGGGAGTCACGCACATGAGCTTGCTTGGCCAGGGTCGGTCCGACGTAGCCGATGACGTAGTTCTGGTTTTCAGACCACCTGAAAATCCCGCGGCCCAGATAGCTGGGATTACGCCCTTTAAGAGTCTGAGGCTAAAGCTGGATGAGCTTTTGGACTGGTTCAAGGGTCTGAACGTTGACTCGATCGAACTTTGGATCGAAGGCGCTTATCGATCTGGGAATCGGACTGAGCTCTTCCTTTCGCTAGAAGGGAAGACGGGAGCAAAGCTCACCTTGCGGCCCTTTTCAAAACGCGGTCAAGCCGTTCTTTCACCCGGGAATATCGAGAACGCCGTCTCAGACAGTCCGGAGCTGGTCTCGAAAGAAGCTCAGAACACCACTATACAGGAGAGAGTGGGGCATGAACTGTCAACCCCTCGCGTTAATGCTTTGTTCTCCCCGGCGGGAGGAATAGAACGGCAAGCGGTCGCTCTAATCGATAGCGCTGTGGGGAGCATCGAGATGGCGGCCTACGAATTCACGAATATGTACGTCGAGAAGGCAATTTTAGAGGCGGTCAAAAGGGGAGTCAAGGTCGCGCTCGTCCTAGACCGCTTGGAGACGCGGGGTCGACAGGCAGAACTCCACGACACACTGGAAAGAGCTGGGTGCGATGTACGGCTGATTTCACCGAATGGAGGAATAATGCACGACAAGTACATTGTTGTGGATGGAAAGACTGTAGAGTGGGGGAGCTATAACTATACAGAGAGAGCGGAGAACAAGAATTTTGAGAACGCCACATTTGCAACTGATAATGCACTTGCGCAGCAGTACCACGCTGACTTCGTATCGATTTTCAACCAAGCCAAGCCTGAAGCTCACGGAGTAAGACGCACGATACAACGATTCCTAAGACATCTATCGAGCGGGTCAGGCACAGAATAGGGCACTAGACTAAGGAATGCGGAATCTGGATATCAGAGGCATAGCAGTTTAGGATCGGGTTTTTTCTCTTCAGATGAAAATATCCACCTTCAATCCTACCACCTGATCTCAAGTGGAGGATCTCGAGGAAAGCGGTGTCATCTCCAGATCGAAATTTCTAATTCTTAGGCCGGGAATTTCTGGGATTTACGCTGGACCCACGTTCCCGTCGGATTGCGCAAGGCAATAAAAGGGCTAGTAAACCGGAAATAGTCGCGGGGCCCGTAGTCGAGCCAGGACCAAGACGTGGGCCTTCGGAGAAGGCTCAACATGGAGGATGGAGCTTTCGGAGCTAGCCCAAAATCGTGGGTTCGAATCCCACCGGGCCCGCCATCTACTTTGTCCGCAAGATGAGCTTGAATACGTTCAGCATAGAAAATTGAAGCATTCTGAAACTACGCGCACGTAGCATCTCTTTAATTACGGAGTCTCTACTGACAAAGTTCTGTTACACATGCCACATGCAAGACTTTCTGAAAAAGCAATCAAGTTGATCGATGGTAAAAATTTTGGTAATCTTGCCTTTGTGATGTCTGATGGGTCGCCGCATGTGAGTCCCGTCTGGGTTGATCGTGACGGAGATTTGATCCTTGTGAACACTGCTGAGGGCCGCGCGAAGGCGAAGTATCTGAAGGCCAATCATAGGGTGGCCTTGAGCATTTTCAATCAGCAGAATCCCTACGAGAAGGTCGTAATCAGGGGACGAGTGCTGGACATGACGTCGAAAGGAGCGAAAGAACACAGCAACAAGCTGTCCGTGAAGTATCTTGGAACCAGCGAAAATCCGCATCACCAACCGGGTGTTGGTAGAATCCTCGTGAAGATAGAGCCAGAACGGGTAGTCAACGAGTAGTCCTGTCTAATCCAAGCATCAACCGGTCGTTCAATACTATCCAAGTTTAGAAATAGCGCGGAACTAGGTTTCTTGTTAGAAAAATAGAAGGAAGCTGATATGCTTCCTTGGCCAGGGGTTTCTATGGTTGGTTGGTGGGAGTCCAGGTGATGAGTGTCTCGCTGGCAGTTACTCCGTTGATTCTGCTGATCTTCTCAACGGAATTCTCCATGAGCTCATCCTGGCTGAAGCCGTTGAACGAGGCGACAACATCGAACTCTCCCGGAATCAGGTGAGCCTCGACGAGGTTCGGGAAGGTCTTTAGCTTCTGGAGTACGGTTCGGAACTTGCCTTTGACCTTGACCAGCGCATAGGCGAGCGGGGGCTCAGAGGATTCTTGCTTGTTTTTGGCGTTGGTAACGTTCTCTATGGAGAATGCTGTCTGGGTGGATGTGATGCCGGTGATGCTTCTGATCTTCTCGACAGTGTTGAATGCTTTGATAGGCTCGTTGGTTCTGAGTCTAATCACGAGGTCGAAGCGTCCGGTGACCGGAGTGACGGATTCTATGCTGCTGACTCGTTTGAGCTGGCTGACAATGTGTCCGAGTTCTCCCTTGGCGTTTGCGAAGACAAAGCTGGTTGATGCAGATTTGGACATTTTCTCTAAGAGAGACTGGGCATTTGCAGTCTATTTGTCAACGTCTGAACCCAACCGGACTTCCGCCGGTAACATCCTATTCCAGAGAAGTTTTAGAAACGGAGCCTGATGATGACCGCCTATCATGGACAGATGCGACTCCTGCAGGAATACTTTCAGGCGCCCCATTTGCGGCACCTCCTCTGACAGCTTCCGTCATGTTGGCGTGAGAGGGACGAAGAGTCGGTTTAGGATTCCCGTAGTCGACTACAATCTCACATACGACAAGCAGCCCTCCGGAATATGGCACTATTCTCAACCCTGCAATCACCGAGTCCACCCGGCAGCAACACCATCGATTGTGAAATACAACGGCGGGCCCCTCTGGCAGGACGGTTATGCCTGGCAGAACATTTACTGGGGCAGCTACTATACTAAACCATCTTCGTCTCAATGGATGAATATGGTAGAGCTAGCCGTAGCGCATCTAGAATCCGACCCCAGCTTTTCAGGAGGGCTACGCCAATACAATGTAGGAACGGGCAAGGTGATTCAGCCTATCGTTATTCAGCAGGACCCGTCCTCCCAACTCTCCAACGACCAGATCGCCAAGACCCTCACAGCTTGGATAAATTCTGGAACTGTAGCAACCCTCGGCACTACCGGTGCCTACAACATCTTCCTCCCACCCGGTACCACCGCGTCACTCTCAGGCGACGTCTCATGCAACAGTTTCTGTGATTATCACGACACTGCCAACGGTCCCAATGGGCCCTTCTATACAGTCGAACCCTATCCCTGCGCTCAAGGATGCAACCAGTGCACCCGGGATCCCTTCGACACTCTGACACAGGGATTATCGGAGGAGATGGTCGAACTGAATACAGACATGGACCCTGGGACCGGCTGGGTCATCGGTAACGAAGAGATCTGTGATTACTGCGACGCAAGTTTTGTCTGCAATAAAATAGCGACTGGTGAATACGTTAACTCTTGGTATGACAAGAGCAAGAACGCGTGCTGGATAGGCCGAAAATAATGCAAAAACATAGTGTTTGGCAAATTGAAGCAACTGCTCAGCTAGATCGATTGGGTGAATTTATCCGGTTGTCTAAAGTCTGAACTCTCTATCGGATTACGTAACGAGTCTGAGGCCTAAAGGTGATGCGTCTTCGGAGCCGCCGGAGATGCTTGGACTCGTCGCGAATCCCGCGTTTTTTGAAATCAACCGCAGCATCTAAATTCTCTCATCCCGATTCAACTCTTTGACTGCGGACGAGACATGGTCGGCTGTGGTTCACAGCAATCTACTATTCGAAACTCAGGAAATCGGAGGAGTCTTGAGCTACCATTTCGCGGGAGCTTCAGATTTCTCCATGCTCTTCCAGAGGTAGAGGGTCGATATTGAAGAGTAGGGATGCCACTTCTCTGCTAGCTGTTCAAACAGGTCTCTCTTCGGAAGCTTTCGAAGCCTGTACGCCTTCTGGGCCGCCTTTCGGAGACCGAGATCATCAACGGGCAATACATCTGTTCTGCCCAGCATGAAGATCAGAAACATCTCGGCAGTCCATCTGCCGATTCCCCTAACCTTGTCAAGTTCGTTGAGCGCTTCCTCATCAGGGAGACTCTCCAGCCTCTTCAAGTCTAGGGTGCCGTTCTCAAGTCGTTCAGCGAGGTCCTTGATGTAGGAGATTTTCTGTGGGGACAACCCGCTTCCACGCAACTTCTCAACATCAGTTGACAAGTATTCTCTCGGACTCGGGAGCCTTCCACCGTAGAGCTGTTTGAACCGGTTCAGAATCGCTTGAGCAGCTGAACCGGCTAGCTGTTGAAAGATAATGGAGCCCACCACCACTTCATAATGATCATCATCCAATTCGAACTTGACAGGACCCACTCTACCGATTATCTTGGCGAGAATTGGATCATTTCTCTTCAAATGTCGAACCCCTCCCTGCCAGACCCTACGGTCGGCCAAGGACCCTACGGATTTGCAACGATAAGGTCCTGGATGGGAAGAGAAAACGTTCTTGACGGCAGATTTTCCTCTGCGCCTACGTGACTTCGGTGTCCTTGGAAGCCTTTTTGAAACCGTTATCATCGAGTCCGACAGAAATGGCCCTCTCTGACAATGAGATCAACGGTGCGATAAAAACCGGCCAGTTTCACATCGTCCCTCGAAACCCAAAACTGAATCCTGCCGGTATAGACCTGCGAGCCGATCGGAGTCTAGTACTCAGACCAGGCCAGCAGAAACTAGTGGCTACTATTGAACGGGTAGAACTTTCGGAGAATTTTCTCGGGATTCTTCACATTCGGTCATCTCTTGCTAGGGAGGGGATAGTCGCGAGTCTCGCTCTAGTCGATCCGGGATTCCGCGGACAGCTCACAGTCAGTCTCCATAATGCTGGAGATAGATTGGTTAGTCTTAGGAAAGGCGAGAGGTTCATCCAGCTCTCTCTGTTAAGACTCGGGATGCCTGCGAGACATTCATACGTTGGCAAATATCAGAACAGTCGGGGAGTTGTCAAGAGTCGTCGGAGAAAAATGATCAGGTTGCGCAAAATGGAAAACGTTATACAGGGTACGCGGTGCTAAAGCGCGAATACAAGCAATGAAGGACACTTCGCGCATTCTAGATCTCAAGTACAAACTCCAAACGATCGAACTCCTGAACCTGGCAAAAGAACAATACACCTACAGAGAACTCTCCGGCATTCTACATTT
>Ga0209236_1002353_pt1 | contig 11561 bp, 9 predicted proteins | sample GraSoi013_1_40cm_FD_185819 | JGI IMG/M metagenome (GOLD analysis project Ga0209236, IMG submission 185819) | Grasslands soil microbial communities from the Angelo Coastal Reserve, California, USA - Sample 09_27_2013_1_40cm (SPAdes) (version 2) | ecosystem: Environmental > Terrestrial > Soil >... | reverse complement strand
GGACTCGCTCACATTCGTACAACTGTTGGTCCACATCGAGCAGGAGTTCGGCGTGACGGTATCCCCGGGCGACCTTGACATCGAGAACTTCCGCTCCGTGTCGGAGATCGCGCGGTTCGTGGCGACCTGCAAGTAGAGGTCTCGATGGGACGGGTGAGGACGTGTGTCGAGAGCGATGTGCCGCGGATCGCCGAGCTCTACCGACGGGTCTGGACGTCCGCGGCCGATCGACCGCTCGCGTACTCGGAGGCGTACTTCGCCGAGATGCTGTTCCGCAACGCGTGCCATGACGACGACCTGCCTTCGCTGGTGTATGAAGATGACGGGGGAGAGGTCGTCGGCTGCCTCGGGGTCATGCCTCGCCGGATGTCGATCAGGGGACGGCCAGTTCGCATGGCGATCTCCCACAACTTCATGGTGGCCCCCGGCAGCCGATCGTCGTTGGCCGGCGTGCAGTTGATGCGCGCGTTCTTCGCAGGCGCCCAGGACCTTTCGATCGCCGAGAGCAACGACACGTCGCGACGCGTCTGGGAAGGGCTCGGGGGCTCGACGGCACCGATCTACGAGATGGTTTGGACGAGGCCGCTCCGCCCCGGGCGGTATCTCGCCTCGTTCATCGGCCATCACCGGCGCGGCCATCGCGAGCCCTTCTGGCTCCGGCCCGTCACCGGGATCATGGACGCGGTCGCGGAAGGCATATCGTCGAATCCGTTCCGACCGCTCGCACCGGCGGGAGCGAGCGAGGAGCTGACGACAGCCAGCTTTCTCGAGTTCTTCGGTGAGCTCGCGGATGGTCGTGCGCTTCGTCCGGAATACGATGAACAGTCGCTGCGTTGGATCTTCGATCTGTTAGAACGAAAGGCGAACCGCGGCACGTTGCGCAAGGTCGCTGTGCGTGATAGCGAGGGGAAAGTGCTCGGTTGGTACCTCTACTACACGAAGGCCGGCGGTACCGGCGAGGTGGTGCAGATTGCTGCCCGTCCTACGTCTGTCGGACAGGTCCTGGATCACTGCTTCTACGACGCCTGGCGGCAGGGCGCCATCGCGTTGTCCGGCCAAATCGACCCACGGCTCAAGCGGGAGCTTTCTTCGAAGCTGTGTCTGTTTCTTGACAGCGGTACCTACATGCTCGTCAACACGCGCGATCCTGAGCTCATGCAGGCGCTCTGTCGCGGCGATGCGTTCCTGACGCGACTTGAGGGCGAGTGGTGGATTATCCCGTAATCCCCTCCTTCGTTGCGCTAACGTCGTCTGGGATTGGCGAGATAGCGTCGAGGGGTCAACGGAGTGATAATCCGTCACGGTGATGATGTCGCAGGGGAAGACGCATGAAGCTTATCGTCGCCGTTGATACCGAGGAAGACAATTGGGGCAGTCTCAGACTCACCCGCTACACCTGTGAGAATATCGCCAGGATCCCCGCTGTCCAGGCGCTGTTCGACCAGTTCAATGTCACCCCGACGTATCAAGTGCTCCGGGTTCCGGAAATCGCGGGCGGTCGTCTTGTCCCATCGGCGTTCACGGCCTGGAGCCCGTAGCACGGCCGCGGTGCCGGGAGTGAGGATGGGGCACCATGATGGATGACGCGTCGCGCACATCGATCGAGGTGTTTTCGACCTGCCCGGCCTCGAACCTCGTCGCGCCGCCGGCGTACATGCAGACGGTCATCGACGTGGCGCGGTGGAGCGAAGAGCACGGGTGCAAGGGCATCCTCGTCTACACTGACAATGCGCTCGTCGACCCCTGGCTCGTCTCGCAGATCATCATCGAGCACACGAAAACGCTCTGCCCCCTTGTCGCCGTTCAGCCGGTCTACATGCACCCGTATACCGTCGCGAAGATGCTCGCCTCGTTCGGTCATCTCTACGCCCGGAGGCTCTACCTCAACCTGGTCGCCGGCGGCTTCAAGAACGATCTCGCGGCGCTCAACGACCCCACGCCGCACGACAAGCGATACGAACGGTTGAAGGAATACACGTTGATCATCCAACGACTGCTGGCGGGCCAGGTCGTGACACACGAGGGTGAGTTCTACAAGGTGGAACGGCTCAAGATGACGCCACCGCTCGCGCCGGAACTGCGGCCTGGCATCTTCGTCTCGGGGTCTTCGGAGGCCGGACGCGGGGCGGCCCGCGACCTCGGCGCTACCGCCGTCGAGTATCCCCGACCGGTGACCGACTACGAGACCGGCGCGGCCCGGGTGAGTGGCGACGCCGGGATCCGCGTCGGCATCATTGCCCGAGGCGACGAGGAGGAAGCGTGGCAGATCGCCCGGGAGCGTTTTCCGGAAGACCGCGCAGGCCAGCTCGCCCACCAGCTGGCGATGAAGGTCTCCGATTCCCACTGGCACAAGCAATTGTCGCAAAAGAGTGAAATGACGGGTCAGAACCCGTACTGGCTGGTGCCGTTCCAGAACTACAAGACCTTCTGCCCCTATCTGGTCGGAAGCTACGCTCGCGTCGGAGCAGAGCTGGCCCGCTACGTGTCGACGGGCTATCACGCGTTTATCCTGGATGTCCCGCCGAACGCGGCGGAGATGCGTCACGTTGGCCTCGCCTTCCAGCATGCGCTCGCGCACTTGTTGAAATGAACGGCTTGCTGCAGCACTGGGGAACGAAGCAGGCCGAGCGGCAGCCGGACGCGGCCGCCCTGGTCATGAGAGGCGAGCGGCTGACCTATGGGCAACTCGAGGCGTACACGAACCGGATCGCGAGAGCCCTCAAGGCCGCAGGGTGTCAGCGGGGCGATCGCGTCGGGCTGCTCATGCCCAAGTCGATCGCGGCGATCGGCGCCCTCCTCGGCATCCTGAAGGCGGATGGGATCTACGTTCCGGTCGATGCGTCCAGTCCGGCGTCGCGCGTGGCGCGACTCATCGCGTCGAGCGAGCCACGGTGCATCCTTGCGACCAGCGCCGCGTCGTCACTCTTGCAGGAGCTCCTGCGGGACGACCGCGTGCGTGCGGCGGTCGCGATCGGGTGGCTCGACGACCGCGCACCGACAGGCGTCGATGTCACACCACGGTTTTCGGCCGCTGATGTCCAGCGCCAATCCGCGGAGCCGGTGGCATACGCGAACACGAGCGAGGATGCCGCCTACATTCTAGCGACGTCCGGATCGACGGGCGTCCCGAAGGGTGTCGTGATCACGCACGGGAACGTGATGGGCTTCATCGAGTGGGCGCTGAAGTACTTTGGGCTCGGACCGTTCGACCGACTCTCCGGCCACGCCCCGCTCCATTTTGACCTGTCGGTGTTCGACGTCTTCGGAACGCTCGCGGCCGGCGCGCAGCTTCATCCCGTGCCGCCAGAGCTGAACCTGTTGCCGAACAAGCTCGTCGACTTCATCCGCTCCGAGGAGCTGACGCAGTGGTTCTCAGTACCGTCGTTGCTGACCTATCTCGCAAAGTTTGACCTCGTTCGATTCAACGACTTTCCAACCCTGAGGCGTCTACTCTGGTGCGGCGACGTCCTCCCGACGCCCGTGCTGATTTACTGGATGAGGCGACTCCCGGCGGTGCAGTACACCAATCTCTACGGTCCGACCGAGACGACGATCGCCAGCAGCTATTACACGGTTCCCCGGTGTCCCGAGGACGATACGAAACGCATTCCGATCGGGACCGCCTGCGACGGCGAGGAGCTGCTAGTGCTCGACGAGGCGCTCCGGCCGACCCCGCCGGGCGTCGCTGGCGATCTCCTTATTGGTGGCAACGGTCTGAGCCCGGGCTATTGGAGGGATCCCGAGAAGACCCGGGAGGTATTCATTCCGAACCCGCGCGGGATCGAACCGTCCAACCGACTCTACAGGACCGGTGACCTGGCGCAGCTCGGCGATGATGGACTTGTCTACTTCCTCGGGCGTGCGGACTCCCAGGTCAAGAGCCGCGGATATCGGATCGAGCTCGGAGAGATCGAGGCGGCGCTGCATGCGATTCCGACGTTGAAGGAGTGTGCGGTTGTCGCGGCTCGCACCGATGGATTCGAGGGCACGACAATCTGTTGCGCCTATGTCCCGGGTGCCGGAGCCGACATCACCCCAGGAACACTTCGGGAAGAGCTCGCGAAGGCGCTGCCGCCGTATATGCTCCCTTCCCGATGGCGATCACTCGGCGAGCTGCCGAAGAACGCGAATGGCAAGATCGATCGGCGCCAGTTGAAGGAAGACTTTGAACGCGATGCCACTCAGCGAGCCGGTGGATCGTAGCTCGCGCTTGGGACGCTCGCTCGACTCCACGAAACTCGCGCCGCTCCTCCACACGGGCCTGATCCAAGCCCGCCATTGTTGACCCTTTCCCGCCCCTTCACGGCTCAGGTTTCGCCGAACCGTCGCCGTCCCGCAAGCGCGCTCCAGTGTTCAGGACCTTCTCGGCTCTGACGTACCTTCCGCCGAGGTGGACCAGGCCCACGCTGACCCATTCGTCCGCAGTGGCGACGTCCACGCCCCCCGCAGAGCCGCGCCGTAGAGTACCCGGGGTCTGGCTGCTTGCGATTCCTGTTCGCGCGGCCCTGACCACACCGATCGGACGCCCCTCGTATTGAGCCCGAGGATGCCCCCAAGGCGACGGGAACGGAAAGTAATCAAAGGCCCGAACGAAGGCGACGACGTGGCGAGCGGGCTCGGACCAGACGAGGGCACCCTGGCGGGGAATCGCCCGACCGAAATATTCGCGCTGCGAAAGGTCCTGCTCGATCGCAGGAATCGAGGCGGGGTTCTCGCGGGCGGCCTGCACCAGCTGCAGCATCAGCGGCACCCCGGCGCGGATGCACTTGGCGCTCAGGCTGAACCCTGTCTCATCCTCCGCGATATCCAAAGTCGTCTGATACGCGATCGCCCCGGCGTCAATGCGGGATGACATGCGGTGAACGGTGACCCCATAGAGGCGCTCGTTTCGATAGATCGCCCAACTCGGACAGTTGAGGCCAGCATACCGCGGCAGCGGTCCTGGATGCAGGTTGAAGGCACCGATCGACGGGACCCTGAGAACCTCGTCGTGGACACGATAGAGGGAATGGGCGTTCAACATCAGATCGACGCGGGCGGCCCGAAGTTCCGCGGCAAGCTCGGGCTCCCGGATGCGGTGGGCCGGCCATACGTCGAGCCCCATTCCCTTGGCCACCGAAGCGACGTCGGAGGTTTTACTCTTCGCGCTGGCGCTCGTCATGATGGCGACGATTCGATCTTCTGACCGCGCCAATGCCCGCACCAGCTGAATCCCGGCAGACTCTTCGGCGACAAGCAGGATGTTCAATAACTCTCCCGTCAGGGAGGAGCCCCCGAGAGCCGCGTTTCTTGCGGGGGTTCCCCGATTATGGCCTGCTCCGCTAGCCTCTCAAAACGAAAATGTGGGCTTATACGTTGAGGGTACGGTCACTGGGCCGAAGCTCAAAGGTACGGTCAAGGGCGTGGATTACGCCAACGTGCGTGCTGACGGACGTCTCCAACTTCACTTCCACGCCGAAATTACGACGAGGACGGCAAGAAGATCGCGTTCTTCGCAGATGCGTTCTTACTCCAAAGTCGGGATCGCCGATCGCTCAACTCCGGCTGAGCATCACGCTTACGACCTCCGCTGCCGAGTACTCCTGGGTGAACCCGATCCAGGTCTGGGCGCTGGGAACCGTCGATTTCGCGTTGCGGGCCGCCGCAACCACATAAGTAGCGAAAACGAAAGGGTCGATCGATCGACCCCTTAGCGCCTGCTAGGCGCCTGAAAAGCGCGGCACTGTCGGCGGCGCCTTGGGTTGGATCGCTTGCGCCATCCGCCACGCCGTCGAAGGCGCGTGCTTATCTGCCCTCCAGCACTTCTGCAATCTGCTCACAAGACACTGGCTTAGTCAGGTGCGCGTCGAATCCCGCCTCCTTGGTTCGACGTCGATCCTCCGGTTGCCCGTACCCCGTCACAGCGATCAGCCGCACGTGCCTCCCCAAGAGTGCTCGCATCTGCTTCGCGACCTCGTAGCCGTTGAGTCCTGGAAGACCGATGTCGACCAGCACAACCTGTGGACGGCTCGACCGCGCCATCGCGACGCCTTGGGGCCCGTCCTCCGCCACCTCGACACGATGCCCGTCCACCTCCAAAGTGACTCGAAGCATCTCGCGCGCATCTGGGTTGTCCTCGACCACAAGGATGTGGTGCGAGGGACGAACCCTCCCCTCAGTGGCTGGCTCCGGCGGCGTGTGAGACCGGGTTCCGAGCGGCAGTCGGACCACGACTTCGGTGCCTCGGCCCAGGCCCTCACTGTGGACCGTGACCGTCCCGCCGTGGAGGTCGACGAGCTTCTGCACCATCGTGAGGCCAATCCCCAAACCTCCCTGGGAGTGTGCCAGAGATGGATCACCTTGCGCGAAGAGGTCAAACACGCGGGGAAGCATCTCCGATGAGATGCCGACGCCGGTGTCCCGCACCCGAAGCACGACGCCGTTCTCCTCTAGGGAGGCCATCACCGCGATGTGCCCCTTCGGCGGCGTGTATTTTGCCGCGTTGTCGAGGAGATTGGTGACGATCTGCTCCAGACGCGTGGGGTCGGCCTCCAACAGAATAGGCTCCTCAGGCAGGGAAATCGTCAACGCGTGTCCGTGCGCGTCAATCAGCGCTCGGCTCGTTTCCATGGCGTGGGCCACCGCTGTCGCCAAGGGCACCGACGACTTCCGCAACTCGATCCGGCCGCTCGTGATGCGGGACACATCCAGTAGGTCATCCAGTAGCCGCGCCATGTGCTTGACCTGCCGATCGACGATTTCGGCCGCCTTCTGAACGGCCGCCTGGCTCGCCCTCCCCAGTCGGATGATCTGGGACGCAATCTGAATCGCCCCGAGCGGGTTGCGCAGTTCGTGAGAGAGCATGGCCAGAAAGTCGTCCTTCGCCCGGTCCGCGGCCGTCAGGCGCATCGCAGTTCGCTCCTGCTGCCGGGCGCGATAGCTCTCGCTGAGGAGGGCGTTGCAGAGTACTTGGAGCAGTTCGCCATACACGTTCGAGCGCGCGCGAGTGAGCGGCAATTCCTCACGGATCCGCCGCGACAGCGCGGCGAAGGTAACGTTGCACTCTTTCGCGAGCCGCCGCACCGCGTGCTCGTCGGGGAACGCGGTCAAGACGTAGGCGGCGACGGCCGCACCGACCACCTCGCCGTTGAGCATGAGCGGGTTCCCGATGACCGCGAGGCTGTGCCGCTGCTCGACGACAATCGTGGACGCCGCGGCGGTCTGAGTCAGGCAGCGTTGAACGCACGCGGCGAACATGCTCAGCGCATGATGGCCCGGCGCCAGAAGCTCAAACAGGGGAGTTGAATGCACCTGCGCAATGGGCCAGCGCGCGTCGCGGCCATAGAGCTCGACGGTCAGGTGGGTCGCGGCCCCGTACTTCTCGAGGGCCCGCTTCCATGCCGCGTCGGGCTCGAAGACGGTCTTGTCGAGCGCCACGACTGACAAGGACGGCGGTTAAAGGGCCCTTTCGGGGACCACCTGGCCACGGCGTTCGGGCGCGCGAGAGATGAGCCCGACGTAGCTGGCGAAGGGCACCATAGGGAGCGCTCCAACGAGCGGTCGCGGGAGCACCTTCATGCCCTGGCCGTTCACGATCTCGCACTCGTGGGTCGTTCGGCGCGTCGGCATTGCCCGCATCTTGGCGACCGTGAGCGCGTGCCGAAAGGTATCGCCCAGCTCGACCCAGTTCATCAAAATGATGTTGTCCACCAGCGAGCTGACCTTGAACTCTCCCATCATCGACGACATGCCGAGCATTTCGGGGTTCTCGTGGTTGTAGACCGCGGTGACCTGGCGCTCCTTCATCAGCGCGACGACGGCATGGAAGAAGTCGCGAAAACTGCGTTCGCTGGCGCCCAGGCTCGACCCGTAGGTCGACAAGCTGTCGATCACCGCGCGCTTGGGCTTGAAGTCCTCGACGATCGCCTCAATCTGAGCGAAATGGCGGTCGATCTCGAACTCTTGTGCCGGCTCGTACCACAGATGCACCAGCCCCCGATCGATGACCGATGGGAGATCAATCCCGATGCTATGGGCGTTGCGGAGGACCTGGGCCGGCGGCTCGTCCAGGGTGATCATGAGGCTGCGCTCGCCGCGCCGCGCCCCTTCCGCGATGAACTGCAAGGCCATGACGCTCTTGCCGGCGCCCGAGATCCCGACGACGAGCGTCGTGCTCGCCACGAAATACCCGCCGTTCACTAGCTCGTCGAGCCCGGGAATGCCCGTCGTGACCCGCGAGGTTGGGTCGAACGAGGCGCCCCCTTCGCGCTTGACACCGCGGGGCGCCTGGACGCGTCGATAGACCTCGAGCCCCTGACCGTTGACGATCCGGAACGAGTGACGTCCCAGGGCATACTCGTGGCCGCGCGACTTAACGACCTCGATCGACCGCAGCACGGCGCGCTGGACCGGCTCGATGCTGAGCCGCAGGATCGTGTCGGCGACGAACTCCTCGGGCGCTCGCATGGCTTCGGCGTCGGCAAACGTCGACTCCAGCGCGAGCATCGCCGTCAGGTTCTCGCGATGCAGCCCCTCGGCAAGGAGATGGAAGGCGTCGCGAGAGTCCCCGCCATTGGGCTCGGGGAGCGGGACGAGACCGTCGACGAAGAGCCGCCGCGCGCCAAACTCTGCGGCCTCCGCAAGGAGCACGCTGTCGGCTTGCAGTAGCTCCTGCTGAAAGACCTGTCGCGTCGTGAATACGATCTTCAGTCGCCCGTCACGCTCGAGTTCGCGCAAGTCCCACCCGAAGAGCGCCGCGTCGCGAACGAGCTTATCGGGCGCCACTTCGAACAGGACGATCATTCCCGGCTCGTGGAACTGGCGGGCGCCGCGATACACGAACTCGACCCCGAGTGTCGTTTTTCCCGTCCCGGCCGCTCCCGAGACCAGGATGGTGTTCCCCCGCGGGAAGCCGCCGAAAAGAATCTCGTCGAGCCCGTTGATTCCTGTTTTCACCACGTCTGCTTCAGGCATAAAGCACCTTTAACCTCCATGGGACACCTCGAACGCTCGCAACGGGTTCAGGCTCGCGACGACCCGCGGATGCTGAGGATTGCCCTCCCGGAGGTGCCGAGGATTGCCGCACTTTGAGCGCGTGGATGACAGCCGCGCGCCCTTCTCGTGTTTCGACGAATCGCAGGAGCGATGAGAGCCACTCGCCGAGCGTGCTGCCCGGCGTGAGAAGGTAAAGCCGCGCGGGATGGGTCGAGTCCGGGGACCGTTGTAGGAGCCCGGCGGCGATCAGGGTCTCGAGCGACTGTGCGACTTGCGGGAGGTCATACCCGACGTACTGGGCGAGGCGTTCGCTGACGAGGAAGGCCCGCGGATGACGAGAGAAGAACAGCAGCAGATCGAGATCGCACGGGTGCCTCAGGCACCCGAGACGGTCAAGGACCTCCCCGATTTGCGGCGGCATGATGCGCTCCTCTACTAGAGACGAGCAGTATGGTCGCCCTCTCTCGGGAGCGCAAGAGGCACTAAAAGTTTGACCAGTCGCGCTGAACCAGGTCGTGCTGATGGTTTCGGGGCGCGCTTCAGCGGCGCGGTCGCTGCGGACACCCGGGGAAGCGGCGCATACGACGGCATCATAAGACGGCGTCATGCGACGGCGTCCTTCTACTCGTGCGAGTGGCGTCCGACGAGTTCCGGCCCTCACGGGTTCAGCACCAAACGGAAGATCTGCTCATCTATTCTCGCCTTCGTCTTGTCTTACGGCAGCGATTCGATCGCGGAGGTTAACTTAAGATCCCGCGATCGAGGATGTCAATGCTTCGTTTGTCCGCATCAGATGCTTTGTGCACGCGCCTCGAGGCGCTCGTGACCCCGTCGAATGGGGTATTTTTTGCGTTGGTGCTCGCGGTGGGTGAATCGACGGTCGTTTTTCGCGCCCTCAACCCGCGAGACCGCGTCACGCCGTGCGATTCTGGGTCTGTGGACAACTGTGTATATGTGGAGAAGCTGTGGACGGAGGTTAAGGCGGGAGGTTGCCCGCAAAGCGCATCAAGGCGTGCGGCGGCGCTAGAACCGCACCCGGACACGGAATTCGAGGGAGCAGGAGTTGACCGCGCCTCATCGCGTATTCGCTCTAGGCTGAGGTGTTCACTCCGCACGTCGTGCTGCTCGACATTCGGATGCCAGGCATCGACGGCCATACCGTGCTCGATCACCTGCGAGGAAGCCCGCAACCACCGACAATCATCATCGTCAGCGGCAATCACGAAGAAAACGAAGCGCGGCAGCTCCTGCAGCGCGGCGCGTTCGACTATGTGACGAAGCCCGTCGATTGGGGTTATCTGAAGCGGGCGATCGCTGCTGCTGCGGGTGTGGCCCCCCCCCGAGACATAGAAGCAGGTCGAGAGAGTGAGAGGCGGCCCCCTCACCGCCCTTTCCGGATGTCCTCCTCGTAGCACTGTCGGTGCATCATCAGGCCGTGATGACGGACGACTTGGTCGTTGCGGATAATGATGGCATCGCAGAGGTAGCAGCGCTCTTCGGGCATTGGCTGGGCAGTGAGTGTTGACGATTCTTGCGATCGCGCGCGCGACATGATCCTTTATCTCACGGCCTGCAATGCCGCCTGCTGAACGGCCTTCCACGGCGTCGCCGCCTGCGCCGTGCCGGCGGCCTCGAGCGGCTGGTGCCTGCCGTGCCCCGCTAGAACACCGGGATCCCCTGGCCGGCGCCGTGGTCGCCGAGGCTGACCTGGAAGCCATGCCGCTGCATGCCCGTGACGACGTCGCCGACGCCGCGCCAGGTGTCGAAGCAGCGGTGCAGGAGCTGCGGCTCCGGCGCGCGCGACCTCCTAACCAGCGTGGGACTCGCAGGACCTGACCGCCGACCAGGCGAGACGTCAGAACCCGCGCCGGAACTCGGCCGGCAAGAAGGCGAGCGCTCCCAGGAACGACTGCCCAGAGGCGCGCCGCGCGAGCGACTCGACCAGCGCGCTTGTGACGCCGCTGTGACGCGGGCCGGAGACCATTGGGCCACGCTGCATGGCAGCGCAAGGAGGCCGTCATGCGATTCGCGAGGCGTCATGCGTCCGTGCTTGGTCTCGTGCTCGCGGTATCGGTCGGGTTCTGGGGCTGCGCTCACCATCAGGCTCGCGCGCCGCAAGGCATTTCGAGCGGAAAGGGGATGGGCGCACTCAAGGGCGCCGGATCGGGGCTCGTCGCCGGCGTCTCTCCGGGGCTTTCCTTCACGGGCGGGGTGATTGAGGCGTGTGGCGGAGCTCGAGGGTTCGGGGCCCTGATCTGCGTGGCGGCGGCGGGAGTCGGACTTGGCGTGGCCGCAGCTGGCGGCATGTTCGGTGCGCTCGGCGGCACGGTATACGGAGCAGTGACCGCGGACTCGGCGTCAAGGATCAGCGCCGCCAAAACAGAGCTCGCAGGCGCGGTGGTCGACCTCAATGTCCAGCAAACGCTTCGCGACCACGTGCTTCGAGCCGTCCGCGAGCGAACCGATCTGACCTTCGTCACGCTCGACGATGGCGGGCCCACAGTTCCGGGAGAGTCGCTCAGCTATCAGGGACTTCAGAGCGAGGGCATCGACACGGTTCTCGAAGTCAGCGTTGCCCGGATCGGCTT
>Ga0209236_1002352_pt1 | contig 11563 bp, 10 predicted proteins | sample GraSoi013_1_40cm_FD_185819 | JGI IMG/M metagenome (GOLD analysis project Ga0209236, IMG submission 185819) | Grasslands soil microbial communities from the Angelo Coastal Reserve, California, USA - Sample 09_27_2013_1_40cm (SPAdes) (version 2) | ecosystem: Environmental > Terrestrial > Soil >... | reverse complement strand
CTTCCTCATGTCAGGATACATCCATGAGCATACAGGAACCAGGAATATCGACGAACTGAAAGGACTGAGAGGAAAGATGCCTCAGACGGTCTCACTTCTCTTCTTGGCCTCGATGGCCGCCATGGCGGTTCCGGGATTTGCCAACTTCATCAGCGAATACCTCGTGATCCAGGGCGCTCTTAGCGTGAGCTATCTCTTCGCGATCGCGATAGTCGCTCCAGCTCTAACCGTCGGATACTTCCTCTGGATGCTGAGACGAGTTGCCATGACCCCTCCAATGGGTCCCAAGAACGAGCTGCATCTTCACTCGATCCTGATCCTTGCGGCATTTCTAGTGCCATTGTTGATCTTCGGCGTGTATCCGCCCCCCATACTAGGGAGTGTGATAGCGCCGACAGTGGAGAAATGGGTGGGAACCATAGTCGGTCTCGGGGCAAGATGATCTAGATTGGCTCTCCTTTCGCTGACCCCGTTCCTCAGCCTGGCAGTGTTCGGACTACTCGCCACGCCTGCCGGCTTTCTTCATTTCAGAAAATCGAAACTCGGTCTCGCGCCCTTTGTCGGTATCTTAGGTCTGGCAATCGCTCTAGTATCCACAGTATGGCTTGGGTTCACAAGCCCTTCGCCAGTATCTTTCGGGGGATTCCAAGTTGATCTTTTTACTCTGTTCTTCTCAGGCGTCCTGCTGATCGTAGCGATCTTTGTGACCATTGCTTCCCTGCAATACATGCGAGAGGATCCCAACAAGGGACCGTTCTTCGGGCTTCTGCTCCTTTCGACCCTCGGAATGATTGTACTGGCCGCCTCAATGGATCTGATACTTCTCTACGTTGGTTGGGAGCTGATGAGCATTCCTACCTATGCCCTGACAGCCTTCAGGAAGAAGGATCCGAATTCCAACGAAGCAGCTATGAAATTCTTCGTCCTTTCCGCACTCTCCTCCGCACTCATCGTCTACGCCATTTCCCTGGTCTTCGGCGTCACAGGCGCCACTGGGCTCACAGCCATTGCGAGCTCTCTCTCGACCGCAGGACCCGATGTTCGTCCATTCGGGGTCTTAGCAATTGTCCTGTTTATCGTTGGGTTCGGAGTGAAGATGGCAGTCGTTCCGTTTCACATGTGGATACCCGACGCCTTCGAAGGAGCCCCCGTGACAATTGGAGCGTTCCTGGCCGCCGGGGCTAAAATGGCAGCATTCGCTGCGGCCTTTCGGGTATTCATCGTAGGGATCTTCGCTTTCAACGTGGACTTCTACTCGACCTTTGCGATCATAGCCGTAGTGACAATGAGTGTCGGAAACGTTGCCGCTCTCATGCAGAAGAGCTTCACACGACTCCTCGCGTATTCCAGCATTGCCCAGGCAGGTTACATCCTAATGGCGCTCGCCACCCCGTTCACGACGACCAATGTGCCCTTGGGTCTGGCGGGCGGACTCTTTCACGTTCTGAATTATGCAATTCTAAAGACAGCTGCATTCGTCGCTGCTGCAGCAGTTGCAACTAGACTCTCAGTTACAGACCTTGAATCTTTCAACGGGCTATCTCGAAGAATGCCACAAACATCCTTGAGTATCGCAGTAATCTTTCTCGGCCTTGCAGGAGTGCCTCCTCTGAACGGATTCTTCAGCAAAGTAATGCTATTCACAGGGTCGATCTATTCGCCATACAGCTGGGGCGGCTATCTGGCGTTGGCGGCTCTGATCAACAGCGGATTCAGCATGAGCTACTATGGTTGGGTTATCAAGAGGATGTATTTTGACGAACCAGGAGATCAGTCTAGGATTCCCGAACCTCGCGTCTATATGGCTGTTCTTTGGGCTGCCACGATTCTGATCTTCGCAATCGGACTCTATCCCGACCCTTGGATTCGACTGGTTCAAAACGCTGCCGCTGCACTAGTCGCTTCGCGAGGGCTCTAGCCGCGCATTGAGTATGTCCGCTATCTCAGAGACGTCCCTGATCACCTTCTCTCTCAGAAACTGTCTCTCTTCATGACCGAACTGAATTTGGATCGTCTCAACAGCGAAATTCCCCTTTGCATCCTTGCGGTCGTAACTCGGGACCGTACTTCCAGGTTCGTCTACTTTATCCTCTCCGTCAGCGGTTACTGTAAAATCATTGACCAATCTCGACTTCACTAGTTCGGTCGTAGAATCAGAACATGTCTGCCGTCCCGCTGTCCCAATGTTGACCCCCGGCTCCTTTTTTCCGCGGATGTCAAGAATATACCTGATTCCGTCTTCCAATACGAATCCTTCGATGCCCTTTCTGAACTCCAATTGCGCGGACTGAATCCGGTTCGGATTCAGGAATTCTCTGTCGACCTTGCCGATGACCGCAAAGGACCTCGAAGTTAGCGCTGCTTCTTCAACAATTTGTCCCGTGTGAAGATCCGCGTCAGGGCTAGTGGTGTGTGGGGCGGTTAGGAGAACGTGCCCTAGACCGACGATTTCCACGTGATCGGGGTGAATAATCTTGACAGGCATTCTTCAGCAACCCTTGTATGTAGAGTGAGGGTTGGAAACTGTATCAAAACCCTTCTTTGAACAGTTTTATAGCGCGCATCTAAACTGGGCATTCGAAAACGCGATCTACTGGTGTATTTGGAGCAGAAATCGCTTGTCCGGAATCGAAGCTGTAAGGAAGATCGTGGAAACTGAGGGTGAAGCGAAACGGATCGTCGAGGAAGCGCAGTCAAGGGCTGAGGAAATTCTGGCTAGTGCCTCAGAAGCGGCCCAAAAGGTTCGGCAAACCTCAACAGCCGAAGCAGAACAGCGAAAAGTCCAGATGCTTCGAGAGACGCGGGAAAAAGCTGAGGCTGACGCGAGAAACTCAGACGTGGAAACCGACTCTCTGCTTGAGAATTACAAGAAGCTCTTCGAGAATAGGAAAGACGATGCCGCCAAGAAAGCCGTCAAATTGGTTCTAGGTGGTTGAAAAAATGTCAGAGTCTTTGGAGAAGCTTCATAATCGGATTCTGTCAGATGCAAGACTGAAGGCTGCGGGAATCGTCGAGCAAGCAGAAGAAAAGTCCAAGCAAATCCTGGAGGAGGCCAAAGCTCAAGCGCAAAGAGATGCGAACGATATTCTATCAAGAGCCAGCTTGGAGGCCGAGAGCATCAGAAGGAGTATCCTGAGTTCCAGAATCAGAACCAACCGGCTAAGGATCCTTGACGATAAGAATAAGATAGTTCAAAGTGTTCTCAAGTCAGTCGAACAGCGTCTCTCGGATATCGCCAGTACCGACCAGTTCGAGCCGACCTTGAAACGCCTCGTGCTAGAAGCGGTTGAGGCGGTTGGAACAGATAATGCATTAGTGAAAGTCGGCTTTCGGAACGCGCAGAAGAAGAATCTCCAATCTCTGGGACAATCGCTGCCCAAAGGAACAAAACTCCTTGCTGACGACACACCGATCGACGACTTGGGAGGCGTAGTCGCCAGCGACCCCGAGGGAAAGACCATCTTCAACAATTCATTCAAGGCTCGCATCGAGAGACTCGACAACCAACTCCTGGCGACAATCGCTTCCACCATATTTGGTTAGTAGGTATCAATTTCTTGCTCAGACCAGAGACAATGCATCAGGTGAGTATCATAGTCGCAAAGGACGAGCTGCCCAACCTCCTTTCCTACGCTGGGAGAGAACAGATGATTCATCTCATCGCTGTTGATGATGAACAGCTCCCACCCGGTGCAACGCCATTCGAAGCCACGAGCCTGCTGTCGAAATCGGCGACGATCAGGAACCGCATCTCCGCACTGGCCGCCGCCCTTCAACCGGTCCAGGGTCAAGCCGAGAAAATTGAAGCTCCAATTCACAATATTGATGAGCTCGCGCTTTTCCTCGACCAAGAAACCTCAAAACTAGAAGGGTCCGTCCGTCAACTAGAAGAGTCGCAGGGCAAATTACTAGCCGACAAGGAGAGAACTTCAGAAGTCTCACGTTTCCTTTCAGGATTAGAAGCCATCGGAATGCCGCTTGGTACCATTGGAAGCAGCGGATTTCTCGTTACTCTCGCAGGAGAGTGCCCAGGAGAATCGACGATCTCAGTACAGGCAGACTTGGACGAGATAACCTATGGAAATCTAATCTTTGTCATTACTCATAGTTCAGAAAAAACCCAGACCTTCCTAGCAATATTTCCTAAGGCGTTCGAAGACGATGCAAGACAAGCTGCCGCAGCCCTTGGCGCAAGAGTCGAGGAGCCTTGGACTAATCTTCCTTCGGACCCTCGCGAGGCCAAAAACCTGATCGATGCGAGGTTACGGGTGATCGAAGAAACAGAGAAACAATTGGCCGACAATCGCGAATCTCTGAAAGGCGAATTTGCACCGAGAGTTAGAGCTCTCGAATTTTATGCGGAGATTCTGGAGGCAAGGTCCAGAGCGATAGCAGGCACGTCCACAACAGAGTCGACGTATATGCTAAATGCTTGGATTCCCGCGGCCAAGACCCCTCAGTTCGCCGAGGGAGCATCTGCTGCCTGCCGGGGATTGGTTTCAATCCATCCAGGAGTTCGGGAAGACGAAGTGGCTCATGATTCTCACGGGAATACCCCGGGGAAAGATCTGGAAGCTCGTGAAGGGGAGAAACCTCCGACCTTGGTGAGATCTCCGAACTGGACGAGACCTCTCCAGTCGTTAATCGACAGTTTTGGCATCCCATCGTATGATGAGACCAATCCTCTCCTATTCATGATCCTCACCTTTCCTCTAATGTATGGTCTCATGTTCGGAGACTTTGGCGAGGGCCCGTTAATGCTGCTGCTCGGTCTAGTGCTATTGAGGCTAAAGAAGAATGGAAAGAAAGTTGGAGACTTCGTTCAACCCTTTGTCAGTGGGGCCGAGCTAATCGTGATGCTTGGCGCCGCGACGACGGTGTTTGGCCTGGTATTCGGCGACTTTTTCGGCTTCGAGTCCAAGTCTGTTTTCGGGTTCGCTGGACTCTTCAGTCCCACAAAAGGCGCAATAGAGGGGGATATTGCGAATCTTCAGCTGTTCATGGTTTTCATCTTGTTGTTCGGAGTTGCTCACATGACATTCGGAATGGGCTTGGGAGCCTACAACAGGCTCCGCAGACGTGAATTCAGGGAAGCGTTTTTTGGGCCTATATGTTCGGCTTGGTTCTACCTTGCAGGGGTTTTCGTTATCTCGCAAGTTGTCCTTTCAGGGTTCAAGTTTTCTACTGCTTTGCAAAACCCAGTGGAGATTCCGGCTGTCTTAGTCCCCTTGCTATTGCTGGGATGGAAAGAGGGTGGTTTGCACGCATTGGAAGTTTTCATCCAGTCGATTAGCAATACTTTTTCCTATCTTCGGATATGGGCCCTAAACTTGTCTGGATACTACGTCAAGTTCGCAATTTTTGTCGCCTTCGGTGGGCCTCTAATAACGGCTACTTCACTTGTAGGGGCTACAGCTGGAAACTTGCTGGTCATGTTACTTGAAGGACTCATCGTCTTTGTGCAGGCTCTGAGGCTTCACTGGGTCGAATGGTTTGGTAAGTTTTATGAGGGCGGGGGAACGCCGTTCTCGCCCTATCGAGAGCCGTCGAATTGGTCTGTGTAACAAATGCTTGACCCCATTTTCTGGGCTTCGCTGGGGATAGCTCTCAGCATCCTTCTCGCAGCCATAGGAGCAGGCCTTGGTATCGGTGTGGCGGGGCCGGGAGTTGCCGGCGCAATTACCGAGAAACCCGAAATATTTGCCAGAAGTTTTATTGCAGTTGTTCTTGCTGAAGCACTGGCAATCTATGGGTTAGTCGTTGCGCTTCTTGCAGTCTTCAAGCTTCCAGCTATTGCAGACCCAGCTAACCTTACTGCGGCTGACTCGGCTTTTCGCATCTTCGCTGCGGGTCTGGCTGTTGGAGGAGGGGCGCTCGGAGCAGGGTTTGGCATCGGAACGTCCGGGAGTGCGATGGCTGCTGCTACGGCAGAGAAGTCGGAGCTTTACTCACGTGTTCTAATACCTGTAATCCTTTCTGAGGCTCTAGCGATTTACTCTCTTATCATAGCCTTGCTCCTCGTGCTTCAAGCCTAGCGAGCAACTTTTGTTGCCTTCTTCGGTGCAACACGTTCTCCGAGACAATTATACAATCGCTAAGATTCGTGGTGAAAAAGGACTTCTTTTAGATCGTCAACAGCTATACTCACTCGCGGAATTCCGGTCCCAAGGCGAAATTCTAGGCGTCTTGTCGGATGGAACTTACGGAAGGGAGCTTTCAGAGCTGAAAGAGGGGTCTTCTCCTATCGAGGTAGGGAGGGCTATACGCTTGGGGTTCGCTCGTGCGGTTACAACCCTCTTCGCTTCGGCCCAGGGAAGCGTTCATGACTTTCTGCGAGAGTTCACTCATCGCTTTGATGCCTACGATTTGGCCGCACTTATCGTTTTCAAGGCGCAAGGTAAGACGTGGGAGGAATTTATCGCCACACGCCAACCCCTAGCCATTCTGAAGGAATCCGAGCTTCATCGTTTGTATTCGTTAGACGACATTCGCGCCATCATCGGGATCATGGGGGATAGAACTCTCGAAGCAAGAGTAAGAGACTTTGCGATGGCTGACATATCAGGGGAACGAGCAGCCATTGTACGGGACATAATCACGGGTTGGGGGGAAGAGCGCTTTTACAATTACGTCAATGACAAGCTCCGTGGCTCTGACCGGGCGAGCTGTTTACCTATCGTGGGAGCTACGATAGATTTGATGAATCTTGCAATCGTACTGAGAAGCAAGCTCATCGAGATCTCCAAGGTGGAAGACCATCTCATCCGTGGTTCATGGAAGCTCGACCGGAAAACAATGGGCCAGGTCACGGCCGCTCAGGATGTGGGTCAGGCCCTTGAGCTCATTTCGTCTCACTCCTACTATGGGCGGATCCTAGGCTCAGGTCGACAAAGGTACGAGGAGACGAAGTCGCTCTCTTTCATAGAAGTCGCCTTGAGAAAGCATTCAATCATTATCAGTCGTCGAATATTCGCAGGCTTCCCTTACACTCTAGGAATAATCCTTGCTTTCCTAATCCTCAAGGAGAATGAAGCGAGGAACCTATCCGCAGTGTTTTCGGGGGTCGGAGCCGGGATCAAGCCCGACCAGATCAGATCCTTGACAGCGATTCCCGACTAAAAAGGGAATCCACATTACATTTCAGAACTTTTTGACGAAATAATAGTACGTGTAGCCCAGCCAGAGGACAGCGCCCAGAATAAGACCAAGGATCGAGCCAGTGCAAGGCGTAACCCATGGAGACATTCCTACAACACCCAAACATGAAGGAAATCCGAGAAGAGGGCCCAGCGCAACCCCACCAAGAAAATATCCTAACACGAAGAAAACGAAGATGTTGGCTGTGTATCCAACAACTCGAAGTGAAGACGGATTATAGACCCTGGGGTAGCCTTTCCTAGCTTTGAAAAATTCGTTTCGATGACGTCTTCTAGTGGAAGCGTCTTCTTCCTTCATTTCATGAGACGTGATCTTCTGAGGCAACCTAAGAATTGCTCCTTTCAAGCACTCGCTAATGCTTGAATGTGTGAGGTCTGGATCATTGTGGCTTCGGTTGACCTGACATGCCAGTGTTATGATCGCCACAGGAACGTATTCACCCTCGGTTTGCAAGATTCTATCCAGGACTGAAGTCTCAATTCCTGATATTTTGGCGAAGTCTTCTTTGCCTGTTCGCTGAATCGCAGCGTTTAATGCATCCTTGATTCGTGGCGTTGCTTGTGCTTCGAGGTCTGGACTGCTCACAAATACGCGCGCTTCTAAGATGACGACTCCAATTCGACAATCCCTTTTCTTGATAGGCTATTCACAGTTTCAGCTGGAACGACTCTCTCCAGTCGAGCGTAGATGCGAGAGGCCTGGGTTCCCTCGCCGAGTTTGAGTATTCCGCGGAGAAGCATCAGCGCGTCCACGACTTCGTCAAGCCTCCGGTTCAAGGTCTGTCCCGCGCTGCGCCGCAGATCGTCTAGTTGCAGCTTCAACCCTTCAAGCTCTTTGGAGAGCATTTTCGCTCTCGTATCCTCCGTTTGTATTTCCGACTTTGCATCCGGTGATTTGTATTCGGGAATCTCGATAGGTGTGAAGTCATAGAGAAGGAGCGTCTGAAGTGCGTGGGAAGACTTGTCCTTGGGCGCGGCGACGAGGACGTAGAACATGTCCTGTTTTCTGTTACCAACAGCGAGGATAGCCTCGTATCTAAATTGCGACTGCAATGCCTTCTGAGCAGCCTCTAATTTCTTGACTGGCAATTGTCCGAGGACCCTCCGCAAATCTCCCACCTCAGACTCTAACTCGTCCGTCGCAAAACCCGTCTGAGATATTTCTGTGAGCGCCGCAATTTTTTTCTTAGATTCATCGATCTGTCTCTGGATTTTCTCGACCTTTCCTTGAACTTCTTGGTACCCGTTTCTAGCCTCTTCCAGTTCTCGCTTCGCCGATTCCAAGTTACTATCGAAGTCCAGCTGATCACCTGTGCTGGGGGTCGATTCCCTGGTCAAACTGACCTGTCGCATAACGTGGAGGATCTCGTCTCTTAGCTTCGAGAGTTCCTTGATGCGATTGACGATTTGCTCCGTCGTCAACTGTCCGAATGTGAGAGCGATCTTCTTCGACTCGGTTTTCCCCGGCGTAGTAAGTGCCGTTATCATTTTCACCGAAGCGTCATCAGCTAGGATTGCTCTTAGAACACCGTTTTTGGCGGGGGTGCTCATATCCACCCGACTCGGCTAGGCTAGGGAAATTAGGGCTACCAAGAAGAGCGGGATGAAGACTAGGGAAATCGTGTTTAGGAGTTTGATGAGGATGTGCAGACTGGGCCCAGCGGTATCCTTCCAGGGATCGCCGACCGTGTCGCCGACAACAGTTGCAGCGTGTGTTTCAGTGTTTTTGCCGCCGAAGTGTCCTGCTTCAACATACTTCTTTGCGTTGTCCATCGCTGCTCCTCCCCACATCATCATTATCGCCAGCGGTATCGCAGAGAGTGTTGCGCCGACCACGAGTGCTCCGACTGCGGCCCAGCCTAGGAATATCCCCACAACTATTGGTGCTACCACAGGTATTGCGCCGGGAACGACCATTAACCGCAAAGCTGTTCTCGTAGAGATGTCTACCGCAGCAGCATAGTTTGGCTTTGCAGTTCCTTCCCTCAGTCCAGGAATTTCCCTGAATTGTCTTCGGACCTCCTCGACCATTCGATAGGCGCCGACACTGACTGCGTTGATGGCCGTCCCCGAAAATACAAAGGGAAGCATTCCACCGATCAAGGCACCTATGACTACGTCAGGTCGGTTAAGAGCGAGGGAGGAGCCTAGGATTGAGAGTCTGCCTGCCAACTCCGCTGCTTTTCCTGGCGCGATGGTCGTTAGGTCGAATATTCCGGCTTGGTATCTCGCGACTTCCAAAACGAACGCCTGGAAGAGCAACAAAGACGCTAGAGCGGCGGAACCCATCGCATAGCCCTTCGTAAGGGCCTTGGTCGTGTTGCCAAGCGTGTCCAGAGGTTCTATTCGCTCACGGACTTCGTCGGGGGCGCCAGACATCTCAGCGATTCCACCAGCATTGTCCACTATTGGTCCCAGACCGTCCATGGTTAGGACGATTCCGGCTGTCGAGAGCATACCCATTGTCGCCATGGTCGTTCCATAGACACCGCCCAAGAACTTGTCAATGCCGGCTAAGCTAGCGAATTGCTCTCCCAGTCCGAAAGAGATGAGAATGGTTATCCCTACCGTAATTACAGGTAGTCCGCTCGAAATCATTCCCACTGCAGTGCCCGACATTATGGTCAGAGCTGGCCCGGACTTGGATCTCTCAGCGATCGTAATCACCGATTTCGCCTCAGATCCAGTATAGAATTCAGTATAAATCACGATTAGCAAGCCTGCGGCTAGTCCTGACACCATGCATCCGTATAGCGCGAACGCGGCTAAACTACTGCCACTAGGCGTGAGTCCAGATGGACCGAAAACGTACCATGTTGCGACGAACATGAGAATTGCTGCAACCGCGGACGCTATGACGAGTCCGTCTCTAGTGGGTTTGATCGGGTTCTTGAATTTCTTCTCGTATACGGCGACGGCGAGGCCAACGAACGTGGCGACAATGCCCAATGATCTCACGATTAGGGGCATCGTTACATAGTATGCGCTCACACTATTGTAGACGCTTGTGCCCCCAAACAAGATGATTGAGACGATTAGGCCAATAATCATCCCGCCAAGGTTTTCAGCGGTAAGAGACTCGAAGAGGTCTGCTCCCCTCCCGGCCTCATCTCCGACATTATCTCCGACGTTGTCAGCTATGGCAGCTGGATTTCTGGGGTCGTCTTCTGGGAAGTTCTCTTCCACTTTTCCAACAAGGTCAGCGCCGACATCCGCCGACTTTGTGAATATTCCACCGCCCAGCTGGGCGAACAATGCAGCCAGTGAAGCTCCGAATCCAAACCCTGCCAGGACACCCGGATCGCGGAAGGCAGCGTAGAGGATCGAGAGACCTAGAAGGCTCATACTAATCACTGCCAAGCCAAGCGCGCCGCCCCCCAAGGTGGCGACCTTCAAAGCGAGATAGGTCGACTTTTCTGCGGCGGCGGTCGACCTGACATTCGCGTTCGTGGCGGAATACATTGCTATGTAGGCTGCGATAAGCGAGAATGTGACTCCAAGAAGGAAGCTGAATGCGATTTCAGCAGCATAACTCACCGTGAATATTGCGCTGAACGCTGCGAGGATGACGATCGCGATGATTACAGCGATGACACCGATGGTCCGAAATTGCCTTTTCAGGTAGGCGTTTGCGCCTTCCATGATAGCCTTCCATATGGAGATCATTTTCTCATTCCCTGTAGGATACTTTTTGACGGATAGAACGAGAATTATCGAGGCGATGACCCCGACCGCCGCGAGAGAGGTCGTTAGTAGAAGAGGGTCGAACGCCAAGTTTTTGGTTCCTACTATTTTTTCAAACTATGGAATTTCCGTCAACCCGCCTCGCGCGCATTATAAATCTATTCGCGAATTGTACGACCAGTTGCGAACTGGGCCAAACGCATAAATCACTTCTACCGAACGTTTCACACTGAACGTATAGGAGAGGAGCTGGCGATTTGAACGGAAGCAAGTATGATGTTGTAATCGTCGGCGGTGGCCCTGGCGGTCTTTCTGCGGCAGTCCACCTCTCAAAGAAGGGCTTGAAAGTGAGGGTTTTCGAGAAGAAAAAAATTCTTGGCACACCTGTTCGTTGCGGCGAATATTTTCCGGTCAAAGCTGAAATGGAAAAACTTGTCCCAAGAGTCAAGAATCTCGATGTCATCGACGCACCCCCTGAATCTGTCGACACAACATGTCGTTCGATTCGTATGATAAGCCCGAGAGGGCACGAGTTTGAATTTCCATTTGCGGCCTACATACTCGATCGGCACATCTTCGAAAGTCACCTCGGAGAGATTGCCCAGAGCCATGGTGCGGATATCGACATCGGCATCCAAGCCCACTATTTCCCCGATGATCAGGGGGGCTGGGTCGGACCGACACGCGAAAAAGCTGTTCACGGAGACATTATCATTGCCGCG
>Ga0209236_1002344_pt1 | contig 11585 bp, 10 predicted proteins | sample GraSoi013_1_40cm_FD_185819 | JGI IMG/M metagenome (GOLD analysis project Ga0209236, IMG submission 185819) | Grasslands soil microbial communities from the Angelo Coastal Reserve, California, USA - Sample 09_27_2013_1_40cm (SPAdes) (version 2) | ecosystem: Environmental > Terrestrial > Soil >... | reverse complement strand
TCGCTGAAACGGATTTGGCTGAAATCCTGGATCGCGCGCGGACTCCTTCGCTGATGGCGCCGTTTCAAGTCTTCTTCGTTCGCGGGGTGAAAACTCTGTTTGGACGCGGATCGAACGAGGAAAAACTCGCGGCGATTGAAGCCTATTGCAAAGACCCAAATCCTGATGCCGTTTTGCTATTTGTCGCTGATCACATCAGCATCCCTGCCGATGCCCGGCGCATGGATCTGACCGACAAAGAGCGCTACCAGCGAATTCGCGAGAGTATGGGTGAGTATTGCGGGATCGTCGAGCTGGCACGAGTGGAAGAAGGCGAGGCGGTGCGCTGGATCGGCGAGTATTGCACCACTCGCGACGTAAAGATCGAGCCGGATGGCGCCCGCGAGCTAGTGGATGCGCTGGGCGGCGACATGATGATGATTTCCAATGAGCTGGAAAAGCTGATCTTGTACGCCGGCGATAAGAAGCGCATCACCCTCGGCGATGTAGAAACCATGGTGCTCGCCGCCAAGCAGCGGTCTCTGTATGAATTGACCGACGCGATCTCCGCCAAAGATCGCGTCCGCGCGCTGGAAGTTCTGGATGCAATTCTCTCCACTGGCGAAGGCGAGGAAGCCGCTATCGGACATCTCTACATGCTGGCAAAGACTTTCCGGCAGATGCTAGTGATCCTTGAACGCAACGTTCGCGACCAGAGGATGCTTTGGGCCGCGCTGTGGCAGGGCTTTCGCGTACCTCCGTTTGCTGCTGACGACATCATCAAGCAAGCGCGGCGTTATAAATCCAAGCGCGAGCTGACACGCGCCATTCGCCTGGTCGCAAAGGCTGATCTGGCTCTGCGTTCAAATCCTCCGAGCAAGCGGCTTGTGTTGGAGAAACTTGTGTTTGATTTGACCACAGAGCCGAAGACGGAAGTACTAGGCTGGGCGCAGGAAGAGCTGCCGGTTTAGCGATCACGTGCGAGCGAAGCTCGACGCGCTTCTGAGCAACATGTCAGTCGTAGATGCATACCTGAAACGCATGGGCTACGCTGGTCCCCTCAAGCCCAACTCGAATCTGCTGCGGGATCTGCATCGCGCACATTTATTTGCCGTTCCCTTCGAGAATCTTGATATCGCGTTTGGACGCAAGATCATCTGCGATGAAGATGCTTTCCTACGTAAGATTATTGAACGCCACCGCGGCGGATTTTGTTATGAACTGAACGGCGCGTTTGCGGCTTTGCTTCGCTCGCTCGGTTTCCAGGTGTCGCTGCTATCCGCGCGGGTGCCACGCGAAGATGGAAGCCTGTCGCCGGAATTCGATCACCTCACGCTGAGAGTTGATCTGGAAGAGCCGTGGCTGGCGGATGTTGGATTTGGCGATTGTTTTCTGGAGCCGTTGCGCTTTGCAACGGGCTTCGAGCAACTGCAGGGCGGGCGCAAATATCGCATTGTAGACGAAAACGGTTCGCTTCACGTTGAGAGAACCGAGCTTGACGATAGATGGAAACGGCAATACTCGTTTACTCTCACGCCTCGGCGGCTGGACGAGTTCGCCGCGATGTGCCTTTACCACCAAACTTCGCCCGAATCGCCATTCACGAGAAAGAAGCTATGCACGCTGGCTACGGCGGACGGACGAATCACATTATCGGATCGAAAGCTCATCATCACTCAGAATGGCAGAAGGGAAGAGCGGATGGTGGGCTCAGATGAGGAGTGGCGGAGCGCGCTCATGGACTACTTCAACATCAGCCTGGAAGTATAAATTGGCGGACTGTTGCCCGCCAGACAGACCGTCACTTCGCTCAGGGCAGCTTCTCGCGGCTACTTCAACGCATTCAAGCGAGTGCTCAGGCGGGACTTGTAACGGCCCGCGGTGTTCTCGTGCAGCACGCCTTTCTGGATAGCCTTGTCCAGCGCGGAAACCGTCTGACGATAAGCCTGCTCGGCGCCTGATTTATCTCCCTTGGCGAGAGATTCCCGAAGCTGCCGCAACTGGCCGCGCAGGCGAGAGGTGTTGGCGCGGTTGCGCGCGGTGCGTTTCTCTGTCTGACGAGCGCGCTTTAGCGCAGAAAAGTGGTTTGCCATATTGGTTCGTTACCTTCGTTTGTACAGATTTTTCTAAGGAGATGTTCCAGTGAGAACCGAAGCCATTATTTTACGAGAGTAAATTGACGCTGGTCAAATAGGCCACCAATTAAACTCGCGGCATGTACGGTGCCGCACGGGTTTGCTCCAGCATTGAAGGCGGGCAATTCGCGGATTATGAACCTTCAATTTATTGGCGAAAAGTTATCCGCGGGCATGAACACCAGGCTACAGCCCGAGGCCGAGTAACAGCCGAGAATGGCGCGTCGCACTACTCGTGTCGGCCCATCATCGGGGAAGGGCATATCAAATTTGGTTGCATTCAGCAATTTGTCTGCTGATTTCAATTTGTCCGATCCGCTGACAAATTTCACGCCGTCCAGCTTCGAGCCTTGCCCAAACAGCAACATCAGCTCGGCATTGGCCGAGCCTGGTACGATCCGAGGCAGTTTCACGGTGCGCAAGCGACTGAGTTCCTCGCCACCAACCGGCAAATTGAAAGGCCCACTCGTGGCGCTTCCGCCAAGGTGCGAGAGCCGCGACCGCGTTTCCGCCATATCATGACGACCTGGCCATGCCGAAGCTGCCGCCAGCGCCAGGCGGTACATGTGAATTGCCTGCTGATTCTTGTGTTGCTTTTCGTACAGTTGGCCAAGGTGGTCGCCAATGACGGGGTCTTGCAGCAGGTTCCAAGCCGCACTCAAATACTTCTCCACCTGATCCAATGTCCCCATTCGAAAATAAATCCAGCCTAGAGTATCCCAGTACATTCCGAGCCGGTGCGTGTGCTGCATGTCTTCGACCTGCAGGTCGTCAGTCTTTAGCTGGCTCGACGCTTCTTCCTCTTCGCGCACTGCCTTCTGAGCGTATGCCAGGGCTTCGGGCAGTTTTTTGCCGGCCGCGGCCATCTCGTAGGCTATGTTGTTGCGCATCTCTGTACCGGGGTCGAGCTCGAGTGCTCTCGCATAGGCGGCTAGCGATTTTTCCTCGTCGCCGCCGTGAAGATAGGCCGCACCTAATTGATGTTGCAGATTTGCGCGGTCAGGTTTTATCTTGACGGCTGCCTCAATCTCTGATGCTGCCTCGGCGTAGCGCTTTTGTCGCATCAAAATGAGACCTAAATTGGAGTGCGCATCGATATCGTCAGAATTGAGCTTAATCAGATCTCGCCATGTCTTGTCAGCGTCTTTGTCACGCCGAGCCTCCATTTGGGCGTATCCCAGCATCTTGTAAGAAAGAGTTTGTTTAGGGTCGGCATCCACGGCCTTATGAAAAGCGTCCAAGGCTCCGTCAGTGTGGCGCATCGCCATTTCAAATCCCCCAAGCATTATCCACGCCCGAGTGAATTTCGGATCTTTGGCCACCGCCCGTCTCAGCAGGGCAATTGCGCTCTGCATTTCGCCGCGCGCCATGGCTTGCCTTGCCTCATTCTCGAATTGTGCCGCTTGATCGTCATCGCTAGCCGGTAAATTTCGGATTGCCGCAATCATCGCCGTCATCCCACCGGCTCCACTGCCTGTGTTGACCCCGACTGAAAGCTCGCCGGACGAAAGAACAATCATGCGGTTGTGATCGTCTTCTACAGTCTTTCGAAATTTCTTGTATTCATCATATTGCGCGATTGGAACTTCAGACTGCTTCACCTTGAAGACACGTTCGGCGATTAGCGAACCATCCTTGACGCGGTAGGAAGCGTGGTACTCGGCAAAGTCCGATTTCAGATCAATAGGCATAGGCAATTCCGGAGAATACCCTTTCGGAAGTTCGACCTTGGCCTCAAGATGCGTCTCTCCCCGAGGGCGCAGCCAAATCGGGGCGGTAGGCTTGGTTTCACTGTCAGACAGTGCCGGCAGAACGATACCTGGTAGAGGAGCGTTGATTTGATGATTCTCCCAATCTGGGTAGTCCTTGCGATGATAGTGATATGCCAGGCGAAAGGGTTCGCTAGTGGCTTCCGGAGAGCTCGCGATGACTTCGCTTACCGTGCCTGCGAAGCCCAAGCCGTAAGAAATTCTCTGGGTAAGGTCCTTCCATTCCGACGCGGAGACTGTGCGGAAGGCCGCGCGAAAACCAACTTCTGTGTCATCTCCCTGCACCTTGTTCTCGATGCTGCCTTCCAGAGTGCCATCATCGTTCAACTTCGCCGCAATCTGGAACGACTGAACCGCCGAGGACAGCGGCTCAGCAGGAGTCGTCACCAGTACCGGCGGCTTATCATCGGCAATCACCAATGCCTGCTTGCCGCGCAAAGGAGTGAGTAGATATGCAAACGGTGACACTTCGGGAGTAGTGTCAAGCCAAATCGAAGTACTGCCGCGCGGCAGAAAATCAATCACATGGTCGAACTGTGCAGGCGAGGGGATATCCGGATCAATGCTGCGACTTGAACTTATTAGAGCGGGATAACTCTTTATGCCCACAGCATCGAGCAGAGCAGAGAACAAGGTGTGCTTATCCTTGCAATCGCCGTATCCGTTGCTGAGGACCTCAGAGGCTGCATGGGGCTGATATCGTCCAATGCCCAACGCAATTCCGATGTAGTGGAATCTCGTGCTCACGTAATCGTAAATAGCGTGAATTTTGGCTTCATCGTCGGAGGCGGATTTCGTAAGCTCGGCAGCCTTGGCCCGGATTTCCGGGGTTGGTTTGACCCGATCTTTTTGCAAGCCGTCATACCAGCGCCCCACTTCCTCCCAGGAACCGAAGCTGCTGATCTGAACGTCGGGTGGAGGAAGCCGTCCTCGTACTCGCTCCTGCAGCTTTTCCAGCTTCTCGTCCTCCTTAGGTTTGTTTTCGAGATTGGCGTGAGCCCACGTATAAATGCGGCGAGTGCCCTCGTCGGAAATCGACGGTTGAACGTCGACGCTCTTATACTTAATAGCGCGAGCCCGCGGGACGCTTACTTCGAGCTTTTCGTCCAGCGCGATACCTTCGCGCACAAAATTGTATTCGCTCCAGAATTGCCCTGGCGCCAGCGGCTTTTGCAGTTGCGAGCGAAATTGGTATTCGAGCACGTCACCCGGGCTAAGCCCTTTCACTGCGATATGTTTTTCCCGAAGATCACTGTAGAACGGCGCCTGACGCGTGATCTCTGAAGCCATGTCCTGAATATTCTCAGGCGGAGTAGTAACGATAGTGCCATCAGGTTTGCGCACGCGCACGTATGGAATTTCAAGGCCTTCGACCAAGCTCTGATACGAAACCGTTAGCACCCCCAGCCGCTGCACCCCAGCCTCAGACTGAATACGCACTCTGACGGTGGTTTCACGGATTCCAGTGCCGTCGTTTTCAAAATCGATTTTCGTTTTGATCTGCTCAAAAACAACGGCTTCTTGTGAGTGACCGACGTTCGTAGCGGGTTGAGCCGAAGTTTGGCCCTGTAAGTTTGACCAGGAAAATGTGAATAAGACGAAGCAGGCGCAAATCAACTTCAACATAAATCGCGATATGTACCTTTTCCGCAACTAAAAAGCAAGCAATTAACGCGGGGCCTAACTCGATTTGCTACCCTTTCGGCATGGCTGGCACAAGCGAGGGCAGGTTTTCCAGGCGTACCGGCTGGAAGCTGACTCCCAACCGCCTCACCGAAGCGTTACTCGAGGTGCGTGCTGCGGGCAGGGAAGTACTGGACCTTACGGTCTCGAATCCCACACGCGCTGGAATCCAGTACGATGCCGATTCCATTCTGAAATCCCTTGCCGATCCTGCCGCTCTTGATTACGATCCTCAACCAAAAGGCCTGCGCTGCGCGCGCGAGGCTGTGGCAGAGTATTACTCATGTGGCGCGGACACTCCTGTCCGCGAAGTAGATCCGGAGTCCCTGGTGCTGACCACCAGCACGAGTGAGGGATATTCATACATCTTTCGGCTGTTAGCGAATCCAGGGGACGAGGTGCTCGTGCCAAAACCGAGCTATCCTCTCTTTGATTTTCTAGCCGGTTTGCAAGACGTGAAGCTGCAGCCGTATCCGCTAATCTACGATCACGGCTGGCAGATTGATCTGCACGCTCTTGAGAGAGCTATCAACAAACGTACTCGCGCCGTAATCGTCGTGCATCCCAACAATCCAACCGGCTCTTATGTCACGGATGCGGAACGCAGTGCATTGAATACGTTTTGCCGCGAGCACCGGCTGGCTTTGATGGTCGATGAAGTTTTTCTGGATTATGCGCATGACGGCATCCCGCGAAGCACATTTGCGGACAATCAGGATGCGCTGACGTTTACGCTGAGTGGACTCTCGAAGATTGCCGGCTTGCCGCAGATGAAGCTGGGATGGATTGCGGTAAGCGGGCCAGAGAAGGAAGTCTCTGCGGCGATGCAGCGGCTGGAGGTGATCGCTGATACCTATCTATCTTTGAATGCACCGGTGCAATTGGCGGCGGCTACATTGCTGGAGCAGAGAAAGAACATCCAGCCACAGTTGACGCACCGTGTGCACGCGAACTTGGCGGAACTCGACCGTCAACTATCCCAACAACAGGTGTGCGCGCGGCTCGCGATCGAAGGCGGTTGGTATGCGGTGTTGCGCGTTCCGGCGACGCAATCAGACGAGGACTTAGCCGTGGCGATTGTTCGTGACGCATGGGTGTTGGTCCATCCGGGGCATTTCTACGATTTTCCCACGGATGGTTTCTTGGTCTTGAGCTTGATCACTCAGCCACAGGAATTTTGCGAAGGAGTTCGGCGGGTTTTGAAGTTCCTCGGTTCGTAGCTTGCTTACTGCGCCACTAAGAACGGATTACTGTGGCGCTCACGACCGATTGTAGTGAGGGGGCCATGGCCCGGAATCACGACCGTGTCGTCAGGTAATTCCAGAACTTTGTCGTGCAAGGAACGGATGATCTTCTCAAACGAGCCGCCGGGAAGATCGGTACGGCCAATGCTTCCGGCGAAGAGCGTGTCTCCCGCAATGAGTTTCTTTTCGGCAGGGAAGTAGAGACAGATGCTGCCTTCGGTGTGCCCAGGCGTGTGAATGACGTCAGCACTTAGCGAGCCAGTCTTTATGGAGTCAGCCTGCGCCACGCTGTGGTCTATTTCCACTTTGCCGGGCGGCGCGACGCCGATCCATGCCGCTTGAGCATCTAGCATTTTCAACAGCGCGTAGTCATTCTGGTTAAGGAGAATGGGAGCGCCAGTCGCAGCCCGCAGCTTCATGGCACCGCCCACATGATCAATGTGCGCATGGGTGATGACGATCTGCTTAATTTGCAAATTGTGTTTACGCACAATAGACACAACGTCTTCGATATTGTCGCCGGGATCAATTACCAACCCTTCGCGCGTCGATTCATCTCCGATGACCGAGCAGTTGCACTGTAGCGGACCAACGGGAAGGATTTCGTGAATCATAGCTCAATGGTTGGGCAGTAGCCGTTCGCGGCTAGCCGTTCTCCACTCTTGGGCTGTTGTTGCCAGCCAGCGACGACGACTATTTTTGCGGTTGCTGCGCCGGGCTGGCTGGTTGAGCCGGACGGTTCGCCGGCTGCGACTTGGGCTGGGAGCTTTGCACGCCTTGCAACACTGATTTCGGTCCTGAGCGGCGCGATGCGTACACCGACAAAGTGATCGAAGTCACCATGAAGATGATGGCGGACCATGTCGTGGCTCTGGAGAGCGCCGTGGCCGCGCCCCGTGGGCCGAAAGCTGTCTGGCTACCCATTCCGCCGAATGCGGCGGCGATATCTCCGCTCTTTCCACTTTGCAGCAACACAACAATAATCAGAAAGAAACAAACAAAGATGTGAATTAGCGTGATTAAGATGATCATTTTTCGATTGTCCAATGGTCAACTGCCAATCGGCACCCGGCAATTGTCAAGCAAATTTCAACTCAGTCAATTATTAGATGATCGCCATGGTGCGGAAGGGGGGATTTGAACCCCCACGCCTTTCGGCGCCACCCCCTCAAGATGGTGTGTCTGCCAGTTCCACCACTTCCGCAGCTTATAACCTTCCTATATTCAATAACTTAACTAGATCAGCGTTTGAGGGCGTCCCCGCCGCGCAAACAACCTCTCTACTGCCTCTTCGCGGGGATGCACGTAGCGCATCGTGGTTTTAATGTTATCGTGTCCCGCCACGTACTGCAACGTGAACGGATCCGTGTACTCCCCAGCCTCGGTCAGAAACGTGTGCCGCAGCGCATGCAAGCCGGCGTCCGCGTGTGTCTTGATCTTTTTGCGCAGCTGTGCCATCTGCTCTTCGAGCACCCAGGGTCCGAGCGGCTGGGCCCGATCCTGCGGGCTGGTGAACACGTAGTCGCAGTCTGACTCTTTGATAAGCCGCTCAAGCACCGCCTTCATCTCGCGATCGATGAGCAGCTTGCGTTTGCGCGCCCGGCGCTTCAAACCACGCTTGATGGTGAGCTCGCCCGAAGTCTTCCCATTGCCTGGACGCGCCGGATCGAGGCGCACGCAGTCCTTCATCAGCTGCAGCATCTCGTTGCGGCAGATGCCGGAGTGACGCGCGAGAATCGAGGCCGAGCGCAAGGGTTCGGCGGCCGTCTGGATCCAGTCGATGTACTCGGCCGGGTTGAAGACGTAATCGGTCTCGCGCTCGGCTCCTTCATCCCGGCTGTACTGCTCGACCACCGGTACCTTGTCGATGATCTTCAGCTTGCGATGGGCGTAACGGAGGGCCTTGCGCAGGGTGGCGAGATAACGATTCACCGTGGTCTTCGAAACCGGCGTGCGCTTTCCATTGCGGCGCCGGCCGGCATGTTTTAGGGCCCAGGTCTTGAAGGCTTCGATTTGCGGCTCCTCGATTTCGGCCAGCGTCAGTTGGGACCAGGGCCGGTAGTCGAGGAGCCTCTGATAGCTTTCCCGGTAAAACTTGACCGTGCCCTTCTGTTCCGCTTTGGCGGTTCCGACCCACTCGTCAAACGTGGTTTTAAACTCGGCGAGCGTCGGAATGGGTTTGTGTGGTTCTTCAGGGGGAAGGGCCTTTGGCGGCGGCTCCGGTTCTTCGAGTCCAGCCTCCTGGCGCCGCGGCCGCGATCGATTCGGCCTCGCGCCGGTTTTCCGTGCCCGTCGAACGATAGTATTCCCGGCCTCGGTACTGGAACTTGTAGGCGTAGTACGAGCTTCCGGGTCGCTTGAATACTTTCATCAGCCTGCCGCGCGTCGGGTGTTCGAGGTCACAAACTGGCGGATGGTTTCCGGCCGGATCATGACTCGGGCGCCGACTTTCACGTAGTCGATCCTACGGGCCTGAATCCAGTCGCGCAAGGTCTTCACGGAAATGCCCAGGAAATGGGCAGCCCTCGCCACGTCGAGGAGAGGCTCGATGGGGCCGAGTAGAGAGTCGGGCGGCATCGCCTCGTGCAATGCCATAGTGGGCCTCCTTCCAGGGAGCAAGAATATGTCCTAGCCACGTCCCTGCGATTTGCCGCACTCGTTTCCGACGTTGAGCCCTTTCTCGCGTGCGCGTTCTCGGTGGTCGCGACAGCGGATCCTGCCTCGTCGATTCAGAGCCGGGCTGGTATGAGGTCCTGTTTAGCCCGAGAACGGGTTTCAGTCAAACGATCTCAGGACCTCTGTCAGGTGCTCGACATGAGCAGAACCGTCGTCGACAGCAACCCTCTGTAATGGCATGTTTTGGCTCCTTACTGTTAAGGACTGCAAAGGACCTAACACCGTTCACCACCCAAAGTGCATACGGACACAAGAGTTTCCCCTGCTTAAGGGGATCAGAATCTTGCGCCCGCTTGCGGTGCTATGCAGAGTGCTCTGTTCTAAGCACAATATAATCTTGAAATGGCGGATTGCATTGCGTGCTCGTGCGTCACTTGTCCAAAATGTGGAACGTGGGTTGTCGTCACACAGCCAAACGAGCTTGGATCAAGCAGAGAAAAGTTCCGGGCGAACTGCCCGGCACCGGAGTGTGGGAAAGAATTTGAGTTCGAGGCTGGTGAGACGCGGGTTTTCGAGATACCCCTATCACTGTTTGAACGGCGCCATTTCTACGGTTCAGACTTGCGCTAAAGCACGCCTCGGCGCCCGGGTTCACGAGGGTCTCACCTTCAAGCCGTTAGTCGATCAGTGGTAGTGCGTTCTGGCTGTGTGGGCAGGTGCTGTTGGAGCAGGGACCGGAGATGGGGACTCAGGCCAAGCTCTTCGCTCTCGTGCTCCAGCATTCCGCGAGCGTCGCTGGCCGTCTTGAGCGCATAGCGCAAATGTGACAAGCGCATGAGCCACAGAGCATGCTGGAGGTCTCGTTCGCCCCGGACCTGAAACGTCGTCCATCCTGAATTGGGGATCCAGCGGTGCTCCTCCGCAAGGCCTTCCGCTAGGAGCGCATCGCGAACGGCGCGGGGGAGCGGAATATCCACTGTTCCGCCGAGATGCACATGTCCGAGTTCGGCGTTTCCGAAGCGGAACTCCCTCCCGCCAAAGCGATGTGGATGAACCGATACATGCGGCCATGCCGCCACTTGTTCCTCGAGCTTTCTCAGCTGTGTCATGTCGATCACATTCCCTCCGTAATTTCGATGACCGGAGAGTCTGGCGCGATTCAGCAGCAGATTCTCTGAACGGCTTGTGAAATGCGACGTCGGCAACGTGCACCGTTTCGTGCTATATTGACTTTGTGAAGCGCCTGCTTCAATTTCGATCGTCATTACGACTCCGTCGATCCCGACTGAGTTACTAACTCCTGCGCAATTTCTAGTTTCAGGCCCGTGACGGAACTGGCATACGTAGCTGCCACAAGAGCAGCCTTTTGTGGGTTCAAATCCCACCGGGCCTACCAGAATTCCTTTGTTCTTTGACAATCCAAACGGAGAGTGGGCCGAACGGTAAGGCAGCGAGTCTGCTAATCGTCTTCTGTTGAACCAGGTTCTCGCAAGAGGCTAACGGGTTCGACTCCCGTACTCTCCGCCACGCGGAAGGTACTGCTGAATGGCCGGCAGCTGGTCCTGAAAACCGGGGCATCGTGATGAGCGATGGGCGTTCGATTCGTCTACCTTCCGCCAACTTTGCACAGGTGCGTGAGCCCGGCCGAAACGGACCGGCTGTAGCCCGGTCTCCCCTAGTGGGACGCGGAGGTTCAAATCCTCCCCTGTGCACCAGAGTGCCAGCGTCTGCGAATTGGAATAGCAGCCTGTCCTAGAAACAGGTGTGTGAGAGTTCGAATCTCTCCGCTGGCACCAGATCCCACCCTTACCCGGCCTTAGAGACGCGGTGCTCACCCGATAGATATCGGAGTAACAAAGTCGTCTCGCATCCGGAAGGACGCAGATGATCCGTTCTCAACGAACAGGTCAAGCAGGAATAGCACCGCGTCCCGAAGCTCGGAATTGCTTTTCAGCTCTAAGGGTTTTGCATAAACGTGGCGCTGGAGAAGGACCTCCAACATGAAAACAGTGTTGCTTTTGGCCAACATCTTCTTGGCATCGCCCACCGTTAGCCGCTTCGCGATCCGGATAAAAGCATCGGGGAGCGACTGGTCGCCGACGTGATACAAGAAACGTACATAGTGATCCAGCACTGTCGATGAGGGTGGCAAACTTTCG
>Ga0209236_1002340_pt1 | contig 11604 bp, 10 predicted proteins | sample GraSoi013_1_40cm_FD_185819 | JGI IMG/M metagenome (GOLD analysis project Ga0209236, IMG submission 185819) | Grasslands soil microbial communities from the Angelo Coastal Reserve, California, USA - Sample 09_27_2013_1_40cm (SPAdes) (version 2) | ecosystem: Environmental > Terrestrial > Soil >... | reverse complement strand
GCCACCGAGATCCGCGCGCTCGCGCGCACCGAGATCGGTGAGGTCGAGGAGCCGTTCGCCGAAGGGCAAACCGGCTCATCGGCCATGCCGCACAAACGAAACCCGATTCTCTGCGAGCGCATCAGCGGGCTGGCCCGGCTGCTGCGCGGCTACGCGCTGGCCGCGATGGAGGATCAGGCGTTGTGGGGAGAGCGGGATATCTCGCACTCGTCAGTGGAGCGCATCGCAATTCCCGGCGCGACCGCGCTGCTGCACTACATGCTGCGCAAGATGGCCGTCGTGCTGCGCGGGCTGAGAGTCTACCCGGATGCGATGCGCGCAAATTTGGACCGCACCGGCGGGTTGGTCTTCAGCCACCGGGTGCTGCTGGCGCTGCTGGAGCGGGGGCTGCCGCGTGACGAGGCGTACCGTATCGTCCAGGCCGCAGCCGCGGCAGTACACCGGGGAGGGGAATCGTTCCGGGAGGGCTTGCTCAATAGCGGCCGGTTCACGGCCGGCGATCTGGACCGCCTGTTCGAGTACGGCTATTACCTGCGACACGTCGACGCGATTCTGGAGCGGGTTGGGATTCCTGGTCGTAGTGTCATTGCGAGGCCCGAAGGGCCGAAGCAATCCCCTGCTACACCGGAGAGTGCTTGCCACCCTGCAAATTTGGACAGCGAATTTGCGGGGACCCCGACAACGCGGCGCTCCTCGCAATGACTGCTGGGAGGCTTTGACCGTGAGTGTCGAGTCACGAATCACGAATCACGAATCACGAGAAGTCCTCCAGACCTCTCTGCCCCTTCCTCTATATGGCCGTGGTAAGGTCCGCGACGTCTATGAGGCCGGAGAGGACTTGCTCATCGTCGCCACCGACCGGATCTCCGCGTTTGACCATGTGCTGCCGACGCCGGTGCCCGACAAGGGGCGGGTCTTGACCGCGCTCTCGGCGTTCTGGTTTTCTCGCACCGGGTCCATCGTCGCCAACCACATGATTGCATGGGACCCGGTGGAGATCGTGCGGCGTGTTCCCGGCCTGGATGCGGCGACGCTGCCGGTGCTGGCGGGCCGCGCCATGCTTGTGCAGCGATGCGAGCGAATCGATGTGGAGTGTGTGGTGCGCGGCTACCTGACCGGTTCGGCGTGGGAAGAGTATCGCCGCACCGGCGCGGTGGCGGGGGTGGCGCTCCCCCCGGGATTGCGGAACGGCGACGCCCTGCCGGAGCCGATCTTTACCCCGGCCACGAAAGCCGCGACCGGGCACGATGCGAACATCACGTACACCGATCTCATCGAGACGGTCGGCGGATCCGTCGCGGGCGACCTGCGGGAGCTCAGCGTCCGGCTGTATACGTTCGCGGCCACTCACGCGGCGTTGTGTGGTCTGATTCTCGCCGACACGAAGTTTGAGTTTGGTCGCCGGGCTGGACGCGTGCGGCTGATTGATGAGGCCCTCACACCCGACTCGTCGAGGTACTGGGATGCCGGATCGTATCCGCAGTCCCTCCTGCCGTTCGATAAGCAGTACGTGCGTGACTACCTCAATGCGATTGGCTGGAACCACGAACCTCCTGTGCCCACCCTGCCGGTAGAGGTGGTCGCGGCGACCCGTGAGCGGTACCTGGAGACGTACCGCAGGCTGACCGGACAGGAATTGCGTGATTCCTGACTCGCGATTCGTGAGGCGCAAATCCTAACGGCATAACGTTTCGATGCGAATCACGAATCACGAATCACCGTGGTGAGGAGGCGTCATGGCGACTGTCCGGATCGTCATCACCTTGAAGCCTGGTGTCCTGGACGCTCAGGGGCAGGCCGTGCACCAGGGCCTCCGAGCGCTGGGCTACGAGACAGTCAGCGGCGTGCGGGTCGGCAAATGTATCGAGATCACCGTACCGGACCAGACGGCCCGCGACGACATCGATGCGATGTGTGAGCGGTTCCTCGCCAATCCGCTGATCGAGGAATGGCGGATCGAACGGGATCAAGACCGGGACGGGACCGGGCGTTCCCGCGTCCCCGTGCTCCCGCGTTCCCAGGGGTCATGATGCGATTCGGTATCGTCATCTTTCCTGCCAGCAACTGCGACCGCGACTGCGTCCACGTCCTGCGGACCGTCCTCGGGCACGATGTCGAGGAAGTCTGGCATGAGGCGGGGTCCCTCGACGGCGTCGACGCGGTCGTGCTGCCGGGCGGGTTCGCGTACGGCGATTACCTGCGCGCCGGCGCTGTGGCGGCCCGCGCTCCGGTGATGACAGCCGTGCGCGCGTTCGCGCGCGCGGGTGGTCCGGTGCTTGGAGTCTGCAACGGATTTCAGATTCTGCTCGAGGCCGGCCTGCTGCCTGGGGCGATGTTGCGCAACGATGTCCTGCGCTTCCGGTGCACCACGGTCCACGTTCGCGTCGAGTCCACGCAGACGCCGTTCACGAGAAGTCTGCGCGACGGGCAGGTGCTGCGGATGCCGATCGCGCACGGCGAGGGAAACTACTTTGCCCCTGGGGCCATGCTGGCGGCCATCGAGGAGGCCGGTCAGGTGGTCTTTCGCTACTGCGATGCGCAGGGGCGCGTGCTCCCCGACGCCAATCCCAACGGATCGATCCGCAACGTCGCCGGCGTGTGCAATCCCGCGGGCAACGTGGTCGGTCTCATGCCCCACCCAGAGCGGGCGTCGGAAGAGCTCCTGGGATCCGATGACGGCAGGTTGCTGTTCGAATCGGCGGTGATGTGGCTGGAAACGCGAAAGCGGTCACTCGTTACGCCCCTTCGGGGCTCGCGATGACCCACTGCGAGCGAAGATGACGACGGCCACGCTGGCTCCGGAGTCCGTCGGCCTGACGCGTGAGGAGTACGAGGAGATCCGCCGGCGTCTGGGACGGGATCCCTCGCCGCTGGAGCTGCGGATGTTTGGGGTGATGTGGTCGGAGCATTGCGGCTACAAGCACTCCAAGCTCACGCTCCAGCTTCTGCCCACGGACAACCCGCGTCTGCTGCAGGGGCCGGGTGAGAATGCCGGTGTCCTGGACATCGGCGGCGGGTGGGCGGTCGCTTTTAAGATGGAAAGTCATAATCACCCCAGCGCGGTGGATCCGTTCAACGGCGCCGCTACGGGAGTGGGCGGGATCATCCGCGATATCCTCGCCATGGGCGCGCGCCCGATCGCGCTGGTAGATTCCCTGCGCTTCGGCCCGCTGCACGATCCAAAATCGCGCCGCCAGGCGGCCGGGGTGATTGCCGGTATTGCCGCCTATGGCAACTGCGTCGGGATCCCTACGGTGGCCGGGGAGCTGGTGACCGATCCCGGGTACCGAGGCACTCCGCTGGTGAACGTGGCCTGCATCGGGTTGGTCCAGCACGGCGAGGTGGCGCGTTCCCGCGCCGCGGGTCCCGGCAATCCCGTGATGCTCGTCGGCGCGCGCACCGGTCGTGACGGCATTGGTGGGGCGGCGTTTGCCTCTGAGGAGCTCGACACCGCATCCGAGCGCGAGGATCGCGCCTCGGTGCAGATCGGCGATCCCTTCGCAGGCAAGCTCCTGATCGAAGCCACGGTCGACGCCCTGCGCGCCGGCGGCGTGGTCGCGGTGCAGGATCTCGGGGCCGCAGGGCTCACCTGCGCCAGCAGCGAGATGGCCGCCCGCGGCGGTGTAGGCATGCGGCTCGAACTCGAGCGCGTGCCTCTGCGCGAAGAGGAGATGCGCCCTGACGAGATCTTGCTGTCCGAGTCGCAAGAGCGCATGTTGCTCGTGGTGATGCCCGAGGCAGCGGATCGCGTGGCATCCATCTACCGCCGGTGGGGATTGGGGGCGGACGTGGTCGGCGAGGTGATAGACGGCCCATTGCTCACGGTGCACCGTGCCGGCGCGCCGATCGTGTCATTGCCCCCATACGCGCTCGCGGAAGCCCCGGTCCACCGGCCGGCCGCGCGAGAGCCGGATACGCTGCGCGCGCGCTGGGCGATGCCTGAAGTCCCCCAGACCGATCCGGCGCAGGCGTTGCTGGCCCTGCTGGCCGCGCCCGCCGTCGCAGTGAAGCGGGTGGCCTTCGAGCAGTATGACCACATGGTCCAGGTCCGGACCGTCGTGGCGCCCGGCGCCGGTGATGCCGCGGTGCTTCGCCTCCCCGAACTTCCTCCTAAGGGCCTCGCGCTCGTCTGCGATGGAGATGGGCGGCTGACGAGCCTCGATCCCTATCGCGGGGCGCGGCGGGCGGTGGCCGAGGCCGCGGCCAACCTCGCCTGTGTCGGGGCGACGCCGCTTGGACTCACCGACTGTTTGAACTTTGGGAGTCCGGAGAATCCTGAAGTCTTCTGGACCTTCCGCCAGGCTGTGACCGGCATCGCCGATGCCTGCCGCGCCATGAAGATCCCGGTGGTCGGGGGCAACGTTTCCTTCTACAACGAGTCGCCGGACGGGCCGGTGCTGCCCACGCCGGTGATCACCATGGTGGGTCTGCTGGAAGACGTCGCCTCGACATGTGGAGCCGGGTTCCGCAGGGCAGATGACATGATCGTGCTTGCCGGTGGGACGGATCCGGATCTGGCGGCAAGTTTTTACGTGAGCGCCGTGCACGGGATGCATGCCGGCCGCCCGGCAGACGTGGATTTTGACGCGCATCAACGCCTCCTCGCCGTCGTGCGTGACGCCGTGGCGCGTGGGTGGCTGTCCTCTGCGCACGACTGCAGCGAGGGCGGGGCCGCGGTCGCCGTGGCGGAGTGCGCGGCGCTGGGCGGTCTCGGCGCCGACGTGATGCTGCCGGGTGCCCCGCGCGCCGATATCGCGCTGTTCGGTGAGGCGCCGTCGCGGTTCGTGCTGTCGTTGCCCGAACACCGTGTGCGCGATTTTCAGGCCCTGGCCGCTTCTCGCAGCGTTCCCCTGACGATCCTCGGCCGAACAGGCGGCGACAGGCTGCGGATCGCGGTCGAAGGCCAGCGGGAGCCCGCGTCGACCATCGATCTTCCGCTTATTGAGATTGCTAAGGCATACGACACACTATCCATCATCCTATGACGTCGAGCTCGGGCGAATCACGAATCATGAATCACGAATCACAGGAGCGCGACCGCGCGACCGCGCGACGACGCGACAGCGACGTTTTGCACGAGGAGTGCGGCGTCATCGGTATCGTGAGCGGCGATGGGCCCGCGGCGCCGATGGCGCACCTCGGATTGTATGCACTGCAGCATCGCGGCCAAGAGAGCGCGGGCATCGCCACAAGCGACGGCGTCCGTCTCTGGCACCATCGCGGTATGGGCCTGGTGTTCCAGGTGTTCGATGCAGACCGGATCGCGCGGCTCCCCGGGCCGCTGGCCATCGGACACGTGCGCTACTCGACGATGGGCTCGGTGCGTCTGGAGAACGCGCAGCCCCTCGTCGTCCCGTCCCCGTGGGGACCGCTCGCCCTGGCCCACAATGGGAATCTCATCAATGCTCCGCAGCTCCGCGCGGAACTCGAGGCGGGCGGGGTGGAGTTTTCCGGAACGACGGATAGTGAGGTTATCGCCCATCTGATCGCGCGCACACCGGCGCCGGAGCCCGAAGACGCGGTCGCCTCTGCGATGCGGCGGATCGAAGGCGCCTACACCGTCGTAGTGCTCGTCGCCGGCAGGGTGCTGGGGTGCCGCGATGCCCACGCCATCCGGCCGTTGGCGGCCGGTACCACCGGCCGCAGCTGGATTCTGGCTTCCGAGACGTGCGCGTTTGACCACCTCGGCGCCGTTCCCGTCCGCGATGTCGACCCGGGGGAGCTCGTCATCCTGGACGCTGGAGGTCTGCGGTCGATCCAGGTGCTGCCGCCCGGCCGGGTCGCGCACTGCGTCTTCGAGTACATCTACTTTGCCCGGCCGGACACTGTCCTGGCCGACCGCAACGTCCACCTCGCGCGGCGGCGGATGGGCCGCATCCTGGCCCGTGAGCATCCCGCGCAGGGCGACGTGGTGATCCCCGTGCCCGACTCCGGCGCCTCGGCCGCGATGGGATTCGCGGAAGCGTCTGGCATCCCGCTTGAAGTCGGACTCGTCAAGAACCGTTATATCGGCCGGACGTTCATCCAGCCTGATCCGGCCATGCGCGATTTTGGCGTCCGGGTGAAGCTCAACCCGCTGCGTGACGTCCTGGACGGCCGGCGGGTCGTGATGGTTGACGATTCCATCGTGCGGGGGACGACCAGCGGGAAGATCGTTCGCATGTTGCGGGCCGCCGGGGCGACGGAGGTCCATGTGCGCATCTCCTCTCCGCCGATCCGGTATCCGTGTTTCTACGGCATCGATACCAGCAGCCGGGGGCAGCTCGTGGCGGCGACCCAGAGCGTAGAGAACATCCGAGAGCTCCTTGCCGCAGATTCATTGGGGTATCTCAGCCAGGCGGGTCTGGTCGAGGCCTTGCAACTGGCGCCCGAACGGTTGTGTATGGCCTGTCTGGACGGACATTACCCCACGCGTGTCCCGCTGGAGTCCCTGGCAGGGCGGCATGCGCTGGAGCCGGTGGCTGATCGGCCGCCGGAGCCTGCGCTGCAGGGCGGCCGTGATGAGTGACGGTTCGCTCACCTACCGCACGTCGGGCGTAGACCGGGGCGCGGTGGCCGCCGCACTGGACGCCGTGCAGGAACGCATCCGGGGGACCTTCACCACGCACGTGCTGGGAGACATCGGGCACTTCGCCGGGCTGTTTCGTCTCAGCGGGTTCCGCGATCCGGTGCTGGTGTCTTCCATCGACGGGGTCGGGACCAAGGTCATGCTTGCCCGTCAGGCCGGCAGGATGGACGTGGTTGGCCGGGATGCGATCACGCACGGCGTCAACGATGTCGCGGTGCTGGGCGCGGTGCCACTGTTCGCCTTGGACTACGTGGCGGCATCCCAGCTGGATCCTGCCGATCTCGCCGCCGTCGTCAGCGGAATGGCGGCGGCGTGCCGTGAGGAAGGCGCGGCGTTGCTTGGCGGTGAGACGTCGCAGATGCCCGGCGTCTACACGGACGCTGGGCTCGACGTCGTTGCGTGCGTGATCGGGGCGGCCGAACGCGCCGCTCTCTGTGACGGCTCGACCATCCGTCCCGGCGACGCGGTGATCGGTCTCGCATCAAATGGGTTGCACACCAACGGCTACACCCTGGTCCGCGCGGTGATGCGCCGGTGCGGCTGGACGTTGCCCGCGGTCTTTCCTGACCTGGGCGGCACGCTGGCCGATGCCCTTCTGCGTCCGCACCGCTCCTACCGGCGGGCGCTGCAGGCGCTTGCGGGGACGGGCTGGCTGCGCGGCGCGGCGCACATCACCGGCGGCGGCCTGCCGGGCAATCTGGTGCGGATCTTGCCTCCTGCGCGCCGGGCGCGGGTCGACACAACGGCCTGGCCGGTCCCCCCCATCTTCACCATCCTGGCCCGCGGCGGTCGCATCGCGCGCGACGAGATGTTCGCGACATTCAACATGGGCGTCGGCCTGGCCGTCGTGGTTCCGCGAGACCGCGCCGGCCTGGCAGTGGACATCTGTGGGGCCAACGGAGCAGATGGGTGGATCATCGGGGAGGTCACTCCGGGCGAGCGGGGCGTGGAGCTGCTATGACTGACGCCGTCGCGCAGTCGCGTGGTCGCGCGGTTGGGCGGTCGGGTGGTCTCATTGGAATTGGCGTACTCGTGTCGGGTGGCGGCACAAATCTCCAAGCCATCCTGGATGCGTGCGCTCGAGGAGAAATTCCTGGGCGGGTCGTCGTCGTAGCATCGACCACCGCAAACGCGTATGCGCTTGTGCGGGCGCGGCAGGCGGGAGTCCCGGCGGTCGTGCTGGCCCCCCGGACGTTTCCCGATCGGCAGACATACGACGCCAGGCTGGCCGAGGTGCTGCAGGCTCATGACGTGGATCTGGTATGTCTCGCCGGGTTTCTACGGATTCTCACTGCAGCGTTCGTGGATCGGTTTCGGGGGCGGATCATGAACATCCACCCGGCGTTGCTCCCGGCCTTCGGCGGCGTGGGGATGTACGGTCCACACGTGCACGAGACTGTGCTCGCCAGCGGCGCGAAGATCTCGGGCTGCACCGTGCACTTCGTGGACGAGACGCCCGACGGAGGACCAATTATCCTTCAGGCCGCGGTTCCGGTCCAAGACGACGACAGCGTGGAGAGTCTGGCCGCGCGGATTGCTGAGCAGGAGCACCACCTGTACCCTGAAGCGATCAGGCTGTTCGCCGGGGGTCGCCTGCAGATGAATGGGAAGCGCGTGCGGATTACGCGCGATGCCGCGGACTTGGTGCCATCATGAATGAGTCCGGCGCTGCGTCGAAGCCCGAGACCCGAGACCCAACGCCCGATGGGTCGGTCGATGTGCGGCGCGCGCTGATCAGCGTGTGGGATAAGGCCGGGTTACTCGAATTCGCCGCGGAACTCGCCGGCATGGGCATCGAGATTCTCGCCACCGGCGGCACGGCGGCTGCTCTGGAACAGGCGGCGCTGCCGGTAGTGCGGTTGGAGACGCTGACCGGATTTGGCGAGGTCCTTGAGGGCCGGGTGAAGACGCTGCATCCCGCGGTCTTCGCGGCGATCCTGGCCCGCAACAATCCACAGCATCTCGCACAACTTGACCTACTGGGGTCCCGCCCGATCGATCTCGTGGCGGTCAACCTGTACCCGTTTGATAGCCAGGCGGAGTCCGTGTCACTGCGCGACGCCGTGGAGTTGATCGACATCGGTGGTGTGGCGCTGCTGCGCGCGGCGGCCAAGAACTGGGAGCGCGTGACGGTGCTCTGCGATCCGTCGCAATACGGATCGGTGACGGAGGAGATGCGGCAGGCGGGCGGAGTCTCGGAAGAGACGCGGCGCGCTCTGGCAGCGGCGACGTTCAGCCGCACCGCGGCCTATGACGCGATCATCGCGGGCGCATTCGCACCACCCGATCAGCCCTTTCCGGAACGCCTGACCCTCTCGTTCCAGAAGATCGCCGGCGTGCGGTATGGGGAGAACCCGCACCAGCGGGCCGCCTTCTATCGCGACCCGCAGCCGGCGACGGGAACGGTGGCGAACGCGACGCAGCTGCAGGGTAAGGAGCTTTCCTTCAACAACATCGTGGATTTGGATACGGCCTGGGGTCTGGTCTGGGAGTTCGACCGTCCGGCGGCCGCCATCATTAAACACGCGACGCCCTGCGGGGCGGCGGTCCAACCGACCGCGGCAGAGGCGTACCAGGCCGCCCAGGCCTGCGATCCCGTCTCGGCCTTTGGGGGCATCGTTGCGCTCAATGCCGAAGTCGACGAGCGCACCGCGGGTGAAATCGCAGAGATTTTCACCGAGGCCGTGATCGCGCCCGGTTTCACGGCCGGAGCGCGAGCACTCCTGGCGCGCCGGTCGAACCTCCGGGTTCTGGAATGTAGTGCACCCCACTCAGCCGGGTCATTGCGAGGAGCGGAGCGACGAAGCAGTCCCCTTCGGGGGTTCGAGGTGCGCTCTGTCATGGGCGGCCTCCTGGCGCAAGACCGAGACAGTGTCGACCTCGACGAGTCCCAACTGCAGGTGGTGACGCCCCGCGCGCCAACGGCCGAGGAAATGGCCGACCTCCGGTTCGCGTGGAAGGTGTGCAAGTGGGTGAAATCCAACGCCATTGTGCTCGCCCACGGCGGCGCCACGGTCGGGATCGGGAGCGGACAGCCCAATCGCGTTGGTGCGGTGGAGATTGCCGTAAAGGGTGCTGGCGACCGCGCCCGTGGAGCCGCGCTGGCCTCCGACGCGTTCTTCCCGTTTCGCGACGGCATCGACGCCGCGGCCCGCGCCGGCGTGACGGCGGTCATTCAGCCCGGCGGCTCGGTGCGCGACGAGGAAGTGATCGCAGCCGCCACGGAGGACGAGATCGCCATGGTCTTCACGGGCGTCCGCCACTTCCGTCATTAACTCAGCTTCAGGCGATAGCCAAGCCAGCCCTCTTCGAGGATCCGCATGGGGAACCCCCCGTCCGCAAGATCGGTAACTCTGCCCATGCAGGCGGCCGCGCGAATTGCTACGGTCTTCTCAACCTTCGAAGGCAATGCTGCATCCAAAATGGAATTCTGCATAAAGGAGGAAAGCATGCCGCGGTACATGCTCGAACGAAGGTTCCCCGCGGGCGTGTCCGAAGCCGACATTGACGCGGCCGCCCGGCTGGCCGAAATTCCTTGCGACACGATCACAGAAGTCCGGGAAGTCCATCCGAATCCGAGTGATAGAGAGGTGAGGAACATGCGCACATTGACCTACCTCGCAGCGGCGTTGATGCTGATCGTCGCGGCGAGCCTTTTGCCGGCAGCCGCGGCACAGACCGTACCTGCGAAGGTGGTGGCGGAGATCGCGCGGGCACGTCTTGCCACGACGAAATATGCCATGGACCTGGAAAGCGCCAAGGCGGACGGTTACGCAATCATCACGCCCATGATCCCCAACATGGGGTATCACTTCCTCAACTCCAAGATCCAGGGTTTTGACGTCACAAAGCCGCCAATCCTGGTGTATGTCCGGAAGAGCGACGCCTGGCAGCTGGCCGCGATTGAATGGGTCTATCCCAAGCGCCCCGCTTCGCCACCTCTCCCGGGCGCGCAGTACGGATCCTTTGGAGCGGCCTGCCACTATGTGGACGGATCGTTTGTCGAGGCGGCGGCCGAAGACAAGTGCGGAAAAGCGAATGCAAAAACGGGAGCCGCGTTCAATTTCTGGCACCCCCCGCTCGTCACGTTGCACCTGTGGATCTGGTACCCGAACCCTAGCGGCATATTCGGTGAGTTCAACCCGCTCCTGACGCCGTTCAACAACGATTAGCCAGGATCCAGGACAGGGGAGGGCTCGGCTGGCCCTCCCCTCACCGATCCACGCATGAAACACACTCTCCTCCTGCTCCTCGCCGCCATCGTAACCTTCCCCGTCGCTTCGGCCGAGCGGGGCCCTGGCCCCATACTCGTCGAGATGGTGGAGTTCGCCTTTCATCCGGCCACGATCCGTGTGCGGGTTGGACAATCCGTCACGCTACGGTTCGTCAATCGAGGACAGATTGCGCATCAGTTCGTCGCCGACTTCATGCGCACCGTTCCTGTGATCGCCAACGATTCCATGATGCGGGTAGAGGTCCCCGGCCTCGACTCACTCCGTCTGCAGCCTGGCGAATCGGCGACGCTTCAATTTGTCCCCCGGCGTCGAGGGCGGTTCCAGTTCGCCTGCACGATTGAGGGACACCAGGAAGCGGGAATGCGGGGCGTGCTGGACATCTACTGAGAAGCGGACAGTTTGGTGAGGACGGTGGCGAGCAGCAGCGAGGCTAGCCCTCTTCCGCGGTGCCTGGCACCGATGATCTTCTCCCCCACTGAAGCCGCTCGTCGCGCCGTTGTCTATAGCCCAATTGAGTCATACATCTTCATCGGTGCCTGGCACCGATGAGAGCACGGTCTCTGAATAGACTGCACTGGCATCCGCAATTCCGCCACTAAAGCAAGGCGGCGAGAGCGGCACCGACGGCCGTCGCAATCAAATTCACCGTGTCGTTGGTCATCCACCGCCACCGTCCTTCCACCGTTGCGCCCAGGATGCTGTCCACCGTCATCCCGATGAAACCCGCCAGCCACACACGACCGAACGCAGTGTGCAACCACACCGCGCCGCTGCCGGCGATCACAACCGCCCCGATGCAGG
>Ga0209236_1002338_pt1 | contig 11610 bp, 13 predicted proteins | sample GraSoi013_1_40cm_FD_185819 | JGI IMG/M metagenome (GOLD analysis project Ga0209236, IMG submission 185819) | Grasslands soil microbial communities from the Angelo Coastal Reserve, California, USA - Sample 09_27_2013_1_40cm (SPAdes) (version 2) | ecosystem: Environmental > Terrestrial > Soil >... | reverse complement strand
TGTCTTCCAGCGTGCGGCGGGCCGACTGGGTCTTGGGGCGGCCGATGTCGTGGGTAAAGTGCATCACCTGACGGTGCAGGTTGGACAAATCCACACGATCGCCGTCCACGATGCCTAGCGTGCCGATCCCAGCCGCGGCAAGATAGATCGCCGCCGGGCTGCCCAGGCCGCCTGCGCCGATGATCAGGACTTTGCTGTCCAGTAGTTTGCGCTGTCCCTGGAGCCCGACTTCCTCGAGGATGGTCTGGCGAGAGTACCGCTCCATCTGCTCTTTTGTAAGGAGCGGCCCGGGACGGGTCTTCAGTGTCATGCAGGCCTCCTGTCGTAGATTCTTGACCAATTTACTGCGAATTCGATTGTACCACGCCGCCGGAAGCGGGGGTATCTTCGGCCGGGCGCGTTATCTACCCTGCACAACGCCTGACCAGGCGGAGTGGGTACAAACGTCAACGCTGCCGCGTGGTTGGTGGCCGTTTTTCGGGAATGTTATAATGGCGGTTGCCTATGGAGGGTAAGGTCATGGCACCAAACGATATCTACGACCTGACGATCATCGGCGCGGGCCCGGGTGGGCTGTTCGCCGCTTACTACGCCGGGTTTCGCGGACTACGCACCAAACTCATCGACAGCCAGCCCGACCTGGGGGGTCAGGTCACCGCGTTGTATCCGGACAAGTACATCTACGATGTCGCCGGCTTTCCGAAGATTCTGGGCAAGGACCTCGTCACCAATCTGGTCGAGCAGGCCATGCAGTACCACCCGGCCGTCCAACTCAACGAGAACGTGCACACGCTGGACCGGCTGGCGGACGGCACGATCCGCCTGGGGACCGATCTGGGCGAGCACATGACCAAGATCGTGGTGATCACGGCCGGCATCGGCGCGTTTACACCCAAGACGTTCAAACGGCAGGAACTGGACCAATGGATCGGCAAAGGGCTGTATTTTGCCGTCCGCCGGAAGGAAGATTTCCGCGGCACGCGGCTGCTGGTTATCGGAGGCGGCGATTCGGCGCTGGACTGGGCGCTGGGGCTGGTGGACTACGCGACGGAGATTACGCTGATCCATCGGCGCGACGCCTTCCGCGCGCACGAGGACAGCGTGAAGAAACTGTTCGCCTCTCCCATCAAGGTAAAGGTCTTCTACGAGCTGCGGGCCATCCGGGGTGACAGCCAGGTGCGGGAGGCCGTCATCTTCCAGAACAAGACACAGGTTGAGGAGATCCTGAAGGTCGACGCCGTCCTGGCGTTCCTGGGTCTGGTCAGCAACCTGGGACCGATCCGCGAGTGGGGACTGCAGATTCAGGATGATTCTATCGTCGTCAATACGAAAATGGAGACGAACATGCCCGGGATCTACGCGGCCGGGGACGTCGCCGCCTATCCCGGGAAGCTGAAGCTCATCGCCACCGGATTCGGCGAGGCCGCGACCGCGATCAACAACGCGGTGACCTTCATCAACCCGAGTGCCTCCGCATTCCCGGGCCACTCCTCTTCCATCATGGAACATAAAGAAAAGGCGGCCGAAAAAGCCGCCGCAAAAGCTGGCTAGTCCACAGGGGGCATAGCGTCATTGCGAGCCCCGAAGGGGCGAAGCAATCGCGTGGGTCTGGGAGATTGCTTCGGGCCTGCGGCCCTCGCAATGACAAATAAAACCCCTTACCAGTTTAGTAGTTTCCGTAACTCGCCCACGCGGTGCTTGCTCAGGGGCACCTCCTTCCCACCTTCCAGCGTCAGACTGAAGGCGTTTCGTGTCCAGGGGATCACGCTGCAGACGTTGCCCAGATTTACCAGGTACGCGCGGTGGCAGCGAAAGAAACGAAACGGCTCGAGACGTTCGGCGAGTCGAGAGAGGCTGAGATGGCTCCGCAATTCGCCGGTCCGGGTGACCAGCATCGTGCGGTCGCCATCCGCGTAACAATAGATGACATCCCTTATCGGAAGCAGACGGATCTCCCCATCCAACCGCACGGGAAGGCGATCCAGCGCAGGCTCCGCTCCCGCACCCGGTTCGGCGACTCCCTCGGCCGGGGGGCCAGACGACCAAAGAACCAGGAGATCAGAAAGACGTTTCGATGCGGCCTGGGGCATCGGACTCACCGCCTCCGGAGGATTGCGATTCACAAATCACCATTCACGATTCCGCAAGGTTAGCCTAGACTCGGGTGGGCTGATGAGGGGTGGCCGAAATGGGCTGTCGAGCGGTCGAGCAGTTGGGCCGTCGGGGGGAAGCCGTTATCGCGACTGCGCGACTACGCGACCGCGCGACTACGTTTTGATCAGTCCTCTTCGCACCGCGTAGACTGCTGCTTCGACGCGGCCGCGGACACCCAGCTTCCGGTAGACGCCCTTAAGATGGTTGCGGACAGTGTGAGGACTCAACAGGAGTTGCCGCCCAATCGAGCTGATATCGGCACCCGCGGCCACGAGCTGTAGGACTTGAAGTTCGCGGCGAGACAACGCACCGGGGTCCTGCTGGCGGCCTCGCAGCGACGCCGCTCGCTGGAAGGCGGCGGTCGCGGCACGCGGGTAGACCAGCCCTTCACCCTCGCACACCGTGTGGATTGCCTGAAACAACTCTGCCTGGGTTGCTGTTTTTAGGAGGTAACCGGCAGCGCCCGCGCGCAGGGCATCGATCGCGAAGGCGTCCTGCTCAAACATCGTCAGCATCAGGACCTGCACCTCGGGACACTGCCGCCGGATGGTCCAGGTGGCCTCCACGCCGTCCATGCCGGGAAGTCCGATATCCATCACGACGAGAGATGGATGCAAGAGGCGAGCCAGGGAGATAGCCTCCGGGCCGGTCGACGCGATACCTACGATCTGGATGACAGGATCATCTTGCAAGAGCCTCGCCAGGGAGTCGGCAATGACGCGGTGATCATCGACAAGCAGAATGCGGAGGGCAGCCATCGCGTAGCCTCCTGCCCTCCGCACTAAACACTATACTACGGGACTAGGGACTGGGGACCAGGGACTAGTAACTACCTTGAGAGACTCACAGTCCTGGGTCCTGGTTCCTAGTCCCTAGTCCCCAATCCCCAGTCCCGCACTTGTATTGGGTCTACTCCTCTAGAAGTCGAAACAATCTTCGTTTGAGCTCCGTTGGCACAGGGCCCTCGCGGCATTTGAGCTCGACGAGCGCCAGCAGCCGGCGCTGAAACTGATACCGGGGTCCGCACTCCGCACAGGCGGCGACGTGCGCCTGGATTTCCAGATACCGGGTCTCGTCCATCTCGCCGTCCAGGAACTTCCACACCAGCTGTAAGACCTGCTCGCAGTCCAATTCCGTCATCGGCCGCCACTCCCCGCCGGAGGCTTGTCGGCGTTGACGTAATGCGCCCGCTTCGCATACTCCCACAGTTTCACCTGAAGCTGGCGCCGGCCACGATGGAGCCGCGACATCACCGTTCCGATCGGGATGCCGAGCAGGTCCGCGATCTCCCTGTACGAGAATCCTTCGATGTCGGCCAGGATCACCACTTCGCGGAAAGCGTCGGGCAGGCTATCGAGTGCGCCCTTGACGTCCGCGTCCATCAGGCGGGCCAGCAGGACCTCTTCGGGATCACCGGCCCGGCGGAAATCGTCACTCTCTTGCACTTTCGTATAGAGGTAAAATTCGTCGACGTCTTCGTGATCGACGATTTCAGGTTCTCGGGTCGCCTTGCGGTAGCCGTCGATGTATGCGTTCATCAGGATCTTGTACAGCCAGGCCCGCGCGTTAGTGCCGGGCTTGAAGGTATGGAATGACCGCCAGGCGCGCAGGAAGGTCTCCTGCAGGAGGTCCTCGGCTCTGGTGCGGTTCCGTGTCAGACGCAGCGCGGCCCGGAATAGGCTATCCAGGTGCTCTTCAGCCAGCGCCTGAAACCGTTCCCGGTCGTCAGCGGTTACTGGAGCAGTTTGCGATGCCAAGACCGTCGCTCCCATTGCGGACATCCGGCTTAACGCCTGGGGCGATGCCCGCATTCCCCTGGTTACCAGTCCAACCACCATCGAAAAACAAAACGGACCAGGGAGACCAACCCCCCCTGGCCATACCGCCGACCTACCCCCGGAGGCTCAACTGCGCTTCGGCGGCGACCCGCTACGCCCGCCCGGCCGGTTGCCGGACCTTCGAGATGTCGGCAAGCGACATCTCGCCGAGCACGCGCTCTACCGCCTGGTTGATAGCCTGCCACACCGGACGCAATCCGCAGCCGGATGCGTAGATACAGTCGGGATCGTCAGATTCCACACACCACCACGGTGCCGTGGAGCCCTCGAGGACGTCAAAAGCCTCGCGGAGGTTGATCGCCTCAGGAGCGCGCGCCAGGACGTGCCCTCCGGCCGGCCCGCGCTTGCTGGTCACGAGACCTGCCCGTCGCAACGATGTCATCAGCTGGTTGAGATACGGTTCGGGGAGCCCCTGCCGGGAGGCAATCTGATGGGTCTGCACCGGGCCTTCGCCGTAATGGCTGGCCAGGTCAATCAAGGCCCGCAACCCGTACTCCGCGCGAGTCGATACTTTCATCGCACGATCACGCTCTCTTCTCTTATCTGCCCGTCTGCCACTCGGAATGCCCGGATGTCTGGTGCGTCCCGCCGTGCCAGCGACACGATCACGTACAACGAGTCCGGATAGAACGCCTTGGCGACATCGGTCCGGGACGGATACGCGGGCGTGTGGGTGTGCGAGTGGTAGATCCCGACCAGATCCAGGCCCACAGCCTCCATGTCTTTGAACGCGGCCAGCTGTTCGTTCGGATCCATCAAGTATGTATAGGGACTGTGGTCGACGTTCGTCCCTGGATAGACCCGTTCCACCCGGCCGTTGCGCCCGGCCAGCAGGCCACAGCACTCATTCGGAGATTCCTCCTCGGCGTGCTTGATGAGTGCCCCAGCGTGGTCTCGACTCAACTCCAGCACCGTCGGTCTCCATTATACGATAGAAAGCGCCCTGGAGATAAGCGGGCCTGGGCACCCTGCCCTGATCATGTCATCGCGAGCGCAGCGAAGCGATCTACTCATGGGTGGAGATTGCCACGGGGCTGCGCCCCTCGCAAATGACATAATCACGCAATTATCTCCAGAGCGCCGTCGACAAATACCGATCCCCACCGTCGGGGCCGACCACAACAATGACGCCTTCCTTTAGATCGCGCGCGACTTCCAGCGCGCCGGCCACCGCCGCCCCCGACGATTGGCCCACCAGCAATCCCTCCTCACGCGCCAGGCGCCTGGCCAGCGCGTAGGCGGTCTCTGTGCGGACCGAGATCTTGCGCTGATGTACGGACGGGTCATAAATCCCCGGCACCATGGCACTGCCCATGTGCTTCAACCCCTCGATGCCGTGTAGGCCGCTGTCCGGCTCCACGGCCACAACCTGCACGGTGGGCGCCAACTCGCGCAGGCGCCGACCGGCGCCGACGATGGTGCCGCTCGTACCAAGGCCGGCGACGAAGTGGGTGATGCGCCCGGCCGTCTGCGCGAAGATTTCTGGACCGGTCGTTTCATAGTGTGCGCGCGGATTACTGGGATTGTTGTATTGATCCGCATAGAAGTAGCGGTCGGGGCCTCGCTCCGAAAGGCGGCGCGCCACCAGGATTGCCCCATCGGAACCTTCCAGCGGATCGGAGTATTCGACCTGAGCCCCGTACGCACGCAGAATGTGCTTGCGCTCTTCGCTGACGTTGCCGGGCACGACCAGATGTACGCGGTACCCTCTGGCGGCGCCGATCATCGCATAGGCGATGCCGGCGTTGCCCGATGACGAATCGAGGATGGTTCGATCGGGCCCCAGCCGCCGGTCGCGTTCGGCGTCAAGCACGATCTGCCGGACGGGCCGGTCCTTCACCGACCCGCCTGGATTGAACCACTCGGCCTTGACGTACACCTCCACGCGTTGCGGCAGTTCCCGAGTAATTCGCGCAAGACGGAGCAGAGGCGTATTGCCGATTGCTTCCAAAAGAGAGGAACTTCCACCGAGCGAGGGTCTTCCGTGATCGTTAGACATGCCGGACTAGAAGTGAATGGTGATTAGTGAATAGTGAATAGTCAAAAACGCCCGACATATCATCGAGTCTTGATAAGCCGTTCCTAATCACTAATCACTAATCACTAATCACTATTCACTATTCACTATTCACTAATCACTATTCACTGTTGGTCACTCATCAAACAAAAACGACGATTCAGGATAATATCGTATTCGGTTCTCAAGCAGGCGGCGGTGAATCTCTTCGGCCATCCAGCGATTCTTCTGGTCGATGTCGCCGGGCGAGATGAGCACCTCAAGAGGGATGTTCACCCGCAGGGCGCGTCCGGGGATCAGGTGGCGGGTGATACCGGTGGGCAGCTTCACCGGCGCGCGGGCGATGTCAACGATGTCCCGCTTGGTGAACGTGGGGAACACGACCAGCGCTCCTACGGACCCGTACTCCTCCCTCAACGCCCCCAGGTCGGTGTTCATCACCCGATAGATTCGATTGGATGGCTTGTAGGCGTCCACGACTGCAGACAACGTGGCGGCCAGGGAACGGTGCGGAGAGGTGGACACTTCGAATGCCCGGGCCGACGTCAGCACGTAGCAGGCGGCGGTCCGTCCGGATAGTCGGCGCAACGCCACGGTTGGATCGACGTCTTGGAGAGAGAGCCCCTTGGCGCGCAGGAGGGCAGCCAGGTCGACCGGCTGCGTGAGCAGGTGGCTCCAGACGTCCAATCTGACCGCAGGATCTTCGTACTCGACCACCTGGAGGAGCACCATCTGCGCCTCGAGCACCAGCAGCGCACTGGTGCGGTTCGCGCCGTCAAGGACGACAAAGCCGTCCGGAGCGAGCGGCGCGGCGATGGGTGGATTGCGCAGGATTCCGTCGGCGCGCAGGTCCCTCACCAGCCGCTGCACCCGCGCGGGATCGGTGTCCTCGTGCAGGTGTACCTGGGCCCGGGGCACGATGCGCAGATCGGGCAGCGACTGCCCCTCTGGCAAGCGTAGGGCCGCCCGGACCTTCGCTTTGTCGTCAGTCATCATCCAAAACGAGTCTTCCCAGTCTACCCGGTCCACCCAGTCTCCACAGTCTAATACCGGACGTGAGGCGCTGAGCCTTCAGACCGGGAAGACTGGGATCGATTAGCGTGTGAGGCGCTTAGCAAGATGATCGATGACGTCGATCTTGGTGACGATCCCGGCCACCGTGCCATGGTCCACCACGACGGCCGCATTGGCAGACAGGAAGATGTCGGCCAGGCCATCGATTGGGCCGTCAGGATCGACGACCGGCGGAGCAGGATCGATGATGGGCTGGATGGGATCGGACGGACGATGCGAGCCGTCCAGCAGATGCGTGAGTAGATCCACTTCGCTAATCATGCCAACCAGCCGGCCGTCCTCGAGCACCGGGAGTTGTGAGACGTCATACTGTTTCATCTTGGCGATGACCTCACTGACGGCATCGGTGCGGGTGGCTGTGACGAGCGGGATCGTCCGCGCGTTTACTAGGTCGCCGACGGTTCCCAGTTCCATCTCCAGCATGCCGTGCTCGCGCATCCAATCATCCGAGAAAATCTTCGACAGATAGCGCGAGCCGGAATCCGGCAGGATCACGACCACGCGCAGCCCCGCACCTGTGTCGGGGAGTGCGCGCAGGTATTTCAAGGCGCCGGCCACCGCCGCGCCGCCGCTGCCGCCGCAGAACAGGCCTTCCTCGCGCACCAGCCGGCGCGTTGTCAAGAACGCTTCGCGGTCGGTGACCTGCACGACGTCATCAACCACCGAGAAGTCCATTGTCTTGGGGAGAAAGTCTTCGCCGATGCCCTCTACCTTGTACGTGTGCGGCTCGGGCAGTTTGCCGGTTTTGAAGTATTCGAAGAATACGGACCCCACAGGGTCGACGCCGATGATCCGCAGTCCCGGGTGATGTTCCTTCAAGAATTTTCCGGCGCCGGAGATCGTACCTCCGGTGCCCATGCTGGCCACCACTGCGTCCAGGCGTCCTCCGGCCTGCCGCCAGATCTCCGGACCGGTGGTATCGTAGTGCGCCTGCGGGTTGGCCGGGTTGGCGTACTGGTTGGCGTAGAAACTGTTGGGTGTCTCCTCAGCAATACGGCGGCTCACGCTGTAGTAACTGCGCGGATCCTCGGGTGCCACGGCGGTGGGGGTGATGATGACACGCGCCCCGAAGGCCCGCAGCAGGCGGATCTTCTCTTCGGACATCTTGTCGGGCATGACGAAGATGGTACGATATCCGCGCACCGCCGCGGCGATGGCCACGCCGACGCCGGTGTTGCCGGACGTTGCCTCCACGATCGTGCCGCCCGGCCGCAGCAGGCCCCGCCGCTCGGCGTCTTCGATCATCGTCGGACCGATGCGGTCTTTCACCGACCCCCCCGGGTTCAGATACTCCAGCTTGGCGACGAGGTCGGCGCGGATGCCGCGAGTGACTTTGTGGAGCCGAACCAGCGGCGTCCGACCGATGACCTCCAGGACGGTATCGTAGACCTCATCCGGCGTGGCGGGCGTCCCCGCGCGTCCCGGACGGGTCGAAGGCCTGGTCCGGCGTATGCGAGAGGGCGCCGACATGCTCCCCGCACCATGCGATGCGGGGGGACGCCGGGCGCCGCGGGACGGAGCTACCTTTACTTTTCGGGACATACTCGGTACCTATTCGTCGAGGCCACCCGCCATTGCCGGAATAATCGACACCTCATCCGCGTCCTGGACCGGCGTCGAGAGCCCTTCAAGCTGGCGAATCTCCGTCCCATTGACGAAGACGTTGATAAAGCTGCGTATTTCGCCAGTCTCATCGCATAGCTGCTGCCGGATACCCGGGTAAGTACGCTCCAATCCATCGAGTAACTCCTTGACAGTCCTTCCGGACGCGGTGAGCTTGCTTCGACCGCCGGTCGCTTGACGCAAAGGGGTCGGCACATAGACGGTTGCCATGGCGATGTACCTTGAGGGCGTCTACCAGGTCTCCCAAGTCTACCAGGTCTACCTGGTCTACTACCCCGGAATCTTTGGTTTAGTTTGGAGACCTGGAAGACCTTGGAGACATGGTAGACACAGTAGACGTCATTTCGCTTTCTCGAGCGCTTGCTTCAGGTCGTCAATCAAGTCCTGTACGTGTTCAATGCCCACCGAGAGCCGGAGGAGACCTTCGTCGACCTGGAGAGGGGAACCGGCCAAAGACGCGTGGGTCATGCTGGCGGGATGGTCAAGGAGTGACTCGACGCCCCCCAGGCTCTCCGCCAGAATGAACACCCGCGTCGCCGAGGCCGCAGCGCGCGCGACCTGCCCCCCGCCCTTGAGCACAGCCGACACCATTCCACCGAACCCTTTCATCTGGCGGCTGGCCAGATGATGACCCGGATGATCGGGCAGACCCGGGTACAGGACACGCGCCACGGCCGGATGGCCGCGGAGGAACTGCGCCACCTGCAGAGCGTTTGAAGCATGACGTTCCATCCGCACGGCCAACGTCTTGATCCCCCGCAAGACGAGCCAGCAGTCAAATGGTCCGGGAACCGCGCCGGCGGCGTTCTGGTGAAACTTTAAGGTCTCATAGATCTCCTTGCTGCTGGTCGCCAGGCCTCCGCCCACCACGTCGCTGTGACCGCCCAAGTATTTGGTGGTGGAGTGCACGACGAGGTCGGCGCCCAGACCCAGCGGCTGCTGGAAGTATGGAGACGCGAACGTATTGTCAACCACCACCAGCGCGTCGTGGGCGTGCGCAAGTTCGGCGATGCGCGCGATGTCAAGGATCTTCAAAAACGGGTTCGTGGGGGTCTCAATCACGACCATCCGCGGCCGGGCGGCCATCGCCGCTTCCACGCGGGTGAGGTCAGTCATGTCTACGAATGCCGGCTGAATCCCATAACGCTGGAGGACGCGGACAAAGAGGCGGTACGTGCCACCGTAGACGTCGTCGGGGCCAAGGATGCGGTCGCCGGGGTTGAGCAGGTAGGCGATGGTCGTAATGGCGGCCATCCCCGATGCGAAGGCCAAACCGTATGTGGCATCCTCCAGCGACGCCAGGCAGGTCTCAAGCGCCGTGCGCGTCGGATTTGCGGTCCGGCTGTAGTCGTACCCTTTGTGCACTGCCGGCTCAGGCTGCGCGTACGTCGAGGTCTGGTAGATCGGCGTCATCACTGCGCCGGTGACCGGATCTGGATCCTGGCCATCATGAATTGCGCGGGTCTCAAATCGCCTGCGTGTCATCGGTTAGCCGGAAACGGCGAGAGGGTGCTCGGAAGCGAGCCCCGCACCATCCGGCGCAGATGCCTCGCCGGATTCACCAGTCGAACTCGCCGGTTGGTACGGGGCGATGACGCGCTGAAGATCGTCAAGCGAGACCACCTCGAGATTCAATTCGAACACGTCGCTAAACCGGCGTGCGTACACCGGCCGTACCTCGTCGACCGTCAGCGGCCGCCCCACGAGGCGGGCCATCGAGGTCACTGGGCGTCCGATCCCGCAGGGGTTGATGTAATCAAAGTGCGCAAGCGCCGGATCGACGTTGAGGGCAAAACCGTGCATGGTGACCTTGCGTTTGACGGCGACCCCGACTGCGGCGATTTTTTCCTCGCCGATCCATGCTCCAGGGTAGCCGCGCTGCCGCTGCGCGGCGATGCCGAAGTCCAATAGCGTGCGGATAATCGTCTCCTCCAGTGACCGCATGTACTTCACGACGTCTTCGTGGTATGACCGCAGGTCCAGGATGGGATAGCCTACCAGCTGGCCGGGGCCGTGATAGGTCACGCTGCCGCCGCGCTCGATCTCATAGACTCCAAACCCCTTGCCGGCGAGGAGCTCACGCGGGTACAGGAGATGGTCGGACTGTCCGGAACGGCCGATCGTAAAAACCGGCTCATGTTCTAGCAGCATGAGGCCGTCGGTCACCTCTTCCCGCTGCCGCGCGGCAACCAGAGCCTTCTGCAGTTCCCAGGCGCCTGCGTACGGTGTGGGGCCACCGCGCAAATCGAGGAGCCAGCTTTGGCGCGCCATCATGGTCATTGTAACAGTGAATCACCAAGCCTGGATAGTGATTCGTGACTCGTGATTCGTTACAACCTCATAGCGTACGCCCTGGTTTCGCCGCGAATCACTAATCACAAATCACTAATCACGCAATTGGCTCGATCACCCCGCTGAAGGTAGTGACCTCGAGCCCGCGCTCTCTGAGCTCGCGCAGAAAGGGCGTAAACCCGAGGGAGTCACCGGCCAGGTGACCCGTGACGATGAGGTTGCCGCGGCCCTCGGCGCGCAGACGCTGGAGTTCCCCAAAGTCGATGTGGATGTACACGACCAGGTCGATGCCGTGCGCAAAACAGGTGCGGGCAACGGGATACCCGCCGTTCGTATACGCACCGTGGGCGACGACGACCTTGCGCACCGGGGTCGCTCCCTCGCCCATGGCAAGTTGTACCGTGGTGTGGGCGGCCCGCATCTCCGGGAGGGCCCGCAGAGCCTCGACGACGTCGCCGACTGTGGCGCGACCGCGGGTCAGGACGGCGTCCACCTGCTCACGCATGCGCCGGCGGCCCAGTTCGTCCAGTGGGGCGTGGACGTTCATGAAGGGGATGCCCAGCAGCCGCGCCACCGATGGGACATGGTCATCGTTGGCCGCTTGGCCCCGCA
>Ga0209236_1002337_pt1 | contig 11610 bp, 14 predicted proteins | sample GraSoi013_1_40cm_FD_185819 | JGI IMG/M metagenome (GOLD analysis project Ga0209236, IMG submission 185819) | Grasslands soil microbial communities from the Angelo Coastal Reserve, California, USA - Sample 09_27_2013_1_40cm (SPAdes) (version 2) | ecosystem: Environmental > Terrestrial > Soil >... | reverse complement strand
AACCTCAAAGAGCTACTGAAGGACGCTAAACTTATCGAGCGAGAATACGATCATAAGTCCAGACTTACGAAGTCGCATGAAAGACTTTATGCCTAGCGCAACCGCTGAATGATCGAACTTACAGTATCCTCCGGCTTCGAGCCCTTGGCCTGGATTCGGATAACTTTCAACTGCCGAGTTGCTTTTGGAAGTTCCTTTCGAAGTGCCACGCCGTAGTCTCCCTCGGAAACTAGGAAAACCTGCTTCGGCGATAACCGCTTGACCCAGGCGGCTACCTGACGCGCTCTCTCCTCGTACATTGTCAGTTCGCGACTGTCGAAGCTTTCAGTTTGTGCTAGAGGAAAGGTCTCATCAAGTTCCATTGGCACTGGTCCGAAAGGGACTGTGTAGAAGCAAATGGACGCGTTTGACCTGTTTGCGAGCTTGCTGACTATGGGCAGGTTTCGTGGGTCTTCGTGATAGGGTCTCCTCCAGCGGCCAGGTAAGAGAACAACACTCTTCCCCCGTTCCACGAGAACCCGCGCCCTCCTCACGTGATAACGGACCATCTCAGGCCGATCATCGCTCGCTTCGCCAAAATGGGAGATCCCGCGAGGCTTCACTGTCGGCGTGAACCGTTCCAGAAAAGGAGAATGTTGAACGATCTTTGCAAGGAATTTTTTGAAGGCTGGGTTTGCATAGGTCCGATGTTCGAGGAGCTCCCACAGGTGGCCCCTTCTGATCGCTTCTCGAATCCTGCGTAGTTCAGAGAAGCAGGCGAGAAGGTTGTGTTTTGACAAGAGTTGCTCCTTTTCGGGTAGATCAAGACGTCGCATCTCTCCCGGAGTAGTTCTGTCACAGATCCTACACATACAGGAGAACTCTTCGATCTCAGCCAGTTCCTGGGTTCCGTCGGACGTGAGGTACCTGCCTCTCCGGGCGTAGAGCGCGTATGCAGCCGAATCGAACATGTCGCAGCCCAGAGCGACTATGAATGGGAACACGGAAGGATGACCTGCGCCGAACAGGTGCAAGGGTCGGGAATGCGGGAGACCCTTCTTGGCAGCCACTATCATGTCCACTAGAACATCGAAACGCTGCGCCTCCATCAATTCAGTAGGGCTACCCAGCGCATAGATCGAGAACGGTCGCTTTCCCATCTCCACCGCGGACCGAGCGACTTCTTTGATGTGGACTCCTCCCTGGACCGGACCTACCCAAAGGATATCCTTCCGTTTGATTCGCTTGAGAGCTTCATCCGCTCTGCGAACCGTCTCGTCAACAGTCCATCCAGCCCGTCTTGCATCACTGTGGAAGCCGGTTGGAAAATCAAGAATCACGCCAATGTCAGTGTCGATCCTCTCTTGGTAAGAAACGATCTCCGCGGGCTTCACGCCTACATGTCCATACTCGAGAATCTGGTACGCCCCAGAATCTGTAGCCACCGTCCCCTTGAAATCCAGGGTCCCATGAACATCCTCAGGGAGCTGACCCTGTCGACGTCTTTTCAATAGATAGGCGTTGGTCATTATCGCTCCAATGCCAGCCTCGCGATAGAATTTTGGATCAATGATCGGAAGGTTTGGGTCCACCACCGGAAACATGTGAGGTGTTTGAAAGCTACCGCTCTTAGTGGTCAGTGTTCCGATTCTGCCGAGAAGATCTTTGCCCTGTACCTGAAAAGACAAAACGGGATTTAGGCCTTGACGCCTTTTTCCCTCATGAACTCGTCAAAGACTCTCTGAACCCGCTCAGCGGCCGGACCAGTGCCTTCGATGATACCTCTCTCATTAACTCGGATCCTGTCCATCACAACGATTACTCCCGCCTCATCCATCACGCGTACCATTCTTGGAAAGACCCGTTCAAGTCTCTCGCCAAGACTCTGCAGATCAAATGGCTTCTCAAAGCTAGAAATCTGAACGATGGTATCCCCATTCAGGAACACCTTGTGGATATCGCCAGCGTCCGACTTTGCGTTAGTGAGGCAGACGCTGAGGGTTTCGGTATCAACACCGGTCAGAGTGCCGATGAAAGTCTTGCCCTGCGCCGTCAAGACGCTGACGTGTTTTTGCAGAAGGTTCGAGAGCTCCTCCATGAATTTCCGGCCGGCAGTCGAAGACAGTTATCCACCACCCTCGAAGCGAGCTGACCCGGAGACCGCTATATCACCTTTGGTTCAGACGCAGCTCTTCTCGGCATCTTCAGGTCTGACACAATAGCCCTCGCTTCCCTCGCATCTTTAGCAGAAGCGAGAACGGGCAGATCGAGAATCTCAAACCGTCGTGAGCACTGAGAACAAGTCTTGCTCTTTTTCCGGGAATCTGCAATCTGATACGTCTGGCAACGCGGGCACTTGATAACCCAGTACTTTTTTCTCTCCGTCATAGAGCTCTCTCCAATTCGATCGGATCGTAACGAGCAAGCCAGTTCACTACCCGTGACCTGCCGGCTCTCCCTCTTGACAATGCTCGCCGAGCCTCCTTGTAGACTGATGCGGCCGACTTTCTAGTAGTGTCGATCTCAAACACCTTCCGGGTTCCGAGGAGCAAACGAGCCTCTTGGAGGCACACGTCCAATATCTCTGCTTCTGTGTTTTCCCAAGCCTTCTTTTTCGTCCACCCCCTCGCCCGCAGCCGCTTATAGAGGACAACTGGGTCTAGGCGAAGGACTAAAGCCATTTTCACCGAGGCTTTGGGGAGAGATCTTCCAATCAGGTGAGTTGGTAGAACGATTCTCTCCGATGATCGCGACAACACTTCCAGTCGCTTTCGAAGCTTTCCTTCATCTGCGATGTAGGTTTTCCTACCTTTATCAAAGCGGGTGTAGAGCCTTTCTTTCCTCACCAGATTGGCCAGTTCGACCAGTTTGAAGCCTGACTTTCGGGAGAGGTTCTGAGCCAGCACAGTTTTTCCGACTCCAGGTGTGCCGGTTATGAGTATGATGCTCGCCAAGTTTGTGGTCTAGTGCTCCGGCCGGGACACTCAGGCTCTTCGGAGCCTTTTGAACCCGGGTCGCCGGATCGAGAGTCCGGCATACTTTCGGCCAAACTTGTGGACCGGGCTATACTACCGGAGCAAAGGCTCCCAGAAAATAAGTTTCAGTTAAGGATTGTCGTTTTCTCGAACTTGATTTCCGCCTTGACGCTAGGGGGGAGCCTTCGTCAATCATCAACCAAGATACAGACGCAATAGGAATACCACAGTGAACACCAACAACACAAGCACTATCGTCGCCGCTAGTGCAATCTTCTGCAGGTTTGGAGAGGTCTTCCGGTCGGCGGAGGACGCGGAGGGGCGTAGGCAGGAGGAATGGAGTTGAAAATGACAAGCCTGATTCTCGCCCGCCATAGTTTCTGACGAGCCAGACCGGTCAAGAAGACTCGGAATAAGTCGGTCGCATCCTAGATGGAATGATAGAGTCTTGGAGAGGAAACCAAGAACCCCCATCGCCTAGATGCGCTCAGCAGTCTGCGGGCTTTTTTCTTCTCGGATAATTAATCTGGAGGCGGGCCGCCTTTGGGTGGAGGAGGCGGTTTCGCAGCTGCGATTACGTCGTCGATTCTCAATATCATGGATGCGACTTCCACTGCGGATCCGATCGCGTGTTCCTTGACCTTTACCGGCTCCAGTACTCCCTCTTTCCACATATCGGAGACTTGGCCAGTATGAACGTTGATTCCGCTCCAAAGCCCCTTGTTTTCGTGAGCTGCTCGTAAAGCTACAAGTATGTCGATTTGTTCGAGGCCTGCGTTGTCGGATAGGGTTCGCGGAATGGACTCTAGCGAATCTGCAAATGCTTCAACAGCTAGCTGTTCTCTGCCGCCTATCTTCGGCGCTAGATCGCGGATTCTTTTCGCCAACTCGATCTCAATTGCACCGCCACCTGCAACTATCTTGTTCTTCTTGACCACATCAATGATGACTGAGAGGGCGTCTTTGAGGGCTCTCTCCGCTTCGTCAACAAGCCTTTCCAGACCCGCTCTAATCAGGATGCTAACGGACTTTGGGTCCTTCGAGTCTTCGATGAAGACCATCTTATCGTCGCCTACCTTTCGCTCTTCAACAAGACCCGCGAATCCGAGGTCCGCGCTGCGAATGTCTTCCAGGTTGGTGATTATTCGAGCACCCGTTGCTCTCGACAGTTTCTCGATGTCTGACTTTTTGATTCTTCTAGCAGCCAATATTCCGTTCTTGGCCATGAATGACTGAGCGACTTCGTCGATCCCCTTCTGACAGAGGACAACGTTTGCGCCTGACTTCTTGATCTTCTCGACCATGTCCTTCATCAGCTTTGTCTCCTCGTCGAGGAAGGATTGCATCTGTTGCGGGTTGCTGATCTTGATCTCAGCACTAAACTCGGTCTTCTCAATCTCAAGCGGCGTATCCAAGAGCGCAATCTTCGCTTTCTCAATCCTCTTTGGCATTCCCGGATGGACGACTTCCTTGTCCACAATGACGCCCTTGATCAGCGCGGTGTCAAGGAGGCTCTTGCCCTCCTTCTTCACCAGCTGAATATTCTCTATGTCGGCAGAGAAGGCATCACCCCTCTTCTCAATAACATGGTTAACTGCATCAACTGCAATATTCGCAAAGTGTTCCGTTGCCCCTCCAAGGGACTTTCCGCGCATCGCGGTCACCGCGATCTTCCGAAGCGTCTCAGTGTCTTTTAGATCTACGGGTTTTCCGAGCTCGTTCAGAATCTCACGTGCCTTCTCAGCGGCCTTTTTGAACCCAGCGTTAATCACCGTCGGATGCAACCCCTTGTCGAGTAAAAGCTCGGCGCGCTTCAGTAGCTCACCGGCGAGGACGACGACAGATGTGGTTCCGTCGCCCACCTCATCGTCTTGGGTCTTAGCTATCTCAACAAGCATCTTCGCGGCAGGATGCTGAACATCTAACTCGTCAAGTACGGTGGCTCCATCGCTTGTCACGGTAACATCGCCGAGACTATCGACAAGCATCTTGTCCATACCCCGTGGTCCAAGGGTTGTCTTGACGACTTCAGATACGATCCTTGCGGCACTAATATTGCTCCTCTGGGCGTCCTTCCCGCGGTTACGGTTAGAGCCTTCTTTCAGAATCAATACTTGTTGGTTAGCGAGATACGACATTTACTCTTAGCACTCGGAAAGAGGGACCGGCGGAGTTGCGAATAAAAACCTTATCTCAAGTGCGGGCGAGTTTTAGGGCTATTCCTTCTGTATGCGCTTGACAGCGAGACGTATATCCTCTGATCTGACCGTTTTTCGCCCTGCGTGGGTTGCTAGTTCCAGAGCTTCCTTTCCCACCCGTATGGCAAACTCTTCAACCACTTTTCTCAGTTCTTCCGCCGCATCGTCCCCTATTCGCCCGGCCCCGCCCCGTTTTATGAGCCGATGCACGGCAGCGGTTGATATCTCGCTCTCTCCCAAGGATGGGACCGATTTCGGTTCCCAAACCAGACTATAAAAGAGTTAGTCGAACGGAACGGCGCTTTCGCGCCAATATTTAAAAGTCCAACAGAGACTCCGCCGGCTTCTCGGATGTGCTAGCGTGGGAAAAGTTCGGATAGCCGCGGTCAAAAAAGTGTCGAGAGAACTCGTCGCCCGGTATCCGGACAAGTTCAGCAAGAATTATGAAGAAAACAAGGTCGCCCTAGCCGTACTTGTCGATGCAAGAACTAAACGACTTAGAAACAGGATCGTCGGCTACGTCACCCGGCTGAAAATTGTTGAAGCGAATCGCGCCGCAGCACCGGGCGAAATTGGACCCGAAGGACCAGACGACCAAGCATAGTACGCGGGCCTAGCAGCCTCTTGGAAGCCCACTCTTCCCTGAAAGGCTATTCGATCGCCGGTGCGAGAATACCTATTCTTATCACGCTCAGAAAGACGGCAAATCTAAAGCCGCATGAAGAGACCGTTGCGGAAGATCTGAAGAGACTTGTTGACGCTCTGCAAGATAACCCGGTTTTGCGACACCCAATCATAGCTGACCGGAGAACGGGAATCGTTCTAGACGGAACGCACAGATTGGCCGCAATCAAGTAGTTAAGGTGCAACTTCATCCCCTCAGCCCTCGTAGACTATAACGACCCTCAAATCACAATAGAAAGGTGGTTTAGGCTATTTTCAGGATCAAACCTTCGGAATCTCGAGAACGATCTAAGGCTACTAAAACCCAAGGATGTGAATCACGACGAATGCGAGGACGGACTCTCGAAGAGGCGATGGTACGCGACGGTCGAGAAACCCATATCCTGCCTGGCCTTCCCGGTCCGTAGTCAGAATCCTTACGAGATGGTCCGAGATTCCTACGGCATAGAAATGACCGCTCGAAAACAGGGCGTTAGCGTCGCCTATCAGGACAACAAGGTCGCGGAAACCGGAGACTCAGAGAGCCTCGTTATGTCGACGATCAAGATAGATAAAAAGGAGGTCGTGGAGGCCGTTGGAAAGGGAAAATTGTTTCCCCCGAAATCAACCCGCCATATCATTCCCTCAAGGCCACTGGGAGGAGGTGTCCCCATCGATTGGCTACAAGGATCTGATTTTTCTGAGGCGCAATCTCGATATCAGGAATATATCCAATCAAGGAAGGTTAAGCGGCTACCTGAGGGATCACGGGTCGGCAGCAGGCGTTACCTAGAAGAAGTGTTCTTGTTTGAGTGAGACCGCGACCATCCCCATTGAGGCTGTGCCAGTGAAGCTCATCGGAGTCCTCGGCTCGGCAGCTGGAAACAGGGAAATCATGCTTCCTGTTTCAAGCATTCTAACCGTGCAAGAACTAATCTCGGCGTTGTTGAAGACAGTGGACAACAAATTTTTCAGAGAGCTTTTGGTCGATGTTGGAACAGAAGACCCTAGACCGAACGTGATCATATTGTTGAATGATCAAGACTGCAATATTTTCGATGGTCTAAAGACCCAGATCGAACCCGGAACGAGGGTTACGATAATCCCTGTGGCTCACGGCGGCTAGACTTCGACTATCTCACACTTTAGCCGCTTGATGACATCGTCGGCCCGTTCCACTTTCACCTTGTGGGTGTAGAGCTGTCGGGGGGTCCGAAGCTTCAACTTGACTAAGTCCTTCGCTCGCTTTACTCGGCATTCCAAGGCGCCCTCTGACAGACTAACGAATTGATCCGTGCTTGTGATTTCCGACGGCATTTCTCAGACTCTGCCGGAACGGGTTAGACTCTCTCTATAAACGGTTCCCCCGAGCCATGACCCAGCGGGACGTCGTGCCGATCTGACTTTTTCAAACATTCTTTTTCATAGTGACCCCCAGGGTGGTCGATTTTCCCCTGACCGGCCCTTCATGAAACCCCAAACTAAGCCACTAGTAAGAAATCCATGAGCTATAATACCACGTTAGCCCAAGCAATCTATCCGTGATTCTTGGTTGATCCGGATAGGCATCATTGGCAAGACAAATACCGGCAAAACAACCTTCTTCAACGCCGCCACGTCCAGCACGGCAGAAGTCTCAACCTATCCATTTACAACAAAGAAGCCGAACACCGCACTCGGTCAAGTTCAGACCCTCTGTGTCTGTAGAGAACTCGGCCTAAAAGACAGGCCCCGCAACTCGAAATGCGTAGATGGCTGGCGATTTATACCCGTCGAGGTACTCGACCTCCCTGGGCTTATCAAGGGAGCGTGGAAGGGTAAGGGACTTGGAACCCAGTTCCTAAACGTGGTCGCACAGGCTGACGCTCTTCTCCATGTCGTCGACGCCTCAGGCAGCATCGACCCAGACGGCAAAATCGCCCACGCTGGAATGGGCAACCCAATACTAGACGTCTACGACATAGAAGAGGAGCTAGTTCTCTGGTTCAAAGTATCCGTCGACAGATCACTGCAACGGTTACGCAAACGGCCTCTCAAGACAGGAGCCTACGACAAAGCTTTCGCCAAGGAACTCGCTGGAATAGGAGTCAAACTAGAACATGTAACCATGGCGCTTGAGGCCGCAAACCTATCCACAAAACACCCGAAGGACTGGAAGGACGAAGATTCTAGAAAATTCTCTGAAAACATACGATCGGTATCAAAGCCAACGTTGATCATCGCGAACAAAATGGACCTCGCCTATTCCGAGAAGAACTTCGAGAAACTCCACGAGGAATTCAACTCCCAGCTCGTCATACCTGCTTCCAGCGAAGCAGAACTCGCACTCAAACGAGCCCAAGAAAAAGGCCTGATAGAATACGTTCCGGGTGAAGAGACATTCAAGGTCCTGGACGAATCACGAATATCCAAGGACCAAGCCTGGGCCCTAGCATACGTACAACAGAAGGTAATGACCAAGCTCATGAGGACCGGAGTTGAGTTCGCCCTTAACTCCGCAGTCTTCAAGCTTCTAGGAATGAACGCCGTATATCCAGTAGAAGATCCAAAGACCTTCTCTGACAAGAAGGGAAACGTCCTACCCGATGCCTTCCTAGTTCCACGCGAGTACACTCCAAAAGACCTAGCCAAGGAGATACATTCAGAGCTAGCCGAGAAAATGCTCTATGCGATTGACACGCGCGATGGTCTCAGGCTCCCCAACGACTATCTTCTCCGGGACCGTGATGTGATCTCGATCGTGACGGCCGCACGCAAGAAGTAATTTTCTCGGAAAATATTCCTTTGAGAATAGGCTAACAAACGTTAATAACAGAACTTCGCCGCGACCACGTTCAAACTCTTGAGTTTGAGAAAATGGGCCTAATTGTCAGCGAACTAAGACAGACCCCCGTCGGCGAACAAGAACTCGAAATTGTCGAGCGAAAAGGGCTCGGACATCCCGACCACATATGTGACGCCGTCATGAACGAAGTCTCCATCTCCCTAAGTCGAGAATACATCAAACGATATGGGATAGTCATGCACCACAACATCGACAAAGCACTCCTAGCAGCAGGGGCAGTCAGAAGAAACTTCGGAGGCGGTGAAGTCAAACGTCCAATGCTCATGGTCTTCGGGGATCGCGCTACATACGAGGTTGATGGAGACCCGGTTCCTATAGACGAGATTGCCGTCTCGACAGCGAAAAAATGGTTCAAGAAGAACCTCCGATTCGTCGACCCTGAAAGACACGTTCGGTACCAAGTCGAACTAGCTCGAGGCTCAGAGGCCCTACGAGACATATTCAGCCGAAAGGGAAAATTCTACGGCGCAAACGACACATCAGCAGCAGTTGGGTACGCGCCGCTAACCGATACTGAGAGAATCGTCCTCCACACAGAACGATACATCAACTCTCCCAGTTTCAAGAAAGAATTCCCTGAAACTGGCGAGGACGTCAAGATCATGGGTTCAAGGGAGGGCGGAGATCTAAACCTTACAATCGCCATGGCTTTTGTTGACCGACTTATCGAGAACGAGAATCAATACTTCCAGCGCAAGGCGGAGGTCGTCGAAGACGTAACGCGCTTCGTAAAGTCGAGAGTGAAATTTGATGGGGTGAATGTCGACATCAACACCTTGGACAAAAGGGGACGGGGAATGGGAGGAATATACCTGACTGTCCTCGGAACCTCCGCAGACGACGGCGACGGTGGCCAAGTGGGCCGAGGAAACCGAGTCAACGGCGTCATACCGCTTAACCGTCCTACCTGCTCTGAAGCAGCTGCAGGCAAGAACCCTGTCAGCCACGTCGGAAAGATCTACAATCTTCTGACTTACGAAATAGCCCAACATGTCCACCAAAAAGTCTCAGGCGTGAGAGAAGTCTATGTCTGGCTACTCAGCCAAATAGGAAAACCCATCAACGAACCCAAAGTCGCGGGGGTAGAACTCATCCTCGACAAGGGAGTAGAGCTGAAACAGGTCTCCAAAGCCGCCTCAGAAATCGCAAAATCCGACCTGAACAACATTAACGACTTCACAAAACGCCTGACCGAAGGCAAAATACCAGTCTGCTAGCCAACCAAACCTCATGAGTCCAACCTCACGGGCCGTTCTTGGTTGGATATCGGCCATAGCAGCGTTGTTCGTTTCTTTTACGTACATGGTAGCAATGGGAATGGCGTCTGCATTAGTTACAGCAACCCAACTAGCTAGCGATCTAATGAGTTCCAGCGGCCGCCCTGTCTTAGGGGTTTTCTACACTTACTCACGGGACACTGCATTTCCTGTGCGTGTTAGTCTATGGCTCCTAACCTCGGTTTGCATCTTGACCTTCGTCGCTTGTTTCGCTGCAGGGCTAAGGTCGAGAGATGGATTCTTCCCCAGTCTGAAAAAGTTATCGAGAGCTGGACGAATTACAAGCTCGTCAAATTGGTTAGTTGCAATGCCATTAATCTCCTGCGGGCTCTATGTTGTCGTTTTGGTCGTAACCCTCGTTCTAGAGCTAGTGGGCGTTCCACTAGGATCACTATGCGATCCTCACCTCAACCCATGTCCGACACAAGCACAACTCTTTGCTGGCCTCGCATACGCCCCAGTCGGCGAAGAGCTTGCCTACCGAATAATTACTCCCCTGGGTCTTGTAATCCCCATCAGAATCGTCTGGAGGAGACTCATCACCGGTCAAGGTCCTTCCACATCGAAGTTTCTCTCAATTACCGGTCTATCTTTGCTATCACCCGAACGCGCAAAACGTAAGACGGGATATCCAACCTTTAACATGAACGGGTGGAGTGGGGTCCACTGGCTTGAGTGGATCTTCATTGTAGTCTCGTCGGTACTGTTTGGTCTTGCTCATGTTGAATCGGGAGGCGGAACGAACTGGGGTGCAGGGAAAGTTGTTACAGCGGCCATCTCGGGGTTTGTCATTGCCATCGCGTTTGTAGCCTATGGAGCGTACGCAGCGATTCTCCTGCACTGGTTCTTTGATGTTTACTTTGAAATATCGCTTGTGGGCAGCTCCGTTTTCGGTGGACCCTTTTCGATTCTCCCTTTCGTTTTCGTTCTGACATCACTAATAGTTGGAACTTTGGGGGTACTGGTTGTGATAGGTTGGGTGGTGCGAAGAATTATTCCTCGCGCAAGTCCAACGACTTATAAGACACCCGAACCCAAAGGTTTTCCTGTCCAGGCGTAGGAGCTTGCATCACCGCCAAGTCCGACAGAACCGAATTTGAGCGGCTCACTTACTCTGGAACCAAAGAATTCTTCTCAGGCTGCATCGGGCTCTGGCCGCGACTACGCCCTAGGCAAGAACTTTGATCCGGTGGCCGAGGAATCTAAGTGGCGGGAGTATTGGCGAGAGCACGACATTTACCGGTTCGATCCTCATGACAAGTCGCGTAGAACGTTCAGTATAGACACACCTCCGCCATATCCTAGCGGTGATTTTCATGTCGGGAACGCTCTGAACTGGTGTTACATCGATTTCGTAGCACGTTACAAGCGGATGAAAGGGTTCAACGTTCACTTTCCACAGGGCTGGGATTGCCACGGCCTACCGACAGAGGTCAGAGTAGAACAAACGTTCAAGATCCGCAAGAACGATCTACCCCCGGACCAGTTCGTCGAGTTGTGCCGCAGGCTTACTGCCGAATACATCACCAAGATGAAACAATCGATGAATCTGCTAGGAATATCCTCCGACTGGGCACTTGAATACAAGACAATGGACTCTTCTTACTACAAGCTCACTCAACTCTCCTTCCTTGAACTTCTCAAATCAGGGCATCTATACCGCGGCGAGCACC